>Ga0308156_1003830_pt1 | contig 11089 bp, 5 predicted proteins | sample PhyAR2_FD_201041 | JGI IMG/M metagenome (GOLD analysis project Ga0308156, IMG submission 201041) | Phyllosphere microbial communities from UC Gill Tract Community Farm, Albany, California, United States - DLSL A.R2 | ecosystem: Host-associated > Plants > Phyllosphere > Unclassified | place: USA... | reverse complement strand
CCCGCGCTCTGATGGAGTATGATGAGTCACTGCGTGGCGAACTGCGTAAAGCAGGCTTCGTTACCCGTGATGCTCGTCAGGTTGAACGTAAGAAAGTCGGTCTGCGTAAAGCACGTCGTCGTCCTCAGTTCTCCAAACGTTAATTGTTGCTGCTTCGGCAGACACAGTTGGCAAAAAACCCGCTTCGGCGGGTTTTTTATTTTATGCATCAGGTCGCCCTGTCGCATAAAACCACAATACTGTTCGCATTTTGCCCGCAAAAATGCATTCCCCCACCCACAAGCTGCCTAAAATCTGGTAAACTCTGTGTCACTTTGCGCCCGCAAGCTGGCGCGTTATGCGCCTGGCATTTGTCGGGGGTGGTTAGCGCGAATTGCGAGCGAGTTCTATGAGCAGGTGAGTCGCCGTGTGGTTGGCTATTCGCAGTAACTTTTTGTGAACAAACTGGGAGGTTTTCATGGCTGTCGCTGCCAACAAACGTTCGGTAATGACGCTGTTTTCTGGTCCTACTGACATTTTTAGCCATCAGGTACGTATTGTGCTTGCCGAGAAAGGTGTCAGCGTAGAGATCGAGCAGGTCGAAATGGATAACCTGCCGCAGGATCTGATTGACCTCAATCCGTACCGCACCGTGCCGACGCTGGTAGATCGCGAACTGACGCTGTACGAATCACGCATCATCATGGAATATCTGGATGAGCGTTTTCCACACCCACCGTTGATGCCTGTTTACCCCGTCGCGCGTGGCGAAAGCCGTTTGATGATGCACCGTATCGAACAAGACTGGTACAGCCTGATGAGAAAGGTTGAGAACAGCAGTGGTCAGGAAGCTGAAGCGGCGCGTAAGCAGCTGCGTGAAGAGTTACTGGCGATTGCCCCTCTGTTTGGACGGACGCCATTCTTTATGAGCGACGAGTTCAGCCTGGTTGACTGCTATCTGGCACCGCTGCTGTGGCGTTTACCGTCAATGGGTATCGATCTGCTCGGTTCAGGCTCCAAAGAGCTGAAAGGCTATATGAACCGCGTATTTGAGCGTGACTCCTTCCTTGCTTCACTGACTGAAGCTGAACGTGAAATGCGCCTGCAAGCCCGGGGCTGATTTATGGAAATGTCACAACTCACAGCCCGTCGGCCTTATTTACTGCGTGCTTTCTATGACTGGTTACTGGATAACCAGCTCACACCGCATTTGGTCGTCGACATCAATCTGCCTGGTGTTCAGGTACCACTGGAATATGCACGTGATGGTCAGATTGTATTGAACATTGCGCCGCGTGCCGTCGGTAATCTTGACCTGGGTAACGATGAGGTTTCGTTTAACGCACGTTTTGGTGGCGTTCCGCGTCAGGTGAACGTCCCGATGGCAGCTATACTCGCTATCTACGCGCGTGAAAACGGTGCAGGCACGATGTTTGAACCTGAACCGGCCTACGAAGGCGGGACGCAGGAATTCCCAGAGAATCAGGAAGAAACGGTGATGTCAGTCATTGACGGTGACCGCCCTGATGATGCCAGCGATGATGATCATTCACCCGATGACGATCCGCCGCCACGTGGTGGCCGTCCCGCACTGCGTGTGGTGAAATAACACAGCATGCCCGTCACCTCGACGGGTATTTTTTTGCCTGCCAGATAGCGCGTTTTTGCCTGCCAGAGAGCAGACATAAAAAAATCCGGGAACACAGGTTACCCGGATTTTTGCTTTCTGCGGCAGGGATTAATAAACGTCGCGCAGGTAGCGTTTCTCTTTCTTCAATTGATCGATGTAGTCGGCCGCTCGCTCGCTGGACAGCCCGCCAAACTGACGCACGATTTCATACAGCGCGCTATCGACGTCTTTCGCCATGCGTGATGCATCGCCACAGACGTAGAAGTAGCCCCCTTCCTGTAGCCAGGCATAGAGCTCTGCGCCCTGTTCCAGCATCCGGTTCTGCACGTAGATTTTCTTGTCCTGATCGCGCGAGAAGGCCAGATCAAGACGCGTGAGCAAACCGCTCGCCTGCCAGGCTGTGAGCTCTTCGCGATAAATGAAGTCGTGCTCCTGATGCTGATCGCCAAAGAACAGCCAGTTCTTGCCCTGGGCACCTGTCACCTGACGCTCCTGCAAAAACGCACGGAACGGCGCGATGCCCGTACCCGGTCCCACCATAATCAGCGGGGCATTGCCGTTGGCGGGCACACGGAAGGCTTTGTTAGGCGAAATAAAGATCGCGGGCTTTTCACCACGGCGCACGCGCTCTGCCAGGTAGGTTGAGCACACACCGCTACGGTTACGGCCACCGCTGTGATAGCGCACAGAGGCAATGGTCAGGTGCACCTGATTAGGATGCGCTTTTGAGCTGGATGAAATGGAGTAGGCACGGTGCTGCAGCGGGCGCAGCAGGGCAACAAACTCTGTCACGCTCAGGCTACGCGTTAGCTCAAGCTGCAGCAGATCCAGCGTATCTTTGCCCCACAGCCAAACGCCCAGGGCATCTTTATCATCATGCTGAAGGACATGGCGCAGCTCCTGGTTGGTGGTATTTTGTCCTACCCACTCAATCAGCTTGCGTGATGGCTCAGAAATTTCAAACTGGTAGGTCAGCAGGTCGCCCAGACTTCGGTCGAAACCCGGCACCGGCGTCTGATAATCGGCGTTCAGCTGCGTAAGCAGCAGGTTAACCAGCGACGGTTCGTTGACCGGAATCACGCCAAGCGCGTCACCGGCTTCATACTTGAGACCGCTGTCGCTAAGATCAAACTCGAAGTGGCGAATGTCCTTGGCTGACTGTTCGCTCGACAGGCGCTTGTTGGTGATCAGGGCAGCCGCATAGGGGTTGGATTTGTTGCTGCCAGGAATGACTGGCGCTTCCGGGGCGCTTTCCAGCACCGTGCCGCTGCTGCCTGCGCTGCTGGCAAACTGTGGCATCGTGCTGTTCAGCCATTCATTCGACGGCTCTTCGTAATCAATATCGCAGTCGATACGGTCGACAACGCGTTTTGCACCAAGCTGTTCCAGACGCATATCCAGGAACTTACCTGCCTGGCAGAATCCGTCATAACCGGTATCGCCAATGGCCAGCACGGCGAAGTGCATCTGCTCCAGGCGCGGCGCAGTACTGGCTGAAATCGCGTCCCAAAACAACTGGGCGTTGTCGGGCATTTCACCTTCGCCATAGGTTGAGGTGACAATCAGCACGTGGCGCATGGTGGCGAACACGTCGAGATCCACATCGCCTAATGCCTGAACGACGGGCACCAGACCTTTGGCTCGTGCTGATTTCGCCGCTGACTGGGCCAGCGCCTCAGCATTGCCGGTCTGAGAACCATAAAGGATGTGCAGTTGGGTGGTGGCGGCAGCACTGCTGCCCGCCGCTGGCTGCTGTTTATCTTCCAGCACCAACAAACGGGAGTGCAGGCCAGCCAGAAAGCCCGCCAGCCAGTATTTCTGGTCACCATTAAAAGGTGCATCTTCAGGAATATATGGAATTTTCATGGATACCTTTACTCAATCCCGCTCTTGACCGTCATACGTCGCCGTGTCGATGGCAGTCGGTTCCTGCGCGCTCAGCAGCTTGCTGCTGAGCGGATAAGGTTGCCGCTGCGCCCGGTACGACGAATAAATCCGGGTAATCATGATTAAACACAGTTCTGTTCACTGACCCTGCTGTCAGGCCAGTTTACCCACCGCTGCTGCAATTTCAGGTAACGCCGCACGTGCAAACAACTCTTCAAAATCAGGCAGGCGACCGAGGATTTCACGGTTGCAGGCATCCTGATACATGATCCAGCCATAGGTGGCCAGGCTGTCCATCGAGCGGATGTTACGTTGCGTCAGTGCCGCTTTATAATCGGACATGCGTTTTGAACCGATCAGGCTGGCCAACTCGCTGTCACTGTAGTTTTCAATCGCTGCTCGTGCATGGCGTTGCAGTTTACTGATCAGAGAAAAGTCTTCTGTCATCAGCAAATTGCGGACGGCTTTCTCCACGGCAGGGGCCTCAACTGAGGTGCCTTTCGGTAACTTACCTAATGCCAGCTGCTGCGCAAAGCTCAGTACGGTGTAGTTGTTAAGCAAAACAAACATTTCCTGCGTATCGGTCGCCCCGTAGGCCGGTACCGCACCGTCAGCAATGGTTTTGCCTTCACGCCAGGCGGCTTTGAATTTGGCTACCTGATGGGCAGCCAGCGCCGTCGACAGTTCTTCCAGCAAATCCTTACGGGATTTCGCCTTCAGAATTTCACCGCCGTCCTGATAAAGCAGCAGAGAACGTGGCATCACGTAAACAAAGTGCTGACACTCGGTTTCCCAGTGTTCCAGCAGCCAGGCGGCACGCGGAGACTGCGTGGCCGCAAGGTGCCAGTTCAGCATGGTCCAGACCGCCTGCTTATGGATCTGCGCCAGCTCATCCTGGTCGGCAATGGAGCCAAACAGGACCGAATCGCCTGCCGCATGGTTGGCCAGTGAGCCATAGGGATCGTACTGGTAAGCAAAACCGCCGCTCATGCCGTTACCGAAGCCTTTACCAAAAGTGCCCAGGTTTAACACTGCGCCGTTGGTCATATATTCGCAGCAGAAGTCACCGACGCCTTCCACCACGGCAGTCGCACCGGAGTTACGTACCGCGAAACGGTCGCCCGCCTGGCCCTGAACGAACAGACGGCCGCCAGTTGCGCCAAACAGGGCGAAGTTACCGATCAGGACGTTGCCATCGCTGTCCTGTGCGCCGCCACCGGGTGATAACACCACCAGTTCGCCGCCGCACTGGCCTTTACCGACGCCATCGTTACAGGTGCCACGATGTTTCATCACCATGCCGTCATTGCAGAATGCACCAAAGGACTGACCTGCTGAGCCTGTTGTGGTGATGTTTACCGTTTCAGGTGCCAGGTAGCGACGACCGCGATCGTCCTGCAGCACGGCCGGCATCGCCTGGATCTGTGCCGCCGTCAGGGTGTGATTCAGCATGCGCTCAATATCGATAGCTAACTGACCGCCCACGCTTTTATTGCGGTTGTTAAGCACGACCTCGTGGCCCAACTGCAGCGTTGTTTTGCCCTGTTCCACCAGCTGCTGGCTGAGCTCTTCAACCCAGATGTCATCCAGCTCAAAATCTTTTTCCAGGTAAACCGGCTTGTCGATTTTCAGCTCTGGCACCACGGTGAGCATTGCGCGCAGATCCAGCTTGCCTACTTCCAGCGGGTGATCCATCAGGTGGAGCAGATCGGCGCGACCACGCGCTTCACGCAGGGAGCGCAGGCCCATCCGCGCCAGAATTTCACGCACTTCGTGTGCGACGTTCAGGAAGTACTGTGCGAGCTGACGTGGATCGCCATCAAACGCTTCGGCGTTCGTGGTTAACCCTGCCGGGCATTTAACGTTACAGTTTTTCGCCATCACGCATTTCAGCATCATCAGCGCGGTGGTACCAAACTCAAAGCTGTCGCCGCCCAGCAGCGCGGATTTCACTACATCGCTGCCGGTTTGCTGTGCGCCGGAGCAGCGCAGCAGCACTTTGTCGCGCAGACCGTTTGCACACAGCGCCTGATGGACTTCGGCGATGCCGATTTCCGCTACGCGCCCGGTATATTTCAGGCTGGTCACCGAGGCCGCGCCTGTGCCGCCGGTGTTACCGGCAACGTTAATCACGTCAGCACCGGCTTTTGCCACGCCGACGGCAATGGTGCCAATTCCCTCGGAGGACACCAGCTTCACAATGACGCGTACGCGGGCCGCTTTACAGTCGTGAATCAGCTGCGCCAGATCTTCAATTGAGTAAGTATCATGGTGCGGCGGGGGAGAAACCAGCTCAACGCCCGGCGTGCCGCCACGCGCTGCTGCGATCTCCACGGTCACTTTGGCCGCTGGAAGCTGGCCGCCTTCGCCGGGCTTCGCACCCTGGCCGATTTTGATCTCCAGCTCTTCCAGCATCGGATCGGCAAGGTAAGCCGCCCAGACACCGAAGCGGCCAGAGGCCAGCTGTTTGATGCGTGAGGCACGAATGGTGCCGTGACGCGAGTAGTGTTCGCCGCCTTCACCGCAGTTGCTCATGCCGCCAACCATATTGGTGCCGTGCGCGACCGCTTCATGCGCCGGAGCCACCAGCGCGCCGTGGCTCATTGCGCCAGAGGCGAATGTGCGGGTGATTTCACACGCGGGTTGAATATCGCTCAGCGGCAGCGACGGCAGCGCGGTAAAGATACGTGACAGATAGTCTGCCGCTTTGCCGCTGGCGGTCACTTTCAGGCCACCGGCGACCACCTCAGCCGTTTCAATTTCGTCATTAAAGCGGGCTTTCAGCGCACGAGACAGGTTAAGCAGGCGCTCGCTCTCCGGCTTCAGCCCGACAATCGCATCGGTAAGACGCAACATAAAGGCGTTCTGGCTGCCTTCAATGGCATCACATACCAGACCGCGCGTGGCAAAGCCGTTGTTGGTCAGCGAGTAGCGACCCAGCTTACGCCGGAATTCAGCTTCACTGTCGATGTGGGTCAAGTCCGCCGGGAAGGCCAGAATATCGCGCAGTGCAGCGGGACGGCGCTTGCGCTCTTCATACATCAGGCTGGAGAACTGACGATAATCGGCCGTAATGGCAAAATTATTCATCACGTCATCCGGGATGCGCTCAAAGCTGCTGTCTTTGAATGTCTCTGGCTTGATGCCAAAGGCATTGTCCAGACGGGCCAGCGTCATCAGCCGAATAAAGTTATCCTCTTCACGCGCTTTGTCCGCGAAGCGAATCGGTTCTTCAGTCATATCAATAAAGGTGCGTACGGCAATGGTGCCGTAAGAGTGGCCCGCGCCTTCTGCACGCTCTTTAAACAGCCCCAGCAGGGGCACTTCGGATTCGCCCTGAATTTTCAGTGCGCTTTGATGCCAGTCCACCGCCATCTGCGCGATAGTGGCAAAGCCTGCGCCGCCGACGGGCGTTTTGATATTGGGGTAATACTTTCTCAGGACCGGATCGTCCGTATTCAGGAAGTTAGGCTCAAAGAATTCCCCGCTACTGTAGCTCTCCACGGTACACAGGCCGACTTTGCCCATGGTTTTCATCAGAGCTTTTTCAGCGGCTTTGGCGTAGCGTTTAAAGGCTTTATTGCCTTCCTCGCCTTCACCAAATTTTTCCTCAGCGCGCATTTGCACGCCAAGCGGATAAACGGCCGATGCGCCAAAGCCCAGCGTGGCAGCAATATGGTGGGAAGAGATAATCTGCCCACTCTCCACCACCAGTGAAACGTCAAGACGTAAGCCTTCCTGCACCAGACGCTGGTTAACCGCAGAGATAACCAGCAGCATTGGCAGGGCCGCTTGCGTGGAGGAGATATGGCGATCGGTCAGTACCGCGATGCCGCCCTGTGAACGGGCAAAATCCACCACCTGCTGGGCCAGATCGTCAATCGCTTTTTCCAGCGCACTGGCGTTGGCCGTGCGGCTGAGCAGGTCTTTGCCGATTACCGGTTCATACAGCATGTCAAAGCGGGCATAAGGCGCGACGTTCTGTTCACGCAGCTGTAGCATGTCCAGATGGGTCAGAATCGGCGTAGGCACGATGATCTGGCGGCCTTTACTGCGTCCCAGATGCGGTTTCGCCCCCAGGGCTACGCGCAGCGTCATGCCGTCCGCTTCACGAATGGAGTCCAGCGGCGGGTTGGTTACCTGGGCAAAGCGCTGTGAGAAATAGTGCGCCATGCCACCTTCATGATCGGACAGGCCGTTGATGGCGTTGCCGTAACCCATCGCCGAGATTTTCTCTGCGCCGGTGTTCAGCATGGGGTCCATCATGAACTTGAAGCTTTCCTGGTTGTAGTAGTAAGCCACGAAGCGCTGATAGGTTTTCAGATCGCCGCGATAGCGCAGGGGAGAGCCCTGTTGTTCCGCGGGAATGACCGGCAACTCTTGCAAATCGACACGCGATTTGCTGACCAATGCGGCATAGTCTTTTTCTGCAGCCAGTTTTTCCAGCGCCTCATGCGTGGTGTAACTGCGCTTTTCGCGATGATCAAAATAGAGCATCCCGCCAGCTTCGATACGACCACGGCGCAGCACGCTTTCAGGTGGAAACGCGATCTGGCCCGCTTCAGACATGGCGCCAATATACTCCGCCGTTTCAACCGAACGCAGTGGACGCAGCCCCAGGCGATCAAGACGTGCACCAATCACTTCGCCGTTACCAAAGATGAGCGCGGCAGGGCCATCGTTTTTCTCTTCGTACAGCGAAAAATACTCCAGCATGTCGCGGACGGCAGGGGAGAGCGCGGTATCGTTTTCCCAGGCCGGGGGCATCATGGAAACCACGGCGGTGATCAGATCCAGATCGTCTTCCATCAACCGGCTGTGAATACTCTGGTCCAGGCGCGAACTGTCAGACTGACCTTTTGGTCGTACAATCGTTTTGCCACGGGCAGAGGCCAGCGCGGATTCGGCGATACGGTTTTTACGGTCGGTATTCAGCTCACCATTATGGGCCATCAACCGGAAAGGTTGCGCCATGGTGGTGTGCGGATCGGTATTGGTTGAGAAGCGAGTGTGGAAAAACAGTCCGCGTACCTGATGATCGGGATCGGTCAGATCCTTGAAGTAAGGAATCACTTCATTCGAGTTCAGGCGGGCTTTAAAGACTTGTGTGCGGGATGACAGCGACAGCGGATATAACCCGCCGAACTCGCTTTGGGTAAAGGCCTGCGCCTCAATGGTCAACAGTGCGCGATAGATCTGTTTTTCAAAATCACTTTGGTCACTGATGTCCTGAGGTGCGGCAAAAATCCACTGCACAATAGGAAGCTGAAACTGCACGGCAGCCGGACGTGTCACACTGTTATCCAGCGGCATTTCGCGTTTCATGATAACCGGCAGGTTAAAACGGCTTAACGTCTCTTCTACTAAACGTTCGGCATTGGCGCGCAGTTCAACGTCTTTAGGAACGAAAAAGTTACCGACGCCAAAGCGACCGGCTTCCAGCGCCTGACCGGTAATTTTACGGAAGAAATGCAGTGAAAGATCGACGTTAACGCCTGCGCCATCGCCAACGCCCTCAGCAGACATGCCACCGCGGTGCGGCACCGTGCAGAGCGCGCTGTGCGCCATACGCAGAATTTCATGGGTCTGCTCGCCGTCCTTACGGGTAATGAAACCTACACCACAGCTGTCACTTCCTGCTGCTGGGTTGTATAAGCCATAGGAATCAGGTTTTTTACTGGACATTGAGGGTCTCCTTAAACTGCTCTAGACATTACCTGCATTGTTTCAGGCACTGAGTTCAACTACACAATCTTCCCAGCGCAAATTCTTTCATTTCCGCGCCTGACAGCCTGCGCGGTTGGGTTTTGCGCACTTTTCAGCGTCAGGAGGAGATGCCCCTTGATGCGTAGTGCGTGTTTTTTCCGTTCTCGAAAGGAGATGACTCAAACCATGTGGACGTCATGTTGCATAGATATGCCGTAACGCGTGCCCATCATGAAAGCTTTCAGCGGAATTCCAACTTATCGGGAAAGCGAATCGAGGTCAAATAGCGAGTCTGACACAGTTTAACCTCGCTTTTATGTCGTTAACCTAATGAAATTATTATGTTTTTATGTCTAAAATGTGTCAGTTTTTCACTAAGGTACAAGGGATGAAATGTGAACTGTATCACTGTGCTGTAGGCGTGAAATCACTTAAGTATGCTGGAGACGAGGTGCTAAACAGCATCAAATGCTGCTGCAGGCAGTGGAAGCGCAGGATGTATCTGTTTTTCTTATAGCAGCAAATTTGAATGAATAAGGGCGGCATGATTAGCAAAATTAATTACGGTAGGTTGCTTAAAACTACGATTTATATGAATGAGTATGCATAAAAAGCAGGAAATCGCGGCAAAGGAACGTTGCCGGGCGAAAAAAGACGAGCAGATAAGATGCGCCTTTTTGACAGGCGGCCGTACAGATTCATTGAGTTAGCACAATTAGTCAAGGGTTTTAGCGGTAAGGTCATGAACGTCGGCGAAGCAACCGCCTTTTGCACCATTAAAGTGCGTTAGCGCTGCGATCTCACCGGATGCATTGCGACGACCACGACGTAAATACGCTATCATGTGCCTGTTCTCATCCAGGGAGTGTTTATGAAACAGATTCGCCTGCTGGCGCAATATTATGTTGATTTGATGGTCAAGCTTGGCCTGGTACGTTTTTCGCTGTTACTGGCGTCGGCGCTGGTCGTGCTGGCCATGATTGTTCAGATGGCCGTGACCATGGTGCTGCGTGGTCATGTTGAAAGTATCGATATGGTCCGATCGGTCTTTTTTGGTCTGCTCATCACCCCTTGGGCGGTCTACTTTCTTTCTGTCGTCGTGGATCAACTGGAAGAGTCACGCCAGCGCCTGGCACGGCTGGTGGATAAGCTGGAAGAGATGCGTACGCGCGATCTTGAACTGAACCAGCAGATGAAAGAGACCATTTCCCAGCTCAATCAGGAAATCACCGACCGTAAAAAAGCCGAAGAGGCACGTGAGCAGGTGATGGCGAAGCTGCGCGAAGAGGTCGCTCGTCGCGAACAGGCGCAAATCGAACTGGAGCAACAGTCCTCCTTTCTGCGCTCTTTCCTGGATGCGTCACCGGACCTGGTCTTTTATCGCAACATCGACAAACAGTTCTCAGGCTGTAACCGCGCCATGGAACTGTTAACCGGCAAAAGCGAAAAACAGCTGATTGGGCTTACGCCACGCGACATCTATGACAATGACACGGCCACCAAAGTCCTTGAAACCGATGAAAAGGTCTTCCGGCATAACGTGTCACTCACCTATGAACAGTGGTTGCAGTATCCCGATGGGCGTAAAGCCTGTTTTGAGATCCGCAAAGTACCTTATTACGATCGGGTAGGTAAGCGGAGTGGGCTGATGGGCTTCGGACGCGATATAACCGAGCGTAAACGCTACCAGGACGCGTTAGAGAGCGCCAGCAGGGAGAAGACCACCTTTATCTCAACGATCAGCCACGAGCTTCGTACGCCGCTTAACGGCATTGTCGGCCTGAGCCGTATTTTGCTGGATACCGATCTGAATCAGGAGCAGCTCAAGTACCTTAAAACCATTCACGTCTCTGCGATTACCCTGGGCAATATTTTCAATGACGTGAT
>Ga0308156_1003827_pt1 | contig 11103 bp, 8 predicted proteins | sample PhyAR2_FD_201041 | JGI IMG/M metagenome (GOLD analysis project Ga0308156, IMG submission 201041) | Phyllosphere microbial communities from UC Gill Tract Community Farm, Albany, California, United States - DLSL A.R2 | ecosystem: Host-associated > Plants > Phyllosphere > Unclassified | place: USA... | reverse complement strand
CGCCGACGACGACGACCGATGCCCAGGGTGTTGCGACAACGACCTTAACCAGCACCAAGGCGGGGAACTTCACGGTGAACGCCGAGGTTAACGGCAAGCAGAGCGCGGTTGAGGTGAGCTTTGTTGCCGATGCTGGCAGCGCAGAAATTGCTCAGGGGGCATTCACGGTCACCGTGGATAACGCGGTAGCGGATGGCAAAGCCACGGACGCGGTGCAGGTCATTGTGACGGATGCGACCGGAAACGTGGTACCGGATGCAGCGGTGAAATTTAGCTCTCCGGACGCAATAAACGTTGCGACGCCGACGACGACGACCGATGCCCAGGGTGTTGCGACAACGACCTTAACCAGCACCAAGGCGGGGAACTTCACGGTGAACGCCGAGGTTAACGGCAAGCAGAGCGCGGTTGAGGTGAGCTTTGTTGCGGGGCCACTAGATGAGAATAAATCGAGCTTAACTGTTAAGTATAATAATAATACTTCAATTAATTCCTTAATTACTAAGCCTGCAGACTCTAACACGACGTTGACATTGACTCTTAAAGATGCGGAAGGAAATCCAATAACTGAGGCAGAAGTCCAATTTAAATCAAGCCGCAAATACACCACTATTAGTAATGTAAAAAATGTAGGGAATGGCGTATATTCTGCGACATTGACAGCTGAGCGTACTGGTCTTTTAACCCCAAAAGGCACAGTCGAAACCTTAATTACAACGCAAATAGATGGTGAAGAATCCGGATTGACTGCGACCGTAGATATTGTGCGAGGTCAGTACAATGTATCAACCCCTCCAAATGTTGCTTACACATATACAGCTAGCCAAGTAGCTGCATTGCTGGAAGAATATGAGACGATATTTTTTTATACAGCTGACTGGAGTCCACCAACTTTTTTGGCAATCGAATCTATAACGCTTCCTGCCTCAGCTATAACAGGGTCAGAGATTATAATTTATAGTGATAACAAAAGTAGTGTCACGAAAGTTATATATAATAACACTGTAGTTCAGGTGAATTATCATGAAACAAAGTTTTTTATTTATAATGGAAGTCAATGGGTTATGACATCTGGGTAAATTACATCTCTGAGTTTTACTAATTTCAAAGCCCCATAAAGGGGCTTTTTTGTCAGTATTGACCATTCATCAATCGCGTTTAAAGGGGTCCGCTTGGAAATCGGAAAATATCCTACGCTAAGCCTGTTTTTTGTACAGACTGCTATCCACTGAGCGTAATGAGCGGTATTTACCCTGTCCTAGTTTGAGGTTTGTTCTCCAGACGTAATCCCCGCTCAGGTTGATATGTTCCCATCCCAGCGGTGACAGGTGGGTAATCAGTTGCTCATTAATTGGGATCCCTTTCCGTCTCAATGAATCTATCGCTCTCTCTATATATACCGTATTCCACAGCGAGATCGCCGCAGTCAGCAATGTCAGCCCACTGGCCCGGTAACTCTGGTTTTCCAGTCCCCGATCTCTGATTTCCCCCAGTCGGTGCATAAAGACTGCTCGCGCAAGGGCATTGCGGGCCTCACCCTTATTCAACCCAGCCTGTACTCGTCGACGCAGCGAAGGATCCCGGAAACGGCTCGTGATGTATTCATGGCAATCGGCCGGAACAGCAAGGGGTAACTGGTTATCCCTGAGTGATTTTTCAAAATCGCCAGACGGGATTAGATAATCATCGAAATTCCTGTAGCGACGTGATCCCTTTACCCAGATGTCACCTGAACGTAAGGCTCCTTTCAGCTCATTCAGCACGCAAAATTCGTAATATTGTCGGTCAATGCCGGTGGGGGTGATCACCACCTTTCTCCAGCTTTCCGGGATGAACCCGACTGGCGCGGAAGGCGGTACTTTTCGGAGTTGTTTACGATACATCTCTCTGACGGTATCCAGCGCGTCACTAAGCTGCATGGCGGCGGGTGCAGCCCTGAACTGCAACGCGGACAGCATCCGGGGGGCGTATTTACGCAGCGTACTGTATTTTTCTGTGATCAGATGCAACGGGTCGAAGTTGTCCTTACGTGACAGGAACCGCGTCTCTTCCACGCTGGTGATGAATTCCTGCCAGAGAAGGACATCTTCTATTGCGGCCCAGGGATCTTCCCCGGATTCTCTGGCGTTAAGTAATGCCTGCCCGACGGTAACGTATTGCTTCAGTTTGCTCTGAATCAGCTTCCCCGTTTGCTGGAGCCGTTCGGCCTGCGTTCGTTTTGCCCTGCTGAACAGACTGCCCAGAATACGCTCGTGCAGATCAATAACTTCGTCGGTCAGGGGGGCTCTGGCTTCCGATATGATACAAACCAGCGAGGCATAACGGCGAACATCCGTGAATTTTGCCAGGTCCCGACTACTCATTTTCCTGCCTTCGCGTGCGAGTTTCAGGAGCCGGTTCTGGTGCACGGAAAACACAATACCGTCAGGCAGTGCCAGCGACTCTATCGCATTTAACCGGTCGATATGTTGCAGGACATTTTTGCCGTTTATTTTCCCCGGAGGCTGAAGCAGCCAGGCCAGCCGTGAAGGTTGTTCCCCCTCAGATACCAGCAGACGGTCCAGTACCGCTTTTTGCCCCGGTTCAAGCTGCGCGGTCAGCGCAGAAAAAACAGCCCTGTCGGCAAGCGTTGTTGCTTCAGCCAGGGTTCGTTCGATCACCTCAACAGAGGGGAAAATAACCTTATTATTGTGGAGCCAGGAGAGCATTTCCTCCGCGAGTAAAAAACCTCTGTCTGTCCGCATGGCGTGGGGATAAAGGTGGCGAATACAGGTTTTTTGTTGCGCCCGGTTAAAGGGGGATAATTCCAGGTAGCGATAGAGTTCAGCCAGATGCTCCCAGCGGGTGACCTCTCTTGAGGCGTACTCAGCCCACAAATCAGGCTGAAGTTTCAAATGAGCTGCCAGGCGGGAGACAACACCGTCGTGAGGTGAAATACTTTTGTCCGGAGGAAATCCTGGTCCTCGCAAATAGCAAAGTAAAACAGCAAAACCCAGGCGGTTAGCTGGCCTGCGATGTTTATTAATAAGCGCGAGGTCATGTTCACTCAAAAAGCACATGCGCCTCAGAAGAAGGTCATCATCCGGCACAATCAACAAGCGTTCTTTTTCTTCATTACTGAGTATTTGTCTCCGTGGCATAAATGATTCCTCTGCATATAGTTTATTTAAGTTATCGCTTTGCGCTGACCGAAAACGGTCGGTTTCGTACACCTTCTAATATATCTGTCCGAAAGTAAGTGAAATTCATTTCGTACGGAAAGTTTCCTATGTCACGAGTTTTTGCTTATTGCCGGGTTTCGACTCTTGAGCAAACCACCGAGAATCAGCGAAGGGAAATTGAAGCGGCGGGTTTTGCCATCAGACCCCAGCGACTGATTGAGGAACATATAAGTGGTTCGGTTGCTGCCAGCGAACGTCCCGGATTTATCCGGCTGCTTGATCGCATGGAAAATGGTGATGTGCTGATAGTCACCAAGCTGGACCGTCTTGGGCGTAATGCCATGGATATAAGAAAAACTGTTGAGCAACTGGCTTCGTCAGATATTCGTGTTCACTGCCTGGCGCTCGGAGGTGTTGATTTGACCAGCGCTGCCGGGAGAATGACGATGCAGGTGATTTCAACGGTGGCGGAGTTTGAACGGGATTTGCTTCTTGAGCGTACACATTCAGGTATTGCGAGAGCGAAAGCAGCTGGAAAGCGGTTTGGTCGACCTTCTGCACTGAATGAAGAACAGCAACTTACAGTGATCGCTCGTATTAATGCTGGGATCAGCATCAGCGCCATTGCCCGGGAATTTAATACTACCCGGCAAACCATACTCCGGGTAAAAGCAGGACAGCAATCATCATGAATGTAGCTCCTGCTTGACGACCAGCTATGTGCCAGGGATTTCAAAGCAAAATATGTGTATCACTTGTTGGGGAGACTTATGTACTGAACCCCAGATTTGACCCTGCCTGTAATTTGTTTATAGTATTGAGCGGCTTTGGTTTGGTCCTGGCTCAGACCTTATGCCTCTCATTTATCCCGGGCAACAGACCCGGCAATACATGCACTCTCGCTTTGGAGAATCTGACAACCGTTATGCGTATTACGCCACCCTGAGTTTTTCCTTCCTCTGTCGTACTGAGCGAACTTCAGAACGCACTCAATAACATCCCGTCTGCGGATGTGTTTTACCGTACATAAAAATGCTGCCCTCAGGGGCTGACTGTATCTAAAAACTGAGAAATTACTATGTTGCTGTCCTCGACGCGTAAGGACTGGCTGGGTAACGTCCGTGGTGACGTTCTGGCCGGTATTGTTGTCGCGCTCGCACTCATTCCAGAAGCGATCGCCTTTTCCATTATCGCCGGTGTCGATCCCCAGGTTGGCCTCTACTCGGCGTTCTGTATTCCTCTCGTTATGGCCTTCTTTGGCGGGCGTCCGGCGATGATTTCTTCATCCACCGGTGCAATGGCGCTGCTGATGGTGACGCTGGTGAAAGATCATGGCTTACAGTATTTACTGGCCGCTTCCATACTGACCGGGGTATTCCAGCTGATAGCCGGTTACCTGAAGCTCGGTGGATTGATGCGTTTTGTTTCACGCTCAGTTGTCACGGGATTCGTTAATGCGCTGGCAATACTGATTTTTATGGCGCAGTTGCCTGAACTGACCAACGTGACCTGGCATGTTTATGCCATGACTGCGGCAGGGCTGGGGATCATCTATCTCTTCCCTTATATCAACAAAACCATTCCTTCACCGCTTGTGTGCATCGTGGTGCTGACTGGGATTGCCATGTGGCTGCATCTGGATGTCCGAACCGTCGGGGGTATGGGGAAACTTCCCGACAGCCTGCCAGTCTTCCTGCTCCCGGACGTGCCTTTAAATCTCCAGACGCTGCTCATCATACTGCCATATTCTGCGGGGCTGGCCGTGGTGGGGCTGCTTGAGTCGATGATGACCGCCACTATTGTGGATGACATGACCGATACGCCAAGCGACAAAAACCGGGAGTGCAAAGCTCAGGGCATCGCGAACATCTGCATATCCTTTATCGGAGGAATGGCAGGCTGCGCGATGATTGGGCAATCCGTTATCAACGTAAAATCCGGTGGACGCGGACGACTTTCAACCCTCACGGCGGGCGTGGTGCTGCTTTGCCTGATTGTGTTCCTGCGCGACTGGGTCTCCCAAATCCCGATGGCAGCGCTGGTCGCGGTGATGATTATGGTTTCCATCGGGACATTCTCCTGGCGCTCCATTGCCAACCTGCGGACACACCCCCTTTCAACCAGCGTGGTCATGCTTGCCACTGTCGCGGTTGTAGTGGCAACACATAATCTGGCCTTCGGCGTGCTGACCGGCGTACTAATTGCTTCGCTCAACTTTGCCACTAAAGTATCCCGGTTCATGCGCGTAACGTCAGTTCTGGAGGGAACGAGCCGGACGTATACCGTCACCGGCCAGGTATTCTTTGCATCAGCAGACCGCTTTACGAGCCACTTTGATTTCCGTGAAGCGATTGAGAATGTGGTGATAGACGTTTCACATGCCCATTTCTGGGACATCACGTCCGTCAGCGCCCTGGATAAGGTGGTCATTAAGTTCCGCAGAGAGGGCACCGAGGTTGAGATACGTGGGATGAATGAAGCCACCCGCACCATCGTTGACCGGTTTGGTGTTCACAATAAACCTGAAGAAGTCGAAAAACTGATGGGTGGTCATTAACAGACCGGAGGGAAAACTATGAATAATACTGTTACAGCCTGTGTGGACGGTTCACTTTCAACGCGGTCAGTGTGTGAATATGCGGCGTGGGCAGCCCGCACTTTGCAATCACAGCTCGCACTGTTGCACGTTATCGAAAAAGACAGCACCCCGGTAGTGTCAGACCTGACCGGTACTCTCGGCATAGACAGTCAGCAATTGCTGACCGATGAGCTGGTAGAAATTGAAGGGCAACGTAACCGCCTGCTGATGGCGCAGGGGAAAGCAATACTGGAAAGTTGTGCTGAACTGCTTCAAAAACAGGGAAGCCCGGATGTGCTTTTGATGCAAAAACACGGCACACCGGATGAAGTTCTGGCAGAGCTGAGCGACCTTCGTCTCATGGTGCTGGGGCGTCGGGGTAGCCAGCATCCGGTAGGCTCTCATCTGGAAAGCGTTATTCGTCTGCAAAAGAAACCCCTGCTGGTTGTTCCGGAGAACTACTCAGCGCCTTCCAGAGTCATGCTGGCTTATGATGGCAGTGAAGAAAGCAGGAGAAACCTGGAACGTCTGACGATGAGTCCCTTACTCAGGGGGCTGGAGTGCCACCTTGTCATGGTAAACGGTAAGAAGGAAGAGCTGCTGACCGCACAGCAAATTTTACGTGACGCGGGTCTAGAAAACAGCACAACACATCTTACCGGGCAATCAGTCGGGGATGCGCTTATTCGTTACGCCGAGGAAAATGCTGTCGATCTGATAGTGATGGGGGCCTACGGTCATTCCAGGTTGCGGCAGTTCTTTATCGGTAGTCATACCTCTGAAATGCTGCAAAAGACGCAACAACCGCTTCTGATCCTCCGTTAGCACTGATTATCTTAAATAAAAAAGGGCGAGTTGTCTCGCCCTTCGTCACCAGAACACGTTTAGTTCAGCCGGTTACCTTTTTCATCAACTACCTTCTCACCGTCCTCTTTCGTGAACGCGCTTTTCTGCGCATCGGGAAGAATATCCAGCACGACTTCAGAAGGGCGGCATAGCCGGGTACCCAGCGGCGTTACCACGATGGGGCGATTGATCAGAACAGGGTGCTGCAACATAAAATCGATTAACTGCTTGTCAGTAAAGCGGTCTTCCGCCAGCCCTAACGCTCCAAAAGGTTCGACATTCTTACGCAGCAGCGCTCGTACCGTGATCCCCATATCCGCAATGAGTTTTACCAGCTCAGCTCGTGATGGTGGGGTCTCAAGATAATGAATAACGGTCGGCTCTGTACCGCTGTTGCGGATCATTTCAAGGGTATTGCGTGACGTGCCGCAGGTCGGGTTGTGATAAATGGTAATGTTGCTCATATCAGTATCTCATTACAAAGTGAAAGACAGACGAAGCGCCAGTGCTGCCAGCGTGACAAACAGCACGGGGATTGTCATGACAATCCCCACCCGGAAGTAATATCCCCAGGTGATTTTGATGTTTTTCTGCGACAGAACGTGCAGCCAAAGCAAGGTTGCCAGACTGCCGATAGGGGTAATTTTAGGCCCCAGGTCGCTGCCGATGACGTTGGCGTAAATCATCGCTTCTTTGATAACACCAGTCGCTGTGCTGCCATCAATCGACAGCGCCCCGACCAGCACGGTCGGCATATTGTTCATCACTGATGACAGGAAGGCCGTCAGGAAGCCCGTACCCAGCGTTGCCGCCCACAATCCCTGCTCTGCCAGCTGATTCAGCAAGGAGGAGAGATAGTGGGTCAGACCGGCATTTCGTAAGCCGTAAACCACCAGGTACATCCCCAGCGAGAAGATAACGATTTGCCAGGGCGCACCACGCAGCACCTTACCGGTGTTAATGGCATGCCCTTTTTTCGCAACAGCAAACAGAAGCAATGCACCAGCGGCTGCGACCAGACTGACCGGTACACCCAGCGGCTCCAGTCCGAAGAATCCCACCAGAAGCAACACCAGAACCAGCCAGCCGGTTTTAAAGGTATTCACATCACGTATAGCGTCTTTCGGTTCTTTCAACAGAGAAACGTCGTAAATGGCGGGAATGTCCTTACGGAAAAACAAATGCAGCATCACCAGCGTAGCCGCAATCGCGGCCAGGTTAACTGGAACCATCACGGCGGCATATTCGGAGAAACCAAGCTTAAAGAAATCCGCCGAGACTATATTCACCAGATTTGAGACAATCAGTGGCAGGCTTGCCGTGTCAGCGATAAACCCCGCGGCCATGATAAACGCTAAGGTTGCCCCCCGGCTGAACCCCAGCGCCAGCAGCATCGCGATAACGATAGGCGTCAGGATCAATGCCGCACCGTCGTTGGCAAACAGTGCCGCGACCATCGCGCCAAGCAGGACGATCCAGGTGAAGAGCAGCCGCCCCCGACCATTCCCCCAACGAGCAACGTGCAGCGCGGCCCATTCAAAGAAGCCGGATTCGTCGAGCAGAAGACTGATGATGATCACGGCAATAAAGGTGGCGGTCGCATTCCACACTATCTGCCAGACCTCCGGAATATCCCCCAGATGAACGACGCCAGTCAGCAATGCCAGAATTGCGCCCAGTGAGGCACTCCAGCCAATCCCCAGCCCTCTGGGTTGCCAGATAACTAGGATGAGCGTGAATAAAAAGATAGCACCAGCCTGTAACATCAGAAACTCCATTCACATTTGTTTATTCGAATGTATATATCGTCATCAGCAGGGGGCTGATGACGCGCTAATGAGCTTGTTGCGTATGTTTTCTCGTTCACAATTCCAGGCTGTATCAATAATACCCGCAGACCATGCAGGCATGTGTGGCGACAGTCGGTAATACACCCATTTTCCTTCACGGCGGTCGATGACCAGCTCTGCATCACGTAACAGCGCCATATGTCGTGATATTTTTGGCTGAGATTCTGCGGTTGCCCCACAGATGTCACAGACGCACATCTCACCAGACTCCCTGAGGAGCAACACGATGGTCGAACGGGTTTCGTCGGCGAGCAGTTTAAAAAGCTGAACAAGCTGTTGCATGCTTAACCTCGATAAAAATAACAACATATATGATATTCCATATGTGATACTTTTAAAAGTATAGCTTATGAAATGGAGATTTTTTATGGCCGACTACTAAGTGGCTCGAGGTCATTAAATAAGGGGCCGCTTGGAAAACGGAAACACTCTAAGTTAAGTCTGTTTTTTATATGGGCAGATGTAGTTAAAATCATGTAGAGCCAGAGTGGCTCATGTGATAAACGGAGAATCAGAAGCGGTTGCTGCATCTTCTGCAGCATTTCAGAGGTATGGCTATCGACAAAGAACCGCTGCAATCTGGAATGACCATAGGCTCCCTCACTATCAGACCGGCAGCATTACTCTGCGTAACGAATGAGCGCATCCCGACATCTTATCCGGTAAGATGTGTTGCGCGCTTGAGTTTCAAGAAAGACTTATTATAGCTCTATAGTGCGAGGGGAAGAAGACGATAATCGAAATGCGTACCCCTAAAACCCATAAAAAAGCGACTTAATACGGATGCCTGAAAGTATCAAGTCGCAAATGAATATATAACACATAGATATTAACTTTTTGAGGAGTTCTAAAATATATCAATTCACCAATATTTTTTTATGTATATGGATTTTGTTTATGAAGTATTGATAAAAAACCAGATTACTGTTTCCTTAACATAAGTAAAGGATATCTCTCGTTACTTACTTAACAGAATATTGTGAATTGATAATGATAATATTTCAAATTGTTTAGCAAGCTCCAAACTTAGCCAAATGTAGCCATGTACAGAAGTTTCATAACTATCATCACCTGTATCATCAGACAGTACAGACTGATGAATACTACTGACAAGATCACTCAAATTTATCTTTTTCAAGTTAATGGTTGATAACTGTCCAAGCTCTAATGCATCCTCTATATCCTGTAATGCATTCAATGTCATATGTATTGATTCATGTAATTCTGATGACTTAATTAGAAAGAAATGACTCTTCCTTGATTCCCAATGCGCATTAGCTTGTGACTCAAGAATGCATATAATATTAGTACATATTTTTTGTATTACTTCAAAATCATCTTTACCTCTATGACACTCCTTGCTTGCAGCTATAATTAAAGATCGTAAACTCACTATTTCCAAAACTACCATTTGTATTGTCTTATCTAGATACGGGCGATCAATTAGGTTGCGGGAATTGATTATCTGATAAAGCTTAGAAAACTCTTTAATAATACAACAAAGTTTTAAACGCCAATGAATGTAAGCTTTTTGCGGATATACGCTAGTAAAAATCATGGCGAGAAAAGCACCAAGAACTATATTAACACTACGCCAAAAAGCCGTCATAACATCACCAGCAGGAGCACTGGAGACAACGGCCAATGTAATTCCAATAAGTAATGCCAAATATGGTTTCTTACCTAATGTTAAATAGCCACAAAAGAACATACACATTGCACACCAAATTAACATATATGTAAACGAAACCATCTCAAGCTTTAATGCTATAATGCCTAATGTTGCGCCAACTAGAGTTCCACCTATACGTTCTAGCGCCCTCGGCACAGCACTGCCTAAAAATGAAATAGGCCCCATGACAACAATAAGAGTAATTAATGGCCACGTATGATCTGGTAGGTTAACAAAGTGCAATATTATAAATGTTAAGACAAATGAAATTGAAATGCGAATGGCATGTACAAATCGGTAATATTTGTAAAATAATTTTTCTCTTTTTGTTATTTTGCAACACGTACTCACTTAATCGTCCTTTCCTTAATACATATATGCTATAATAGCATTATATAAATAATTTATCTTCCTCACATCTAAATTCCTTACAACATAAGACAACTTTTTTAGCTGTTGAAGCTGATTATGATACTTTTCATTAGTAAGCTAAAAAACTTCATCTTTCATGTGTAAGTATCCACATTTCGATGTGTTACTAGAGCCTCTAGGGGCTGGGTTTATATTTCCGATGAAATAATAAACTTGTTTGAGTAAAGTATTGCTATTTATAATTAATATTAGTAATTACAGAAAATAATATTGGCTTCCAAAACACTCCATATTATAAACGCCATCTAACAGGACTAATCATGTAGAACTCAGGCACGATCGTATAACCTCTCATCTCCAGCACATAGCGCAATGAGTTGATAGTTGGGTTGTATAACAAGAAGCAGAATGGCTGGGCGGGGGGTGAAGATTAAAAACGTTTATTTTCAATTAATTAAGTTATTATTTAACATAATCAATGTTATACGAACCAAGGTTGTAGTAGCTAAATTGAGATGTCCGTCTCTGACCAAATAGACATGTCCGCGCTACAGTCTCACCACAGCGATCGCTGCTTTCAAAGGATGAGACTCATGACGGCATACGGAACGGAGTTTTTCTCAA
>Ga0308156_1003826_pt1 | contig 11103 bp, 8 predicted proteins | sample PhyAR2_FD_201041 | JGI IMG/M metagenome (GOLD analysis project Ga0308156, IMG submission 201041) | Phyllosphere microbial communities from UC Gill Tract Community Farm, Albany, California, United States - DLSL A.R2 | ecosystem: Host-associated > Plants > Phyllosphere > Unclassified | place: USA... | reverse complement strand
CTCTGCCGCAGACGGCCGACATGTCGGTCGACGCCGGCCTGCGCAGCTTCATGCTGGGCGTCTACAACAAGCTGGCCCTGGGCCTCGTGGTCGCCGGCGCCCTGGCCTATGTCACCGGCAATGTGCCGGCGGTGCAGCAGCTGCTGTTCGGCGTGACGCCAGACGGCCGCGTCGGTCTGACGGTGCTGGGCATGATCGTCCAGTTTTCGCCGCTGGTGATGCTGTTTGGCTCGATGTTCTTCATGAAGAACCCGACGGCCAAGGGCGTGAACATGCTGTATTGGGCCGTGGTCGCCACCATCGGCGCGGGCCTGGGTATCCTGTTCCTGCGCTACACGGGCGGTTCGCTGGCCACCACCTTCCTGGTGACGGCGGCGGCCTTCGGCGGTCTGAGCCTGGTGGGCTACACGACCAAGAAGGATCTGACCGGCATGGGCACCTTCCTGATCATGGGCGTGATCGGCCTGATCATCGCCTCGATCGTAAACATGTTCCTGCAGTCCGGGACCTTCTACCTGATCATCTCGGGCCTGGGCGTGCTGATCTTCTCGGGCCTGATCGCCTACGACACCCAGCGTTTGAAGATGACGTACTACGCCTTGGGCGGCGACCAGAACGCGATGGGCGTGGCGACCGGCTTCGGCGCTCTGAGCCTGTTCATCAACTTCGTGAACCTGTTCCAATTCCTGCTGGCCTTTATGGGCGGCAACCGGAACTGAGATCGGTCGAATGACGGATACGGAAAGGGCCCCTCGCGGGGCCCTTTTTGTTGCTACTCCACCACCTGAAACTTGCGGCCGTCGAAGACGCGTAGCACCTGGGCCAGGTCGCGGCCGCGTTTCAGGATCTGGCCGCCCTCGCCGATGACGGCCCACTGGCCCTGGCGTGTCTGGAGGGCGGGGCGCTTTTCGATGCGGTAGAGCGGGGCGTCGCCGCTGCGGCGAAAGACGGCGAACTCGGCGAAATCCTTGTGCCCGACCATGGCGTAGTCGCGCCATTCGCCCTGGGCGACCATGCGTCCATAGACCCTGAGGATCGGGTCCAGTTCGCGACGGTCGAAGAAGACGGGGCCGGGCGCCGGTGTCGTGTCGTGAGGGTTCAGGCTCATGAGATCAACTTAGGCCGCTGGAGGCCCGATGCCAGAGGCGGCCAGGAAATCGACGCAGACACGAAATGGCCCCGTTTCGGTCCTTCGCCCGCCCGTATGCGCAACGAAATATCGATCATCGGCTCGTCGGAGTTCGGAAGCGTCCCGGATCCTGAACAGCCCCCCCAGCCCCCCTGGATGTTTCCAGTTTACGGGCTCCGGCGGCCGATGCTTCCTCCAAGCGAGCGCCCGCCCTGCCTTTCCCCTCCCCCTCCCAGGCAAGGCGGGCGTTTCGCTGTCTGGAGCCTGCCAGCAGCGAAACGTCGGCGTCTGACCCCGCCTAGAGCGACAGGGTCAGGTTCAGGGTCTCTCCGTTTCTGAGCACGGTCGCTTCGACCGATCCCGATGCGCCCTGCAGGGCGGTGGCGGCCGCGCGAGCGTCGGCGACGGGCGCGCCTGCGATGGCGGTAATCACATCGCCGGCCGTCAGCTCGGCCTGAGCGGCGGGCGAGCCGGCCGCGACGGCCGTGACCTGGGCGCCGCCGTCCTGGTCTCGCAGCGTCGCCCCATAGGCCAGCACCGACTGGGCCCCAACGATCACGGGCTGATCAGCGGGGGTCTCGACCGCCAGCGACGTGGTCGCCTCGCGGCCGCCGCGCAGATAGGAGACGCTGAGATCCGAGCCCGGCGCGGCGATGCCGATGGTGGCGTTGACCGAGCCGGCGTTGGCGACGGGGCGGCCCTGGATCCGGGTGATGACGTCGTTGTGGCGCAGGCCCGCCCGTTCTGCCGGCGATCCCGGCGCGACATCGGCGACAACGGCTCCGCGCACGATGCCCAGGTGCAGATCGCGCGCGCGTTCGGCGTTCAGCGAGCCGAAGATGGCGCCGGTCGCGCCGCGCTTGACCTCGCCGTTCTTCTTCAGCTGGTCGGCGACGTAGAGCATGATCCGCGTCGGCACGGCGAAGGCGATGCCGTCGTTGCCGCCGCCGAGACCCCCCGACAGGATCGAGGTATTGATGCCGATCAGCCTGCCCCGGCTATCCAGCAGCGGCCCGCCGGAGTTGCCCGAGTTCACGGCCGCGTCGGTCTGGATATAGTCCTCGACTGCATCGCCCAAACCTGAGCGGTTCAGGCCCGAGATGACGCCCATGGTCAGGGTCTGGTCCAGGCCCAGCGGATAGCCGACCGCGAAGGCTAGGTCGCCGGTGCGCAGGGTGTCGGAATCCACCGTCTGGACCTGTTTGAGGTTCAGCGGCCGACCGTCGGGCGTGATGCGAAGCACGGCGATGTCGGTCGCCTTGTCCGCCCCGACCAGCACGGCGTCGAACAGTCGGCCGTCCGTCAGATCGACGGTGAACTTTCGCCCGCCCTCGACGACGTGATTGTTGGTGATCACCAGCCCCTCGGCCGCATCGACGATGACGCCGGAGCCGGAGGCGTAGGGTTTGGGGTCGGCCGCGTCCGAACTTGGACCACGCGACTGGCCCAAGGTCGTGACCTGAACCACCGCCGGAAGCGAGCCCTCGAGCCCCGACGAGAAGCTGAAGACCCCGCGCCGGGCGTCATAGGGCAGGCCTGCCGCGCCCGATTGCGCCAGCACCGGCGTCGCTGAGGCCAGCAGGGCCAGGGCGACGGCCATGGAAGAGGCGGGCGAAAGGCGGATCGGCATGGGCATTTCCTTGATCGAACGCCGACCCTAGACCGAGTTTTCGTTTCTGACGATGGGTCTGAAGCGAGCGGGTCGCGTGTCGGTCACGTCCAATGAACAGATTGCGATGGGGGTTGCGTCGCCGGCCGTCCGGCGTGACCATGAGGCGACGAAGCAGGGAAGGCCGCCGCCATGAGTCAGACGACGATCGACCGCCGCCGTTCGGGCTCGACCGCGTTCGACCGCCTCTTCCGCGACCATCCGCGCGAGGTCGACGAAACCTATCTGCAGCATATGGTCGCCTCGGCTGGTTTCGGCTTCAAGCTGCTGGGTCTGGCGGGCGCCGCCTTCGCCCACGCGATCGTGCCGGGCGTACACAAGGCCACCGTCTCGACCGCGATCCGCAGCCTGGCCAAGGACATGGGCGGCCGGGCCGAGGAGGCGCGCGAGACCCGGATGCGCGACGCCGGCGTCTGGGACGTGGGCCTCTAGGGCGGTCGAATCTGCCTCGGCCATGCAATCGCCGGGATCCGTGCTATATAGGCCGGCTCAACCTCACGCAGGATCGCCGCCTTGAGCATCACGCTCGATCTTTCGCGCGTCTCTAACGCGCCCGCCGTTAAGGCGCCCGTCAACCTCAGCGGTCTGACGCGGGCCGGCCTGCGCCAGGCCTTGATCAACGCGAACGTCTGTCCGCCCGAGAAGGCCAAGATGCGCGCCAGCCAGGTGTGGAGCTGGATCCACCACTATGGCGTGACCGAGTTTTCGGCCATGAGCAATGTCGCCAAGGACATGCAGGCCAAGCTGGCCGAGCATTTCACCCTGGCGCGCCCCGAGGTCGTCGAACGCCAGGTGTCCAAGGACGGCACGCGCAAATGGCTGATCCGCACCGCGCCGGGCATCGAGATCGAAACGGTCTACATCCCCGACGTCGGCCGGGCCGGCGCCCTGTGCGTGTCCAGCCAGGTCGGCTGCACCCTCAACTGCACCTTCTGCCACACCGGCACGCAGAAGCTGGTGCGCAATCTGACCGCCGCCGAGATCGTGGCCCAGGTCCAGGTCGCGCGCGACGACCTGGAGGAATGGCCGTCGCCCAAGGAAGACCGGCGCCTGTCCAACATCGTCTTCATGGGCATGGGCGAGCCGCTCTACAATCTGGACCACGTCGCCGACGCCATCGACATCATCTCGGACAATGAGGGCATCGCCCTGTCGCGTCGTCGGATCACGGTCTCGACCTCGGGCGTAGTGCCGCAGCTTCAGGCCTTGGGCGACCGGACGGCGGCCATGCTGGCCATCAGCCTGCACGCCACCAACGATGCGCTTCGCGACGTGCTGGTGCCGCTGAACAAGAAGTACCCGCTGGACCAGCTGATGGCGGCGATCCGGGCCTATCCGGGCCTGTCGAACGCACGGCGGGTGACGTTTGAATACGTCATGCTGAAGGGCGTCAACGACAGTCCCGAAGAGGCGCGCGCCCTGCTGAAGCTGATCGAGGGCATTCCGGCCAAGATCAATCTGATCCCGTTCAATCCCTGGCCCGGCGTCGAATACGAATGCTCGGACTGGAAGACGATCGAGCGCTTCGCCGCCATCCTGAACAAGGCCGGTTACGCGTCACCCATCCGCACCCCCCGCGGCCGCGACATCCTAGCCGCCTGCGGCCAGCTGAAGTCCGAAAGTGAAAAGGTCAGGGCTTCTGCTCTGCGTAAGGCGGAACAGGCGGCGGCCTGATCCTCGTGTCCTCTCTTGATGAGAGGGCACAACCTTCGGACACATAATGTCACGCAGTGTGTCCCCGGCGCGCTTGCGGATTGGGGCGACAATCGGGCAAGGCGTCTGGGCATGGACCCCTCCTTGTCGAACGTCCTTTCCAGCGCCGAGGTGCAGGCTTTCGCCTCGGGCTTTCCGGTCATGGTGATGCACCTGATCGTGACCCTGCTGCTGCTCGCGGCGGGGGCGACGGTCTATGCCTTGTTGACGCCGTGGAAGGAGGTCGCCCTGATCCGTCAGGGTAATGTCGCCGCCGCCATCGCCTTCGCCGGCATTCTGGTGGGGTTGGCCGTGCCGCTGGCGGTGTCGCTGTCGGTGTCGACCTCGGTGCGCGACATCGCCATCTGGGGCGTGGCGACCGTGGTGCTGCAGCTTCTGGCCTTCCGGGTCGTGGACCTGCTGCTCACGGGCCTGCCCGAGCGGATCCGCCACGGCGAGATTTCGGCAGCGGTGGTGCTGCTGGGCGCCAAGCTGGCGACGGCCGTCATCCTGTCCGCCGCGCTGACCGGCTGATCGGCCGGAGCGATGCAGTTTCCCCGCCTGCCGGACTGGGCCATCTACGGAGCGGTGGCGGCCGTGTTTCTGGCGGTGTCCCTGGGGCGACGCGAGAACGCCGATGCGCCGCCGGTCGCTGAGGCCGGCGCTGATGTCGCCGAGGGCGCGCTGCTGGGTCCCATCACCCCCTTTGACGCCGCCGTAACCGTCGATGCGGGCGAGGCGCCGTTCAAGCCGTCGTCGGGCACGGCCTTCTCCATTGCAGGACGGGGGCGCTGGGTGACGGCGCGCCATGTCGTCGAAGGATGCCGCAAGCCGGCGCTGGTGGTCGGCGAGGGGCGGGCGGTCGCGGCCGACGTCCGTCTGGCGCCGCGCGCCGACGTCGCCTTGCTGATCACCGACGGCGGGCCGGCGGCCTTGCCGATCGCGGTCGAGGCGCCGCTGCGCAAGGGGCAGCGCGCCTTCCATCCGGGCTTTCCTCAGGGGCGTCCCGGCGAGGTGACGTCACGCCTGCTGGGACGCGAAACCCTCAAGGTCTTCGGGCGAGGGGCGCGCGACGAGCCGGTGTTGTCCTGGGCCGAGGTCGGGCGCACCAACGGGCTTGAGGGTACATTGTCGGGCCTGTCCGGCGCGCCGGCTTTGGATGCGCAGGGCCGCGTCGTGGGCGTCACCATCGCCGAGGCGCCGAGACGGGGCCGGATCTATACGACGGCGCCCGAAACCTTCGGGCCGGCGATCCGCGGCGAACAGACGCCGGCCGACGACGCGCGCGGTCAGGCCATCACGACCGAGGATTACGGCCAGGTATCCAACCGGCTAAGGCGCGATCTGCGCGTGGCGCAGGTGGTGTGCCTGTCGGTCTAGCAGACGAGGCGTGACGGCTCGCCACGCAGAGGCGACGGGCCGTCCAGCTTTCAGTTCTACTTCAACGAACCGCTGTTCAGGTTCAGGGCGCCGGCCTCGATGACTTCGAGGTTGGGGTGTTTGGCGCGCAGATCGTCCAGGAACTTCGAGCCGTCACCGACGATGACCAGGCTGGCGCGGTTGACCGGCAGGTGTTCGGCGAAGGCGGCCTCGACCTGTTCGGGCGTGACGGCGCGAACTCGGCCGGCGTAGTCGGCGAGGTCGCTCATCGGCAGATCATAGAGCGCCAGGTTGGCGACCAGGGCGCCCAGGCCGTCCACCGTCTCCAGCGAGCGGCCGAAGCCGCCGATCAGGGTGGCGCGGCGCGGGGCCAGATCGGCCTGGGTCGGGGTCTCGGTTCCCAGCTTGGCGATCTCAGCCAGGATCAGATCGGCGACCTCGTCGGCGGTCTCGTTCTTGGTCTGGGTCGAGGCGGTGAACAGGCCCGCATCCGCCCGTGCGCCCAGCGACGACGAGGCGCCGTAGGACAGACCGCGCTTGATGCGGATTTCCTGGTTCAGGCGCGACGAGAAGCCGCCGCCCAGCAGGGTGTTGCCGACCGTCAGCGGGAAGAAGTCCGCATCGGTGCGCGACACGCCGCGAACGGCGGCGACGACCGCGGCCTGACCGGCGCCGGGCTGGTTCACCACGACGATGCGCGGATCAAGAGGCTGACCGGCCGGGTTGGTCGCAGCGGCCGGGGCCGCGCCGGCCGGGCGCCAGTCGCCGAACGCCTGTTGCGCCAGGGCGCGGGCGGCGGCCGGCGTGATGTCGCCCGAGAAGACCAGGGTCGCGTCCGACGGCCGGTAGCGGGCGGCGTGGAAGGCGGCGACGTCGGCCGCCGTGATGGCCGAGACCGTCTGCTGGGTGATCGTCGCGCCATAGGGGGCGTCGCCGTAGATGACGCGGCCGACCGTCATGCCGGCGATGGACGCCGGCTGGCTGAGGGCGACGCGCAGGCCGTCCAGGGTCTGGGCCTGCTGACGTTCAAGCTCTTCGCCGGCGAAGGTCGGGTTCTTCACCAGATCCGCCATCAGGGCGACGGTCGCCGGGAAGGCGTTCGACGGCGCGTTGGCGTAGACGTTCGAAAAATCGACACCGGCCGATGCGCCCACGCTGGCGCCCAACTGTTCGATCTGGGTGGCGATTTCGGGCGCGGTTTTGGTCTTGGTGCCCTGGGTCAGAAGCGCGGCGGTCATGGCGGCGACGCCAGCCTTGCCCGTCGGATCATCCGACGAACCGGCGTCGAAGCTGAGGCGGGCCGAGACCAGCGGCACGCCGTCGGTCGGGGCGACCAGGACGCGCAGGCCGTTGTCCAGGCGGAAGTCGGCGACGGTCGGCGTCACGGGTGCGACCTCGGCGCCCGGCTGAGGCAGGGGCTTGCGCTCCGCCTCGGGCAGCAGGACGGCGGGCGGGCCGGCGGGGGCCAGGTCGGCGACCTTCACGGGGGCGTCCACGTTCATCTTCTGGACCGAGGCGGGGTTCTGATCGTCGGCGGCCAGGAAGGTGATCGTCGACTGGCGCTGCGGCGTCAGATATTTGCGGGCGACGCGCTGAATGTCGGCGACGGTGACGGCCTGGATCTGGGCGACCTCTTCGTCGGCGGCGGCGGCCGAGCCGGTGTTGATCAGCGAGAAGCCCAGGGCGGTCGCGCGGTCGTCGACCGTTTCGCGGCTGCGCAGCGTATTGGCGACGATCTCGTTCTTGGCCTCGGCCAGTTCAGCGGCGCTGACAGGCGTGTCGCGCAGCTTGCCGATCTCCTCGTTCAGGGCGGCGATGCCTTCCTCGGCCGTGTGACCTTGGGCCATGATGGCCAGGGCGGACAGATTGCCGGCCTGCTGCGAGAAGTCGGGGGTCGAGCCGATCTGGGCCGCGATCTGCTTGTCATAGACCAGCGAGCGATACAGGCGGCTGGATTCGCCGGTGGACAGGATGCCGTCCAGAACGGTCAGGGCGGCGCGGTCGGCGTCAGCGTATTTCACCGTCGGCCAGGCGACGACGGCGGCCGGCAGCGGCACGTTCGGCGCATAGTAGGTGACGTTGCGCGGACCCGTCGGCTCGGGCTCAACGACATTGTTGGTCGGGATCGGCGTGGTCGGGTTCTTCAGCGGGCCGAAATACTGATCGACCCAGCGGTCCAGTTGAGCCTGATCAAAGTTGCCGGCCACGATCAGATAGGCGGCGTCGGGACGATAATAGGTGGCGTGGAAGCGGCGCACGTCCTCCAGTGACGAGGCCTCCAGCTCCTCGATCGAGCCGATGCCCGGACGGCGATAGGGGCTGTCCTGATAGATCGTCTCGGGCACGAACAGGCCAAACAGGCGGCCGTAGGGGTTGGCGAGGATTCGCTGACGATATTCCTCCTTCACTACGTCGCGCTCGGCGACGAAGGTCGGCTCGTCCACGACCAGAGAACCCATGCGGTCGGCCTCAGCGAACAGCATCCGCTCCAGATGGTTGGCGGGCACGGTCTCGAAATAGGCGGTGGTGTCGTCGGCGGTGAAGGCGTTGTTGGAGCCGCCCACGTCCTCGGTCAGCCGGTCGAAGGTCTCGGGCGGCAGGTTGGTGGTGGACTTGAACATCAGGTGTTCGAACAGGTGGGCGAAGCCCGAGCGGCCGGCCGGGTCGTCCTTGGAGCCGACCTTGTACCAGACCTGGACCGTGACGTTCGACGTGTCGGCGTCACGCGCCGAATAGACTTCCAGCCCGTTCGCCAGAACGCGCTTGGTGAAGCCCAGCGGGGGCACGGTCACGCCCTGCGGCGCTTGGAGGGTCGCTGCGGCGGGCGCGGCGCTCTCTGCGAAGGCGGGGGCGGCGAGGCCGAGAAGGAGGGCCGAGGCGGCAGCTGTGGCGATCAGGCGGGATTTCATGAAGGGCTCCGAAGCCCGGAACGCCGGGCGGCGAGACCGTATCAGCGATTGGGCGTCTTGCACCTTACCGAGATGTAATGAAGCGGAGGGAGCGCAGGTCGTTCATGGACAAATCTCCGGCGGCGATCTATTCGCCCAATGTCGCATGTCAGCGGCGACCCCCTGCCGAGGATGCGTGCCGAGACGAGCGAAAGCGACTTCTGTCTCCGACGAAAAGATCGCGGTCTGGGCCTTCGTCCTGCAAAATATGGTTACTCCGCCCGCCGTACTTTACGGGAGTTGGGCGGCCGCCGGGCTGATCCTGGCGGCCCTCGGGCAGCCGTGGGTGGGGCTGGGGTTCGCCTTGGTCGGCATGGCGTTCGACGCCTGGGCGCAAGGGCGGGTCAGGCGATACCAGAAGGCTGAGGCGCCCGTCGCGGGCTGGCCCCCGCTGCTGATGGCCATCGTGGCGATCCGGTTCGCCCTGGGGGTGTCCGGGCCGCTGATCGCCTGGCTGATAAACCCGCGCGCCGATGTGATGCTGGTGGTGGTGCTGATCCAGGTCTGGTCAATCGGTGTGGCTTTCGTTCAGTTCAGCGCGGCGCCTCGGCTGTTGGCGCTGGCGGCGGCTCCGATCTGCGCGACCGTGCTGGTCGTGATCTATCCCTCGCTGATCGGGCCGCACGGTCTGGCGGTGGCGGCGGCCTTCGTCATGCTGGCGACAATCCTGTTCATCATCTCGCGCGCGACCCACGCCTTGTGGTGCGACCTGTTCGCGGCGGACCAGCGCAACAAAGCGTTGTTGGTGGAAGTGCAGGCGGCGCACGCGACGGCGGTTCAGGACCGCGACGCCGCCCGATGCGCGCGGCAGGAGGCGGACGAGGCCAATGTCGCCAAGTCCCGCTTCCTGGCCAATATGAGCCACGAGATCCGCACCCCCCTGAACGGCGTCATCGGCATGGCGCAGATCATGGCGGGCGACGCGCTGGAGGATCGGCAGAAGGCGCGACTGGAGATCCTGAACCGGTCGGCCCACACTCTGCTGGACCTGATCAACCAGATTCTGGACCTGTCGCGGATCGAGGAAGGGCGGCTGGAGATCGTACTGCAGCCCATCGATGCGGACGCCCTGGTGCACGAGGTCACTGAGACGCTGCGGCCCTTGGCCGAAAGCAAGGGCTTGGCCTTCCACGTCGTGTCGACGGGCCTGCGATGGGTCAGCGCCGATCCGGTCCGGCTGCGTCAAATCCTGTTCAACCTGCTGTCCAACGCCATTAAGTTCACGACACAGGGGCAGGTGGCGTTGGATGTCGCGCGCACGGACGCCGGGGCGGTGTTCCGCGTGTCGGACACGGGGCGGGGCATACCGGCGGACCAGATCGGGCAGCTCTTTACGCGCTTCGCCCAGATCGAGGCGGCGGCCATCGATCGGCGCGACGGGGCCGGGCTGGGCCTGTCGATCGTGGCGACCTTGGTGGAGCTGATGGGCGGCCGGATCGAGGTGGAGAGCGAGGCGGGCGAAGGGGCGACCTTCGTCGTCACCCTGCCGCTGAAACGCGACCAACCCGTGAAGCCCGAAGAGGATGCGCCGTACGCCGACCCGGAGCGGGCGCTGCGGGTGCTGGTCGCCGAGGATCATCCGGTCAATCAGCAGGTGATCCGGGGCCTTCTGGCTCAGGTCGGGATCGAGGTCGAGATCGTCGATGATGGGCTTCAGGCGGTCGAAGCGACGCAAACGCGCGACTGGGACCTGATCCTGATGGATGTGCAGATGCCGAACATGGACGGTCCGATGGCGACCCGAACGATCCGGCAGCGCGAGGCCGACCAAGGGCTGGTCCGCACGCCGATCATTGCCCTGACGGCCAATGCGATGGTGGAGCAGGTCGAGAGCTATCTGGCCGCGGGCATGGATGCGGTGGTCAGCAAGCCTGTCGATCTGAAGGTGCTGCTGACCACCATTTCCGAAGTGATGTCCGCCAAGACCTAGTCGCGGAAGACCTGGACGCCGATCTCGCCGGCGGTGGTCAGCCAGGCGTGCTTCATGCCCTGGCTGTTGAACGGGGCGGCGATGTTTCCGGCGGCGTCCAGGGCGATCATGCCGCCGTCGCCGCCCATCTGACCGATCTCGTCGATGACGGCCTGGGTGGCCTCGGCCAGCGACTGGCCGGCGGCGACGCGCCAGGCGACCTGAGCGGAGGCGGCGACGCGGATGAAGTATTCGCCCTGGCCGGTGCAGGAGGTCGCGGCGTGGGCGTCGGCCCAGGTTCCGGCGGCGGGGATCGGCGTGTCGCCGACGCGGCCCGGCATCTTGCCGAACACCCCGGCGGTCGAGGTGGCGGCGG
>Ga0308156_1003822_pt1 | contig 11107 bp, 10 predicted proteins | sample PhyAR2_FD_201041 | JGI IMG/M metagenome (GOLD analysis project Ga0308156, IMG submission 201041) | Phyllosphere microbial communities from UC Gill Tract Community Farm, Albany, California, United States - DLSL A.R2 | ecosystem: Host-associated > Plants > Phyllosphere > Unclassified | place: USA... | reverse complement strand
CCCAAGGATAGACAGATGAACATTCAAAATCAGGCCATCGCGGCCATGCAACACCTTCAAGCGGCCTTTGCACCGTTCCAATGCATCACCACCCCGGCTTCGCGCAAGGGCGGTTTCAGCTTCACCGTGGTCGATGAGCGCGGTGTCGCCTGTCGCAGCGAGCGTCTCTATCCCGAGCAGTACAATGCTGCGGCCGGGCTGGAACGCGTCATCGAACGTACCCGCCGCGCCCTGGTGGCCTGAAGCGCCACACGAGTGCCGGACGCATCACGGTTTCCGTGATGCCCATGCCGGCAGCCTCCATCTGCGGTATGTTTGGCACAGCTTCGCGTAGGCGTGAGCCAAACAATGAATCCCAAGATGGAGGTCGCATGTCGCAAGTCGTATTCATCCGCCATGGCCAGTCGGCGTGGAACCTGGAAAACCGCTTCAGTGGCTGGGCGGATGTGGATCTGACCGAACAGGGGATCCGCGAGGCCCACGAAGGCGGCCAGGCGCTCAAGGACGCCGGCTTCCTCTTCGACGTGGCCCACGTTTCGGTGCTCAAGCGCGCCGTGCGGACCCTGTGGCACGTGCAGGAAGGCATGGACCAGATGTGGCTGCCGGTGGTGAGCGACTGGCGCCTCAATGAGCGTCACTATGGCGGCCTGACCGGCCTCAACAAGTCCGAGACCGCGGCCAAGTACGGCGAAGAGCAGGTACTGGTCTGGCGCCGCAGCTACGACGTGCCGCCGCCCGAGCAGAGCGTCGAGGAGCAGCACGCCCTGGCCGCCGATCCGCGCTATGCCGGTCTGTCGCTGGATCAGGTGCCGCGCACCGAATGCCTCAAGGATTGCGTCGAGCGCGTCCTGCCCTACTGGAACGAAGTCCTGGCCCCGGCCATCCGCAGTGGCCAGCGCGTGCTGGTGGTCGCCCATGGCAACTCCATGCGTGCCCTGATCAAGTACCTGGACAACATCTCCGACAGCGACATCGTCAGCCTCAACATCCCCAACGGCGTGCCGCTGGTGTACGAGTTCGACGAGAATCTCAGGCCCACCAAGCACTACTACCTGGCCGACCCGGACGAGGTCGCCGCCAAGATGGCCGCGGTGGCCAATCAGGGCAAGGCGAAGTAAGGCACCTTTCGTCCGTCCCCTGGTGGAGACCTTGTACGGTTTTCCACAGGGGCGACAAGGTGTGAGCGGTGGATAAGGCTGAGCCCATTATCCACCCTATCGACTGCTGACCTATCGCGATCATGGGTCGCCGTAGGTTGGGTTGAGCGCAGCGAAGCCCAACAGGTCTCGCCTCAAGTGCTGGCCATGTTGGGCTTCGACGGTGAAGCTGTCGCAGCCCAACCTACGATACTCAACCGTAGCAGCGGTCGCATCGGCGGACCGCCATGGCCGCGATTACCCATGTGCCTGGCGTTTTCCACAATCAGGGTCGCCGGTGAACGGTGGGCAGGGCTGGCGTCGTTATCCACCCTGCCTCAGGTGCGACCCTTCGGTCGTGGCACCACCCGGGCTTCACCCAGGACGCCTTCTTCCTGCCCCGCCTGAATCTCTTCGTCGGCTTCCACGCCCCCGTCGCCTGGCGTCTTCTCGCCCTTCTCCTTGCCTTCGTCGCTGTGGTGCTCGATCACCGCGTTGATTTCCGCGCCGAACAGCAGCACCGCGGAAGACAGGTAGAAGTACAGCAAGAGCACGATGATGGCGCCGATGCTGCCGTAGGTGGCGTTGTAGTTGGCGAAGTTCTGCACGTAGTAGCCAAAGCCCAGAGACGCCAGGATCCAGACCACCACCGCCAGTACCGAGCCCGGGGTGATGAAGCGGAAGCTCTGCTTCACGTCCGGGGTGACGTAGTAGAGCGCCGCCACGGCGATCATCAGCAGGAACACCGCCAGCGGCCAGCGGATCAGTGCCCAGAGGGTCACCATGTAGTCTTCCAGCCCTACATAGGCGGCCAGCCAGTTCATCACCTGGGGCCCGAGCACCATGAGCGCGGCGGCGCTGAGCAGGATTCCGGCGAGGCCGATGGTATGCAGCACCGACAGCGGAATGCGCTTCCAGGCCGGACGGCTTTCCACCACGTCATAGGCGCTGTTCATGGCGGTCATCAGCGAGCGGAAGCCACCGGACGCGGACCAGAGGGCGATGATGATACTGAAGGACAGCAGCCCGCCCTTCTGCGTCTGCAACTGGTCGATGATGGGATTGACCGTATCCAGGGCGGTGGGCGGCAACAGGTAGGCGGCCTGTTCGCGCAGGAAGGTGAAGAAGTCCGGCAGGTGCAGGAAGCCGATCAGGGCGATCAGGAACAACAGGAAGGGAAACAGCGAAAACAGCATCTGGTAGGCCAGAGCCGCTGCATAGGTGGGCATGTCGTCGGCCACGAATTCCTGGACGGCACGCTTGATGAGGGTGAACGGCGAAACGCCGCGCAGGCTGAAGGCAAACAAGGACATGACGGCTCCTGACGAACGTTCCTCACGAAGGATTCCTGGAGCGGACCTGCCCGGCCCGCACCCGCGGCTTTGCAGGTCCGCCCTACCTTCAGAGTGGCGGCAGCCAGGTTGGTTGCGCCCTGACGTCAGAAGCCGGAACCCGAGGCATCCCGGCAGGCAGCGATCTCGGCGGCCGTGGGCGTCCTGAGTTCCTCTATCCCGCGGCTTTCATCGAAACGGATGAAGCCGGCGGCGGCGAATTCGCGCAGCCAGCCATCCATGGGCCAGAGCCCCCAGCGGGCCTGGAAGCGCCGGGCGTTCTCCAGGATGCTGGCGAGATGGTTGAGTGGTGGGTGATAGGTCGGATGGTACTGATGGAAGGCCCGCGCCTCGGCCTGGTAGACGGATACCCCCGCCTCACGAGCGCGAAAGGCGAAGTCGGTATCCTCGCCGCCATAGCCGCGATAACCCTCGTCGAAGCCACCGATGCGACCGAAGGTGGCGCTGGTACAGGCGAAGTTGAGCGACCAGAACAGCGGATGGGGAATCGTCTCGCCCGGCGGACGATCCCGGTGCAGGGGGTGGACGACACCGCTGGCGAGTAGCTCCTCCGGCGTCCAGTCGCCTTCCGCGATGCCGGCCGGCAGGTAGTGGACGAAGCCCTGGTGCAGCGCCGCTGGGCGCGCGGTCAGCGCCTGGCGATAGGCATCGAGCAATCCGGGCGCGGGGATGCAGTCCACGTCGAGAAACACCAGATCCTCGCCTGGTGCGGCGGCTACGGCGGCATTGCGCGCGGCGGCCAGGGGCAGGATGCCGTCGCCTGCCACGCCAAGCACCTGGATCGGAAAGCCTGGGCTGTGCAGTGCACGCGGCGGCTCGTTCATCTGCACCACCACCAGGGCCGCCGGAGGCGTCGGTGCCAATTCCAGCCCACGGATGAGATTGGCCAGTTGCCGCGCGCGACCTTGGACCAGGGTCAGGACGATCATGCCAGCACCTCCTGGGCGACCTGCCGGATACAGGCGGCGGCGCGGCGGGCAGCCTGGCCGTCGCTTATCGCCGCCCAGCGCTCGGGATCGAGCCCGCGGGTCCTGGCCAGCAGTGCCGGCCAGGCGTCGTCGGCAGGCCAGCTTTCGCCGGTGATCGCCAGGCCCTGCGCAGCCAGCAGGCGGCCGGTGGACAGTTGCTCGTCGAAGGGCCGGGCATCCGGCAGACAGAGGAAACGACAGCGCAGGTCGGCCAGTTCCGCCACCAGGCTGTCACCCGCCGAGCCGACCACCAGCTCGGCGCGGGTCAGCCAGGGTGCGGGATCGGCGACACTGCCCAGGAAGCTCAGATTGGTCGGCGCCGCGGTGGCGTCGTCCAGCACCGGACCCAGCACCGTCCAGTGCCAGTCGGGACAGGCCCGGGCCGCCGCGACCAGCCGGGCGCGACCGAAGGCGGTGCCGCCATGGCCGGCGATGACGGTGACCGTGCCGGGCTCGCGGAGGCGGTCGGGTTGCTGCCCGGCATAGCGCGACAGGCTGCCGGCATAGCAGGTCTTGGCCCGCCAGGGCGCCGGAGTGGCAGGCTCTTCCAGGCATTCCGGATAGGGCGCCAGCAAGCGACTGGCACTGGCGTAGGCCAGTTCGTGGGCGGCATCGAAGCGACTGCCGCGCTGGCGCAGGTAGATCGTCGGCACGCCGCACAGCCGGGCCAGCAGCGCCACCTCCACCGAGACGTCGACCACCAGCAGGCAGGGCCAGGCGCGGCGGAACCAGTCCACCAGCAGGCCCATGCGCTCGCGCAACCCTGCCACGCCCAGCGGCGCATAGTGCAGGCAGGCGAAGGCTTCGCCTTCGACGCCAGGGGCCACATCGGGCGGCAGCGGGCAGAGCCGGACGTTGGGCAGCGCCACCTGCTCGGGCAGGCGACTGCCGAACAGGGTCAAGGGGCCGTCGAACGCGGCGGCGATGGCCAGGGCGCGGGTCACGTGGCCGGCGCCATGATGGTGGGCGTAGTAACCGATGTTCAGCTCAGTCACGGGCGGTCTAGCCACGGGCAGTCTAGCCACGGGCCACCCGGCCGGCGGCGACATCGGCGAGCAGGCGCTCGTAGCGGTCAATCATCAGCCGGTGGCTCCACTGCGCCTCGGCCCGCGCCCGGCAGGCGTCGCGGGAAAGCGACAAGGCTTCGCGCAGAGCCGCCGCCAGGGCCGGCACATCGCCCGCCGGGGCCAGGGCGCCGGTCTCGGCGGTGAGCAGTTCCGGCAGGGCGCCACGGGCGAAGGCGGCGACCGGCGTGCCGCAGGCCAGGGCCTCGGCGACGATCAGGCCGAAGGGTTCGTCCCAGCAGGGCGTGACCAGGCAGGCACGGGCCTGGGCGACTTCGACCGCCAGGGCGGTACGGTCCAGGTGACCGAGGTAGACGGCCTGCGCGCCCAGGCGCGGCGCGATCTCCTGGCGGAAATAGCGCTCGTCGGTGGCCTGGCCGGCCAGGCGCAGGGGTACGCCGGCCTCGCGCGCGGCATCCAGCGCCAAGTGCGGCCCCTTGTCCGGCACCAGGCGGCCGAACCAGAGGGCATGGTCGCCGATCGGCAAAGCGCGCGGGCGCCAGGCGTCGAGATCTATGCCGTTGGGAATCACGTGACAGGCCGGCGCCAGATGCGCCCAGTTGTCGGCATTGGCCTGGGAGACGGTGCAGTAGTGGCCGCCACCGCGCTTGTGCAATTCGCCGATGGCGTTGATCAGCTCGAAGAACGGCGGGGTGTGCAGCACCGTGAGCATGGGTGTGCGGATCAGCCCGGACATGGTCACCGGCACATAGTGCAGGGCGTTGTTGAAGATGACGTCGAAGCCATGGCCATCGATGCGCTGCAGACAGTCGAGATAGCCGTGGTGCTCGTCGAGGTACTCGGAACTGAGCGCGTTGCGCTTGCGTCGGCAGCCGTCCGCGCCGTAGTTGCCATCGTCGAGGATGGGCACCACCTCCAGCTCCGGCGCCGAGGCCGAACTGGCGAACAGCGTCACCGCGTGGCCACGTTCGCGCAGTTGCAGGGTGACGTCGTAGGTGAAGGCTTCGAGACCACCGGCGAAGGGCTGGCGTACCGGGTGTTTCACGTGGGTGAGAATGCCTATGCGCATGAAACCGTCCGCCTGCTGTTGCCTGTCATCCCACCGTCCTTATCGCGAGCCGCTGGTTGATAGGAGTCTCAGCGACGGGAATTGGTTGTGCGCTTCGTCGTGAAAGCCGCGCGGCGGGCAAACCTCCGAAGCGGACCAGGGGTCAGCTTTCCTGGACCCGTATTCCCAGCAGACGACGGAGGTTTCCATGCGTTATGAACTGCACTACTGGCCCAGCATCCAGGGCCGCGGCGAATTCGTCCGCCTGGCGCTCGAAGAGGCCGGCGCACGCTATCTGGATGTCGGCAATGCCCCGGAGGACGAAGGCCTGGGCATACCCGCCATGGAGGACTACCTGCAAGGCCAGAAGACCCGTCGGCCGCCCTTCGCCCCGCCCTTTCTCAAGGCCGGCGACGAGATCGTGTCCCATGTCGCCAACATCCTCCAGTTCCTCGGGCCACGGCTGGACCTGGTACCGGCCGATGAAGAATCCCGCTTCTGGGTCCACGGCCTGCAGCTGACCATCACCGACCTCACCGCCGAGGCCCACGACGTCCATCATCCGGTGGCCATTTCCCTGACCTACGAAGAGCAGCAGGACGAGGCCCGGCGGCGGGCCAAGGCCTTTGCCGGCGAGCGGATCCGTACCTACCTGAGCTACTTCGAGCGGGTGCTGGGCTTCAACCCGGCAGGCGACAGCTGGCTGGTGGGCGAGCGGCGCTCCTATGTCGACCTGTCGCTGTTCCAGGTGGTGGCCGGCCTGACCTACGCCTTCCCCAACGCCATGCGGCGGCTGGCGCCGGAGATACCGCGGGTGCTGGCCGTGGCCGAGCGGGTGGCCGCGCTACCCAACATCGCCGCCTACCTGGCCTCGCCACGCCGCCTGGCCTTCAGCGAAAACGGCATCTTCCGCCATTATCCGGAGCTGGATCCGGCCTGACCGGCAAAAGAAAAGGCCGCCCTGGGGCGGCCTTTTCACTGCAGCTGGACTCAGGCGCGGTCGATGGTGTTCTTGACCGCTTCCTTGCCCTTGCCGACGTTCTTTTGCAACTTGCCTTCGGCTTCCTGGGCACGACCCTCGCCTTTCATGCGCGAGTTGTCGGTGGCTTCGCCGACGCCTTGCTTGACCTTGCCGGCCACTTCATTGGCGGTACCCTTGATCTTGTCGCTGGTGCTGCTCATATCAGTCTCCTTGGGATCGCACAGGCAGTGCGCTTGTAAAATCCGACTCCGGCTCTAGCCGGGTGGTTTCTACCATTCGTCGCACAGCGCAGCACCTGGACACTTTGGGCAGCGGCGCTGGAAGCCTTTAGACTTCCCGCCCCTTTTCGTGAGCGACTGCCCAGGCGCGGTTCCCGGCGGGAACGTTGCGCGGGGCCGCCTCTCCAACTTCCACACCCCTTCACCGGAGACTTCTGATGTCGCTGAGCCAATTCGACAACCTGCCGGGCGTAACCGCCCAGCCCGACGCCGCCACCCGCGAATTCGTCTTCAACCACACCATGCTGCGGGTCAAGAACCTGGAGACCTCGCTGGATTTCTACACCCGCGTGCTGGGTTTCACCGTGGTCGATCACAAGGACTTCCCGGACGCGAAGTTCAGCCTGACCTTCCTTGCCCTGGTCGATCGCAACCAGGTGCCGGAAGATCCGCAGGCCCGCCAGCACTGGCGCAAGTCCACCCCGGGCATTCTCGAACTGACCCACAATCACGGTACCGAAGACGATGCCGGCTTCAGCTACCACAATGGCAACAGCGATCCGCGTGGCTTCGGCCACACCTGCGTGGCGGTCCCGGACATCCGCGCCGCCTGCGAGCGCTTCGAGCAGCTGGGCGTGGCCTTCCAGAAGCGCCTGACCGACGGCAGCATGAAGGAAATCGCCTTCATCAAGGACCCCGATGGTTACTGGGTCGAGGTCATCCAGTTCACCCCGCTGTCCTGATGCCTCCGGGCCCGGCGTTCGCTGGGCCCACCCCTGCCTGTGCTTCTGAAGACATCCGACGACTTTTCGGCGCTTAACTGATACCGACTGGCTCCAGGCCATCGACGCCTGTTCGCGCCTTTGGCGTACTGCTGGCGAAAAGCCTTACCAAAGTCGTATTGCGCACCCCAGCCAGCGACGTCGTCAGAGAGTCCATCATGAAAAAAACAACAAGAATTCGTACCGGGATGTACAGCGTGCTCAGCCTGTTCGTCGTCTGCCTGCTGCTGGCTTGCCTGTATGGGTGGCTCAGCGCCCGGACCAGTGCCCAGCAGATCCGCGACCTGGATAGTCTGACCATGGAGCAGCTGGACAAGGTCAACAACGCCGCCACCTGGATCAGCCGCGCCAGCGCCAACTCCCATACCGCCATGCTCGACCGGGTCAACGGCGATGCGGCCAAGGCCGAGAAAGGCGTGAAGCTGGCGCTGGAGCGGCTGGACATCGCCCGCAAGCTGATCACCGACATGCAGGCCAGCGTCAGCGACCCCAAGCTGAGTGGCCAGATCGAAGCCATGCTCAAGGCCTTCGACGCCTACAAGGTCATCGTCGAAGGGCAGATCGCCGCCTGCCGGGCCGGCGACCTGCCGGGCTACATCCGTATCAGCGACGGGGCCAAGGGGGCCAGCACGGCCTTCGCCGATACCCGTCAGGCCTTCACCGACGAGATCACCAGTCGCATCGCGGCCACCCTCGCCGCCTCCGACAGTCGCGTGTTCCAGGCCCAGATCGGCAGCCTGCTGCTGGTCGGCCTGACCCTGCTGCTGGCGGTGCTCTCCGGCTGGTTCATCGCGCGCCGGGTGCTGGCCCCGCTCAACGAAGCCGGCGAGCACTTCGCCGCCATGAGCGAAGGCGATCTGACCCGCCGCATCGAGGTGCGCAGCCATGACGAGATCGGCCAGCTGTTCGCCGGCCTCGCCACCCTGCAGGGCCGCCAGCGCGACACCCTGGCCCAGCTCAATCGCACCGCCGAGCAACTCGACAGCGCCGCCCAGGAACTGGGCGAGGTGACGGCCCAGAGCAACCGCACCCTGAATCAGCAGCAACAGGAACTGGAACAGGCCGTGACGGCGGTGACCGAGATGACCACCGCCGTGGAAGAGGTGGCACGTAATGCCGCGTCCACCTCGGATACCGCCCGCGAATCCGATCGCCTGGCCGCGGGCAGTCGCGGCCAGGTGGCCCAGGTGCTCAGCGAATTGCAGAGCATGCAGACCACGGTCAACGAAAGCGAAACCGTGATCGCCAGCCTGGCGCAGCAGGCCAACCAGATCGGCAAGGTGCTGGACGTGATCCGCGCGGTCTCCGAGCAGACCAACCTGCTGGCGCTCAACGCCGCCATCGAGGCGGCGCGCGCCGGCGACGCCGGCCGTGGCTTCGCCGTGGTGGCCGACGAGGTGCGCAGCCTGGCCCAGCGCACCCGCCAGTCGACCCTGGAGATCGAGCAGATGATCGGCAACATCCAGACCGGCACCGGTCAGGCGGTGACCGCCATCCAGCGCAGCAACACCCTGGCCGGCACCACCCTGGAAACCACCGAGCGCACCGGCCAGAGCCTGGAGCACATCTTCGTCGCCATCGGCGACATCAACGAGCGCAACCTGGTCATCGCCAGCGCCGCCGAGGAACAGGCCCAGGTGGCGCGGGAGGTGGATCGCAACCTGATCAACATCCGCGAACTGGCGGGCGTGTCCAAGCGCGGCGCCGATCAGATCGAGACCTCCAGTCGCCAGCTGGTCGCGCTGACCCGCGAGATCCACGGCCTGGCGGCGCGCTTCCGCGTCTGACCCGCCACGCGGCCACCCTCGGGAACAGGCATCCCGGGGAGCGCCGCGGCTTTACCCAACTTTACGTTTTCTTGGCATGACGTCGCCGCCGCTACAGGAGAAAATTGGCCCTGGGCGCCCGGCGTGGCGCCCGTTCTCGCCACGGAGCTGCCTGATGTCATGACGACCTGCCCTACCCCGCGCGGCCCTCGCCTGAGGTGCCTGCTGCTGTCCTTTCTCGCCTCGCCCCTGGGTCTGCTGGTGCTGCTGACCGGCGTGCTGCAACTGCTCGCTCCCGGCTAGGGCCGCAGCGGCCGGCCACCGAAGCGGCCGGGCCCGCCTGGCTCACAGGCGGAAGCGCGTGACCAGGCCATTGAGGTCCACGGCCAGGCGCGACAGCTCGGCGCTGGCGGCGCTGGACTGCTCGGCACCCGCGGCGGTCTGGACCGACAACTCGCGGATGTTCACCAGGTTTCGATCCACTTCGCGGGCCACCTGGGCCTGCTCTTCCGCCGCGCTGGCGATCACCAGATTGCGCTCGTTGATGCCGCCGATGGCGCCATGGATGCGCTCCAGGGCATGGCCGGCGCCGCGCGCCACCTCCAGGGTCGACTGGGCCCGCTCGGTGCTGCTGCGCATGGCCGCCACCGCCTGCTCGGTGCCCTGCTGGATGGTGCCGATGGAGGTCTCGATCTCGCGGGTCGACTCCTGGGTGCGATGGGCCAGGGCCCGCACCTCGTCGGCCACCACGGCGAAGCCGCGGCCCGCTTCACCGGCGCGCGCCGCCTCGATGGCGGCATTGAGCGCCAGCAGATTGGTCTGCTCGGCGACGCTGCGGATCACGTCGAGCACCTTGCCGATGTCGTTGACCTGTACCGCCAGATCGCCCACCAGGGTGGCGCCGTGCTGGACGTCGTCGCTCATGGTGGCGATGGCGCCCACGGTTTCCTGCACCAGGTCGCGGCCGTCACGGGCCACACCGGCGGATTCCTGGGAGGCCTGGGAGGTATTGACGGCATTGCGTGCCACCTCGTCCACCGCCGACGACATCTGGTTCACCGCGGTGGCGGCCTGTTCGATCTCGGCGTTCTGGCGTTGCAGGCCGCGACTGGATTCATCGGTCACGGCATTGAGTTCTTCCGCCGCCGAGGCGAGCTGGGTGGCCGAGCCGAGGATGCCCTGCAGGGTCTGGCGCAGCTGGCCCTGCATGGTCTTCATGGCCTGCAGCAGGCGCGCGGCCTCGTCGCGGCCTTCGCTGTGGATTTCCTGGCTGAGGTCGCCGGTGGCGATCACCTCGGCGGCCTGCACGGCGCGGGCGATGGGCTGGGTGATGCTGCGAATCAGCAACCAGGCGAAGACCACGGTCAGCAGCGCGGTGGCCGCCAGTAGCAGCACCAGCCACTGGATGGCATGGCCATAGTCGGCAGCGGACTGGGCGTTGGCCGCGGCGGTCTGCTGATCCACTAGGTCGGTGAGTTGCTTGAGCACGCCGTTGACCGCATCGGAGTTGGCCAGCAGGTCTTCGTTGAGCAGGCGACGCAGGGGCTCCAGCTGATCGGCGGTGGAGAACGCCAGCATGCGCTGCTGCAGTCCATCGTACTGGGCGATCAGCTGGCCGTAGCGGCTGTAGGCGGTGCGCTCTTCGTCAGACTGGATCAGCGCCTCGTAGCGCTGCTGGGCGGCGCGCATCTGGCCATTGCGCTGCTGGAACAGCGCCTGGGTCTTGGCGATGATCTCCGGCTCGCGATTGAGCAGCAGGCGATAGGACAGCACCCGCAGGCGCAGGGTCAGGGCGGTCAGCTCGTCGAGCGCGGCCACGCGAGGCATGGC
>Ga0308156_1003821_pt1 | contig 11107 bp, 12 predicted proteins | sample PhyAR2_FD_201041 | JGI IMG/M metagenome (GOLD analysis project Ga0308156, IMG submission 201041) | Phyllosphere microbial communities from UC Gill Tract Community Farm, Albany, California, United States - DLSL A.R2 | ecosystem: Host-associated > Plants > Phyllosphere > Unclassified | place: USA... | reverse complement strand
GTCTTTTGCTTCAATAAACATGACTGGTTGCCCATTACAATACAAAGCATAGTCAACTCTCTCAGTCGCTTTTACGCCAGGAAAATCAGCAGCAAACTCCGCCAGAACTTTTGTAGGATCGTATGGGCTAAAACCCAAAATATCTAATAGTGGTAAGATTAATGCCTGTTTAGTTGTTTCTTCCGTCGTACAATGTGTCCCTACACGTTTTACATGATCGATATGATTTTTAAGACTTGCTATCAAAGTTATCCATTATTTTACCTAATCGTTGTTATGTAAGTTATTCATCCATATTAACCAATATGTTTCATTTTTCAACAATTAAACAACACTATTTAAAAATTAACTATTTGCTAAATTTAATTTAACAGTGTGGAGAAGCTTATCCCCTTAACTTAAATAAATGGATTGTTAAAGACAGCACTTGTGATTTAAGCAACTGAGTTATTATTAATCAACTTATAGAACTTATTACTAAAATATGAAAATACAACTCTTAGCATCTTTAATAACTATTAGCCTTACATCTTGCATGGTAAAGCCTCATATAGCTAGCAATGAAGAGAAGTCTATTCAACCGATACTTATCACAAGTAATACGAGAAGTAATATTTCAATGATGGCTTCAGCACATGGAAAGCTTATAGTAGATAAAAATGGATGTATCAGACTGGGCGGTGAAACGGGTCCATTAATTATTTGGCGCCATGGCAGCAAATTAGAAAATTTAGGAAATGGTAAATTTAAAATTACCAATGGTTTTACAAGCCGATCAGCTTTAATTGGCGAAGAGATATCAATAGGTGGTGGTCATTATGAAGTAAAATCTACACAAGTAACCCCTTCTATTCCTAATGCTTGCGCAAATCATAGTTACTGGCTAGCTGGGCCTATGTATCTAAAATAAGCTCTTATTCGACTTACAATCATCAAAAAATTAAGTCTTAGATATTATTATGAGAAATGAGTTATTAGATAGAACATCGTTAAAATGTTCAAAAGAGTTGAAACAATGATGAAAAAGATAATTTTAATTATTATTCTTTCCTTAATGCCTTATAAATTTAGCCATGCCGCACAAACTATTTACACACCTAAAAATGATTTGAATTGGCAAGGTTTCGATCTTCATTACGTAGTCTTTTCGGATGGTGAAAAAGCATCTAGAGAAATTTTTGACCAAAGAATGAAAAAACAGGTTGATATCTTTAAAGCTCGGCATGAACCAAGAATTAAATTTTCAAAGACTTTACAAGATAAACTTCAAGCAGAATGTGATTATCTTGCAGATGCTCAAAAACTTCTGGCAGTGTATATGCAGTACTATCCAAAGCTTTTACAACAGAAAGATGCAAAACCAATTTTCTTTCAATCAAGGGAATATTTAGATCATTTTGAAATCAATAATTCAAGGTGTAAAACTTAAAGATGAATTACGTATTCTTTGTTACATATTAGTATTTTTAAGCACAATCGTTAAGCGCTGTTTTATTTGCTTCGGTATAACTGTTTTGCAAATGATAAAGATTTCTACACTTAGAAATATATTCACCTTCGTGTGCAGCATTCTACAAATCAATAACAATAGCCAGACGTGATTATTGTGTAATCTTTACTCTCCTCCAGAAAATAAAAAAACCACTCATTGGGTGGGTTTGGTCAATTAAAGTTTGAAATTAAATAGCTTCTATAACGATATACTTTCCTTCATAAAAAAGGCCTTCGGTACTTGTTTCTTTTAATTTGCAATAAATCGCAATCGGATGTATCAGTTTTCTATTTTCTTCACTCGGAACATGAGTAATCCCAGATAAAAAATTTGAGTTATTATTTTCTAAATTCCAAGAAGTACCACTGTCTTTATGCCATTTGCTATTTGGATATTTAGAATCTAACCATTCAATACATTGCTTCATTGTTGAAAATTTTTTTGTTTCCTCTTTTTCAATTTTTGATGCTGCACTTACCGAGGCTCCAAACGTTAAGAATAAAGCTCCAATTAAAGTTTTTCTCATGAAAATACCCTTTATTATTAATAATTAAAATTTAAGAACTTAAGATATAAAAAAACCACCCTTAGGTGGATTAGTTTTTAGGAAGAGTTTTGTTAATTTCACTACTGGCAGTTTCATGAAGTTTTAATAAGGTAAAACTTTCATAGTTAGCTAAAATACAAAAAAGAAGAGCGGCTAGTAAAATTAGGGTAATCTTATTCATTTCATTTTACCTTAGAATTTTATTTTTTATAATTCCGAGATGGTACATGAAAATATTATCAAAACCTTAATTATTAAGAATCTACCACAATTTATTACAAAATCTGTTTTAAACTTAACCAAATTTTCTAAATCTCTTAATAGCAATACGACTTGCGAATCAACAGCAATGGTCAGACGAAATTCTTGTGCCATCTTTAATTCATTCAAGCAATAAAAAACGACTGCTGGTTTATGAAGATGGTTATCTATAATTCTTTAGCGCACTTCAATGAAGCTGCCTTTAAGTCATTATCAGCTTTGTAGACCATATTTGAATTAGAGGCACTCAGAGTTAGTCTAGCTTCGAGTATATCTTTGTTTAAAAGCTTCACTTCTAGAGTCATACCATTTTGAATGTAAATCATATTATTTGCATATTTAACTTTGTTGAATACAACATGCCCACTGGTATCGTCACAAAGTATTCCATTGCCATCTGAATCAAGTTTTATTGTTGATATGCTTGGGCCAATCGAAATTGTCCATATCCCTGATACTGAAAGTGTTGAAGGTTCTACTTCACTAAATTTATTATTAATCATTTGATTAGTTGGAGTTACACACCCACTTAATAAAAAAAACAGGCTGAATGCAAATATCTTTTTCATGAAATTATCCATTTTAGTTATGAGTAAAATTTACCAGATCAGAAAGTGGAAAACTACCCGAAGATGATTTAAGTAATTCAGCCTATTGTTCTACACTTTCTTTTTCATATTTTTTGTCAAAAAACATCATATTAGACAAATTTTCGTATAAATTACCCTTCTAGGTGAGCTGGCAATCTAAAGGAATGAAATGACGCTTAAACAACTAAAAGCTTTTTTAGCCCTTGCGCGGACACTCAACTATGCCAATGCATCTTTAGAGTTACATCTAAGCCAATCCGCTTTAAGCCTCACCATTAAAAGCTTAGAGGAAGAATTAGGCGGTAAATTGTTTAACCGTAATACACGCCGTGTTGAGCTTACACAGGAAGGCAAATCCCTCATTCCCTATGCTAAAAAATTACTTGCCAATTGGGAGGAAATGGAAAACGATGTTAAACAACGCTTTAAGCTTAATCGTGGAACATTAAGTATTGCCTCAATGCCATTTGTGACTCATGCAATTCTGCCAGAGGTGATTCATCAATTTTTAGCACTTCATCCCAATCTGAACTTTTCAATTCAAGATATTCCCAATGAGACCATTATCGAAAAAGTACAAGATGGTATTTTTGAACTTGGTATTTGTTTTGAGCCTGATCTTACCGAAGGCTTAGAGTTTAAACCTTTGTTTGAAGAAGATTTCTTAGCTTTATTACCTAAAAATCATCCTCTTGCCGACTCTGCCTCTATTACATGGCAAGAGCTTTGTTCAAATCCATTCGTTACATTGCAAAAGCCTTCAATTGTTCGATATTTAGTTGAGCAGAATTGTTTACGAAATAATATGACGCTTGATTTAAAAGTTGAATGCCATCAAATTTCATCGCTTTCGAGCTTTGTTGCTTACGGAATTGGGGTAAGTGCGATTCCAAGGCATTTTGCGAAACATATTGATAAAGAACATAATGTATTAATCGAATTAAAAGACGAAACCATTCGTAAGACCGTTGGAATTGTTTATAAAAAGAATTTTGAAATTTCAAATATTTCTACTCAATTTATTGAGGCATTGATTCAATATAAATTTTAAAAATTAAATACTAGATTTTAGGATGAGATAAGCTTTCGGCTAAGGTTAATTACTTAATCATTATATTTTTCAATACTTTGATATACTTTTTTAAAAGATTTTAGCTTTATATGCTTCTGATCTTTTGTTGTTAATTTGATAGCATTCATTGATTATACTTATTAATCCTTTAAAAAAATTAACTTCTATAATACAAATTGAGATGCTAAAACTAAGATTACTAAGGGATATAGGAAAATAATAGAATGAATAAAGTTTATGCCAATGCAGAGGCGGCACTAAAAGATGTTATTGCAGATAATCAAACACTTGCCGTAGGCGGTTTTGGTTTATGCGGAATTCCTGAAAAATTGATTGTTGCAGTTAAGCAAAGTGGTGTGACTGGTCTCACTTGTATTTCGAATAACGCTGGTGTAGATGATTTTGGTTTAGGTATTTTGCTTCAAACTAAACAGATTAAAAAAATGATCTCTTCTTATGTGGGTGAAAACAAAGAATTTGAGCGCCAATATTTAAATGGTGAACTTGACGTAGAACTCACTCCACAAGGGACCTTAGCTGAAAAGTTACGCGCTGGCGGTGCTGGAATTCCTGCATTTTACACTCAAACTGGTGTAGGCACACTGATTGCTGAAGGTAAAGAAGAACGTACCTTTAAGGGCAAAAACTACATTTTAGAAGAATCATTAACAGCGGATATCGCACTTGTTAAAGCATATAAGGCAGATAAAGCGGGTAATTTGGTGTTCCGTAAAACTGCTCAGAACTTTAACCCTGAATGCGCAATGGCTGGAAAAATTACGATTGCAGAAGTTGAACAAGTTGTTGAAATTGGTGAGTTAGATCCAGATGAAATCCATTTGGCAGGTATTTATGTAAACCGCATTGTACTTAATGCATCACCTGAAAAGCGTATTGAACATAAAACTTTAAGCACGGAGGCAGTATAAAATGGCTTGGTCACGTAATGAAATGGCACAACGTGCTGCGAAAGAACTTGAAGATGGTTTTTATGTCAATTTAGGTATTGGCTTACCTACCCTAGTTGCCAATTATATTCCTGAAAATATTAATGTTTGGCTTCAATCTGAAAATGGCTTATTAGGTATTGGCGAGTTTCCAACTGAAGAAACTGTTGATGCTGACTTAATTAATGCAGGTAAACAAACAGTTACTGCTCGCGCTGGTGCTGCTTTTTTCTCAAGCTCAGCATCTTTTGCGATGATCCGTGGTGGTCATGTAAACATTGCAATTTTAGGTGCGATGGAAGTTTCCGAAAATGGCGACTTGGCCAACTGGATGATTCCGGGTAAGAAAGTCAAAGGTATGGGCGGCGCGATGGACTTGGTTGTTGGTGTCCAAAAAGTTGTGGTTCTTATGGAACATTGTGCAAAAGACGGTACGCCAAAAATCGTGAAAAACTGTAGTTTACCTTTAACAGGTAAAGGTGTGGTTCATCGCGTAATTACTGACTTAGGTGTAATGGATATTACCCCGCAAGGCGTTGAACTGATTGAACTTGCTAAAGATGTCACTCTTGAACAGATTCAAGCTGTTACAGGCGTCGAATTTTATAAAACCTTAGTTGCTTAAATTTTAATTTTTAATTAGCCATATAAGACTTAAGTTAGAAAGTGAGCTTAAGTCTTAGCTCTTTTAAGCACCGGATGTGCTGTCAACGAATAAGAACGAGAAGGATTTTTTCAGCTATGGAAAAACAGCAAGGAATTTTTGAAAGATTTGCCCTTCGGATTAGTGATTGGTCTGAAAAGTGGTTTCCAGATTCATATATTTTTGCACTACTCGGCGTCATTATTGTGTCGATTGCCGCTTTGGGTATTGGTGCCCCAATTCAAGATGTAGCGACTTCTTTCGGTAATGGTTTCTGGAGTCTTATACCCTTTACCCTACAAATGACTATGCTCATTATTGTGGGCTATGTCGTTTCTGTATCTAAGCCTGTAAAGTTTCTGATTCAAAAAATGGCGCGTATTCCAAATTCTGGGCGCGGTGCTATTGTTTTGGTTGCAACCGTCAGCTTGTTAATTTCACTGGTCAATTGGGCTGTAAGTACCATCCTTACTGCACTTTTAGTGATCGCATTAGCGAAGCGTAAAGAGCTGAATATGGATTATCGTGCTGCCGCAGCGGCTGCGATTATTGGTATGGGTGCAACTTGGGCATTAGGGATCAGTTCTTCAGCAGCACAGCTTCAAGCGAATAAAAGCAGTTTGCCTGAGTCGATTTATAATCTGACCGGTGTTATTCCATTTACTGAAACCATCTTTCTTTGGCAATCAATTGCAATGACCATTATTTTAGTGCTTGTTTCAATCGCAATTGCGTATTGGTCAGCGCCAAAAGGTAATAATGTTAAAACGATTGAAAGTTTTGACATTCAGTTTGAAGAAGAAAAGCCACATGAGGAGAAGTCTAACCGTCCGGGTGACTGGTTAGAAAACTCGCCTATTTTAACGATTATTGTGGTGGCTTTAGGCTTAATCTGGATGTTTTTTGAATTTTCAAAAAGTAATCCGATCATTGCCATTTCAAGTTTAAACACATACAACTTTGTTTTTTTAATGCTAGGTCTAGCATTACATGGAACGCCACGAAACTTTTTAAATGCTGTTGCAAAGGCAGTTCCAGCTGTATCAGGAATCTTAATTCAATTTCCACTTTACGGAAGTATCGCCTTCATTATGACGCAAGCTTTAAACAGTCAGGATTTATCGCTGTCACACTACGTTGCCGAGTTTTTCGTATCAATCGCTTCAAAAGAAACCTTTGCAATTGTGATGGGAATTTACTCTGCCATCCTTGGGTTCTTTGTACCTTCTGGCGGTGGAAAATGGATTATTGAAGCCCCATATGTGATGCAAGCAGCAAATGATTTAAAAGTTCATTTGGGCTGGTCTGTACAGATTTATAACGCAGCTGAAGCTTTACCAAATTTAATCAATCCATTCTTCATGCTTCCAATGCTAGGCATTTTAAAATTAAAAGCAAAAGATGTGATTGGTTTTACAGTCACTCAGCTCGTTGTACATTTTCCCTTAGTTTTATTTTTATTGTGGTTCTTCGGAAGAACGCTTAGCTACACCCCACCTACTTTTTAATTTACGGGCGCCTTTAGTTTCGACTAGAGGCAAATTTAGCAAATACACCAATAAGAGATATTAAGATGAGTTCAATAGTTATAGTTTCAGGTAGCCGTACTGCAATGGGCGGTTTTCAAGGCAGTCTATCCGCTTTAACTGCACCAGAACTTGGCGCTGCTGTCATTCGCGAATCTATTCAACGTGCAGGTGTTGCACCTGAACAAGTAGATGAAGTTATTTTTGGTTGTGTATTGAGTGCAGGCATCGGTCAAGGGCCTGCTCGTCAGGCTATGCGTAAAGCTGGTGTACCTGATCATGTAGGTGCAGTCACCATTAATAAACTTTGTGGCTCTGCCATGAAAGCAGTGTTAATGGCATCAGATACCTTAAAAGCTGGTAGTGCTAACATTATTGTTGCGGGTGGTATGGAGTCTATGAGTAATGCTCCTTATATTTTGCCAAAAGCACGTGGCGGCTACCGTATGGGCCATGGCGAAATTAAAGATCATATGTTTTTAGATGGTCTTGAAGATGCTGAAACGGGTCGATTGATGGGTTCATTTGCTCAAGATATGGCAAATACCAAAGGCTTTACACGTGAGCAAATGGATAACTTTGCGATTTCTTCACTGAAAAAAGCGCAAACCGCCATTACAGAAGGTTACTTCAAAGAAGAGATTGTTCCTGTTGAAGTAAAAACACGTAAAGGTGTGGAAGTTATCGATCAAGATGAGCAACCATTAAAAGCTAATCTTGAGAAAATCCCAACATTACGCCCTGCCTTTAGCAAAGACGGTACAATTACAGCGGCAAACTCAAGTTCAATTTCTGATGGTGCTGCTGCATTAGTACTGACTACTGAAGAATATGCACAAGAGCATAGTTTAAATACTTTAGCAAAAATTGTTGCAACTTCGACCCATTCACAGCATCCAAGCGAATTTACAATTGCTCCAATTAGTGCGATTCAAAAAGTACTTGAGCGTGCTGGCTGGTCTGTTGACGAGGTAGATGCTTGGGAAATTAATGAAGCATTTGCAATGGTTGCAATGGCACCAATTCATGAACTCGGCATTGATGAAGCAAAAGTCAACGTACATGGCGGTGCATGTGCTTTAGGACATCCTATTGGTGCAACTGGTTCAAGAATTATCCTTTCTCTTATCTATGCTTTAAAACGCTTAGGTAAAAAGAAAGGTGTTGCTGCGTTATGTATTGGTGGCGGCGAAGCTACAGCAGTCGCAATTGAAATCTAAAAATTCAAAACACAGAAGATGTAAGAGTTTTTCTTACATCTTCTTTTTAGACTTTAAAAAGTTCATAACAGGTTTGACGGAACCATTTGTGGCTACTTTTATGATGGCAAGACATATGCCAATGTTGTTTAACATCATAAGTTGGGAAGTCGAGAGGTGCCGGTAAAATCTGTAAATTTTCTCTCACCAATAAGACTTGGCTCAAATAATACGGCACAGTTGCAATCGCATCTGTTTCTTGAACGACTAATCCTACCCCTAGATAACTTGGTAAGCGAATTAGAATATTTCTGTCTAATCCTTTGTTCTGTAATTCATTTTTAATATGATAATGCCCGATTCCTGCATCAATATCGATATGATATTCACGCATATAGTCCTCTAAAGTAAAATTATTTGGATCTAAACGAGGATGGCTCTTAGAGCTAATCACCACATAATGTTGTTTGAAAAACTTCTGTTGATAAAAGCCTTCTTCCAATTGGGGTAAAAAGCCAATTGCAAGGTCAATTTCACCATTTGCCATTTGATAACTAGTTTCTGGTGTAATCGGCCGAATATTCAAGCGAATTAAAGGAGCTTTCTCTTTTAAATAGTTTGTTAATTGCGGCAATAAGACCAGATGAGATACATCAGTCATCGCAATAGTAAAAAGTTGATCCGAAGTAAGTGGGTCAAAGTTCACACTAAAGTTGTTAATACTTTCAACTTTATCAATCACTTCACTAATGAGTGGAAAGATTTCTTTAGCCAATTCGGTTGGAATCATTTCATTTCCAACACGAATAAAAAGCGGGTCATTAAAATGCTGACGGATTTTGTTCAGTCCATTACTAACACTCGGTTGTGTGAGGCCAATCGCATCAGCAGCCATTGAAACGCTTTTAAACCGATAAATGTGATAAAAAATATTTAGTAATCTACTATCTAGATCAAACAAAATTGTCTCCGTCTGGATCAAATAATCCATTCAAAAGGAATGAAATCAGGTACAGCATATATAAAAATGCTCACTAGATTTTTGAATTATTGATATATGGTCTAAATTAACAAAGAATCTAGACCATGAGCAATGCTTTATAAAACCTTTCATCATAAAGACAAAGGTATGGGCGCTTTAATTGATTACTTTGTATGTAAATATGTTGAATACAATACATATCCTTATAAGTTTTTATAAATTTTAATCAGGCTGAGTTTGGAAGCCCTTCCAGATTTGCTGGACTGCTTTGTTATCACTCAAATTATTTTTAAAAATATAAATATCTTGAGGAAGACAATACTCATGATGATCTAACATAACCAATTTTCCATTCGCAAGATCTTCTTCTACATTGATTTTTGGAATCCATGCAACGCCTAGACCTTGTAATACCAGCTCCTTCAAATTAGTTGCATTATCAGTCTCGTATAAGGTTTTATAAATCAGCTTACCCTCGATCAGTTGGTCTACTAATTTTCGCAAATAAGCATGTTTACTATAAGCAAGCAATGAAAAATTATTCTGAATTGTATGCTTAGGCGTATGGTCTGCTTCGGTAGCCGATACAGGAACAATCTCTGTTTCAGCAATCTTGATCCCACTTAAAATATCATCACCAACACGGTTAATATGAGATCGGTCTGCATAACAAATCATAAAATCGCAGGCACCTTCTTTTAAAAGAGATAAGCCTTCGCCACTATTTGTCGCTACAATTTCGATTTTTAAATCACGCATAAATGTTGGAAATTTTTTCAAAAAAGTCGTTAAAAAACCAGAAGCTAGTGAATGGACGACACAAAAACGAATAGTAGATTCGGTTTCATTTTTAATATTTTTAATCAGCTTAGCGGTCTCTTCCACCTGCTTCTCAATGTTTTTAGACATAACCAGCATAATTCGCCCGATGTCTGTAAATTCAATATTATTTTTATTATTTCTAATAATAACTTCAGCTCCAATCATCTCTTCTAATTGCTGAATTCTACGCGTAAAAGCGGATTGACTAATAAATCGTTTTTCTGCTGCTTTTGAAATGGAACGTTCTCGCTCTAATGTCAAAAGATCTTCTACCCAACGTACTTCTAAGTTCATTGTATGCATTCCCTTTTTATAGTTATGTCCTTAATTTGTCTTGTTGGGAAGCTGAAGAAATAGCTGAATAGATGAATGAAAAATATAAAACATGGGAGTACCTGCAAAAATGCGATGGAAGAATGGCAAAGCCAAACGATAAAAATAAGTATTTAATAATTCTGACATAGAAAAGAGCGTAAGAGAATAAAAGACTTTGATTTAACTCTACAACTCATACAAATATAAAATTCTTCTAATAAAAATTATTTTAAATCAACAATTAAATTGAACATAACGCTAGTAAATGAATAATTCAACCTTAATAAAAAATAAGAATAGTCCGATGACTTCTTCATGTTTTAATTTTGATAAAAAAAGTCCGCACCTTGGGGAAGAATACGGACTGTAAAACTAAAATATTACTATTTTGATCATTTCAGGATTTAAGCTTTCTGACCTAATGAACTCATTCAAATCAGAAGATATATTTGCAGTATAGTTCCACTAAAGAAACCTGACTATTCTACTAAAGTATCTATCCCAAATCGGACCGAAACAAATTTCTAATATTCACCAATGAGATAATATAGCTTTCTTGAAATTTCAACCATCATGTTAGAAGTATATTGAGTAATTTCAAAAACTTGCTTTTTCTGTGGATTAAATACCATATTATCTTTTTCATCGCTAAAAAAGATATATGTGGTGTATTTATCCATTTGATGGATATGCTCTTTTAAGCTTACTTTT
>Ga0308156_1003813_pt1 | contig 11122 bp, 11 predicted proteins | sample PhyAR2_FD_201041 | JGI IMG/M metagenome (GOLD analysis project Ga0308156, IMG submission 201041) | Phyllosphere microbial communities from UC Gill Tract Community Farm, Albany, California, United States - DLSL A.R2 | ecosystem: Host-associated > Plants > Phyllosphere > Unclassified | place: USA... | reverse complement strand
CCGGCGCCGGTCCCAGCGTCGCCCAAAGGCCCGCCATTTCTGAAGTCAGATCGACCATCGAATCGCCAAGGCGCTCCCTAAGCCCTCAGCCTAGCACGACTTTACCTACGCCGCCTTGGCGGGCGCGACGGCGAGAACCGGCATGTCCAGGGTGCGGCTGACCGAGGCCGGCGTCGTGAAGCCGCGCCGCGTGAACACCCGCAGCAGGCCGACGCACAGGGCGGTGAAGCCGGCGAACAGGAAAACCGCCGCCAGCAGCGGAATCTTCAGGCTCTTGCCGGTCGCCGGCGGCTGAGCGCGTTCGATGACGGTGACATTATCGGCGCCGGCGGCGACCAAGGCGTTATCGGCGCGGCTCTGGGTCTCACGTTGCTGGAACTCGCGGATAGAGGCGCTCAGCACTTCGCGATTGCCGGCCAGGGTCGTGTTCTCGGATTCCAGCGCCGTCAGTCGCGCCTGCCGCGAACGGATATCAGCCAGCTGCCGGTCAAGAACCGCCAGACGCGCCGCCAGCGAGTCGCGCTCGGCCCGGGTGTTGATCCGCGTGGTTTCCAGCTCGGTCCAGACGGGGTTCGGCCCGGTGCGGACCTCCTTGGCCCCGACGGCGGTTCCGGTGGAGACATAGGCTTGCAGTTGATTGATCCGCGCTTCGATGTCCTTCACCGGCTGGGCGTCGGGCTGATAGCGCGACAACAGCTGCTCGCGCTCGGTGCGCAGTTGCAGCACCTGGTCCTGGGCCGAGATGTTCAGATCCTGCTGCAACGCCACCTCAGCCGGTGTTCCCGCCTGCTGCGCCACCAGGGTGTTCAGACGCTGGGCGGTCTGGTTCAGCTGACTTTGGGTCGACATCCGATCGGTGAAGACCGTCTGATAGGTCGCCGCCAGCGTCGCCTTGGCCGCGGTGAAGTCGCCGATGTCATTGGACGCCAGGAAGGCCTCATAAGCCCGATCCGCATTGCCGAGTTCATCCTCGAAGGCGATGCGTTGGCTGGCGATGGCCGGCGTCTTGTCCTGGAAGACCTCGCGGCGATAGATCAGATATTGCTCGATGATCGTGTTTAGGACCCGGGCCGCCCGTTCGGGATCGTCGGCCTTGTAGGTCAGGTGGATGACCGCGCTACCCGGCGCCGTGGCGACGCCCAAGCCGCCGCCGACGGCCTTCAGCGCGGCGGACCGCGCGGCCTGCGGACTGCCCTTGGGCTGCTCGCCCAGGATGGCGGCGGGGCCCAGGGCCTCGACCACCTTCTGGCGCACGGCGCTGGAGCCCAGGATGGCGGCTTCGGAGTTGGCGACCTCGTCGCCCTGCGGCGCCTGGCCCCGCTCGGCCGTGCCAACGCGCGGTTGATAGACGTATTCCTGGCCCACGCCCGCAAACACTGAGCCGGTTGCGGTGTAGCTTTTCTTCAGCGTCATGGCGGCGGCGAACCCCAGCCCGAGGATCACCACGAACACCACGATCATCAGCAGCAGTTCGCGGAACAACAGGCCGATCACGTCCAGAACGCCGTAGCGCGGCCTTGTGGTGACGTGTGCGGTGGAGCGCATCGGGCGGGCCGAATCCCTTGAAAGGCGTGTGGTCCTCACCCTTCGCCCACCGGCGTTAACTGATGGTTACCCATAACCGGCGAGGTTGGCTCAAATCCCTCGTCGAGGCCGACCGATTCCCATGCTGACCGATCGCCGCCTGTTTCTGCTGACCCTGGGTTCAGCCTCCATCGCCGCGTCGCTGGCGGCCTGCGGCGCGGCCGGCGGCGTTCGCGATCCTCGGCGCGCCGACCGGTCGCCTTACGACGCGCTCGCCGGCCTGGCTTTCGCGCCCTGGACGGATCTGGAGCCGGAATATTTGCTGTATCCTGGCGACGAGATCGAGGTGGCGACGCCGACGGCTTCGGAACTGACCCGGACACTCAAGGTGGGTCCTGATGGTCGCATCGCCCTGCCCCTGATCGGATCGGTCATGGCGGCGGATCGCACCCTGCCACAGCTTCAGCAGGTCGTCTCGGCGGCCTATGCGACGCAGTTGGTGCGCCCTGTTGTCGAGGTCACCCTGCGCCAGGCCGGGCCGATCCGTGTCTGGGTCGACGGCGAGGTGCGCAACCCAGGCGTCTTCGAAATGATCGGCGATCTGGACGCCTATCAGGCGGTGATCCAGGCCGGCGGGTTCGCCCCGACGTCGCGTCAGGATAGCGTGGCCCTGATCCGTCGCGGCCCCGGTGGATCGCGCATGATGCGAGTGGTGGACCTGCGTCCGCGTCGCGGCGAGGTCGTGCCGCTGCGGCGTGGCGACATCGTCTTTGTGCCGCGTTCGACGCTGGGCGAACTGGCGGCCTTCTTCACCCAGGTGCGCGCCGCCCTGCCTATCGGCTTCAGCTATTCGATCAACGGATCGAACGGCAACGGCTACGCCCAGTTCTAGATGGTCGTTTAGGCGACCAGCTGAACCACGCCCTGATCGATGTAGCGCCGCGCGGCCTTTTGGGCCTCGGCGATCTCCTCGCGCTCCATCTCCAGGCTCATCTCGCGGCGATAGACGCGCGCCTCGATCGAACCCTTCATGGCCGCCAGGTTGAAGATCATGTGGGCCGACACCCGGTCCATGGGGCAACCGCCCGATCCGGCCGAATACATCATGCCCAATTTAAACAGGTCGTCGCCGGACATGTCCGGGGTCGGCAGCGGCAGACCGTCGTCATTGGCCTGCAGGTCGAGCGCCATTTCTTGCGCGTTCATCACCGTATCTCCTGATCGGGCGCCATTCTGGGCCCGCCTCTGAGACGCCATCAAATACCGGTGGTTTGAAGTTAAAGTTAACGGCGAAAGGGGCTGCCCGCACTTTTCAGTAAAGCAATAATGAATACTTCCAACGGGATTCAGACCTCGGAAATCTCTGATAATCTCTTGTTCACGCCTCGCCGACGCGCCCGCAAGCGCTCTGCGAACCTGACGCGATCGTTCAGCGGGCATTCAGGCGCGAAATCCGACCTTGCTCATCATTAACGGGTCGGATCGGCACATCCGCCGGCGGCCCAGAATGGAGCACGAAGATGAACCGCCTCACCAAGGCCGCCGTCGTCGCCCTCGCCCTGTCGACCACGGCCGTGCCGATGCTCGTTCAGGCCCAGGACCGCGACCGCCGCGAGTATCGTCAGGATCGCCGTGATGACCGCCGCGACTTCCGCCAGGAACGCCGTGAAGATCGCCGCGACTGGCGCGACGGTCGCTATGACAGCCGCCAGGACTATCGTCGTGATCGCCGCGACGACCGTCGCGACTACTGGGCGGAACGCCGGGACGACCGTCGCGATTGGCGCAACGACCGCTGGGACCGCAACAACAGCAACTGGTGGCGCGGCCGCTCGGACTTCCGCGGTTACAACGGTCCGCGCGCGGGCTATTGGTATGCCCCCAGCTATGGCTACTATCGGGTGGAGCCGCGCTACAGCCACTATCGCTGGCGCACCGGCGGATATCTGCCCTACCAATATCGCAACTACTATGTCCGCGACCCCTATGTTTACGGCCTCCGCGAAGCGCCGCGCGGCTATCGCTACGTCCACGCCGGCAACGACATCCTGTTGATCGCTGTGGCCAGCGGTCTGATCGCCAGCGTCCTCTCGGGCGTCTATTAAAGCCCCGTCATAACCGGACGATCGAACCCCGCAGGTCTTGCCTGCGGGGTTCTGCTTTTTCGGACAGCCCCTTGATTGCGAACAGTGTTCAGCCTGGGTTCATCGCCACGGATCGATGATCGTCTCAAGCCGCCGGAGACCCGGCGTGCAGGAACCAAAGACCATGAAACGCCTCCTGATGGCTTTCACCGCCATCGCCGCCGTCGCCGGCCCGCTTGCAGTCCCGATGCAGGCCCTCGCCCAGGAACAGGAACAGGCTCAGCAGGAACGGCCGCAGCGCGAAGGGCGCGCCCGCGGCATGAACCGGCCCGAACGTCCGCAGATGGGTCGTGAGGACGGACCGCGCGAGCCTCGCCCCGAACGCCCCAGTCGCCCCGCAAACGATACGCCCCGTCCCGAGCGCCCGTCGGGTGGCGAACGTCCGAATGCGGGCGGCCAGCGTCCGGATCGTCCCGAAGGCGGTTGGAACCGGCCCGATCGTCCCAACACAGGCGGCCAGCGTCCCGACCGGCCCGAAGGCGGCTGGAACCGCCCAGATCGCCCGAACACCGGCGGCCAGCGTCCCGACCGGCCCGAAGGCGGCTGGAACCGGCCCGATCGTCCCAACACAGGCGGCCAGCGTCCCGACCGGCCCGAAGGCGGCTGGAACCGCCCTGATCGCCCGAACACCGGCGGCCAGCGTCCCGACCGGCCCGAAGGCGGCTGGAACCGACCTGATCGCCCCAACGCCGGCGGCCAGCGTCCCGAGCGGCCCGAAGGCGGCTGGAACCGTCCCGACCGTCCTGGAAACGGCTGGAACCGTCCCGACCGTCCTGGAAACGGCTGGAACCATCCCGACCGTCCGGGCTCGGGCTGGAACAACGGTCGTGACCGCGACCGTCAGCACCGGGAGTTCCGCCAGCGCTTCAACGGCGATCAGTGGCGGCGCGACTTCTATCGCAACCACCGCTCGGACTGGTGGCGCAACGATCGGCGCTTCAGGGATTACAACGGCGTGCGCGTCGGCTTCTACTTCGCGCCGGGCTGGGGCTACTACAGCGTGCCGCGCTCCTACTGGGGTCGGTCGTGGTCGGTCGGCCAGTATCTGCCGGACGTCTTCTGGCGCTATCAGCTGAACGACTGGCGCACCTACGGCCTGGGCTATCCGCCGGAGGGCACACGCTGGGTCTCGGTCGACAACACCCTGTATCTGATCGACGAATACGACGGCTATATTATCGACGTCATCCGCGACGCCTGGCGCTGGTAGCGGCCTGACGTTTTTGAACTTCCGCCCGACGGCCCCGCGCCGTCGGGCTTTTTATTGCCCCGCTTCTCTGAAGGATTACAATCGTGACTCTCACGTGACCTTGGCCTGATGCGACATCTTGTAGGGCGTCACTCGATCGCAAGGTATTCGAAGCCCTGAGTTGCGCCGCAAACGCCGCTTGGCCGAGATCAGCTTCAGCAATCATCGCTTGAAACGACTTGAGACCCGCCGGACGAAAATCGGCCGCGATGCGCTCCGACGCTGCCCTTCGTCGCCACTCACGATGACGTCCGGACGCGTTTCCGGATGCCGTTTCAATCAAAGGACATGTCCTGATGAAGATCGCACTGACCACCCTGGCCGCCTCGATGCTGCTGGCCGGCGCCGCAACCGCCCAGCAAGCGCCCAGCGCGCCGCCGCCTCCGCCGCCCCCGCCGGTCGATCATCAGATTCCGCACCATCCGGCCCCGCCGCCGGTCGATCCCTCCGTGCCTGCGCCGCCCGCGCCCCCGGCGCCGCCCCCTGTCGATGGGTCCGCTCCTCCGCCGCCGCCCGCGCCGCCAGCGCCGACCGATCCGGACGCGCCTGTCCCGCCCGCGCCTCCGGCTCGCCCCGCACCGCCGGCGCCGCCCGTCCCGCCGTCGGCTTGAGCCTTAAAAGTTGAGAAGGCCCTGCGGATCGCTCCGCAGGGCCTTTGCTTTTCGTTCGACGCCTCGCCTTACAGGCCCAGCTTGGCCTTCAGGATGTCGTTGACCGCCGCCGGATTGGCCTTGCCGCCCGTGGCCTTCATGACCTGACCGACGAACCAGCTGATGGCCTGGGGCTTTTCAGCCACGGCCGCCGCCTTGTCCGGATTGGCGCCGATGATCTCGTCCACGGCCTTTTCGATGGCGCCGGTGTCCGTGACCTGTTTCAGGCCGTGCTTTTCGACCACCTCGGCCGGCGAGCCTTCGCCGTTCCAGACGTGATCGAACACTTCCTTGGCGATCTTGGACGAGATGACGTTCGTCTCGATCAACTGCACCAGCTGCGCGACGTGCGCCGCCGGTAGCGGGTTCTGGCTGAAGTCCTTGCCCTCGGCCGCCAGGCGCGCCGAAACCTCGTTGGTGACCCAGTTCGACACCAGCTTGGCGTCGCGGCCCTTGGCGGCGGCTTCGAAATAGTCAGCCTTGGCCTGTTCCGAGATCAGCACGATGGCGTCGTATTGCGACAGGCCATAGTCCGCCATCAGGCGTTTGCGCTTGTCGTCCGGCAGCTCGGGCAGCGACGCCTTGATCTCGGCGATCCAGGCCTCTTCCAGATCCAGCGGCAGTAGATCGGGATCGGGGAAGTAGCGATAGTCCTGCGCCTCTTCCTTGGACCGCATCGAGCGCGTCTCGCCGGCCGTCGGGTCGTACAGGCGCGTCTCCTGGGTGATCGAACCGCCGTCTTCCAGGATTTCGATCTGGCGGCGCGCCTCATACTGGATCGCCTGAGAAATGAAGCGGAAGCTGTTGACGTTCTTGATCTCGCAGCGCGTCCCCAGATAGCTGAAGTCGCCCGTCTGCTTGAACTTGTCGTAGTTGCCGGCCCGGCAGACCGACACGTTCACGTCGGCCCGCAGGTTGCCCTTCTCCATGTCGCCGTCGCAGGTGCCCAGATAGATCAGGATGGTCCGAATCTTCTTCACATAGGCCACCGCCTCGTCCGGCGTGCGCAGGTCAGGACGAGAGACGATCTCCATCAGCGCCGTGCCGGCCCGGTTCAGGTCGACGTAGCTTTCGGTCGGCGACAGGTCGTGGATCAGCTTGCCCGCATCCTGCTCCAGGTGCAGCCGCTCGATGCCGACGTTGAAGAAGCTGCCGTCCTCGGCCTCCACCTCGACCACGCCTTCACCCACGATGGGGTAATAGAGCTGGCTGATCTGATAGCCGGTCGGCAGGTCGGGATAGAAGTAGTTCTTGCGGTCGAACTGGCTGCGGCGGTTGATCTGGGCGCGCAGGCCCAGACCCGTCTTCACCGCCTGTTCGACGCAGTGTTTGTTCAGCGTCGGCAGCATGCCGGGAAAGCCCGCGTCGACCAGCGACACCTGCTCGTTCGGCCCCGCGCCGAAGCCGACGGCGGCCCCGGAAAACAGCTTGGCCTTCGACGCCACCTGGGCGTGGATTTCCAGGCCCATGACGATTTCCCAATCGCCGGTGCGGCCTTTGATGGTCTTGGTATTGTCGCTCATGCTCACCACCACTTGCCCGGCTTGGCCGTGAAGCCCGCCGCCCGTTCCAGCGCGGCGCCGACCTGGAAGACCGTCGCCTCGTCCAGCGCCTTGCCGATGACCTGAAGCCCCAGCGGCAAGCCGCCGGCGTCCATGCCCGCCGGCACCGAAATGCCCGGCAGGCCGGCCAGATTGGTCGTCACCGTGAAGACGTCGTTCAGATACATGGTCAGCGGATCGATCTGCTTGTCGCCCAGCGCGAACGCAGCCGACGGCGTCGACGGCGTCAGGATGGCGTCCACCTGGTCCCAGACGTTGTCGAAGTCCTCTGCGATGCGGCGACGCACCTTCAGCGCCTTGACGTAATAGGCGTCGTAGAAGCCGGCGGACAGCACATAGGCGCCGATGGTCAGGCGACGCTGAACCTCCTTGCCGAAGCCCTCGGCGCGCGAGGTCGCGTACAGATCGTCCAGCGACTTGAAGTCCTCCGCCCGGTGCCCGAACCGCATCCCGTCATAGCGGGCCAGGTTCGAAGACGCCTCGGCCGGGGCCACGATATAATAGGTCGGCAGGGCGTATTTGGTGTGCGGCAGACTGATCTCGACGATCTCGCAGCCGGCGTCCTTCAGCCAGGCCACGCCCTGATCCCACAGCGCTTGGATCTCGGCCGGCATCCCGTCCACGACATATTCGCGCGGCACGCCGATACGCAGCCCCTTGACCGACTTGCCGACCGACTGGGTCCAGTCGGGCGTGGCGATGTCCAGGCTGGTCGAATCCTTGGCGTCGAACGAGCACATGGATTGCAGCAGCAAGGCTGCGTCCTCGACCGTCTTGGTGATCGGCCCGGCCTGGTCCAGCGACGAGGCGAAGGCCACCATGCCGAAGCGGCTGGCGCGGCCATAGGTGGGCTTGATGCCGACCGTGCCGGTGAAGGCGGCAGGCTGACGGATCGATCCGCCGGTGTCCGACGCGGTCGCGGCCAGGCAAAGGTCCGCCGCCACGGCCGAGGCCGAACCGCCCGACGAACCGCCAGGCGTCAGCTCGGCGTTCGAGCCGGTTGATTTCCACGGGTTCTTCACCGGACCAAAGGCCGAGGTTTCGTTGGACGAGCCCATGGCGAACTCGTCCATGTTCAGCTTGCCCAGCATGACCGCCCCGTCGCGCCACAGATTGGCGGTGACGGTCGATTCATAGGGCGGCACGAAGCCACGCAGCATGTTGGAGCCGGCCGTCGTCTGCACGCCCTCGGTGCAGAACAGGTCCTTGATCCCCAGCGGCGCGCCTTCCAGCGCCCCGCCTTGGCCGGCGGCGATGCGGGCGTCGGACGCGCGGGCCATGTCCATGGCCTTGTCTGCCGTCACCTCGACATAGGCGTTCAGGGTCGGGTTCGCGGCCTCGATCGTGGTCAGGAAGGCCTGGGTGATTTCGGCCGAGGTGAAGTCCTTGGCCTTCAGCCCGTCGACAGCGCCCTTCAGGGTCAGTTTGGTCAGGTCGCTCATGACTATTCGACCACCTTGGGCACGACGAAGAAGCCGTCCGCCGACTTGGGCGCATTCGACAGGACTGCATCGACCTTGGCGCCGTCGGTGACGACGTCGTCGCGCAGGCGAAGCGGCTGGGCGACGTTCGAGGTCATCGGCTCCACGCCTTCGACATCCACCTGATCCAACTGCTCGATCCAGGTCAGGATGCCGTTGAGCTCCTGCGCCAGCGGCTCCAGCCGGTCCTCGGGGGTCTTGATGCGGGCGAGATGCGCAACCTTGCGCACCGTCGCAGCGTCGATGGCCATGCGGCCCTCCAACACACAAAATGAAAACGAAGCGGTCGGATTAGCCGCCCGCACTGGGATTCACAAGGATCAGCCGCCCGTCGTCAGGCGTGATCTCACCGCGACGTGCTGACGGACACCGCATCCGGCGGCGTCTCGCCGCTTGAGGGGAAGTCGATCTGCACCGTGCGCTCCACCTTCAGGATGTCGCCGTTCGGCCCCGCCGTGTCCTGACGCACCGCCAGGACCACGCGCCTGGCCTTCGCCTCCACGACCTTCCATTCGGCATAGTCGCCCAGAGCATAGGCGCGCCAGCCCTCGGCCGGACCGCCGAACAGGGCGAAATAGGTCACCAGACCATTCACCGCCGGATCGCCGCCCGAAAGGCTGAAGACCTTGGCGTTCTGGTCCGGCAGGGCCTGCAACTGCGACACATCGGCCGCCGTGCCGATCTCCTCGCGTGCAGCAGCCGCGCGCCGTTCGGCAGGCCCCAACGGCTTAGTGGTCGGTGGCGGGGCCGCACGCGTGATCGGGCTCGGCGTCGGCGCGGCTGCCGCGATCTGAGTATCCTGTGCGGTCTCGGTCTTGGCCGGCGCGTCGGACTGTCCGCACCCACTCAACACGAGCCCGAAAGCCGTCATCGCCGCTGTCGCCGTGCGCATGTCATCGTCCTTCCTGTCGATCGTCTTCACCATCGCCTTTGACTTCGGCCCGCGCCAGTCCTAACCGCAGGCCGTGCCCGTCCTCGACCTTCTCGACCTGCCCGCCGCCTGCCCGCCCGACACGCCGTGGATGGGGTTGGATCTGGGCGAGAAGACCATCGGCGTCGCCGTGTCGGATTCCACCCGGCTGATCGCCTCGCCTCTGGAACTGGTCCGCAAGTCCAAGTTCACGCAGGAAGCCGAACACCTGTTCAAGCTGATGGCGCATCGCAAGGTTTCGGCCCTGGTCATCGGCCTGCCCGCCAACATGGACGGCACGGAAGGCCCGCGCGCCCAGTCGTGCCGCGCCTTCGCCCGCAACTTGGAGCGGCTGAGGCCCGTCAACATCGCCTTCTGGGACGAGCGGCTGTCCACCAGCGCGGTCGAGCGCTTCCTGATCGAGGATCTGGACCTGAACCGCAAACGCCGCGCCCAGGTCGTGGACCGCACCGCCGCCGCCTGGATTTTGCAAGGGGCGCTGGACCGGGTTCGGGACCAGGCGACCTGGGTTTGACGGCCCTGATCGCCGGCGTCCTGCCGGTCTTTCTGATGATCGCCCTGGGCTACGGCCTCAGAAAGTCCGGCTTCCTGCCCGACGAGGCCTGGCGGCCGATCGAGAAGCTGTCGATCAACATCTTCTATCCCAGCTTCCTGATCCCCGCGATCTGGCACGCCGACCTCGCCGGCGGCGGCGCGACCGTGGCGGGCGCAGCGGCGGTGGGCGCGACGCTGATCGTGGCGGCGGCGACCCTGGCGTCCAAGCACCTGATCACCCTGGACGGCCCGGCTTACACCAGCGTCTTTCAGGGCGTGATCCGCTGGAACAGCTTCGTCTTCGTGCCGGTGATCCAGTCGGTCTATGGCTCGGAAGGCACGGCGCTGGCCGCCGTCGCTATCGCCTTCATCATTCCCGTCACCAACATCGCCTGCGTCGCCGTGCTGGCGAAATGGGGGTCGCTGCGGCGCGAGCCTTCCGTTGTCGGCCTGATTAAGTCGATGCTGGCCAATCCGATCTTGCTGGCCTGCCTAATCGGCCTGGCGCTTAACCTGTTGCGCGTGCCGCTGATCCCTGGCCTGTCGGATGCGATGGACCTGCTGGGCGCCGCCGCCCTGCCCTTGGGCCTGATCGTCGCAGGGGCGGGTCTGTCCTTCGCCGAGGTCAAACGCCGCCGCACCACCATCGCCGCTGTCAGCCTGGTCAAGCTGGGCGTCATGCCGCCGCTGATGTGGTTCATCGCCTGGGCCCTGGGCGGCGACAGCCTGGCGCAGGGCATCGCCTTGATCTGCGGCGCCGCGCCCGGCTCGGCCGCCTCCTACATCTTGGCGCGTCAAATGGGCGGCGACGCGCCACTGATCGCCGGCGTCATCGCCCTGACCACCGTCGGCAGCGCCGTGGTCATTCCCATCCTGCTGGCCCTGTTCCACTTCACCTGACTGGCGTTCAGGGCGAGTCACGCCTATAGCCGCGTCTCGATGACCCAGCCCGCTCAAGTCACCGATCAGACCATCCGCGACCGGCTGGTTCCGTTCCCCAAACCGCACTTCCTGGCCGCATCGGACCTCGATCCGTATGTGACGCCG
>Ga0308156_1003810_pt1 | contig 11134 bp, 12 predicted proteins | sample PhyAR2_FD_201041 | JGI IMG/M metagenome (GOLD analysis project Ga0308156, IMG submission 201041) | Phyllosphere microbial communities from UC Gill Tract Community Farm, Albany, California, United States - DLSL A.R2 | ecosystem: Host-associated > Plants > Phyllosphere > Unclassified | place: USA... | reverse complement strand
TAATAGACGAAGCCCGAGGTGCCTTGGACCACGATCTTCAGCCGCTCGTCGTCCGAGGTCGGCGTCGCCAGCCGGATCAGCGAGATCGACACCTTGTCCAGCGCCTCGATCAGCGGCCCGGCCTCTTCCGGCGGGCAGTCCACGACGATCAGCCCGTCGATGCCGCAGTCGGCGGCGTAGGCGGCGAAGGCGTCATAGCCCAGGCTCTCGATCGGGTTCAGATAGCCCATCAGCACGATGGGCGTGGCGTCGTCGCCCTGTCGGAACTCCCTGGCCAGATCCATCGTCGAGCGCAGGCCGAAACCCGCCGCCATGCCCCGGATCGCCGCCCGCTGGATCGGCGGCCCCTCGGCCATCGGATCGCTAAACGGAAAGCCCAGTTCGATGATGTCGGCACCCGCAGCCGGCAGGCCGTTCAGGATCGCCAACGCCTCTTTGCGCGACGGATCGCCGCCCATCACATAGGGAATGAAGGCCGCACGGCCCTCGGCCTTCAGCGCCTTGAAGCGCGCATCGATACGGGCGGTGGTCATCAGCCCGCCTCCTTGCAGTTTTGTGATTCCACGGCCATGCCGATGAACACGTCTTCGTTGGGCGCTGGAGGATCGGCGCGAGCCGGATCCCAGAAGGCGATTAGTGTCAGCTGCTGCGCACACCGTTCGGGCGTAGCCGGGAGGGTCAGGAAAAGCGCGCTCGCCGCCCCTCCCGCATCCTGCCAGCCTTGTCGTTGAGCCTGTCGACTATAGGCGAACACCATATCGTTCGCCCGACGCATGGGCACAGCGATACAGGTCAGAGCAGGGCCTTCCCGATCCGCTGGCAACACCTCGGCGCATTCGGGCGCAAGACGAGCGCCTCGCATCAAGGGCAGGTCAGCCTGCCCAGGCAACAGAACTTCCGACCCGGCGAATATAAAAGCGGCCAAGGCTAGCGCGATCATTGCGGCACGGTTCCGGCGGCAACACCGTCGGCTGGGGCTGCTGCCGCGGCAGCCGCGCACACGTCGCCCGGAATGGTGGCGAAGCCCAGATATCCGGGCAGCTCGGCGACGGCGGTCTTGGTGGTGTCGTAGAAGGCGACCATCTGCATGCCGTCGCAGCCGCCGGCCTCGCGGCGCTTGATGAAGACGACGCGGTTGTCGTCGCCGCCGGCGGCCAGCCAGTTCTTGGTTTCCAGATCGGCGATGTAGGCGTCGGCCAGAGCGCCGATCTGGCCCAGCTGCGCGGTCACGCACCAGGCCCGCCCCGTCAGATTGTTCAGTCCCCCGCAATCGGGCGACAGCTCCGCGCCGGGCAGCAGGCCGACGTCGGCCGGACCCCCTTGCGGCGCAGCGGGGGCCGGCGTCTGGGCCTGCACAACGGCGGCGGACAGGCTCAGGACGGCGGTCGCAGCCAGAAGAGTATGGATCACAGATTTACTCCCAGATGTTTGGCGACCTGGAAGATGTCCTTGTCGCCGCGCCCCGACATCAGCAGGACGACGTCGCCGCCCTTGCCGACTTCGCGCGCCACTTCGCCTGTCCGCGCCAGGGCGTGGGCCGGCTCCAGCGCCGGAATGATGCCTTCCAGCTTCGAGCACAGCTGGAAGGCTTCCAGCGCCTCATTGTCCGTCGCCGAGCGGTATTCGGCCCGCCCGATGTCGTGCAGCCAGGCGTGTTCCGGCCCGATGCCGGGATAGTCAAGACCCGCCGAGATCGAGTGCCCCTCGACGATGTTGCCGTCCTCGTCCTGCAACAGGTAGGTCCGGTTGCCGTGCAGCACGCCCGACCGCCCGCCCTTCAGCGACGCCGCGTGATCCGGCGTATCCAGACCATGGCCGGCCGCTTCGACGCCGATCAGGCGCACGCCCTCGTCCGCGATGAAGGGGTGGAAGGCGCCGATGGCGTTCGACCCGCCGCCGATGCAGGCGACCACTGCTTCGGGCAGCTTGCCCATCCGGGCCATCGACTGGCTCTTGATCTCCTTGCCGATCACCGACTGGAAATCGCGGACCATGGCCGGATAGGGGTGCGGACCCGCCGCCGTGCCGATGATGTAATAGGTGTCCGAGACGTTGGTGACCCAGTCGCGCATCGCCTCGTTCATCGCGTCCTTCAGGGTCGCGGCGCCGGCTGTGACCGAGAAGACTTCCGAACCCAGCAGACGCATGCGGAACACGTTCGGCTGCTGCCGCTCCACGTCCACCGCGCCCATATAGACGGTGCAGGGCAGGCCGAACCGCGCCGAGACGGTCGCCGAGGCGACCCCATGCTGACCCGCGCCGGTCTCGGCGATGATGCGCGTCTTGCCCATGCGGCGAGCCAGCAGGATCTGGCCCATGCAGTTGTTGATCTTGTGCGCGCCCGTGTGGTTCAGGTCCTCGCGCTTCAGCCAGATGTTGGCCCCGCCGAAATGTTCGGTCAGGCGTTCGGCGAAATACAGCGGGCTCTCGCGACCGACGTAATGCTCCAGATAACCGTCCAGCTCGGCCTGGAAACTGGGGTCCGCCTTGGCCGCCTTGTAGGCCGCGTCCAGCTCATGGATCAGCGGCATCAGGGTCTCGGCCACGAACTGACCGCCATACGGACCGAAGCGACCCTGCGCGTCTGGCCAGGCATAGGCGTTCGACAGCGGCTGGGTGGAATCGGCGGCTTGAATGGAGGTTTGGGCGTTCACGGTTTCGACTTTCACGCGGAGAGGCGTCGCAATTACGACCGGCGCGCGTTTTGGATGAAGGCCGCGATCCGGTCGGCGTCCTTAACACCCGGCGCGCTTTCCACGCCAGAGGACACATCGACCATGGGCGCGCCCGTCATCCTCAGCGCCTCGGCCACATTGTCCGGGTTCAACCCCCCGGCCAGGAACCACGGACGGCGAAAGGCGCGACCCGCCAGCAGGGTCCAGTCAAAGCTGTGCCCCACCCCGCCGGGCAGGGCCGACCCCTCCGGCGGCTTGGCGTCGAACATCAGATGATCGGCATGATCGTCCCATGCATCGGCGGCTGCGAAGTCGTCCGCCTGGCGAATGGGCAAGGCCTTGATCACCCCCGCCCCCGTCAGCGCCCGCACCTGTTCTGCCCGCTGCGCCGTCTCAGACCCGTGCAACTGGATGAAGTCGGGCCTCAGCGTCCGGGCGATCTGTTGCAGCAGTGGGTCGTCGGGATCGACCGTCACCGCCACGATCTTCGCCCGCCCCCGCGCCTGCTCGAACAAGGCGGCGGCGGCTTCGGGCGCCAGATGGCGCGGGCTTTTGGGAAACACCACCGCCCCCACGAAATCCGCTTCGCCCTCCAAGGCGACGTCCAGCGTGTCGGGCGTGGTCAGGCCGCAGATCTTGATCTTGGTGGTCATCCCTCGACCTGCGCGCCCGATCCCGCGGGCGTCAATAGCCTCACCCCACGCTTTCGGTCGCCGTGAAGATCGAGGCGACCTCGTCAGCCGTCGCCAGCCGCCACTGACCGGGCGCCAGATCGGCGGGCAGAACAAGTCCGCCCAGCCGTTCGCGATGCAGGGCCTCGACGTGGTTGCCGGCGGCGGCGAACATGCGGCGCACCTGATGATAGCGGCCTTCCGTCACCGTCAGCAGGGCCTCGGTTGGCGACACCACCTCCAGCACCGCCGGCGCCAATGGCTTGTCCTCGCCCTCAAGCACCAGCTCGCCCGAAGCGAACAGCGCGCCTTCCGTGCCCGTCAGCGGTCGCGCCAGACCCGCCCGGTAAACCTTGGCCACATGACGTTTGGGACTGATCACCCGGTGCAGCAGAACACCGTCGTCGGTCAGCAGCAGCAGACCCGTCGTCTGCTTGTCCAGCCGTCCGATGGTCGAGATGGCGGGATCGCGCGCCCGCCAGCGCCCCGGCAGGATGTCATAGACCAGCGCCCCCTCTTCCTTGTGCGAACAGGTCATGCCCAGCGGCTTGTTCAGCAGGATCACCAGACCCTGAACCGGATCCAGCGGCTCGCCGTCAATCTCCATTCGGGTGGGCAGGTCCGGCGTCACGGCGATGCGTTTGGACACGTCCGTCAGGTCCGCCCCATCCAGCACGATGCCGCCCGCCTTGGCCATCCGCGCCATTTCAGCGCGTGATCCATAGCCCATCGAGCCCAGCAGACGATCGACCCTCGACGTCGGGACTTTCTTCATGCGCTACCGCCCTTCGGACTGCTTGAGCGCGGTCACTTCACCGCCTCGAACAGCTTGTAGCCGCCTGCCTCGGCGACCAGCCGCACCCGCTTGAACGCCGCGTTCAGCTCGGCCTCATAAGGCAGGTGCCGGTTGGCCACGACCCAGGCGACGCCGCCCTTTTTCAGAAGCTCCGCTCCCTTTCGGATAAAGGCCTGACCCAGCCGCCGGTCCTCGGCGCCGCCGTCGTGGAAGGGCGGATTGCTGACCACGAAATCCTTATCGCCCTTGGCCTCCAGGGTGCGGGCGTCCGACCACCACACCTTGGCGCGGTCGTCCTCGATATTGCGGCGAGCGGCCTGGATGGCGCGGCGATCCAGATCGACCATCTTCAGCTTGGTCACGACGGGCGAGCGCAGCACCACGATCGACAGCGCGCCATAGCCGCAGCCCAGATCGACCCCCTCGCCCTTCATCGCCGGCAGGTGTTCGGCCAGCAGCGCTGAGCCCGGATCGATCCGGTCCCAGGCGAATACGCCGGGCTGCGACCAGGCTTCCAGTCCCGGCACGATCTGCGGCCCGCCGGCGGCGATGGCCTCGTCCAGCCCCTCGACCGTTTCGGGTCGAATGACGACGCAGCGGCGATGATGCGCCTTGGCAGTCTCGGCGACCTCAACCCCGAACGCCTTCAACTCCTTGCCCAGGCGCGATCCGCCCTTGTCCTTGGGCGCCATGACGTCCAGCCGTCCCCCGACCTTCAGCGCCCTCAGCGCCAGGGCCAGCACATAGCGTCGCTCCAGTACGCCGGGCGGGGCGTAGATCATGACGCTGTCGGCCGAGCCGGGGTCCTGCGCCTCCAGCGCCGCCGAGTCGGGGATCAGGGGCGAGGTCTGGATCGCATCGCCGGGCGGATCGAAGACGACCGGCGGGCGGCCATAAAGAAACGTGGTCATGATCTCAGAACCCCGCCTGCAACAACGCCAGACCCACGACCCCGACCACGATCCGCCACCAGGCGAAGACGCCGAACCCGCGCTTGGATACGAAATCCAACAGGAACCGCACGACAGCCAGGGCCGAGATGAAGGCCACGACAAAGCCCACGGCGATCAGGCCGATGTCGCTGAAATCCAGCGTCTTGTGGTTCTTCAGCAGGTCATAGGCCACCGCCGCCCCCATGGTGGGCAGGGCCAGAAAGAAGCTGAACTCGGCCGCCGACCGCTTGTCGGTTTTCAGCAGCAGGCCGCCGGCGATGGTGGCGCCGGACCGCGACACGCCGGGGATCATGGCCAGGCACTGGAACAGGCCGATCAGGAAATAGATGCGCATCGGATAGGCCTCGGCGTCCAGCCACCTGGGCTTCTTGTCCATCCGATCCAGCAGCAGCAGGATCACCCCGCCGACGATCAGGGCGACGCACACCACCTGCGGCGTCTCGAACAGCACCGTCTTGATGAAGTCATAGGCTAGAAAACCGATCACGACGGCCGGCGCGAAGGCGACCAGCAGCCCGATCAGGAACCGGCGCGCCTCGGCGTCGAAGGGCCAGCGCGTCGCCAGGGTCCACAGCTTCTTGAAATAGACGCTGATGATGGCCAGCAGGGCGCCCAGCTGGATCACGATCTCGAAGGTCTTGCCCGCGCTCTCGAAGCCCATGAAGTGGCCCAAGAGCAGCATATGGCCGGTGGACGAAACGGGAATGAACTCGGTCAGCCCCTCGACCAGACCCAGAATGATGGCGGCAAGCCAGTCCGACATGAGACCCTCGAAAACCAATGCGCCCGGAACGCGCCGCGCCCGGATGCCTTCCCCTAGAGCATGATCGTTTCGGACGGAACGACCCGTTTGGGCCAGCGGTTGGCTTTCAGCCACGATTGCGCGAGAAGAAGCCGACAATGACGACGCCCGCCCCCGCCCCCGCCTCGCTTGACGACGCCCATCTGGCCACGCGCCGCATCACCCGCCTGTCGGTCGGGGTCGCGGTGGCGCTGATCGCGATGAAGGCCTTTGCGCTGGGGGCGTCCGGCTCGGTCTCCATCCTGGCGACCCTGGCGGATTCGGTTCTGGATCTGGCGGCGTCCCTGACAACCTTCTTCGCCGTGCGCTGGGCCGCCGCCCCGGCCGATGAGAACCACCGCTATGGCCACGGCAAGGGCGAGGCCCTGTCAGCCCTGGTCCAGGCCGGGCTGGTCTTCGCCTCGGCCCTCTTCATCGCCTGGGAGGGGGTTCAGCGCATCTTCGATCCCCGTCCCGTGACCGCCGGCTTGTGGGCGAGCGGAATCGTGGTCGCCACCATCGTCATCACGGCCTGGCTGGTGTGGATGCAGACCCAGACGCTGAAGAAGACCGGCTCTGTCGCCGTCGCCGGCGACCGCGCCCACTATGCGGCAGACCTTGCCGCCAACGTCGTGGTGCTGGTCGGCGTCATCTCGGGCGCCTTCCTCGGCGCGCCGGGACTGGATGCGGCCGCAGGCATCGTCGTCGCCGTCTGGCTGTTCTGGGGCGCGACCGGCATGTTGAAGGCCGCCGCCGATCACCTGCTGGACCGCGCCGTGCCCGAGGCCGACCGCGCCGCCATCACCAAGGCCGTCCTGGCCGATCCCCAGGTTTTCGGCGTGCACCAGTTGCGCACCCGCATGTCCGGTCAGGTGATGATGATCCAGATGCATGTCGACCTGGACGCGCACCAGACGCTGGACGCCGCACACGCCATCGTCGTCGCCGCCGAGAACCGGGTGCTGGCCCAGTATCCCGCCGCCGACATCCTGATCCACGCCGACCCGCGCGGCCACGCCCGTCCGCAGCCCGCGATCCCGGCCGCGGCCCCCGCCGAGCCGCAAACCGCCACCGCCCCGTCCGGCCCCGCACCCAAGGGGCCGTGGTCCTGACCTTGCGTCCAATTTCAATGCAGTAAACGCGCATTAACGGGTCCGGGCGCATCAACCCCTGATGGCCGACCCTTGTGTTCTCTTCCACTTCGCCTTCCAGCCCGCCTCGCGCGCCGCGCGACTGGCGCTGGGCGAGGCGCGGATCGAATGGACCGACACCCCGGTCCGTCCGTGGGAAGACGATTGCCCGGTCAATGACTTCAATCCGTCCGGCCTGCCGCCGGTGATCCAGACGATGGATCGCGGCCGCCCGCTGGTGCTGTGCGAACTGCCCGCCATCCTGGGCTGGATCGAGGATCAGCAGAAGGGGCCGCTGCTGCTGCCCGCCGACCTCGCCGAACGGGCCGAGGCGCGCCGCCTGACCGGCTGGTTCGAGCGCCGCTTCATGGACGAGGTCGACGCCGTCCTGCTGCACGAGCGGATGGAAAAACCCCTGCTCAAGCTCGGCCCGCCCGAGGCCCGCGCTCTGCGCGACGGGCGCGACGCCCTGAAATCCCACCTCGCCATGCTGGAGGATCTGGTCGCCGCCCGCGATTGGCTGGCCGGCCGCCGCCTGTCCCAGGCCGACCTGATCGCCGCCGCCCACCTGTCGGTGCTGGACTATTTCGGCGAGATCCAGTGGAAGACCTGGCCCGGCCTTAAGACCTGGTACTCCAAGCTCAAATCCCGCCCCTGCTTCCGCCCCCTGCTCGCCGACCGCTTCGTCGGCGTGCCGCCGTCGGGGTGGTACGCGGATCTGGATTTCTAGACTCAAAGCCGACGTGCTTGATGACCGCTTAGGGTGGAAAGCTGACGTGCCCGAGTGACTTTGCTATGCAGACGGATATTGTCAGCGCATGATGGGGACCAACCCTCAAGAGCCGCCTGCAGTAATCGAGTTGCGCAGAGATGCTCAAGCGATCGCGCTGCTTAGGCTATACGGTGATGACTGTGCAATGATGGGCTGGACCGGTGATTACAGGAGCAGCGCGCCCGTAGTCGCATTTCTGGCGAAGTCTGAAGCTTCGAATACCACCACCATCAAAGCCGTGGAAATCTTGCTGGAGCAGACAAGCGAAGCAAATTACCGTTGGAGTGTGGAATTTTTCAAACAGGACGCGATGAAACTCGCCGAGTTTCTCTCAACCACGTGTCCAGACTTGGCCAAGCGCTTTCCAAATGTCCTCGTTGCGGATGGCGAGGAGCCAGAAACGCCCCAACAATTTCACGCGAAGTTGCTCAGCTTCGTAATCAGGGTGTCATAGCGACAGGTCCGCACCAAAGAGTTTGGGGCACGCGTGTCCGCGATGGGTCGAGGACAGCGTAAAGAGCCGAAAGGCGCGCGAACTATGTCGGCCAGCAGCTTTGCAGCTGAGATACTGCCTCGTGCCCCCATTGATGATACGGCCCCCAACCATCGAGTTGGACAAGGACCAACCCAAAGTCCGACGCGAGGGTGTCAAACGCGAGCGAAGTCGAATAGCCGTCCTTCATTGTCGGTCCTATTGGTCGATCCTCCGCAACCAGTGATGCCAACGGTCTTACTGGGACCGCTGGCAAGTCTGAAAATGACAAAGCAATAGTGCGAAGCTGCGGGCATGAGTTTGAGTTTATAGTGGCCGCCTGAGAGCCGATTACCCGTGTAGCGGTCCAGACGCGGTTATGCAGATCAGCCGATGTTATATTGCGGATTGCCGCATCGGTGACGATCTCGATTGTCTGCGCGGTGACGCCCAATACAGGGTCAGCCCTCACCGAGATTGTCACAAGCCGGTCAGGCTTGACGACTGCCTGCGGCTCGGCGGTAAAGGATGCGAATAGGCTGAGGAATAGGATAGCGGTTGGTGACATCAGCTATGATCGCCTCACAGAACAAAGTCCGCAACGGGTCGAAGGCAGACTCGAGCACAGTCTTCAAGTCGCTCCTCTCAAGACGCGTCCGCGCTCTCATGCTATCCCCCGCCCCGTGTCCGACCGCCTGAAAACCTTCATCCGCCAGCGCGCGGCCGAGCTGGGCTTCGATGTCTGCCGGTTCGCCTCGGCGGCCGACGCCTGGCCGGCGGGCGAGCGGCTGCGGCGTTTCGTGGACGAGGGCCGACATGGCGACATGGAATGGATGGAAACGACGCTGGATCGCCGCCAGCACCCCACCGCCATGTGGGACGAGGCCCGGACCGCCATCGTCCTGGGCATGAACTACGGCCCGGAGCAGAACCCGCTGGATCAGCTGGCCGACCGCTCGGCCGGCTACATCTCGGTCTATGCGCGCGGCGACGACTATCACGAGGTCATCAAGGGCCGGCTGAAACAGCTGGCGGGTCAGATCGCCGCCCGCAACGGCGCGGACATCAAGGTCTTCGTCGACACCGCCCCCCTGATGGAAAAGCCGCTGGCCCAGCGCGCCGGCCTGGGTTGGCAGGGCAAGCACACCAATCTGCTCAGCCGCACCCACGGCAACTGGCTGTTTCTGGGCACCATCCTGACCGCCGCCGAGATCGAGCCCGACGCGGCCGAGACCGAACATTGCGGCCGCTGCACCGCCTGTCTTGACGCCTGCCCCACCAAGGCCTTCCCCGCCCCGTTCCAGCTCGACGCCCGGCGCTGCCTGTCCTACCTGACCATCGAGTTCGCGGGGCCCTGGCCGGTCGAGTTCCGCACTCTGACCGGATCGCGCCTCTATGGCTGCGACGATTGTCTGGCGGTCTGTCCGTGGAACAAGTTCGCGCAGGAAGCGCGCGAAATCCGGCTGGCGCCCCGCCCGGCCTTCGAAAGCCCGCGCCTGCATGACCTTCTGGCGCTGGACGACGTCGCCTTCCGCGCCCTGTTCACCAAGAGCCCGGTCAAGCGGATCGGCCGCGACCGCTTCCTGCGGAACGTCCTCTACGCCGTCGGCAACTCGGGCGACGCGAGCCTAGTCGCCCCGACGAAGGCCCTGCTGAACGACGCCTCATCGCTGGTGCGCGGCGCCGCCGTCTGGGCCCTGTCACAGTTGATGCCGCTCGACGCGTTCGCGACACTGGCCGACGCGACGAAAGAGACCGATCCTCAGGTCCTGCGCGAATGGCGGCGCGCTTAAAGGCTCCTCCCCGCTCCGCAGGGAGGAGACGGATTGCGTAAGGGTCACCCCATCGCCGTGCCGACGCCCGATCCGCCGCCCGGCACCTTGGCCACGTCGAGCAGCTTCAGGCGGAAGATCAGCACAGAGTTGGCGGGGATCTTGGGATTGCCCTGCTCGCCATAGCCCAGCTCGGGCGGGACATAGAGCAGCCATTCATCGCCGACGCGCATTTTCTGCAAGGCTTCGGTCCAGCCCTTGACCACTTCCTCGGGCGTGAAGACCGCCGGCGCCCCGCGCGCGAAGGAGCTGTCGAACACGCTGTTGTCGACCAGCTTGCCTTCGTAGTCGACCTTGACCAGGTCGTTACGGTCGGGGCTGACGCCGCCGGCCGGTCCCGCCTGCACCACCTTGTATTGCAGGCCGCTGGGCAGGGTCTGGACGCCCTCTTCCTTGGCGTTTTTGGCCATGAAGGCGGCCGCCTCGGCCTTGCCGGCGTTCGGATCGACCGGCGCGGCCTGGCCGCAGCCCGCCAGCAAGAAGGCCGCGACGATTGCCGCCTTACCCCATCCGAAGTTCATAGCCGCGTTCCTTCAAGGCCTCGCCGATCTCGTCGGCGTGGGCGCTATCGCGCGTTTCGACCATGATGTCGAACTCCGCGCCCTTGGCCGGCACGTCCAGCGCCAGACGGTTGTGGACCACGTCGATGATATTGCCGCCCAGGCCCCCGATCACCGCCGCCATGGCCGACAACATGCCGGGTCGGTCGTCGCCCAGAATGCGATAGACGATCAATCTGCGCTCACGGACCATCTCGCGGTTCAGGACGACCGCCAGCATCCGCGCATCGATGTTTCCGCCGCACAGTTCCAGCCCGACCTTCATCCCCCTGAACCGATCAGGGTAGGCGAGAAGCGCGGCCAGACCGCCCGCTCCAGCGCCCTCGGACACGGTCTTCTCATAGGTGACATATGTGGCGACGGCGCGTTCGAAGTCGGCTTCCTGGCAGACGAAGACCTCGTCCACCAGCGGATCGGCCAGGGCGAAGGGGATGTCGCCCACCGCCTTGATGGCGATGCCCTCGGCGATGGTCTGGCCGGTGCAGACCGGCG
>Ga0308156_1003809_pt1 | contig 11138 bp, 9 predicted proteins | sample PhyAR2_FD_201041 | JGI IMG/M metagenome (GOLD analysis project Ga0308156, IMG submission 201041) | Phyllosphere microbial communities from UC Gill Tract Community Farm, Albany, California, United States - DLSL A.R2 | ecosystem: Host-associated > Plants > Phyllosphere > Unclassified | place: USA... | reverse complement strand
AATTTGTTTTGGTGTCGTGAAAAATAAAACAGCATATCAACAGGATTATCAGAAAAACTTTAAAATTTTAACCTGAATAATTTGCAAATTAACATAGAACATCGGGGCTATGGGCTTCTACTTCAATCAAAACTTTGTCAAGGTTTAACGCTTTGACAAAGTTTTTAATTTTAAAAAAAATGAAAAGAATTTTATTAATAATTTTAATATTTTCAATTTACAATGTTTACGGTCAAAAAAGTAAACAACAAGATTCTATTTCTTTAATTATTTGTAATAGAGTCGATAAAGAAAAGGTTAAAACATATGAAAATGTAATCAAAATTTTTTCTGAAGAAGCACAAAAATACTATCAGGAATTTCCTGAAAATTATAGTGAAGAAAATTATAAAAATTGGTCTTTACTTTTTGGTGATAACTGTTTGAGAATTGCTGAAATTCTTGTAAACTACGCCAATACGAATCTGAAAACAAAACTTGAAGTTTCAGATAAAATATCGGTGAGTAAACTTACAGAAGAGAAATGTAATAAAATTTTTGAAAAATTCGAAGGTAATTACATAGATTATGATGGTTCTGTAGTGAAATTTTATTCTGACAGTAAAATTTATCAAGAAATCTTTAAAGATGGAACTTTTTCAAAACTGTATTTCAAAAATAAAGGAAACTGCAATTTTTCTTTGACATTTATAGAAACTAATAATGCTATAGAGAAAAAAGTTAATGAATTAATTGACATCTCAAAAGTTCAATACCAGATCATTGATGAAACTGAAAAACATTATATGATGTCAATATCTAATAATGACAAAACATTTTTCTACAACTGGATATTCAATAAATAAACTTTAATTTCTCACAAAATCCTCTGATATGAATTGGATTTCCAAACTTTTCAACAAACAAAATATTTTTCTTTTCTTGCTGATAGGAATGGTCATTTTGGCGAAAGTCATTCCTTTCCACGAGTCTTACAACCAGTATTTCAATCTGGCCGGATTCATAGATTGGGGAATCGCCGGGATTTTCCTGTTGTACGGATTGAAACTTAATCTAAAAGAAGTTGTAAAAGACGTCTCCAACTGGAAACTACATTTGCTGATTCAGTCGGGAACTTTTATTATTTTTCCATTGTTGGCGTTGCTATTTTATCCGTTTTTAAAAGACACAAATTATGAAAACATCTGGCTTTCGGTTTTCTTTCTGGCAAGTTTACCTTCCACAGTTTCATCATCGGTCGTAATGGTTTCCATCGCAAAAGGAAACGTCACTTCAGCCATTTTCAATGCCTCGATTTCAGGGATTATCGGCATCGTAATGACGCCGCTTTTGATGAGTTTTTTCCTAACATCAAATGAAGAAGGCGGAAATCAATCCGAAATCATCCAGCAATTATTACTGAAAGTTTTACTGCCGATCATTTTAGGACTTTTACTCAATCCAATCTTCAAAGAATGGGTAACCAAATATGCCAACATCATCTCAGAATTTGACAGACTGATAATTTTGCTGATTGTTTACGAAAGTTTTTCAACAGCATTTCTAGAAAATATTTTCGTTTCTGTGCCTTCATTGGTATTCGTTGCGCTGGCTTTAAGCGTTGTCTTCTTGTTTTTCGCAACCTATTATATTCTGAAATTCATCGCTCAAAAACTGAAATTCAAACCAAAAGATGTCATTACAACAACATTCTGTGGTTCAAAGAAATCCTTGGTTCACGGTAGTTTATTTCTCTTGGTGTTAGGAATTCCGGATAAGCAGAAAGTTTTGTTTTTGCTGCCGGTAATGATTTATCACAGCTTCCAATTATTCTACGTCAGTTGGCTCGCCAATAAAATCGCAAAAAGAGCAGAAATTGTTGAGAATTAAATCAATATTTAAACATAATTATTCACTTTAATAATTTTTGAACAAACAATATTCTTTGATGAGTTTTACGCCTCTGCAAATCTTAAAAACAGTCATATTTTAAAGAAAACTTTGCGGACTTTGCGTTAAAATTTCGCGTTATTATCACAGCAGAATTCAAACAATTTAATTCAATGGTATCTGAATTTTGTTTAAATTTAATATAGACCTTAAAAAATATTTTATGAAAAAAATAATCACATTTTCTTCAGTCATACTTTCCTCCATTTTCTATTCTCAGGTTCAGAAAGTAGAACCTGCATTTTGGTGGAGCGGAATGAAAAATCCGGAACTTCAACTCTTGGTTTACGGAAAAGACATCAATAATCTTCAACCCGAGTTCTCCAACGGCATCAAAATCAAAGAAGTCAAAAAAGTTGAAAACCCAAACTATCTTTTCGTAACCATAGACACCAACGGCATTCAGCCCGGAAAAACAAAACTGAATTTCAAAAACGGAAACAAAACCGTTAAAACCATCGATTACGAATTCAAACAAAGACAACAGAATTCTGCCAACAGAGATTCTTACACTTCGTCAGACGTCATGTATCTGGTAATGCCAGACCGTTTCGCCAACGGCAATCCGAAAAATGACAATACGCCGGACACCGCTGAAAAATCTGACAGAACAAAAACCGGCGGCCGTCACGGCGGAGACATTGCCGGAATCGTAAAAAACCTGGATTATCTGAGCGAATTGGGCGTTACCACACTTTGGAACACGCCATTGTTGGAAGATAACGAACCAAGCTTTTCTTACCACGGCTACGCACAAAGCGATTATTACAAAATCGATCCACGCTACGGAACCAACGACGATTACAAAAATCTGGCAGACGAACTTCACAAACGAAAAATGAAACTTGTGATGGATTATGTCACCAACCATTGGGGTTCAAAAAGTTGGATTATTCAGGATTTGCCTGCGAAAGACTGGATTCATCATTGGGAAGAAGGCAAAGATGGTTTCCAGAGAAGCAATTACAGAATGACCACACAGTTTGATACCAACGCTGCAAAAGTGGACGAAGCGGATTGTATGGACGGCTGGTTTGATACCACAATGCCGGATATGAATCAAGGTAATCCAATGGTTGTCAATTATATGGCTCAAAATGCGATTTGGTGGATAGAATATGCCGGGCTGGACGGACTGCGAGTTGACACTTATTCTTACAATGATAAAAAAGGAATCGCAGATTGGACGAAAAAAATCACGGATGAATACCCGAAATTTAACATTGTTGGTGAAGTCTGGATGCACGATCAGGCTCAAATGTCTTACTGGCAAAAGGATTCCAAGATTTCTGCGATAGAAGGTTATAATTCTTATCTGCCTTCCGTGATGGATTTTACACTTCACGATGCTATTAGTCAGGTGTTCAGAGAAGAGCCGGGCTGGGATGCAGGAATGCAAAGAGTTTATGACAATTTTGCCAACGATTTTCTTTATCCCAATGTAAACAATCTTTTGGTGTTTGCAGAAAATCACGACACAAATAGATTCAACCAGATCTTTCCAAAAGTTGAGGATTATAAATTAGCCATGAGTTTGCTTCTGACCGTTCGCGGCATTCCACAATTGTATTACGGCTCCGAAATCGGAATGGCCGGCGACAAAGGAAAAGGCGGCGATGGCGAGATTCGTCAGGATTTTCCTGGAGGTTGGGCTGGAGACAAAAACAACGCTTTTATAAAATCCGGAAGAACGGCGTCTCAAAACGAATACTTCGATTACACCAAAAAAATCCTGAACTGGAGAAAAGGAAATGAGGCGATTCACAAAGGAAAAACCTTACATTACATTCCGAATAACAATGTTTATGTTTACTTCCGTTATACCGATAGAAAAAGGGTAATGGTGGTCATCAATAATAATAAAGAAACTCAAAACCTGGATTTGAAGCGTTTTTCCGAAGGTCTTAATAATTTGACAAAAGGAAAAGACATCCTTTCTGATAAAGATTTTGATTTGAAAACAAATTTGTCTGTCGCTGGAAAATCTTCACAAATTTTAGAACTTAAATAAAATTAAAATGAAAAAAATAGTTTCACTTTTCATCTTGACGTTTTTCATCTTTTCAGGTTCAATTTCTGCCCAGAAAAAAGGCTTTTATGAGAATGTTCAGAAAAAGAATATCAGCAATTTACTGGATGATTTCAACGCGTTTGCAGCGAATGCAGATTTTGAAAAATACTTTGATTGCTTTGCGGAAGAATCCACTTTTATCGGAACAGATGCGACTGAAGTCTGGAACAAAAAAGAATTCAAAGAATGGGCAAAACCGTTTTTCGATAAGAAAGCAACCTGGAATTTCAAATCTCTGAAACGAAATATCTACTTCAGTAAAGACGGAAATTACGCTTGGTTTGACGAACTTTTGGACACGCAAATGAAGATCTGCAGAGGTTCCGGCGTTGTCGAAAAAATCGGTGGTAAATGGAAAGTGAAACAATATGTTCTTTCTATGACTATCCCAAATGAAGTGGGAGACGATGTGACCAAAATCAAAACTCCAATCGAGAATGCTTTAATTCAAAAATTAAAAATCACAAAATGATATCAAAACAAAGTAATACGATATTTACAAAACGTATAAAACCAAATCTCTCCATCGCTCAGATTATCAATATGAGTATGGGATTTTTGGGAATCCAGATGGCATTTGGATTACAAAACGGAAATGCGAGCCGTATTCTTGCAAACCTTGGTGCAGATGTTCACGAATTATCCTGGTTTTGGTTAGTTGCGCCGGTTACAGGATTGATTGTTCAGCCCATCATCGGTCATATGGGCGACAATACTTGGAGTCCGCTAGGCCGTAGAAAACCGTACTTTTTGATCGGTGCAGTTTTGTGCGCGATCGGATTGGTTCTCCTTCCAAATGCAGCTTCGGTGACGCATATGATTGCGGCGAATGTTTTATTGTTAGCCGTAATTTTCCTTGCGATGATGGACTTTTCTGTTAATATTGCGATGGAGCCTTTCCGAGCGTTGGTCGGTGATATGCTGCCGAAGCATCAGGGAACTTTAGGTTTTTCGATCCAAACCATTTTGATAGGAATTGGAGCAGTGATTGGTTCAGAAATGCCTAACTGGCTGACTAAATTGGGCGTTTCTAACGTCGCTCCTGAAGGTTATGTAGCTGATAATGTGATCTATGCATTTTACGTCGGAGCTGTCGTTCTGATTGTTTCCATTCTTTACACAATTTTTACAACCAAAGAATATTCACCAAAGGAATTTGCGGAGTTTGAAGGTGGAAAAGGAGTTGTTGAAGAGCACTCCAAATTCTCTGATATGTTCAGCGACTTTGCTAAGATTCCTAACCTGATGAAGAAATTAGGAATTGTCCAATTCTTCTCGTGGTTTGCGCTATTTACAATGTGGGTTTTTACGACCAGCGCTTTGGCGACCCATCATTTTGGACTTTCACCAGAAGATACAAAGTCTGTGGAATTTAATTTGGCAGGTGATTTAACGGGACATTTATTTGGACTTTACAATTTATTTGCAATTCCGTTTGCATTCTTGTTAACGCCTATTGCGAAAGCGATCGGTAAAAAACAAACGCACGCTTTAGCCTTGGCAAGCGGCGGTTTGGGACTGATTTCTATGTATTTCATCAAAGACACTTCGATGCTTTGGATCTCTATGGTAGGACTGGGATTTGCTTGGGCAAGTATTCTGGCAATGCCTTATGCGATGTTGATAGATGCGATTCCACAAAGAAAAATGGGCGTTTATATGGGGATTTTCAACTTCTTCATTGTTGTTCCACAAATTATCAATGGACTTTTCGGCGGACCAATTGTAGCTAATCTTTTCGGAAGTATGGCCATAGATTACGTTGTGGTTGGCGGAGTTTGTATGTTGTTAGGTTCAATTATCACTTTAATTTTCATTAAATCTCAGGATGAATCTCCCAAAGAAATACAAGAAGAAATTCAGCAGGTTCATTTTTAAATAATTTCAGATTAGTCATATAAAACCATCTACAGCAGATGGTTTTTTTATTGAATTAATCAATCGAAATTTAAGTTTTTCTTAAGCTGAAATCCTGGTTAAAGTCTCTAACTTAGTTTTTTTAAATTTTTGAATATGTACGACATCATTATTATAGGAAGTGGAGCTGGCGGTGCAACGATGGCTTACAAACTTGCAGACAGCGGAAAAAAAATTCTAATCATTGAACGCGGAGATTATGTGCCGGTAGAAAAAGAAAACTGGGATTCTGTGCAAGTTTTTCAGAAGAACAGATATACAACCACGGAAATGTGGCTGGATAAAAATGGCGATGAATTTCGTCCCGGAATGCACTACAATGTTGGCGGAAATACCAAGTTTTACGGCGCAGCTCTGTTCAGATTACGAGAAGAAGATTTTAAGGAAGTTAAACATTTCGGTGGCACTTCGCCAGCGTGGCCAATTCAATATGAAGATCTGAAAAAATATTATTTGGAAGCAGAAAAACTCTATCACGTGCACGGAAAAAGAGGTAGTGACCCCACAGAACCGTTCGATGCTGAGCCTTACCCCGAATCGCCTTTGCCCCACGAACCAAGAATACAGGAGGTTTTTGATGAACTCACAAATTACGGACTTCACCCATTTGAATTGCCCGTTGGTGTCAATTTCAAACCGCATCAGACTGCAAATGCACCTTACACTTTGGATCGATTCGACGGTTTTCCCGATGCTGCCGAAAGGAAAGGCGACGCGCATCTTTCAGTTTTGACTAAAGCATTGGTGTATCCAAACGTAGAACTGTTGACCAATACAAAGGTTCTCAAACTTAATACAGATAATTCCGGGACAAAAATTTCTGAAGTTGTGGTTGACCAGGACGGCGAAATCAAAACTTTGACGGCGGATTTGATTATTCTTTCCGCAGGCGCAATCAATTCTGCGGCGTTGCTTCTTCAAAGTGCTAACGAAGAGTTCCCGAATGGCTTGGCGAACAGTTCTGACCAGGTCGGGCGAAATTATATGTTCCATCAGAATACCGCAATGGTAGCTTTATACACAGAAAAAAATCCTTCAAAATTTGGAAAGACTTTTGGGATTAATGATTTTTACCACGCCAATCGCGGTTACGAATTTCCTCTCGGACATATCCAGATGCTCGGAAAATCAGACGAACACCAGATAAAAGCCGACAGTCCGGTTCCTGCGCCAGGATTTACATTTGAACTAATGGCAGAGCACGCCGTAGATTTCTGGCTCACTTCGGAAGATCTTCCCGATCCTGAAAATCGTATTACCGTTGAAAACGGACAAATCAAGCTTTCCTACACGCCCAATAACCAGAAAGGTCATGAATTACTGAAAGATGAATTGGTAAAAGCGTTGAGAAAATCTGGGAAGTTTGATTCGTTTTTCTTCAAAGGAATTTACTTCAGCAAAGGAATCGATATTGCTTCTCCCGCCCATCAAAATGGAACTACAAAAATGGGAACAGATCCCGAAACTTCGGTAGTCGATACCAATTGCAAAGCCCACGATCTGGAAAATCTTTACATCGTAGACGGCGGTTTTTTTGTCTCAAGCAGCGCTGTCAATCCGGCTTTGACCATCATCGCAATGGCACTGCGGGTGGGAGAAAATCTGAAAAATAATGTCCTGAAATAATGAATCCCAGAACAGTTAAAATCTTTACAGTCTACTTGCTGGCATTTCTCACAGGTGTCAATTTCGTGGTGTTTCCTGCTCTGGCTCCGGTTTTTACAGAGGAGTCATTATTCGGATTATCGACTTCACAATTCGGGAATCTTTTTATTCCGCAGGTTATTTTTATTACGGTTTCGTGTCTCGTAACGCCATTTTTAGTGAATAAATTTGGTCCGAAAATTATATTGTCATCAGGTGTTTTATTAATGATGTTATCAACGGTAATATTGTGGTTGCTTCAGTTTTTTCTAAGCGACAAAGCCATTCTTTTTAGCATTCTTTTGATCTTGGTGGCGATGACTGGCTTTGGTTTTGGACTTTCCATTACGACGCTTAATCCTTTGGCAGCCAGTTTATTTGATGATAGCAAAACTTCTGCAATTCTCGTCTTACAGTTTCTGGTGGGATTGGGAACGTCCACTTCGCCGCTGATGATGGGATTGATTTCCGATATCAAAGACTGGATTTTTATTCCGGCAGGTATTTTTGTGGCGGTGCTCATTAGTTTTATATTATTAATGTTTATCAAACTCGAGAGTGGCGCTATTTTTCAGCTTCCGAAACAATTCAGAATTCCGTCGAAGTTGTGGTTATTCTTCATTATGATTGTTTTTTATGGCCTTCTGGAAGGCACATTTGGAGGATTTGGATCTGTTATTCTCAAAAATATCGGGCTTGATAACAGCAGTGCTTCCATCGGATTGTCTCTGTTTTGGGGTGGCATTGCAATCAACCGTTTGTTATTTGGGATCTTCTCGAAACAATTTAATCTTTCTGTTATTTTTCTCATTTCTCCTTTGCTGATCGGCGTTTTACTTTGGCTGTTAATATCATCATCTTCTGCTTCAATTGTTTTAAGTTTGATGTTCACAATTGGGTTTTTTATGGGATCATTATTTCCGGGAAGTATTGGTTGGGCAACGGTAGAATTTCCGCAGTTTGCTGTTTTGGTTTCAGGATCAATGATGGCTGCAAATCAAATTGGAACGGGAATAATGACCAATACTTTAGGCAGCTTTCAGAACAATTCAGATCTGTTTTCCGAAATTTTAAAATATCTAAGTTTTATCCCAATTATTATTTTTGCCTTATTAATGCTGCTTAGAAAAGATTCTAAAATCAAAGAAGCCTTCTGATTTGTCCTGCTTTCGTTCTTAACGTACATCAATGTCCCGGATTTTCGAATTGATGAAATTTGTATAACAAAATAATTATTCATCACTCATCATTTATCAATTATGAAAACAGTTTATCATAAATCAGAAAGCAGAGGCCACGCAGATCATGGCTGGCTGAAAAGCAAACACAGCTTCAGTTTTGCAGGTTATCATAATACGGACAGAACAAATTTTGGAGTTCTCCGCGTTCTCAACGATGATTTTGTAGAAGGAAGTATGGGTTTCGGCAGACATCCGCACCGAGATATGGAAATCATCTCAATTCCATTGGAAGGAGATTTGCGCCATGGCGACAATATGGGCAATTCCGGCATCATCAAAAAAGGAGATATCCAGGTAATGTCTGCAGGAACCGGGATTATGCACAGCGAAGAAAATGCGACAGATCAGCCGGTGAAATTCCTGCAGATCTGGATTATTCCAAACAAAAAAGACGTGACGCCACGCTATGACCAGATCAATATCGAAGATGCTGCTATAAAGAACGGCTTCCAGCAAATCCTGTCGCCCAATGCAGACGATGCCGGCGTCTGGATCCATCAGGATGCATGGTTCAATCTGGCCAGGTTCGACAAAGGATTTTCTAAAGAATATCAAATTCATAAACCGGGAAACGGCGTCTACGCTTTCGTCATCAAAGGCAAAGCGAAAATCGGAGATCAGGTCTTGGACAAGAGAGACGGTTTCGGCATCTGGGACACAGAAAGCTTCGTTTTGGAAGCGCAGGAAAATTCCGAAATATTATTAATGGAAGTTCCAATGCAATTACCGGATTAATCCAAACTTTATATTTTTTTTAAGAAATAACCGGAAAAAGGGTACAGGATTTGTCCTCAAAAAACCTTAAATTTGGCACTTTAAAAAGTAAAACTGAAAACAGAATATGAGATTACTTATTGTTGGAAATGGTGGCCGTGCTTCGGCTCTGGCTCTCAAGCTTAGCGAAGACAGCAGAATTACAAAAATGTATTTTGCACCAGGCAACGCCACTACAGAAAAATTAGGAGAAAATATTAGCGAATCCAGTGTTGTAGAACTTAGGGATTTTGCAATTCAGCATAAAGTAGATCTCACGATCGTAGGCCCGGAAGCACCACTCGTAGAAGGCATCGTAGACGAATTCAAAAAAGTAGACCTCAAAGTATTCGGCCCTTCAAAAAAGGCTGCTTCACTAGAAGGCAGCAAGGCATTTTCAAAGAAATTTATGCAGACCTACAACATCAAAACAGCAGCAGCAACTGTTTTTGATTCCTATGTAGAAGCTAAAGAATTCCTGCAGACCCAGGAGTTCCCATTGGTGATAAAAGCCAGCGGATTGGCCGGTGGGAAAGGTGTGGTGATCGCAGACGATCTGGAAGAGGCAGAAGGCACGATCCACGATTTCATGATCAAAAGAATCTTCGGAGACGCAGGCATTCAGGTTGTGATAGAAGAATTTCTACAAGGTTTTGAAGCCTCCATTATCGGGGTTTCAAACGGCGATCAGATTTTCCCGTTTGTCTCTGCAAAAGATTACAAAAAAGCAGGCAATGGCGACAAAGGTCCAAACACAGGCGGAATGGGTTCTGTGGCACCAAGTCCCGAATTTACAGAGGCGCACAATCAGGAATTCATAGAAAAAATTATGAAACCAACGGTTGAAGGTCTGAAAAAAGAAGGCCTCAGCTTCAAAGGATTTATATTCTTCGGACTGATGATTACCAAAAACGGTACCTATCTTCTCGAATACAATATGAGATTAGGTGATCCTGAAACTCAGGTTTTGCTGCCACTTTTGGAAAACAATTTAGTCGATGTGATCGAGGACTGTCTGCACGGCAGAGAACTGGATCTCAGGTTTAAAAATAAAAAAGCAGTTTGCCTTGTCGTCTGCTCCGGCGGTTACCCAAAAAACCACGAGACAGGATACGAGATCACAGGCTCCGAAAAAGTGAAAAACAGCACACTTCTCTACGCCGGCGCAGATTACCGCGGCAGCAGAGTGGTTTCCACCGGTGGCCGGGTTCTCAACCTGGTAGCGCTTGGCGATACCTATGAGGAGGCGCGTAAAAAGGTATACGAGGACGCCGTTCCCGTAGATTTTGACTACGCTTTTTACCGCGACGATATTGCGAAATTTTAAAATAAATAGAGATGTTGGGCAACTAACGTCTCTTTTTTTTAGGAGCTGATCCCGCTTACCACTATATCTTTTTTTGTTTCAGGTTCAGTCACCGGAATACATTTTCGTCAAACAAAAAAAGGATGCCGTTGCAATGGTAAGTTTGCAATACAATAAATAGATTAATAACTTGGTTGAAAAAATTAACCACAAGAGTAAAAGCAGCAGGATAAAGACAGACGTTGCATTGATACCGAGATATCGCCCCTGATATTAT
>Ga0308156_1003808_pt1 | contig 11138 bp, 6 predicted proteins | sample PhyAR2_FD_201041 | JGI IMG/M metagenome (GOLD analysis project Ga0308156, IMG submission 201041) | Phyllosphere microbial communities from UC Gill Tract Community Farm, Albany, California, United States - DLSL A.R2 | ecosystem: Host-associated > Plants > Phyllosphere > Unclassified | place: USA... | reverse complement strand
TGATTTTGCTCAGCTCGGTGTAAGCGTAATCAACGTCTTCTGGCTGGGTGTACAGTGCAGAAGCGTCCATGTGGCTGTTGTCCACGCCGTCTTCTTCACCACCGGTGCAACCCAGTTCGATTTCCAGAGTCATGTCCATTTTGGCCATGCGCGCCAGGTATTTGGAGCAGATTTCGATGTTTTCGTGCAGTGACTCTTCAGACAGGTCGATCATGTGAGAAGAGAACAGTGGCTTACCGGTAGCCGCGAAGTGTTTTTCACCCGCGTCCAGCAGACCGTCGATCCACGGCAGCAGTTTCTTCGCGCAGTGGTCAGTGTGCAGGATAACTGGAACACCGTAGTGCTCAGCCATCTGGTGTACGTGGTGCGCACCAGAGATAGCGCCCAGGATTGCAGCACCCTGAGGAATGTCAGTTTTCACGCCTTTACCTGCGATGAACGCAGCGCCGCCGTTAGAGAACTGAACGATAACTGGCGCTTTAACTTTAGCAGCAGTTTCCAGTACGGCGTTGATGGAGTCGGTACCCACGCAGTTAACTGCTGGCAGAGCGAAGTTGTTTTCTTTAGCTACCTGGAACACTTTCTGTACGTCATCACCAGTGATAACGCCAGGTTTTACGAAATCAAAAATTTTAGACATGTTGCTTAGTCCTGTATCTTCGGCCGTTAGAAAAGGTGCGAGCTCTTAAAAGCGCGCTGAAAATTGGGCAGGTTTCCCTGCCCTTGAATGGCTTACTTCTTAGCGCGCTCTTCGAGCATTGCTACTGCTGGCAGTACTTTCCCTTCCACGAATTCGAGGAATGCGCCGCCACCAGTGGAGATGTAGGAGATCTTGTCAGCGATACCGAACAGGTCGATTGCCGCCAGGGTGTCACCACCGCCTGCGATAGAAAACGCTTCGCTGTCTGCGATAGCGTTAGCAACGATTTCAGTACCTTTGCGGAAGTTCGGGAATTCGAACACGCCAACAGGACCGTTCCACAGGATAGTTTTTGCGTTTTTGAGGATTTCAGCCAGTTTCTGTGCAGAAACGTCGCCCAGGTCCAGAATCTGCTCTTCATCTTTGATGTCGTTAACAGATTTCAGGGTCGCGGTTGCGGTTTCGGAGAACTCGGTCGCTACGCGAACGTCAGTTGGAACCGGGATATCGCAGGTGCTCAGCAGGCGTTTGGCTTCGTCAACCAGGTCTGCTTCGTACAGGGATTTGCCCACGTTGTGGCCCTGAGCGGCAACGAAGGTGTTAGCAATACCACCGCCAACGATCAGCTGGTCAGCGATTTTAGACAGGGAATCCAGAACGGTCAGTTTGGTAGAAACTTTAGAACCACCAACGATAGCCACCATTGGACGAGCAGGTTCTTTCAGTGCTTTACCCAGCGCTTCCAGTTCGTCAGCCAGCAGAGGACCGGCACACGCTACGTCTGCGAATTTACCGATACCGTGGGTTGACGCCTGAGCACGGTGAGCCGTACCGAATGCATCCATCACGAACACGTCGCACAGTGCAGCGTATTTTTTGGACAGAGTTTCGTCGTCTTTCTTTTCGCCTTTGTTAAAGCGAACGTTTTCCAGAACAACCAGTTCACCGGCTGCAACTTCAACGCCGTCCAGGTAATCTTTCACCAGGCGAACCGGGTTGGACAGTTTGTCTTTCAGGTAATTAACCACTGGCAGCAGAGAGAACTCTTCGTTGTACTCGCCTTCAGTTGGACGACCCAGGTGGGAGGTGACCATCACTTTCGCGCCCTGCTTCAGAGCCAGTTCGATGGTTGGCAGAGATGCACGGATACGCGCGTCGCTGGTCACTTTGCCATCTTTAACCGGTACGTTCAGATCGGCACGGATGAAAACGCGTTTACCAGCCAGATCCAGATCGGTCATCTTAATTACAGACATGGTGAATCCTCTCGTTGATTCTTAAAGTTTTGCAGACGCACAATGCGTCTTACCTGAAACCTTGAGCGGCCATTGCTAACGTGGTGTCGAGCATTCGGTTAGCAAAGCCCCATTCGTTATCACACCAGACCAGCGTCTTGATAAGGTGTGCGCCACTGACTCTCGTTTGCGTGCCATCGACGATGGCGCTGTGCGGGTCGTGGTTAAAATCTACTGAGACCAACGGTAATTCCGTATAGTCAACTATACCATGAAATGCCCCCTGTGCCGCTTTTTGCAGCAACAGGTTGACTTCACAGGCTTTTACCGGTTTTTTCACCGTCACGCTAAGGTCGATTGCGGTGACGTTAATCGTCGGAACACGCACGGCAATCGCTTCAAACCGGTCATTAAACTGCGGAAAAATTCGGGTGATCCCTGCAGCCAGTTTCGTGTCCACCGGAATGATTGACTGGCTCGCTGCGCGAGTGCGTCGTAAATCCGGATGGTAGGCGTCGATAACCTGCTGATCGTGCATGGCGGAGTGAATCGTGGTCACGGTGCCGGATTCAATGCCATACGCATCGTCTAACAGTTTGATGACCGGAATAATGCAGTTAGTGGTACAGGAGGCGTTGGAAACAATGCGGTGTTCGGCCTGCAGCTCATGCTGGTTGACGCCAAATACGACGGTCGCGTCGAGGTCGTTACTGCCGGGATGAGAAAACAGGACTTTTTTCGCGCCTGCTGCCAGATGCGCTTCGCCATGTTCGCGGTTGCCGTACACGCCGGTACAGTCAAGCACCACATCCACACCCAGTTCACGCCAGGGTAGCCCGGAGATGCTGTTCTCATGCAGCACACGAATAGCGTCGTCACCAACAAAAAGTCGATCTCTTTCCTGGCGTACGTCCCAGGCAAAGCGTCCGTGGCTGGTGTCATATTTCAACAAATGCGCCATGCCCGTAGCATCCGCCAGTTCATTGATTGCCACCACGGTTATTTCCGCCCGACGTCCTGATTCATATAAAGCACGAACCACGTTACGTCCGATGCGACCGAAGCCATTAATCGCTACGCGTACGGTCATAGATCTCCTGCAAAGCAATCCCTGAGTTTGAGGTGGCTGAAAGAGTAATCCAGCTACGCCCGAAGGGGAATCCTTGCTGTCACAAACTGCGATTGATTGGTCAATTGTCGAACATTTAATCGACTGAAACGCTTCAGCAAGAATAAGCGAATCGGGGAATAAAAGGAATGTCTGTCCAGATGAATAAGCGCGCTATATGACTTGCGTCACATTTTAGGTGGAATAATGGCGGCAAGGTAAAAGCAAAACGGTAACCGAGAGGTTACCGTTTTTTAGTGTTTGCACCCTCTCCCGTGGGAGAGGGCTCGGGTGAGGGCATCAGCCCGCACCGTACAAACGATTACAGCAGTTCTTTCGCTTTCGCGACAACGTTCTCAACGGTGAAGCCGAACTCTTCGAACAGCTGTTCTGCAGGAGCAGATTCACCGAAGGTGGTCATACCGACGATAGCGCCGTTCAGACCCACGTATTTGAACCAGTAGTCAGCGATACCCGCTTCCACTGCTACACGAGCGGAAACCGCTTTAGGCAGAACGGATTCACGGTAAGCGGCATCCTGTTTGTCGAACGCATCGGTAGACGGCATGGAGACCACGCGCGCTTTCACGCCTTCGGCAGTCAGTTTTTCCCACGCGGCAACAGCCAGTTCAACTTCAGAACCGGTGGCGATGAAGATCAGCTCTGGCTGGCCCGCGCTATCTTTCAGCACGTAACCACCGCGAGCGATGTTTGCCAGCTGCTCAGGCGTACGCTCCTGCTGCGCCAGGTTCTGACGGGAGAGGATCAGCGCGGTTGGACCGTCCTGACGCTCAACGCCGTATTTCCACGCCACCGCGGATTCCACCTGGTCACATGGACGCCATGTGCTCATGTTCGGGGTCACGCGCAGGGAAGCCACCTGCTCTACCGGCTGGTGAGTTGGGCCATCTTCGCCCAGACCGATGGAGTCGTGGGTGTAGACCATCACCTGACGCTGTTTCATCAGCGCGGCCATACGCACGGCGTTACGTGCATATTCAACGAACATCAGGAAGGTAGAGGTGTACGGCAGGAAACCGCCGTGCAGGGAGATACCGTTGGCAATCGCGGTCATACCGAATTCACGTACACCGTAATGGATGTAGTTACCGGCAGTATCTTCGTTGATTGGCTTAGAACCAGACCACAGGGTCAGGTTAGATGGCGCCAGGTCAGCGGAGCCGCCCAGGAATTCTGGAAGCCATGGGCCGAACGCTTCAATCGCATTCTGAGACGCTTTACGGCTCGCGATTTTAGACGGGTTCGCCTGCAGCTTAGCGATGAATTCGTTCGCTTTCGCGTCGAAGTCAGACGGCATTTCACCTTTCATACGACGGGTGAATTCAGCCGCTTCCTGCGGGAACGCTTTCGCATAGGCAGCGAATTTCTCGTTCCAGGCCGCTTCTTTCGCCTGGCCTACTTCTTTTGCATCCCACTGAGCGTAGATTTCAGATGGGATTTCGAATGCAGGGTGTTTCCAGCCCAGCGCTTCGCGGGTCAGTGCGATTTCCGCATCACCCAGAGGCGCGCCGTGGGAGTCGTGAGTACCCGCTTTGTTCGGGGAGCCGAAGCCGATGATGGTTTTGCACATCAGCAGGGACGGTTTGTCCGTCACCGCGCGCGCTTCTTCTACTGCACGTTTAATCGAGTCAGCATCGTGACCATCAACGCCACGCACTACGTGCCAGCCGTAGGCTTCGAAACGTGCTGCGGTGTCGTCGGTGAACCAGCCTTCAACGTGACCGTCGATGGAGATACCGTTGTCGTCATAGAACGCAACCAGTTTGCCCAGCTTCAGGGTACCTGCCAGGGAGCACACTTCGTGAGAAATGCCTTCCATCATGCAGCCGTCGCCCATGAACGCGTAGGTGAAGTGGTCTACGATGTCGTGACCAGGACGGTTGAACTGCGCCGCCAGCGTCTTCTCGGCAATCGCCATACCCACAGCGTTAGCAATACCCTGACCCAGCGGACCGGTGGTGGTTTCTACGCCAGCGGTGTAACCCACTTCCGGGTGACCTGGAGTTTTAGAGTGCAGCTGACGGAAGTTTTTCAGCTCTTCGATAGGCAGATCGTAGCCGGTGAGGTGCAGCAGGCTATAGATCAGCATAGAGCCGTGGCCGTTGGACAGCACGAAGCGGTCGCGGTCAGCCCATGACGGGTTCTGCGGGTTGTGGTTCAGGAAATCACGCCACAGGACTTCGGCGATATCAGCCATACCCATAGGAGCCCCTGGGTGGCCGGATTTGGCTTTCTGTACTGCGTCCATGCTCAGCGCACGAATAGCATTAGCAAGCTCTTTACGTGAGGACATTTTAACTCCAGATCGGACTGTTAAAGGCCATGCCCTTGACGACAGCGCGTTTTGGGCTACGCCGGAAAAAAGTGCCAACAATGTAACCCAAGCCGCAAGTCATGTACATGGAGCATTCTTTTGCTTGTTAAGAAATCTCTGGATCATGCTCGCATGTTGCGCAATCTGCTCGCCCGGCCCTGTAGATATTCCTTATACTTAGCCCGACACCGGCTTCGCTGACGGTGCCCTTTTCGGATTTTATTCAGTTTAACGAGTACGGAAGCAACCTCATGAAAATGCGTGCAATAGTGCTGACCCTGGGTACAACGCTCCTGCTGAGCGGCTGTCAGAATATGGATTCTAACGGTCTGATGACGTCAGGCGCAGAGGCCTTTCAGGCCTATTCCCTGAGCGATGCGCAGGTGAAAGCGCTGAGCGACCAGGCCTGTAAAGATATGGACGGAAAAGCCACGCTTGCGCCGGCTAACAGTACCTACACGCAGCGTCTGAATAAGATTGCTTCCGCGCTGGGCGACAACATCAACGGCCAGCCGGTGAACTACAAGGTGTACATGGCGAAAGATGTCAACGCCTTCGCGATGGCGAACGGCTGTATCCGTGTCTACAGCGGGCTGATGGACATGATGACCGACAACGAAGTGGAAGCGGTCATCGGCCACGAAATGGGCCACGTTGCCCTGGGCCACGTGAAGAAAGGGATGCAGGTTGCCCTGGGCACCAACGCCATCCGCGCAGCGGCGGCCTCGGCGGGCGGTATCGTTGGTAGCCTGTCGCAGTCACAGCTTGGCGACGTGGGTGAAAAACTGGTTAACTCTCAGTTCTCACAGCGTCAGGAGTCCGAGGCGGATGACTACTCCTACGATCTGTTGCGCAAACGCGGCATTAATCCATCAGGCTTAGCCACCAGCTTCGAAAAACTGGCCAAGCTGGAAGCCGGACGCCAAAGCTCCATGTTTGACGATCACCCGGCCTCAGAAGAACGCGCACAGCATATTCGCGACCGTATGGCCGCAGACGGAATTAAATAATTTCAGAAGGAGGCAGTTTTGCCTCCTTTTTATTTCGCATGAATTGTTAACTTAACAGCACGTATCGATAACATCTCTGAAAGCCCTGCCAAATCTGCCCTATCGCATTGAAATGTCTGGTCACATAATTATTGCAAAGGTCACTTTTTCCGGTAATTATCACGCCCGCAGTTATTCAAATTACTATATCCAGACAGAGACGTTCCCTCCGTGAAAAAAGAATTATCATTAATTGCTTTAAGCTTATTTGCCGCATTACCTGCCGCTGCAAGCCAGCAATCCGACAGCCAGGGTTTTATTGACGACAGCCATCTGGATCTGTTTTTACGCAATGCGTATATCAGCCGCGACTACCATCAGGGCCAGCAGGACAAAGCCGAGTGGGGTCAGGGGATCATCGCCACGTTTGCATCCGGCTATACCGAAGGGCTGGTGGGCTTTGGCGTGGACGGTATTGCTCAATACGGCGTGCGCCTGGACGGCGGCCGCGGCAAAAGCGGCGCAGGCGGCATCGACTTCTTTAAACAGGAAGATGATGGCCGGGCAAAATCCGATCTGGCAAAGTTTGGCGCCACCGCCAAAATGCGCATCTCAAACACCGTGCTGAGCTACGGAAATCAGCGTCCAGAGCTGCCTGTCATCAATGCCGACAGCTCCCGCCTGCTGTTTGAAAGCTACACCGGCACCATGCTGACCTCGAAAGAGATCGACGGTCTGGAAATCAACGCCGGTTACTTCACCGACGAGCAGCGTAAAAGCGATGACCGCCACGACAGCGGACTGAAGAGCCTCTCCTTCGGCGGTGCGAGCTATCAGTTTAACGACCAGTTCAGCGGCGCGCTGTACGCCTCTCATAATGAAGAGGTGATGAACAAGCAGTACCTGGGCATGAACTTCAAACAGCCGTTCAGCACCGGGCAGCAGCTGGTGCTCGACTTCAACGGCTATAACTCCCGTCTGGATCAGGGTTACGCGGACAGCCTCGACACGGGCCGCAGCAACACCATCTGGAGCCTGGCGGCGAGCTACATCTGGGACATTCACACGTTCAAAGTGGCGTACCAGCAGAGCAGCGGCAGCACCGGCTACAACTACGGCGGCTATCGCGACAAGGGCGGCGTGGGTGACGGCGGAAACACCATCTGGCTGGCGAACTCCTACTGGTCTGATTTTAACGGCGAAGACGAACGTTCCTGGCAGGCATCCTACGGTCTGGACTTTGGCGGTCTTGGCTTACCGGGCCTGAGCTGGACCACTGCCTACGTACGTGGGGATAATATTAAAACCTCTGAAACCAGCAACGGCAAAGAGCACGAGTGGTTTAACCAGATCCAGTACCAGGTGCAGGATGGTCCGGCGAAGGATCTGAAACTGAAACTGCGCTACTCCGTACTGCGCGTCTCCGGCAACGCCAGCGAGTACAACGTGGGCGGGGACGAGATCCGCGCTTATGTGGAATACCCGTTTAACGTGTTCTGAAGACAATAAAAAACCTCTCAAGAGAGAGGTTTTTTTTCACGCAAGGTGAGGCTTATTCGCCTTTTTTGGCTGCCTGAATGTAGAGCATTTCCAGCGCCAGAGTCGCTGCGGCCAGCGCGGTGATCTCGGACTGGTCATACGCAGGCGCCACTTCCACCACGTCCATCCCGACAATGTTCAGATCCTTCAGGCCGCGCACCAGCTTGATGGCACGATCTGAGGTCAAACCGCCGATGACCGGCGTACCGGTGCCCGGTGCAAATGCCGGATCCAGACAGTCGATGTCGAAGGTCAGATACACGGGCATATCACCCACGATCTGCTTCACCTGCGCGATGATGTCGTCCACGCCGCGATCGTTAACCTGGCCCGCATCCAGCACGGTGAAACCGTTGTCTTTGTCGAACTCGGTGCGAATGCCGATCTGCACGGAGTGGTTCGGATCGATCAGACCTTCGTTCGGCGCGGTGAAGAACATGGTGCCGTGGTCAAACTCGCAGCCGTTCGCGTAGGTGTCGGTATGTGCATCGAAGTGCACCAGCGCCATTTTACCGAAGTGCTTCGCATGGGCGCGCAGCAGCGGCAGGGTCACGAAGTGGTCGCCGCCGAAGGAGAGCATGCGCTTACCGGCAGCAAGCAGCTTCTCGGCGTGCGCCTGCAGCTTCTCGCTCATCTCACGCGCGTCGCCGAAGGCGTACACCAGGTCACCGCAGTCCACCACGTTCAGGCGCTCGCGCATGTCGAAGTTCCACGGGAAGCGGTTATGCTCCCAGGCCAGGTTAGTGGAAACCTGACGAATCGCAGCCGGGCCGTGACGACCACCCGCGCGGCCAGATGTTGCCATATCGAACGGCACGCCGGTGATCACCCAGTCAGCGTCGCTGTCGTACGGCTGGAAGTTCATCGGAAGGCGTAAAAAACCAAACGCGTTAGATACCAGAGAGTTATCGTACTGATGACCTAAAGTGCTCATGTCCTGACCTCTTTTAAAGTCGATACATTAAAAACAGATGAAAAAAAATCCCCTCCGCGTCGTTAAACCCGACGAGGAAGGGATTGATTCGTAAATCGCTTATTGGGGCGAATTATCGCCGGTAATGCATACGGGTTCAAGTGAGTATAGGGCATTGTGCGGTCTGATGCCCTCACCCCGCCCTCTCCCTGTGGGAGAGGGCGTTTTCCTACTCGTCTTCCAGGTAGGTGTACCCGTACAGGCCCGCTTCAAACTCTTCCAGGAACTGCTGCTGGAGCGCATCGTCCAGACCGGTGTTTTTCACCTGGTCGCGGAACTGAGTGAGCAGTTTTTTCGGATCCAGCTGAACGTATTCCAGCATGTCCGCCACGGTGTCCCCTTCATCGGACAGCTCAATTTCCACGTTGCCGTCAGGGAACACGAACACGTCCACCGCTTCGGTATCACCGAACAGGTTGTGCATGTTGCCGAGGATCTCCTGATACGCGCCGACCATAAAGAAGCCCAGCATCGGCGGGTTCTCCGGGTCGTATTCCGGCATTGGCATCGTCGTTGCGATACCGTCGCCGTCGACGTAGTGGTCGATGGCACCGTCGGAATCACAGGTGATATCCAGCAGCACCGCACGACGTTCCGGCGCGTGGTTCAGCCCTTCCAGCGGCAGAACCGGGAACAGCTGGTCGATACCCCAGGCATCCGGCATCGACTGGAACAGCGAGAAGTTGACGTAAATCTTATCCGCCATACGCTCCTGCAGCTCGTCGATAATCGGACGGTGCGCGCGGTTGCTCGGGTCGAGCTGTTTCTGCACTTCATGGCACATGTTCAGGTAGAGCTGCTCCGCCCACGCGCGCTCCTGCAGGCTGAAGGTGCCTGAAGAATAACCCACGTGAATATCATGCAGATCCATCTGGCTGTCGTGCAGCCATTCGCGCAGGGAACGACGCGTGCCCGGCTCGTGCATTTCCTGCCAGGTTTCCCACATGCTTTGCAGGGAACGCGGGGCATCGTCTGCCGGAGGCGTCGCTTCTGAGATTTCGCTACGCTCAACGCCGATGATGTTAGAGACCAGCACCGTATGGTGCGCGGTCACCGCGCGACCGGATTCGGTGATCACCGTCGGATGCGGCAAGCCGTTCTCTTCACAGGCATCACCGATCGCCCAGATGATGTTGTTCGCGTATTCGTTCAGCCCGTAGTTCACGGAACAGTCAGACTGCGAGCGGGTCCCTTCGTAGTCCACGCCGAGGCCACCGCCCACGTCGAAGCACTGAATATTCACGCCGAGCTTGTGCAGCTCAACGTAGAAACGCGCTGACTCACGCACGCCGGTGGCGATGTCGCGAATATTGGCCATCTGCGAGCCGAGGTGGAAGTGCAGCAGCTGAATGCTGTCCAGACGACCGCGCTCGCGCAGGATTTCCACCAGCTGCAGCACCTGGTTTGCCGCCAGGCCGAACTTGGATTTCTCGCCGCCGGAGGACTGCCATTTACCGGAACCTTGTGACGCCAGACGCGCACGCACGCCAAGGCGCGGCACCACGTTCAGACGTTCGGCCTCTTCCAGCACGATGGCGATTTCGGTCATCTTTTCGATAACCAGATAGACCTTGTGGCCCATCTTCTCGCCAATCAGCGCCAGACGAATGTATTCACGGTCTTTATAGCCGTTACAGACGATCACTGAACGGGTCATGCCCGCATGGGCCAGAACCGCCATCAGCTCCGCTTTGGAGCCTGCTTCCAGGCCCAGCGGCTCGCCGGAGTGGATCAGGGATTCAATCACGCGGCGGTGCTGGTTCACCTTGATCGGGTAAACCAGGAAATAGTCGCCTTTATAGCCGTAGGACTCACGCGCGCGCTTGAACGCGGCGTTAATAGAACGCAGGCGATGTTGCAGGATCTGCGGGAAGCAGAACAGTGCAGGCAAACGCTGGCCCTGAGCCTCACGGGCTTTCACCAGTTTCGCGAGATCCACGCGCGCTTCAGGGACGTCCGGGTCCGGGCAGACGCTGATGTGGCCCAGTTCGTTGACGTCGTAGTAGTTATTGCCCCACCAGGCAATATTGTAAGTGCGCAGCATCTTGCTGGCTTCCTCGGAGCTCATCGCAACCTCCTGCATAGAACGTAGTACACCCTGTTCGCCCGCTGACGAAGGCGAAAAAGAAGACATGTCGTCAGACATAGCGAACCTCAACTCTTTGTAATAAGTGTAAAACAGTTGACTACTATCGCAGCGTTATACGGCGATAACAACCCATAAACGGCTCCGTTTCCCAGCAGAGTATGCTGAAAACCAGACCGTGCGACCGGTTTCTTATTCATATCATTGTAAAACACGTATCCGAACTCTGTATG
>Ga0308156_1003805_pt1 | contig 11149 bp, 10 predicted proteins | sample PhyAR2_FD_201041 | JGI IMG/M metagenome (GOLD analysis project Ga0308156, IMG submission 201041) | Phyllosphere microbial communities from UC Gill Tract Community Farm, Albany, California, United States - DLSL A.R2 | ecosystem: Host-associated > Plants > Phyllosphere > Unclassified | place: USA... | reverse complement strand
CCGGGGGGGGCGCGTCCCCCCCCCCCCCCCCCCCCCCACCGCTGTATCTGCCCCCTGGGATCAGGAGGCGAGGAGTGCGAACTCCGGTCCGAAGGACGGGTCCTCGTAGAGGTTGAAGCTGATGAGGACGGCTGCGGAGGTCATGCCGTTCATGCCCTGCTTGACTTCCGACTTCGCGACGTAGCTGTTGGTGACGTCGATCCGCCACGTGCCGTCCGGGTCCACCTTCGCGCGCCAGAAGCCGCCGTGGTTCTTCTTCACGGTGATCGTGGCGCCGGGTACGCCGGTGCCGACGAGCCATGCCGTCTGGTCGACGTGTCGGATGCCCTGCACGTCCGGCTGGGCGGGCTTCGCGGGCGGCGGTGGGACGGCTCCGGCCGGGATCGGAGCATCGCCGACCCGCCAGACCGCGGGGCTCGAGAGGTGACCGCCGAGCCCCTGGCGGACGCTGAACTCCGTCGGGTCGTACCGGATCTCAGCGCTCCAGCGGCCGTCGGCCCCGACCTGGGTGATCGTGCCGAGGGGGGAGGCGAGTGCGCTGGCGCCCGGGATTCCGGTGCCGACGAGGTACCGCTTCCCGTCGCGGACTTCGATGCCGTCGATCCCCGGCGACGGCGTGCCCGCGACGGTCTCGGCGACGCTCGACCGGGTGCCGAGGTCAGCGGCGCTCGAGGTGGCTGCCGATGCCGGGGCGGCGGCGCCGAGGGCGAGCAGGCCGGCGACGCAGCAGCTGACGGCTGCCGTGGTGATGCGCGTGGTGGTTCTGGTCATGGGGCTCCTTCGATCGCGGCCGTGGTCCGACCAGGAGCACCTTGCCGTGTCCTCCGGAGAACATGCGGTATGTGATGTCTTCGATCAGCTGAAGTGGGCGGCGATCTCCTGCACGAGCGATCCGACGTCGTACGGCCGATCAGTGGCGATCCGGACGACCGGTCCCACACCGACGGGGCCGGCGGTCGCCTCGTGATCGTCCCAGAACGCCAGGATGTCGGTGAGGTCACCGTGGACCTCGTGGCGGACCGGCAGCGTGCCTGGTTCGTACCGTTCCCGGAGGCGGGCCTCGGCGGTCGCCCGGTCGACGTCGCACCACACCTCGACGACGCGGGGTGACCCGGCGGTGGTGAGTCCGGCCTCCAGGTGGTCCCGGTCACGTGACGGCAGCAGGACGGCGTCGACGACGACCCCGTTCTCGACCGCTCCGGCCATGGACCAGAGCGTGTCCATGGCGATGCCGCCGAGCGTGCGCGAGGGGATCATCGGGCCGGCGATGTCGGCGAGCGGCTCCTTCACCCGGTCCTTCGACAGGAAGGGGCAGCCGAGCACCTCGGCGAGGGCGGCGCCCACCGTGCTCTTGCCGGAACCGGGCATGCCGTTGACGATGATCGCGACCTGTGCCATGCCCCGATCCTCCCAGGTCTCACCCGGCGGAACGCAACGTGGGCGGCTGCGCGCAACGGAGTACCGCTGCGAGCAACCGCCCACCTTGCGTCTTGCGGGGACCGGACCCTGCAAGGACCGGACCCTGCGGGACCGGACCGCCGGGCCGGGCCTCAGGCCGGGGACGTCGTGACGTTGGCTGCGCCGGCCCAGTCGCCGGTCGCCAGGTACTCGACCTTCTTCGCGATCGAGACCGCGTGGTCGGCGAACCGCTCGTGGTACCGGCTGGCGAGGGTCGCGTCGACCGTGTCGACCGGCCCGCCCTTCCATGCCTCGCCGAGCACGAAGTCGAAGACGCTGGCGTGCAGCTCGTCGACGGCGTCGTCCTCGTCGCGGATCTCGGCGGCCAGCGCGATGTCCTCGGTGGCGAGCAGGCGCGTGAGCTTCTGCGACATCGCGACGTCGTGCTTGCCCATCTCCTTGAAGGTGCCACGCAGGCCCTTCGGGACGACCTTCTCGGGGAACCGCTGGCGGGCGAGCTGCGCGATGTGCTCGGCCATGTCACCCATCCGCTCGAGCGACGAGCTGACGCGGAGGGCGGTGACGACCACGCGGAGGTCACGGGCGACGGGTGCCTGGCGGGCGAGGATGTCGATGGCGACCTCGTCCAGGGCGGATGCGGCCGCGTCGATCTTCGCGTCGTCGGCGATCACCTCTTCGGCGAGGGAGACGTCCGACTCGCTGAACGCCTCGGTGGCTCGGGTGATGGCGGACTCGACGAGCCCGGCGATCTCGGTCAGACGCTCTTGGACGTCCTGGAGCTCCTGCTGGAACACTTCGCGCATGGGGGAGGGCCTCTCTCTGCGTACCGGACGAGTGTCGTCAGCGCAGGTGAACGGTCGGTGACCTGCGGCTGAACGGTTCGCGATCCGGCCTGCTTCCGGCGGTGAACGGCGTCCGAACCGCGTGTGACCACTCCTACACTGGCGGCATGGACAACGCGTGGCTCGTGCCACTGTCGATGCTCCTCGGCGGTGTGTTCGGCGCGGGCGTCGTGGTGCTGATCATCACCGCCGAGCGCACGGCACGTGCAGCCGACGTGGCGGAGCGGAGCCTGCCCGACGGGGTCGCGGCCGTGATCGCCACGATGCACAACCCCGCCGTGGTCGTGGACCCCTCGAACACCGTCGTCGCGGCGTCGCCCCAGGCGCTGGCGGTCGGCCTGGTCGTGCGCCGGAAGCTCGTGCACGACGAGCTGGCCGCGCTGGTGGACCGGGTCCGGCGGAGCGGGGAGATGGGCGCCGAGGACCTCGAGCTGCCCCGCGGCGGTCGTGGTGACGTGATGGGCTACCTGAGCTTCCGGGCCGCGCAGCTCGGCAACCGGTACGTGCTCGTGACGGCGGACGACCTGACCGAGAGCCGTCGCATCGACGAGGTCCGGCGTGACTTCGTCGCCAACATCTCGCACGAGCTGAAGACCCCGATCGGCGCGATCGGCCTGCTGTCCGAGACCCTCGTCATCGCCGCCGACGACCCCGCACACGTCCGGAAGTTCGCCGCGCAGCTCGTCACCGAGTCCGAGCGACTGGGTGCCCTGACGAAGGACATCATCGAGCTGTCCCGGCTGCAGTCCGTCGACGCGCTCGAGGCCAGCGAGGAGACCGGCATCGACAAGGTCGTGCAGGCCGCGATCGACGGCAACGAGGTCGTCGCCCGCGCCCGGGGCATCGAGCTGGTCCGCGCCAAGAAGTCGAAGCTCCGCGTGATGGGGGACCCCGGTCTGCTGCAGGTGGCGGTGTCGAACCTCATCGCGAACGCGGTCAAGTACTCCCCGGACAACACCCGCGTCGGCGTGGGCGTCCGCGGCACCAAGGGCTTCGTGGAGATCGCCGTCACCGACCAGGGTGTCGGCATCCCCGAGGCTGACCTCGACCGCGTGTTCGAACGGTTCTACCGCGTCGACCCCGCGCGCTCGCGAGCGACCGGCGGCACCGGACTGGGCCTGGCGATCGTCAAGCACATCATCAGCAACCACGGCGGTGACGTCCGCGTCTGGTCGCAGCCCGGCAAGGGCTCGACCTTCACGATCCGCATCCCCGAAGCCGACCCCGAACTGACCACAGCACTCGAAGAGCAAATGGAAGAGCAGCCATCGTGACCAAGATCCTCATCGTCGACGACGAGCCGGCCCTGAGCGAGCCCCTGGAGTTCCTGCTGCAGCGAGAGGGCTACGAGACCGCCGTCGCGGCCGACGGGGTCACCGCCCTGTCGAAGTTCGACTCCGAGAACCCGGACCTCGTCCTGCTCGACCTCATGCTGCCCGGGCTCTCCGGCACCGAGGTCTGCCGGCAGATCCGCACCCGCTCCAACGTGCCGATCATCATGCTCACCGCGAAGGACTCCGAGGTGGACATCGTCGTCGGGCTGGAACTCGGTGCCGACGACTACGTGACGAAGCCGTACTCGACGCGCGAGCTGCTGGCCCGCATCCGCGCGGTGCTCCGTCGCCGGACCGAGGACGACCCGGGCGACATGGGCATCCTGCAGGTCGGCGGGATCCGGATGGACGTCGAGCGCCACACCGTGAGCGTCGACGGCTCCGAGACGCCGATGCCGCTCAAGGAGTTCGAGCTGCTCGAGCTGCTGCTCCGCAACGCCGGTCGTGTGCTCACCCGTGGGCAGCTCATCGACCGGGTCTGGGGGTCGGACTACTTCGGCGACACCAAGACGCTGGACGTGCACATCAAGCGGATCCGCTCGAAGATCGAGCGTGTCCCGAGCACGCCGGAGGTCCTCGTCACCGTCCGCGGACTGGGGTACCGCATCGAGGCGTAGCCGGCGCGGCGGGGTCCGGCCGGCGCGGAGTCGCCGGCGGCTCCGCCGCAACGGACAGACGGGAGGCCCGGGGCCAGTTCATCGGAACCGGCCCCGGGCCTCCCGTCATCCGCTGGTGCGGTGCGGTGCGGTGCAGTCAGTTCGTGCCGCTGTCGCCTTCGGAGGAGTCCGACTGCGAGCCGCTCTGCGTGCCCGGAGCCGTGGCGTCGCCGGTGGGCTGGGTGCCGCTGTTCGACGGCGCGGTCGGCGTCGACGTCGGGGTGGGGGTCGGTGCGAGCGTCTCGTACTGCTCCTGCGCGCTGGTGAGGACCGGCACCGTGGCCGAGGCGCCCTCAGCGCCGTCGTACGAGAAGTACATCTTCACGAGCGACCCGGGCTCCGCGCTGACGTCGTCGAAGTCGACGGTGTCGTGCTGGCCGTCGTCGGCCAGGACGGTGGTGTCGTTCGCCGGCACGACGACGGTCTGGTCGACGCCGTCCACCTCGAGCGTGACGGTGCGCTCGTCGTTGCCGGTGTTCACCAGCGTGCCGATGAACCGCGCGTCCTTCCCGCTGTCGGAGATGAGCAGGGCGTTCCGCACGTCGATCGTGCCGGTCGACACGTCCACCCCGTCGGTGATCTGACGGATCTCCTGGGTGCGGGACGGCGACAAGAATTCGCAGCCGGTCGCACCGAGGGCGATCGTCGCAGCGACGGCGACGGACACGAGTACCCGAGCTCGCAAGAGGTTCCTCCGGAAGTTCACGATGACGGACCATGCGGCCCTGGCCCTCATCCTACCCAGCCGCCGGTGGGGCCGGACGTCAGGGTGGGTGGCCGGACCCCTTACCCGAACGCCCCTTGTGGTAAACTGGAGGTCTGGGAACGGAGCCTGATACATGCAATTCGAGGTCGGCGAGACCGTCGTCTACCCCCATCACGGGGCGGCAACCATCTCTGAAGTCAAGACTCGCGTCATCAAGGGCGAGGAAAAGGTCTACCTGAAGCTTCGGGTCACGCAGGGTGACCTGACGATCGAGGTCCCGGCGGACAACGTCGACCTGGTCGGCGTCCGCGACGTGATCGGCAAGGAAGGGCTCGACAAGGTGTTCGAGGTCCTCCGGGCCCCGTTCACGGAAGAGCCCACCAACTGGTCGCGCCGCTACAAGGCGAACCTCGAGAAGCTCGCTTCGGGTGACGTCATCAAGGTGTCCGAGGTCGTCCGCGACCTCTGGCGCCGCGATCAGGACCGCGGCCTCTCCGCGGGCGAGAAGCGGATGCTGGCCAAGGCGCGCCAGATCCTCATCTCCGAGCTGGCCCTGGCCGAGAAGACCGACGAGGACAAGGCATCGACCGTCCTCGACGAGGTCCTCGCGTCCTGACGCCCGCTTGCGCACCACGAACGACACGACGACCGCACCGGCGCAGAGCCCAGCTCTGGCAGCCCGTGCGGTCGTCGTCGTTGCGGCCGGGTCCGGTACCCGCCTCGGCCTCGGCACCGCGAAGGCGTTCGTCCCGGTCGCGGGGGAGCGCATGCTGGTCCGCGCCTTGCGGACGGTCCTGAGCCTCGCCGAGCCGACCCTGGTGGTCGTCGTCGCACCGGCCGACCGGATGGACGAGTGTCGTGCGCTCGTCGCCGACGTCGCCGGAGCCGCTTCCGGGTACACGACGGTCGTGCCGGGAGGCGCGGATCGCCACGCGTCGGTCCAGGCTGGCCTGGCCGTGCTGCCGGACTCGGTCGCGACCGTGCTCGTGCACGATGCCGCGCGCTGTCTGACGCCGGCGTCGCAGTTCGAGCGGGTGTTCGCCGCGGTCGAATCGGGGGACAGTGTCGGGGTGGTGCCCGCGCTGCCGGTCACCGACACCGTCAAGCGGGTCGCGGGTGACGTCGTCGTCGAGACCGTCGACCGATCCGCACTCGTCGGGGTCCAGACCCCGCAGGGCTTCCCGCTGGCCGCACTCCGTCGGGCGTACGCCGTGGCGGAGCGGGCCGAGACCGACGACGCCGGGGTGTTCCAGGCAGCCGGCGGTGTCGTCCGCACCGTGCCGGGTGACGCCGACGCGTTCAAGGTCACCACGCGGTGGGACCTCGGTCGTGCCGAGGCCGTCGTCGCCGAACGAGCCGGAGTCCGCTCCGTCGACCCACGAGTCGACGTCCGCGTCGGGCTCGGCGTCGACGTGCACGCGTTCGACCCCGACGTGCCGTGCCGCGTCGGCATGCTCGACTTCCCCGGCGAGCCCGGCCTCTCCGGCCACAGCGACGGGGACGCGGTCGCCCACGCGGTCTGCGACGCCCTGCTCTCCGCCGGTGGTCTCGGCGACATCGGCGGCCGGTTCGGCACCTCGGACCCGCGGTTCGCCGGCGCTTCCGGGGACGTCTTCGTCCGTGGTGCCGTCGAACTGCTGCGGGACGCCGGACTCGAGCCCGTGCGGGTCACGGTCCAGGTGATCGGCAACCGCCCGCGCATCGGCGCCCGTCGTGACGAGATGCAAGACGCCCTGGCCGCGGCTGTGGGCGCTCCCGTGGCGGTGTCCGGCACGACGACCGACGGGCTCGGCTTCACCGGTCGGGGCGAGGGGCTCACCGCGATCGCGACGGCACTCGTCCGCTCCCGCTGACGCCGTCGGCCCGTTCTCCACAGGCTGCGGGCCGTCCCGTGTCACCGGTGGGGACGCCCTCTAGGCTTGTCGTGTGACCGTTCGCCTGTACGACTCCCGCGCCGCCGACGTCGTCGACCTCGTGCCCCTGGTCGACGGACAGGTCAGCATCTACGTCTGCGGTCCGACGGTGCAGTCCTCGCCGCACATCGGGCACCTCCGGTCCGCCCTGGTCTACGACATCTGGCGTCGCTGGCTCAGCCACCGCGGGTACCGCGTCACGCTCGTCCGCAACGTCACCGACATCGACGACAAGGTCCTCGACCTGGCCGCCGGCACCGACGAGCCCTGGTGGGCGCGCGCGTACCGCGTCGAGCTCGAGTTCACGGCCGCGTACACGGCGCTCGGCATCCTGCCCCCGACCTACGAGCCCCGGGCGACGGCGAGCATCCCGCAGATGCAGGACATCATCACGCGGCTGGTCGAGCGCGGTCACGCCTACCCGGCAGCGGACGGCAGCGGGGACGTCTACTTCGACACCGCGAGCTGGCCCGGGTACGGCGCCCTCACCCGGCAGCGGCGTGACGACATGGTCGACGCCACCGACGCCGATCCCCGCGGCAAGCGGGATGCCCGTGACTTCGCACTCTGGAAGGGCAGCAAGCCGGGGGAGCCCTCGACCGCCAGCTGGGACTCGCCATGGGGCGCGGGTCGCCCCGGGTGGCACATCGAGTGCTCCGCGATGTCCCGGCGCTACCTCGGCCCGGCGTTCGACATCCACGGCGGCGGACTGGACCTGCGCTTCCCGCACCACGAGAACGAGCTCGCACAGTCGACCGCTGCCGGTGACGCCTTCGCCTCGTACTGGCTGCACAACGGACTCGTCTCCGTCGGCGGCCAGAAGATGTCGAAGTCGCTCGGCAACTCGATCTTCGCCGCGGACTTCCTCGGCGCCGCACGTCCGGTCGTCGTCCGCTACTTCCTCGGCGCCGCCCACTACCGGTCGACGATCGACCACCACGACGGCTCCCTGGACGAGGCCGAAGCCGCGCTCGACCGCATCGAGGGCTTCCTCGCCCGGGCTGCCGAACGCCTCGAAGGCGTCCGACCGACCGACGCCCCGGCCGTGCCGCAGGGCTTCGCCGACGCGATGGACGACGACCTGGCGGTGCCCCAGGCGTTGGCGGTGCTGCACGAGACCGTCCGCTCCGGCAACACCGCGCTCGACGCCGACGATGCGGAAGCGCTCGGCGTCGCGTACCATCAGGTGGCTGCCATGGTCGAGGTGCTCGGCATCGACCCGCGTGCACCGCACTGGTCGGGTGGAGCGCACGGCACCTCCGCAGCACCGCTCGCCGCCCTCGTCGAACGCCTCGTACAGGAGCGCGCCGACGCCAGGGCCGCACGGGACTTCGCCACGGCCGACCGCGTCCGGGACGATCTCGCAGGCGCGGGCATCACGATCGAGGACACACCGTCCGGAACACGCTGGAGCATCGCCTGAACACGGCAGTGCCGAACAGGAGAACTGCATGAAGAACGTCTCGGGGAGCAAGAAGGGTCGTCCGGGCGCTGTCCGTACCGGCCGCAAGGGCAACAAGCAGGTCGGCTCCGGCGGCCAGGGTGCCCAGGCACTCGAGGGTCGCAAGCCGACCCCGAAGGCCGAGGACCGCCCGTACCACCCGGCCGGCAAGCGCAAGGCCGCCAAGGAGCGCTTCGAAGCGGCCCGCACCCGTCGTGGTGGCAGTAGCGCCTCGGCGCCGCAGACCCGCACCGGTGGTCGCCCGCCGGCTCGGAAGACCGACGACAGCGAGCTTGTGACCGGTCGCAACTCCGTGCTCGAGGCGCTCCGCACCAAGACGCCGTCGACCACGCTCTACGTGGCCGCCCGCATCGAGGTCGACGATCGCGTCAAGGAGATCCTGACGCTCGCGAACCACCGTGGTGTGCCGATCATGGAGATCATGCGCCCGGAGCTCGACCGCATCACGGGGCACGACAGCGTGCACCAGGGCGTCGCGCTCAAGGTCCCGGCGTACGAGTACGCCGTGTCCGAGGACCTGGTCGAGCGGGCGTTCTCGCGCGACCAGGTGCCGCTGCTCGTGGCCCTCGACGGCATCACCGACCCGCGCAACCTCGGTGCGATCATCCGCTCCACGGCGGCGTTCGGCGGCCACGGCGTCATCGTGCCGCAGCGTCGTTCGGTCGGCGTGACCGCGTCGGCGTGGAAGACCTCCGCCGGTGCCGCCGCCCGCACGCCCGTCGCGATGGCCCCGAACCTGACGCAGACCCTCAAGTCGCTGAAGTCGATGGGCCTGTTCGTGCTCGGACTCGACGGGGACGGGGACGTCGAGCTGGACGCCCTGGCACTCGCCGACCGGCCGATCGTCATCGTCGTCGGTTCCGAGGGCAAGGGTCTGTCCCGCTTGGTCACCGAGACGTGCGACGCGATCGTGTCGATCCCGATCTCCAGCGCGACGGAGTCCCTCAACGCCGGCATCGCGGCGAGCGTCACCCTGTGGGAGGTCGCGCGCCGCCGTCGCTCCGCGTAGCGGGCACCAGACGACACCCGGGAGGCCCGGTGCCGGTCCACGAGACCGGCACCGGGCCTCCCGGGTGTCTGGTACCTGCCTGCCGGCCCGTTTGCGCCACGCCCGTCGCCCCTGCCGACCGGTCACGGATCGTCGTTCTGACGCGCCCGGACCGACGGTCTTCGACCGCTCGGCGGCGGGGGAGCGGGGTGTCGTGACCGCTCGCGCCGACGGAGCGGCACGGGCCGGGAGGCCCGGGGCGCGCCCGCCCCGCGCGTCACGCCGCAGGGACTCGCCGTCGCCCCCTTGCCGAGTGGTCACGGATCGTCGTTCTGACGCGTCCGGACCGACGGTCTTCGACCGCTCGGCGGAGGGAGAGCGGGGTGTCGTGACCGCTCGCGGCAGCGCTCGCCGGCACGCGGCACCGCCCGCCGCTCGCGGCAGCGACTGCACCGCGCCGCCCGCAGCGCCTCAGACGGACGCGCGCCAGTCGTCGACGTCGTCCTCGTCGTCGAGGGGCAGCGCGATCGACGACGTCGGCGGGTTGATCAGCGTCCGCTCGTCTCGGCGGTGCCGCAGCACGTCGTTGATGTACGCGGTCGTCGCCTCGGGCAGCGAAACCGACCGTTCTTCTTGCTGGGACATGAACCAGCGGTGCTCGAGCAGCTCGTGGAACACCTCGGCCGGCTCGAGTCGCCCACGCAGGTCGCGGGGGATGGCCCGGACGACGGGCTCGAACACCCGCGAGACCCACTCGTGCGCGACCATCTCCTCGTCGAGCTCCTCGCGGCCGTTGCGTGCCCGGTACGCGTCGAGGTCGTTGAGCAGTCGTCGGGCCTGGTTCTCCTCGGCGTCGAGACCGGTCAGGCGCAGCAGTCGACGCTGGTGGTGGCCGGCGTCGACGACCTTCGGCTGGATCCGGACCTGGGAGCCGGCGTCGGCCGTGCGGATCGACAGTTCCTCGATGTCGAAGCCGAGGGCGTTCAGCCGCTCGACGCGGTCGTTGATGCGCCACCGCTCGGCGGCGTCGAACTGCTCGGTGCCGGTCAGCTCGGTCCACAGGGTGCGGTACTGCGCCACGATCCGGTTCGACACGTCGACGGGGTCGGCGTTCTCGTCCAGGCGCCCGCCGGCCTCGAGGTCCAGGAGCTCCCCGGCGATGTTCACGCGGGCCACCTCGAGGTCGTTCTCGCGCTGCCCGTTCGACAGTCCGCCGGGGTAGAGCTTGCCTGTCTCGGCGTCGACCAGGTAGGCCGCGAACGAGCCCGCGTCGCGCCGGAACAGCGTGTTCGACAGCGAGACGTCACCCCAGTAGAAGCCGATGACGTGCAGTCGGACGAGCAGGAGTGCGAGGGCGTCCACGAGCCGGGTCGCGGTGTCCGGGCGCAGCGTCTGAGAGTACAACGCGCGGTACGGGAGCGAGAAGCGCAGGTGCCGGGTGACCAGGACGGGCTGGAGTTCCTCGCCCTCGCGGCCGACCCGGTTGGTGATCACCGCGACGGGGTCGACGCACGGCACGTCCATCCGCTGCAGGGTGCGGAGCATGTCGTACTCGGACCGGGCCAGCTCGGCGCTGGTCTCCTTCACCGCGACGACGTACCCGCTGAGGTGCACGAACCGCACCAGGTGGCGCGAGATGCCCTTCGGCAGCGCGACGATCGTCTCCTCCGGCCAGGCGTCGAGGGGCAGGTCCCACGGCAGGTCGAGCAGGCCGGGATCGACGGTGGCTGCGGTGATGGTCATGGAGTCGGGCACGGCGGGATCCTCTGGGTACTGGGACGAGAACGGACGGGAGGCGCGGTGCCAGCTGGCACCGCGCCACCGGTGAG
>Ga0308156_1003804_pt1 | contig 11151 bp, 10 predicted proteins | sample PhyAR2_FD_201041 | JGI IMG/M metagenome (GOLD analysis project Ga0308156, IMG submission 201041) | Phyllosphere microbial communities from UC Gill Tract Community Farm, Albany, California, United States - DLSL A.R2 | ecosystem: Host-associated > Plants > Phyllosphere > Unclassified | place: USA... | reverse complement strand
GTCTGTTCTTAAAGGCTTAGGTCTTTATGACAAACAAGACATCGTGAACTTAAATGGTGGTGCGATTGCTCTTGGTCACCCACTAGGCTGTTCTGGTGCACGTATCACCACTACGTTGTTAAACGTAATGGAACAACAAAATACTCAAATTGGTCTTGCGACCATGTGTATCGGCCTTGGTCAAGGTATTGCAACAGTGATCGAACGTGTTTAATTAACACCAAGATAAAAAAATCCCCGCTCAATGCGGGGATTTTTATTTTATCGACCGTTTAGACCATCTTGTATTTGCTGCTGTAATTTTATGAGGTCACTAATATTTACTTTCATCGTACCATCACGATAAGCACCAACGTTACTTCGGTTAATATTCAATGGTCTTAACATTTCAAAAATGCCGTTGGTTGGATCAGAAGACTGTATTCCACCCGCTACCGCTAAAATGTATTGTTGTAAGAACGGAGAAAGTTGAGATAAATCAGGTTGTGCCATAACGGGCTGATAATCTACTGTCGTCATGCCTTCAGGGACTAAAGCATTCTGTATATCGTAATGCGTTTTATACTCATGATGTTGTAGCGCCTGACGCACTTTTTTATCTTCTTGGAAAGGTACAAAGCCCACCTCTTCACGTAGCTCAGATTCAGCCATAACGCGAATTGTAGGTAAGGTAGCCACCTCTTCTGCTTGAACAGTCGGTAAACCCATAAAAGCAAATGCAGCAATGAAGGCTGATTGTTTTAGAAAGTTCATAACTTGCTCCAAAAATCAGTCATCCTATTCCAATTAAAAGATGATGATTAAATTAAAAGTATCTATAAATAGGCTACAACAAAGTCGAATTTGATTCAGTAATGCTCAGATAAACGGTAAATATAATTAAATTTTTTAATGTAATAGTAGGGTTCTTCTATTTATTAAAACTGCATTCTAATAAAACACTCTATAACTTGAACAAAAGTGTTCAGATTATAGAGTGCGATTTATCTTATAAATTTTATTTGCTCTCTAACATCTCTTTTAAAGAATCAACTAATTGCGGAAATTTCGTATAACCTTCTCTACCTAAAAAGTGTCCGCCATTAGGAACGGTAATATACGGCGCATCAATTTCTTTCGCCAATTCAATCGTCAGTTTTGGCGGAACTAAATCATCATTATCGGACAAATACACTAGCTTTTTCTTTATGCCCTTAAAGTCATTTGTATCGACTTTACTCTTCGTTATATAACTATTAAGTACAGAAGAATCTGAAATAAAACCAGAGAATCCGGATACTAAAATCATTCCTCCAATATTTTGATACTCATGTCTTTGCAAAAAGTGCAGTAACGTAATTACCCCTAAACTGTGCGCAACAAAATAGGTATTTTCATCCACGCTCGGGATCTGTTGATCTAAAACTTTCTGCCATGCCTCTACATCAGGATTCTCAGAATCTGGAAATGGAATTAGAGTGACAGTCGTATGTTCATCTTCTATTTGATGTTTTAAATCTAGAAACCAATGATCATCGATAGAAGCAGAGTAACCGTGAAGCACAAATATTTGACGCATGTTCTTCTCCTGAAGTTCAAGTGTTTTGGCATTTGTAACAAATGACATTAATCCGAATAACACCAATAAAATGAGTTTTCTCATCATGGAACAAGTACCATTTTGAAAGATAAAAACATGCTAAACTATGACACCACTGTTAAGGTCAACCCCATTTTATGAACTTAGCTAAAGTTTCAGAACTCACAAAAGTAAGCCCTCGAATGCTGCGTTATTACGAGAGTTTAGGGCTTATAAAGCCTTATCGAGCGAGCAATAACTATCGAAGTTATACGCAAAAAGATATTGAAAATATTAAGAAAATTAAAATATTAAATGATGCAGGCATGCACTTAAAAGATATTCAGGTTTTGCTACCTTGTTTTGATTTAGATGAACGTGTATTTACCCTGTGTTCAGTGGTTCAAGAAAAACTACAAACTGAGCTCATGCACGTGTCTGAGCAGTTAAACAAACTACAAACTTCTCAAAGTTTATTACAATCTTTTTTAACTAAAGGAAAAGCCGAGAGCACCAAACTATAATTCTTGATGCTCATACTCTGGTTATTCTTTTAAATCTCCTTCGAGTGAAGCTACATTCCTTTTCTTAATTTTTTCAATTTTTGCATTCAGTTTCAGAACATCTTGATAAAGCCCATTAAACTTTTTGACCTGAGTATTTTCATGAAAAAGAATCATCTGATCTTTCTTTTGCCATTCATAATTTTTTAGAAGCTTAAACATTTGTTCCGCTTTATCCAAAATTTGTAGTTCAATCATAAAAATTGCATGGTCTTGATCTGCTTTTTGCTGAGTTCCCAATTTCATTTCGAGCAGTTGCCTCATCTCTGCATCAACAGATAATTCTTGAACCTTTGCTAAGAAAGTTTTATGAATTTTTTCATATTCAATTTGATACTGATCCGAAGCTGTACGAACATCAGCTAGCATTTTTTCGGTTTCTACAAATTTTTGCTTTTTATCAAGATCTAAACGGTCCACATTTAAAAAAGTGTCCCATTTGGCTGCTTTGAGTTCTCTTAAATATGCATTTCGTGCGTTAATATTTTGAATCCAATAACTTAATAGAAATTCTGAAATTTGCTTATAGTGTCCTGCCAAACGTTTATCATGAATATCGAGCTGGACAGGTTTAGACCAATCTTGCGCTTGTTCATAAAGCTGATTCATTTTTTCAGTCATGACGACATCAAACATTTGACTACTGTCTTTGGCCTGCTGCTGCTTGATATGTTGATAGGTGAAAAAAATAATACTTGTGATAACAATCAGACTTGCAATCGCAATCAAAACTCGGCGCATACACACCTCCTATTTCCATTCTTATAGTTTTGCTCTTTATAGTTATAAAATAGAGCTTATTCTTCTTTATATGCCATTTATTTCACAATACGCAACACTGTATTCGCTACTCAAAGCTTTAAATCCTTATCCATCATCCCTATTATGATGGGTAATTAAAATTTATGAGATTCTCCCATGCGTGTTGATGTCTGGTCTGATGTAGTTTGCCCTTTCTGTTATATCGGCAAAAAACGTCTTGAACATGTAGCTGCTGAAGCCGGTATTGATCTTGAAATCCACTGGCATAGTTTTGAATTGGATCCTGATGCGCCAGCAAAACATGACACTTCGAATACTGAGCGCTTAGCTAAAAAATATGGCCGTACTTATGAAGAGATGGAAGAAATGGAACGCAATATTGCGGCCATGGCTGCCTCTGAAGGTATTGATTTCCAATGGCAAAAGGCGAACTCAGGCAATAGTTTCAATGCACACCGCATTATTCACCTTGCTCAAAGTAAAGGTTTAGGTAATGAAGCTAAAGAAGCGTTTTTTCATGCTTATATGACTGAAGGCCTCGCAATTGGTGAACGTGAAGTTGTAGAAGAAATTGCATCACGTATTGGCCTTGATAATGCCGAAGTTGAGTATGTGTTAGATACCAATGAACTATCTGACTTTGTCCGCCATGACGAAAAAATTGCACGTGAACAACTCAATGTAACTGGTGTGCCATTTTTTGTATTTGATCAAAGAATTGCTCTTGCTGGCGCCCAACCTCGTGAAGTCTTTTTACAAGTCTTAGAAAAAGCGCAAATCAAGGCAAATACTGAAGAAGTTGAGCAAAATGATGCAGCTGTTTGTACTGATGAATCATGTGATATTCCACAGAAATAAATGAATACATTTAAAAATGTGATCAAATCGTATGTTTTATCATCATTTTAGCAATAGAGCGTTCTAAAAAAAGAACTATCCAATTGCCAAAAATCAGTTTATTATTGCCGCTTAGAATATTCGCGCTGTAATGTTCTGTTTTTTATGTGTTTAATGATCGGAATTTGAAGTTTCCTTGATCTATCATCCTCCAGTAATGGGGGATTTTTTTTGGCTAAAAATAATGGCTAATAGCTTAAACTTTTTCCTTTATTTCAAATATGTAAAAAAAGTTAAATTTACTTAACTTTTGTGTCGCCCTCTTGATTTTATTAGAAAAATCAACAAAAGTGGAAACAACAACAAAACATAAAGATAGATATGAAAACATTTCATGTAATGCCGTACCGGCAGCTTTTTGCACTTTTAACAATTGGATTTGGTTCAGTATGCATCACTCATGCAGAGACCACCTCTTCTTCTGTAAACCAACAAGTAGGGAGTACATCAGCTGGAGTACAAACCGAAGCCTCTACAGATGAAAATGTATTAGATAAAATACCGCGTTGGGTGGACGCAACTCCAACCATTTTTCCAGAGCAGTCTAATCAACCTATTGTTCCACCTACCGAACAAACAGAAGATCAAACTTGGGTTGACCGTAAACAAAAGAAAATTCGTAATTGGGCCGATCGTACTTCTGAAAAAATTGATGATTGGTTTGGCGACGTCGATCCACAAAAACCAGCAACAGCAACCATTCGGGTAATGGTCGACAACTACTGGAATGAATACGACAACTTTGAAATTAAGCCCAGAATTCGCGGTAAGATTAAGCTCCCTACGCTAGAAAAACGTCTAAGTGTAGTATTTGGTGATGACTCTTTAGATGATGAATTTAATAACAGTCCAGCCAATATTAATCAGAACCCGAATCAAGATCCAAACAAAAAATTAGATGGTAAACGAACTCGAGATGACAACAGCTCGATTGCTTTACGTTGGTCAAATTTCTCTAAAAAACTGCCTTTTGAAACCGATGCAGACTTAGGTATTCGTTCTGGGGACGATATTTATGTTCGTTTAAAAGCATCAAGAGATTGGCAACTCCGTAATGATTTTAAGTTCTATGCTGAGCAAATTTATCGTTATGGAATAGACAGCGAAAACTATTTACGTACCAATCTTGAACTTACACATGCCAGACCAAATCAACCGTTTTTATCGAATCAGTTCAGCTTAACTTATGCTGATGATCAAGACGATGATTTAGCTTGGGAAAACAGAACTTTCCGTGAGCACAGTTTCTTTGCAAATAACCGTTTTAATTATGGTATTTATACAAGCGGTTATTACAACGACAATGACTTGCGTTTAAACAGTTGGGGTCCGTTTGTTTCATGGCGTCAACCCGTTTTACGTGAATGGTTCTTTGTACAAGGCGATGTAAATTACTTTAATGACCACCGCGAAGATCGCAATCATTTTGTCAGTACCTTCTTACGCTTAGAAGCACTTTTTTAAGCTAGCCAACGTCACCTTGGAACCTCATCCAAGGTGATGAATCATAAAATACTTTTAAATAAAATTTTAAGCTTAGCCTTCTAAAGTACTGTTCTAATTTTTTATTTTTGATTCCTTCTCCTTAAAAATGAATCAATTTTCTTCTTTTTCATTTCAAAATAGATCGGCTATCTTCATTTGTATTTATAGTTTGGGTGTGTTGGCTTTACTTCCCTATTCTCAATTTTTTTATCACTCTCTAAAACATAAAAGGTCACGGCGTTATCCCTACTCTTCTACAAGTTTCGCTCAAGTAAAAAAACAATCACTTTCACTCTCTCCTTGTGAAGTAGAGCCAAACAATACCTTATCTGATGCTAATTTAATTCAAGAGCTGATGGCTGTATTCGGAAATGATACGTTATGGAAACGTGCGACTCAGCCTGAACAAACTTATAAAGCTTTGGGTAAGAGAAAGAAGAAGAACTCATCAACCCAGGTTTCAGTCACAAATCCACTGAGTGCGAGCTGGGCCACTATTTCAACATGGATGCCTTTTGAAAATGACCTTGATTTAGGCTCAAATTCAGATAGTGATATCTACTTACAATTTTTAGCAAAGAAGAAATGGAATTTGAGACATAACATTAGCATTGATACAGAACAGATCTTTCGTTACGGCTCTACTAGCCGAAATTACTCTGAAACTACCCTAAACTTAACGCAGAAAATGCAAGACAATACCCTTTTTGCTAACAAATTTAATGTGAATAAGAGTGAAAATGAAGATTACAACTGGGGTAACTGGACTTTCCAGCAATTTGAATTTGTAAAAGATAATAGTCTGACTTACGGTGTGTATAGCGGTGGCATCTACACGAAAAATGATATCCGACTCAATAGTTGGGGTCCCTACATTTCATGGCGACAACCAATATGGAGAGATTGGATTTTTATGCAAAATGATCTTAATTTTTTTAACCATCTTGATGATGACTCTAAGCATCAGCTTAGTGTCCAAATGAATCTAGAAGCTAATTTTTAGCCAAATATCATCAAGTTGTGGATAACTCTTTCTTTATCCACAAAAAAGCCCCTGAACATTCAGAGGCTTTTTTTTAAGCTAAATTACTTCAGCAATAAGCTATTAATACGTTTTACATAAGCAGCAGGGTCTTCTGGTAAACCACCTTCAGCAATCACAGCCTGATCGAAAATCACGTTTGCCAAATCATCAAACTGCTCTGACCCATCAAGTTTCTTCACTAAAGGATGCTCAGGGTTAATTTCTAAAATCGGTTTAATTTCCGGCACCGCTTGCCCTGCTTGTTTCAGCATACGAATGAGTTGAGGAGATAACTCACCTTCGCTCGTTACTAAACACGCAGGAGAATCAACTAGACGCGTAGTTACACGTACTTCTTTAGTTTTAGCCTTCAATGAGTCACTTAATTTCTCAACAACAGGTTTAAACTGTTCAGCTGCTTCCTCAAGTGCTTTTTTCTCTTCAGCATCTTGCAAGTCGCCTAAATCAACCGCGCCTTTAGATACATTCTTTAATGGCGTACCGTCAAACTCATGAACAAAATTCATTGCCCACTCGTCAACACGCTCTGCCATTAATAATACTTCAATGCCTTTTTTCTTGAACAACTCAAGCTGTGGTGAGTTTTTCGCTGCCGCTAAGCTATCAGCAGTCACATAATAGATGGCTTTTTGGCCCTCTTTCATGCGTGCCTTATAATCGGCAAAAGAAGTCGTCACTTCATCATTTGTCGATGTTGCATAACGTAATAATTTTAAAATACGTTCGCGGTTACCAAAGTCTTCACCCAAGCCTTCTTTAATTACTGAGCCAAACTCACTGTAGAAGGTCTTGAATTTTTCTTGGTCTTTTTCATCTTCTGATTTAGCTAAACCATCAAGCAAAGTTAATACACGGCGCGCATTACCTTCACGAATTGTTTTGACATCACGGCTTTCTTGCAACAACTCACGGCTAACATTAAGCGGTAAATCCGCACTATCCACAACACCTTGAACAAAGCGTAAATAGTTTGGAATTAAATTATCCGCATCATCCATAATAAAGACACGTTTTACATATAGCTTAATTCCCGCTTTTGCTTCTCGTGTAAAAATGTCATGTGGTGCTTTACTTGGAATATAAAGTAATTGCGTATATTCAGTACTACCTTCAACACGGTTATGTGCCCAAGCCAGTGGTGCTTCAAAGTCATGCGTTAAGTTTTTATAGAACTCAACATATTGCTCTTCCGTGACTTCACTCTTGTTACGTGTCCATAATGCACTTGCCGAGTTAATTGCTTCCCACTCGTCAGTTTTGACCATTTGGCCGCCTTTAGGCTCTTCCCCTTCAGCAACCTCTTCTTCCTGCCAAACTTCTTTTTGCATTTCAATTGGCAAGCTAATGTGGTCAGAGTATTTATTAACGATCTGCTTAACTTTATAAGACTCTAGATAGTCAAGCGCGTCATCACGTAAGTGAAGAATAATGTCGGTACCACGTGAAGCCTTATCAATTTGCTGAACTTCAAACTCACCTGTACCGCCACTAATCCAGCGCACCCCTTCAGATGCATCTAGACCCGCACGGCGTGATTCAACCGTAATTTTATCGGCAACAATAAAACCTGAATAAAAACCAACACCAAATTGACCAATCAATTGAGCATCTGCTTTTTGATCGCCCGTCAATTTTGACATGAAATCTTTAGTACCTGACTTCGCAATCGTACCTAAGTTATCAATTGCTTCTTGTTGGCTTAAACCAATACCGTTATCAGAAATTGTTAAGGTTTTATCTTCTTTATTTAAGCTGATTCGTACATGCAAGTCCGGATCATTTTCATAATATTCAGGATGATTAATTCCTTCAAAACGCAACTTATCACATGCATCTGATGCATTAGAGATAAGCTCACGTAAGAAAATCTCAGGGTTAGAATAGAGAGAATGCGTCACTAAATGTAAAAGCTGGGCAACTTCTGCTTGGAAACTATAATTTTGTGATGCTTGTTCACTCATAAATCACTCCTTAAATTTTGAAGCTGTTTGTTCTCGAATGCTTTATGAATGGAGTACTTCTAGAATTTTTCAATCCTGAATATTAAAAATTTTTACTCTAATTAAAATGGACCGTGGCTTAACACTCTATCTTGCAATATCGTGTCTAACTGTTTTTGGCGTTGTTGATAAGCATTGCTAATACAACTTACGCTAGCCGCACAAGCATTTCGCTTTTTCAACCATTGGTATTGAGCATCTTTCTGACTATCACGACCACCCATCGGTAAAGCATGCAGGACAATTTGATACGTTGTTGCCATTTTTACATCAGCATCATTTAAAGACCGATTTTTACAAATACTTTTTTCCGTTTTCGTTTTTGCAGCATCACACGAAAAACTCGCAGCTTGTGAACTTTGTGTAAAAGCGATACCACTAAAAATAGCCAAACACATTGCTAATTTTTTGTTCATGACTTTATTTCCATGCTTGTAATGAATAGAAATTAGTTTAGAAAAAAACTTGCAGAAAATATGTATAAAACTGTCTGTTTTATGCTTTTTTAGTGCAAATAAAGTGCATAAAAAAACCTCACATAAAATATATGTGAGGTGCCTGAGTCTAGGTTTATTATTATATTTTTCTATTTATTATTATGCTTAGAATTTATAGCTATAACCTAGTGTGTAAACAAAAGGATTAATATCTAAATCAAACTTGTAGTCAGCAATTGATGGATCAATTGTTACCTCAGGACTAATATCAGCATAACGAACGTCTACAAATACACCCCAGTTTTTAGCATCAGCAGGTTGGAAATTAAAACCAACTTGTCCTGCTACACCAAAATCTTCTTTAACTTTTACAGCCGCTCCTTGTTCATCCCAAGGAATAAATGCTGTCGCACCGATACCAATATATGGGGTAAAACGAGTCGAGTTTTTAAAATGATATTTTGCAGTAATTGTTGGCGGTAACTGTTTAATACGTGCCGCATTTTTACCATCTAACAAAACATCATGATTAACTGGTGTTGCTAACAATAACTCTGCTGAAAATGGAGATTGACCAAAAAAGTATTCTACCGATGGTGTAAATGCATATTCTTGATCTGCTTTTACTACACCTAAAGGTGTGGTTGTATCTTCTGAGGGAGCAATAAAACTGCCACCAAATTTCACTTGCCAGTTACCGGCAAAAGTAAAAGAAGAAACCCCCATCAATGCAACAACCAAAGCTTTTTTGAGCACTTTAATATCTCCAACCTTATTTATATTTATAATAAACATTTATTTTAAAACCATGCAATACTCATTATAAAATTATTTTATTATTTATTTTTAAATATCTGTTTTAAATAAAATTATATATTAACCAACTATTTTAATAGGTTTTAATACCAACCATATTAATCAAGATTATTTTATATTACCAACCATTTTAATATACTTTCAATTCTGAGTATTTTAATATAATTTATTTAAAATACATGTTTTATTTAAGCAATAAAAAACCTTCTTAATTTAAATCTAAAGATTATGATTAAGAAGGTTTATATTTTAATATTTTATAAAAAACTATAAAACCATGGCAGCAATCCAGCCAAAAATTAATAGCGGAATATTAAAGTGAATAAAGGTAGGTACAACTGTATCCCAAATATGGTCATGTTGACCATCTACTCCCAAACCAGCTGTTGGTCCTAAAGTTGAGTCAGAAGCTGGTGATCCAGCATCACCTAATGCTGCTGCCGTACCAATAAGTGCAATCGTTGCTAATGGAGAGAAACCAAATTGCACACATAAAGGCACATAAATAACAGCTAATACAGGAACACTTGAGAAAGATGAACCAATACCAATTGTCACAAATAAGCCAATACAAAGCATTAAAAAAGCAGCAAGTGCACGGTTATCTCCGATAATCTCGACTACCCCATTTACTAACTGATTAATATCACCAGTATGGGTCATGACCGAGGCGAAACCGGCAGCAGAAATCATGATGAAACCGACTAAAGCCATCATTCGCATGCCCTGTACAAAGACATCATCTGCATCTTGCCATTTGAAAATTCCGGCAGTAGATAGAACGGCAAAACCAACTAAACCACCCAAAATCATTGAACCTGAATACAGCTGTGCGGCAAGCGTCAGGCCAATTGCAAGTAATGCCATCAAGATCGTTTTCTTTGCGATAACTGGTGCTTGCTCTGCTTCATGCTTTAGCTCTTCCGCGTCTGCTTTTAAGTCTGCTGTTTCAACTTGGGTCGTTGCGCGAAGAGGCTTATCTAAATCAATCGTAGCCACAGGGGTAATTGCATGATCGACATAAATTCTTGGTTTGCGATAACTAATAAATACCGCAACCAAGGTGCCTAACACCATACCTAAAACAGGAATAGCCATGCCAATTGGCATCATTGCCCGATCAACATGTAAGCCGTACGCCGCGCCAATCTTGTTAATATTTCCCATCAAAATCTGTTCAAGGAAAATTGCACCGAATCCAACCGGAAGAAAGATATAAGTACCTACTAACCCTAGCGTAAGCACACAAGCTGCTGCTCGGCGGTCTAATTTTAGATGGTTCATTACCTTTAATAGAGGCGGAACCAATACAGGAATAAAAGCAATATGAACTGGAATAAGGTTTTGAGAGAAAATAGCAGAAATTAATAAAATACCTAAAAGTAGATATTTCACTTTAGTCTGACGGCTTTTTCCAGCTTCCATTCCCAATAAACCAATCAGCTTATGGGCAAGTAAATCAGGTAATCCAGATTTTGAAAGTGCCAGAGCAAATGCCCCTAACACTGCATAGGCAAGTGCAACTTCAGCACCATCGCCAAGACCAGCGTTAAAAGCTTCAACGGTTTGAGAAAGGCTTAAACCTGCT
>Ga0308156_1003798_pt1 | contig 11161 bp, 10 predicted proteins | sample PhyAR2_FD_201041 | JGI IMG/M metagenome (GOLD analysis project Ga0308156, IMG submission 201041) | Phyllosphere microbial communities from UC Gill Tract Community Farm, Albany, California, United States - DLSL A.R2 | ecosystem: Host-associated > Plants > Phyllosphere > Unclassified | place: USA... | reverse complement strand
TCGACAAATGTTCACGGCCCGTTCCGATTCGTCGGCGGGCGCATGAGGGCCTGGCGATGCTCACGCGCAAACAGCACGAACTGCTGATGTTCATCCACGAACGCATCCAGGAGACCGGCGTCTCCCCGTCGTTCGACGAGATGAAGGAGGCGCTGGATCTGGCTTCCAAGTCCGGCATTCACCGGCTGATCACGGCGCTGGAGGAACGCGGCTTCATCCGCCGTCTCGCTCACCGCGCCCGCGCGTTGGAAGTCACGAAACTGCCCGAGCAGGCGACGGCCGGCGCGCCGCGCGGTCGCGCCGGGTTCAAGCCCGACGTCATCGAGGGCGGCGGCGGTGTCAGACCTGCGGCTCCGATGGCGGCCAACGACACCCGCGAACTGCCGCTGATGGGCAAGATCGCCGCCGGCACGCCGATCGACGCGATCGAGCATGAAACCGCCCGCTATCCGGTTCCGGAATCGATGCTGGGTTCGGGCGAGCATTACCTGCTGGAGATCGAAGGCGACTCCATGATCGAAGCCGGTATCCTGAACGGCGACATGGTGGTGATCAAATCGACCGACAACGCTGCCTCCGGCGAGATCGTGGTGGCTCTGGTCGAGGGCGAGCAAGCGACGCTGAAGCGCCTCCGCAAGAAGGGCGCGTCGATCGCGCTGGAACCCGCCAACCGTAACTACGAGACCAAGATCTATGGTTCGGATCAGGTCGCCGTCCAGGGCAAGCTGGTCGGCCTCATGCGCCGGTATCACTGACCTCCGGATCGGACTGACGCGTCCAGGGGCGGTCGCCGCGAACGTCGGCCGTCCACACCGCGCGCCACCGGTTAGGCTCGCCCGAACTGTCGCGCCACAACTCCACCGCCCCACCCCGCGCAAAGTCCACGCCGTCCAGAACAAGGCGATCCTGACAGGCGCTCGGGACTGAGGTGACGACGGCGCGGACGCTGACGACGGGCGCTGCGCGGCATAACATCTCCATCTGATCGGAGCTCGGCGACTTTCGCCCCCACCAGATTGCTACGGGCCCGACCTCATCGGTGTCCGGTCGACAGGAGAAGCGGTCGCAGACCCAGCCCGTCTCCGACCGGTCCGTCATGGTCAGCCCCCGTCTCCGTGACCAGAGATCGACTGCAAATTCGCGCACGCCGGATCGCACGACGGTGGCCGCTGCATCACGGTGAAAGGCGGCGTTCGTTCCGCCATCGCCAATCCAGAGGTCCGGCGTCGGTTCACGCGGCCAGATCAGGACAGCGGCTGCGAACGGCAGTCCCAACCATCGCAGGCGGCCCTGCCACAGACAGACGAACAGCACGCCCAGAAAAGCGATCGGCAGGACATAGTTCGGCGCGCTGGCGACCGTTCTGACCGCGCCGGGCAACCCCGCTGTCCAGGCGCCGATCGCCAGCATCAGATCGACGCCCCATCCCGCGACAGCCAAGAACGGTCCCCCCAGCCCAAAGGGCTCGAGCGCTGCGCCCAGAGCCAGCGCCGGCATCAGGATGAAGTCCGCCACGGGCGACGTGCCGAGATTGGCGAGTAGTCCGTACATGGCGGTGCGGTTGAAATGCTGCATGGCGAACGGTCCCGTCGCCAATCCTGCGACGACGCTGGCTGCCACAGCCGCCGTCAACCAACCGCACAGCCGTTGGACTGCCAGGATCGGCCAAGGCGCGGATATTTCGCGCGGACGCTTCGGCCAGGCCTCGACCAGGGCGACCAAGGCCGCCGTCGCCGCGAACGACATCTGGAAACCCGGCGTGACGATGGCGTCAGGCTGAATAGCCAAAACGATGAAGGCCGCGACCGCCAGGCCGTGCATCGTCACAGCCTGCCGATCCAGCAGGATGGCGAGAAAGGCGATGGAGGCGGTGATGGCTGCCCGCTCGGCCGGAGGCGGTGCGCCCGACACCACCAGATAGACCCCGACTGCCGTCAGGCCCGCCAATGCCGCGACCTTCTTGCCGTGAACCCGCAGGGCCAGCCAAGGCCAGGCTGCGACGCCCAACCGCACGGCGAAGAAGACGAAACCGCCGACAATGGCCATATGCAGCCCTGACACCGACAGGATGTGCGCCAGGCCGGAATCGCGCATCACATCCATGTCCTCCTGACTGATCCAGGTTTCATGGCTGGTGGTCATGGCGGCGGCGATCCCGCCGGTCCGTTCGCCAAGCCGCGCTACAATCCGCTCGGCCAGTGCGAAGCGGGCTCCGTTGATCGACATTTCAAGTCGAAGTCGCCAAGGCGGCGGGGCCAGATCGGCCCCACGCGTTTCACCCAAGGCGAACGCCACGCCGCCCATCCCCTGAAAGAAGGCGTTGCGCCCGAAATCGTAGGCGCCGGGGCTGGCCGGCGCTGGCGGCGGATTCAGAATGCCGAACAGGCGGATCGCTTCGCCGGGCCGCGGCGGGTCGCCCCGCACCGTCGCCCGCAAGCGAACCGGCGTCTGATCCGGGGTCAGTCCGCGAATCGAGACCGGCGCGATCACGACACGCGCGCCTCGCTGACCCGGGCTGTCGACATCGACCACCCAGGCTTCGATCACGGTCGGTTCGCTGAAGGCAGGCGCGATCGGCGCGGCGACGGCTTCGGTGCGCACCTTGGCCGCCGCCAGCCCGCCTGAAACGCAGGCCAGCATCATGAACAGCCAGGTCAGGCGCCGCGACCAGCCGCGCCGGCGCGCCACGACCCACACCCCAAAGGCCAAGGCGGCGCCCAGCAACAAGGGCCACAAGACCGGCTCGGCTCGCAGGGCGAAATAGACGCCGCCGCCCGCGCCGAATGCGACCGGCGTCCATAGCCGCCATCTCAGGGTCTGGGCGGCGACCTCGGCGTCCAGCCAGGCGTGCAATCGCGCAGCGGGGGTAGGTTTTGCCGCATCGGGGCGTATAAGGGCCTCGCTTACGGACCCCCCCCCCCATGACCTCACCTTCCTCAACTGTCGTCACCCGCTTCGCCCCCTCGCCGACAGGCTATCTGCATATCGGCGGGGCGAGAACCGCTTTATTCAACTGGTTGTACGCCAAGAGACACGCAGGGCGTTTCCTGATCCGGGTCGAGGATACCGACCGCGAACGTTCGACCGACGAGGCGGTGAAGGCCATCTTCGACGGTCTGAGCTGGCTGGAACTGTTCGCCGACGAAGAGCCGGTGTTCCAGTACAGCCGCGCCGACCGCCACCGCGAGGTGGTCGATCAACTGCTCGAAACCGGCCACGCCTACCGCGACTTCACCTCGGCCGAGGAGACCGGTTGTCTGCGTGACGAGGCCAAGGCGGAAAAGCGTCCATTCGAATCGCCCTGGCGTGACCGCGAGCCGACCGTGGACGATTTGGCGCTGCCGCACGTCGTGCGCTTCCGCCGACCCAAGGCGACGACGGTCACGGTGGCCGATGAGGTCCAAGGCGACGTGAACTGGTCGACCGACGACCTGGACGATCTGGTCCTGCTGCGTTCGGACGGTGCGCCGACCTATAATCTCGCCGTCGTCGTGGACGACCACGACATGGGCGTGACCCACGTCATTCGCGGCGACGATCATCTGAACAACGCCGCGCGCCAGAGCCTGATCTACGATGCGCTGGGCTGGACGCGCCCGACCTTCGCCCACATCCCCCTGATCCACGGACCGGACGGCGCCAAGTTGTCGAAGCGTCACGGCGCCCAGGCGGTGCATGAATACGCCGAGATGGGCTACTTGCCCGAGGCCATGCGCAACTATCTGGCCCGCCTGGGCTGGGCGCACGGCGACGACGAACTGTTCAGCGACGCCCAGGCCATCGAATGGTTCGATCTCGCCGGCATCGGCAAGGCGCCGGCTCGCCTAGACTTCGACAAACTGGCCCACGTCAATTCGCACTGGCTGCGCCTCGCCGACGATGAACGGCTCGCCAAGCTGTCGCTGGATGCGCATCTGCAGAAGGGCCACGCCTTGGCGGAGGCGGACGAAGCCCGCCTCCAGCGCGCCATGCCTTTCGTCAAGGACCGCGCCAAGACGATCCTCGATCTGGCCGACCAAACCGCCTTCGTCCTGAAATCGCGCCCGCTGACCCTGGACGACAAGGCAAAGGCGTTGCTGTCCGGTGAAACGCTGGATCGCCTCGCCCGCCTGCGCGAGCGGCTGTCGCTGTTCCAATCCTGGGATGTTTTCGCGCTGGAAGCCGAGCTCAAGGCTTTTGCGGAATCCGAGGGTGTCGGGTTCGGCAAAATCGGCCCGCCGATGCGCGCGGCGCTTACCGCAGGGTCAACATCACCTGATATTGCACGAACTTTGTCGGCTCTTGGGCGCGACGAAAGTCTCGGGCGCTTGGATGATGCGCTGCAACAGACTAAGTGATCACCCACAAACCAAAAAGCGGCCGACGCCTCCCCGCGCCTGGACGTGTGATGCAAAGGGGCATTCATGACTGAACAAGCCAAACCCGCCGGCTCGGCGACCCTGTCCTTCGAGGACAAGACGATCGAGTTGCCGGTCCTTTCGGGCTCCACCGGCCCGGACGTCATCGACATCCGCAAACTCTATGCGGGAACGGGCGCCTTCACCTTCGATCCCGGCTTCACCTCGACGGCGGCCTGTGAATCGGCCCTGACCTATATCGACGGCGACGCCGGCGTGCTGCTGCACCGCGGCTATCCGATCGACCAACTGGCGTCGAAATCGAACTTCGTCGAGGTCTGCCACCTGCTGCTGCACGGCGAACTGCCGACCGCCGCCCAGTTCGAGAAGTTCGAAAACAGCATCACCACCCACACGATGCTGCACAGCCAGTTCGATCGCTTCTTCGAAGGCTTCCGCCGCGACGCCCACCCGATGGCCATCATGGTCGGCACCGTCGGCGCCCTGTCGGCCTTCTATCACGACAGCCTGGACATCCACGATCCGATCCAGCGTGACATCTCGGCCATTCGCCTGATCGCCAAGATGCCCACGATCGCGGCCCGCGCCTACAAATACCATATCGGCCAGCCGTTCGTTTCGCCGCGCAACGACCTGTCCTACGCCGAGAACTTCCTGCGCATGTGCTTCGCCGTGCCGGCCGAGGACTATCACGTCGATCCCGCCCTGGTTCGCGCCATGGACCGCATCTTCACCCTGCACGCCGACCACGAACAGAACGCCTCGACCTCGACCGTGCGTCTCGCCGGTTCGTCCGGCGCCAATCCGTTCGCCTGTATCGCCGCCGGCATCGCCTGCCTGTGGGGCCCGTCGCACGGCGGAGCCAACGAAGAAGCCCTGACGATGCTCAAGGAAATCGGCACCCCGGACAAGATCCCGGAGTTCATTCAGGGCGTGAAGGACCGCAAGTACAAGCTGATGGGCTTCGGCCACCGCGTGTACAAGAACTACGACCCGCGCGCGAAGGTCATGCAGCAGTCGGCCTATGAAGTGCTGGCCGCCACGGGCCGCGAGAACGACCCGCTGTTCCTGGTCGCCAAGGAGCTGGAGAAGGTCGCCCTGTCGGACGAATACTTCACTTCGCGCAAGCTGTTCCCGAACGTCGACTTCTATTCGGGCATCACCCTGTCGGCGATGGGCTTCCCGACCACCATGTTCACCGTCCTGTTCGCCCTGGCCCGCACCGTGGGCTGGATCTCGCAGTGGCAGGAAATGATGGCCGATCCGTCGCAGAAGATCGGTCGCCCGCGTCAGCTCTACACCGGCCCGACCCAGCGCGATTATGTGCCGATCGAACAGCGCGGCTGAGACGAAGGCTAGAATGCAAAACGCCGGGGAGACATCCCCGGCGTTTTTCTTTGTCGTCAGACCAGCTTCAAATCCGCGAAACGCGCGGCCAGGTCATCCAGATCACGGTGCATATGGGCCACGCCGATTGCAGCAGCGCCCAGAGCCACATCGTCCCCTTGGACGGCCATGGACAAGGCCAGGCTTTGGTCGATCGCGCCCATGGGCTGGGCGGCCCTGCCCTGAGACAGAGCCTCAAGTTGCTCCACCGCTCGCTCCGCGTCCTGCGACCAAGGATCCAGCCGTGCGCCGGCACCCTCGGCCTGGAAGCCACGCCCCAGGATGACGATGTCGCTGCGCACGCGCCAGAAGGCGCGCACGAGCGCAGCCCGGTCGGCGGTCTCACGTTGCGGACCGGGCAGATCGATGACGTTCTTGGCGGCCTGACCTAACGCATCCAGCCGCCGCTTCAGATCGGCATGACGGCGCGAAATCTCGGACGCATCCTCCGGGGCGGCCTTTGAGACCAGAGCCAGCAGCGCCGCCGCCTCGCCCGCCGCCTCGCGCGCCTGAAGTTTGAAGGATTGCCTGGCATGGCGAGGGAACAGGGCCAGGATCGCCAGCACGCCCACGCCACTGCCGACCAGGATTTCCATCACCCGATCCAGCGCGAGGGACGCCGGTCCTTCCGCGCCCGTCCCGCCGGCGATGACGATGGTCGCCGTCACGGGCGCGACCTTCAGCCAAGGCCGCCCGGCTGCCAAGAAGGCCAGCAGGCCCGCCGAGACGGCGATGCTCAGGGCCATGCTTTCCAGGCCCGGCGGACGAAGGAAGGCGAAGACCGCCCCCGCCAGCGCTCCGGTCGCCGTACCGATGGCCCGGTCGCGCGCAACGGTCAGGACGCCGCCGCCGACGCTCGCCTGAATGACGACGATGGCGGAAATCACGCTCCAGTACGGGTGCGGCAGGTTCAGCCAGGTCGCGAGACAGAGCGCGGCCATCGCGCCCACCGCCATCTGCAGCGCGGCGCGGACCTCGGCCGCACGTCGCGGACTGAGCGCCCGCGCCATCGTCAGCGCGCCGACTTGGCGGCGATGACCCTGAGCACGGCGTCGGCAGCCAGTTCGGAGGGGTCTGGTCCTCCGCGCCCCATCAGGTCCAATGCCGCCGTCTGGCGACGCGCCTGTTCGGCCGCCAAGGCCGGGTCGGCCAGCAGCCGCCCGACCGCCGCCGTCAGGATGGCCGGGGTCGCCTCATGCTGGATGAACTCGGGTGCGATCCGGTCGTCGGCCGCGACATTGAACAGGGTGATGTGTTTGGCGGTCACGAACCGCTTCATCAGCTGATAGCTGAGCCCGTCGATCTTGTAGGCGATGACCATCGGCGCGCCCGCAAGCGCCAGTTCGGTCGACACGGTGCCGCTGGTGGCCAGGGCGACGGTCGCGGCGCGCATGGCGTCATACTTTTCGGCTTCATCGATCAGGTGAACGCGGAAGGGCCAGGCGGCGACGCGGGCCGCAACATCGTGAGCGACCGTCCCTGCGGCGACCACGGCGACTTCCAGGCCAGGATTCGTGGTCTTCAGTTTTCTGACCGTCGCCTCATAGACGGGGGCCATTCGGGTGATCTCGCTGGGCCGACTGCCGGGCAAAACCAAGAGAAGCTGCGCATCGGCGGCGATCCCACGGCGCGCGCGAAACGCTGCGCCGTCGGCAGCATCGACGTTCACGTGAAGCGCAGACGAACCGACCACAGTCGTCGGCAGGCCCTCGCGCTCAAACCAGGGCGCATCGAAGCCATAGAGGGCCAGAAGATGATCCACGGCGCCTGCCAAGGTCTTGGCCCGGCCCGGTCGCGAGGCCCAGACTTGAGGTCCGACATATTTGATCAGCGGAAGGTCCGGTCGCGCGGCCCGGATCGCCTTGGCCACGCGGATCGTGAAGCCCCAACTGTCGATCAGCACAACGGCGTCGGGCTTTTCCCGCTCGGCCAGCGCCGCCGTCTGCTCGACGCGCCGCTTGACCTTGCCATAGGCGCGCAAGCCCTCGATCCAGCCCAGGATCGACAGTTCGGCGATATCGAATGGGCTGGCGACGCCTTCGGCCGCCATCTTGGGCCCGCCGACGCCGACAAAGGCCACATCGTCCCCCAACCGCGCCTTCAACGCCTTGGCTAGACCCGCGCCCAGCGCATCGCCCGAAGCCTCAGCCGCCACCAGCATGATCTTCAGCGGGCTGCTCACCGATCCTCGCCCCAGACGAACAGGCCCAGACGGTTCGCCGTCTCGACGATGGCCGAGCGATCAATCAGGATCAAACGTCCCGCCACGCCGCCGATGCCCGCCAGACCCGCCGCCGCCGCCATTTCGACGGTGCGCGGCCCGATCACGGGCATATCGACGCGCAGATCCTGAATGGGCTTGGGCGCCTTGCCGAGCGCGCCTTTGGGGCTGTCGACCGCTCCACGCAAGTCGACGGGCAGGCCGGCGACACGGGTCAGCATGGCGTCCGTCCCTTCCTGCGCCTCGACCGCGAGGACCAGGCCGTCACAGACCACGGCGCCCTGACCGATATCGAGTTCGCCTGATTTCTCGGCGACATGCAGCGCCTTTTTCAGATCGCCTAACTGCTGCTCGGTCGGCGATACGACGCCCAGCGCGCCTGCGCCAAGCGTGTCGCCGCCCAGTACGTCGTCGGCGCCCTCGACGGCGAAGCCTTCGGCCTCGAACACTGACAGGATTTTGCGCAGCAGGGCGTCGTCGCCCTTGGAGGCGGCGGCGACGATGCCCGGCAAGAGGGTCGCCCCTTTGAAGTCAGGCTTGAGCGTCTTGAAATCCGGCCGATTGACAATGCCTGCCAGACACACGGTCGTGCAGCCCTCGGCCTTCAACGCCTTCAGGATCGCGCCGATCTGCGCCATCCCGAACTCGGCGCCGGGCCAACGCCCCAGATGCTCATCGGCAAACCCCGCCAGACGGATCACGAAAAGCGGCCGCCCGAGCGCATCGCAACGCGCCGCGACGGCCGCCGGCAGATCGCCGCCGCCGGCGATCAGACCCAGCTTTCCAGCCGCGCTCATTCCGCGTTGGGCAGGCACAGCGGACGCCGCCCGCCGTCGCGGATGAAGGCGATGATCTCCATGATCTCGGGCAGGTCGTAATAGCGTCCCTCCACGCCATCGATCCGACCGGCGAACTCGCCCTCGCCCTCGAACAGATCACGATAGGCCGCCAAGAGACGTCGCACCTGATCCTTGCCGTAGCCCTTGCGCTTCAGCCCGATCAAGTTGAGCCCACGCAGCCGCGCATGATTGCCCCAGGCCGAGCCATAGGGGATGACGTCGCGCGTCACCGCCGCCAGACCTCCGATGATCGCGCCCTGCCCGACGCGGCCGTTCTGGTGCACCGCGCACAGTCCGCCCAGGAACACCTTGTCCCCGACCTGAGCATGACCGCCCAGGGTCGCGTTGTTGGCCATGACGACATTGTCGCCGACGACGCAGTCGTGGCCGACGTGGGCGCCGGTCATGAACAGGTTGTTCGAACCCACGACCGTCACGCCCGTCCCCTGCGGCGTGCCCCGATTAAAGGTGCAGTGCTCGCGGATCAGGTTGTTCTTGCCGATCTCCAGCCGGACCGTCTCGCCCTTGTAGCCATTGTGCTGCGGGTCGCCGCCAATGACGGCGAAGGGGTGCATGACCGTACCGGCCCCGACGGTCGTGTCCTGCTGGACCACGACATGGCTGACCAGACGCACATTGTCGCCCAGCACCACATTTGGCCCGACCGTGCACCAGGGGCCGACCTCGACCCCCTCGCCCAGGATCGCCGTCGCGTCGATCAGAGCCGTGGGATGAACGGTCATCAGGCCGCCGGCCCAGACGCCGGAGCAGGCACAGTCACGACCATCGCCATGAACTCGGCTTCGGCCGCCAGCTTGCCGTCAATGAAGGTCTCGCCCCGGAACTTGTAGGCGTCGCCTCGGGCGCGGATCACCTTGACCTCCATGCGCAGTTGGTCGCCGGGCCGCGCGGGCTTTCTGAACCGAACCCCGTCGATCGACATGAACATGATGACCTTGTCGGCCACGGCGACATCCAGCGTCTTGGACATCAGCAGGGCGCCGGTCTGGGCCATGGCCTCGACGATCAACACGCCGGGCATGACCGGATCGATCGGGAAGTGACCGGGGAAGAACGGCTCATTGTGGGTGACGTTCTTTATGCCGACGATCGATGTCGCGGGCACAAAGTCTTCGGCCTTGTCCACCAGCAGGAAGGGATAACGGTGCGGCAGCCGCCGCATCACCTCGGCGTAATCGATCTTGCCTTCGACGGCAGTCGTGTCGCTCATCCCTATGATTCCTTCGGAGCCTTCTTCGATGAGGCCTGTTTGGCGAGCCAGACCGTCTCGCGCAAGAACTGTCGGATCGGACGCGCTGGATAACCCGACCAGGTCTCGCCGGCGGGAACATCGGCCAGCACACCGGCCCCGGCCGCGACGCGCGCGCCCTCTCCGATCGTGATGTGGTCGCCGATCCCGGCCTTGCCGCCGAAGATGACATTGTCGCCCACGGTCACCGAGCCCGAGATACCGGTATTGGCGACCAGCAGACAGTTACGGCCGATGACGCAGTTGTGGCCGACCATGACCAGATTATCGATCTTGGTGTTTTCGCCGATGACGGTGTCGTCATAGGCGCCGCGGTCGATGCAGGAGTTGGCGCCCACCGTCACGCCGTCCTGAAGGATGACGCGGCCCAGTTGGGGAATATCCATGACCCCCGCCGCTGTCCCCGTGGCGCCGAAGCCCGCTTCGCCGATCCGGGCGCCGGCATACAGCTTCACCCGGTCGCCGATCAGCGCAAAGGCCACGCTGACGTTGGCGCCGATCACGCAATCACGGCCGATCTGCACGCCCGGCGCGATGACGCTGTTGGCGCCGATGCGAGACCCGCGACCGATACGGACGCCCTGCCCCAGGATCGCGCCGGGTTCGACCACGACGCTGTCGTCCTCGGCCGCCTCATCGCGGCTGATCGCTTTGTCCAGGAGTATAGGCCGATGCAGCGCCAGCGACGCCTTGGCCCAGGCGGCTTGAGGCGTGCGCGAGACGATGACGGCGGCGGACGACGGCGCGGCGTCCTTGGCCTCAGCCGGCACGATGACACAGCCGGCCTGGGTCGTCGCCAGCGCAGCGGCGAACTTGCGGTCACCCAAAAACGCGATCGCGCCCCCGTCCGCAGAGGACAAGGGCGCGACGGAGGCGATCATGCGATCCCCGCCCCGCTCGACCTCGCCGCCGATCTGCGCCGCCAGATCGGAGACGCTAAGGGGCGACAGGGTTTCGAAAAAGCGGGGATCGGGCATCGACGACTTAGTTGGCGGCGGCCGGTTGAGCCTGCGTCTGAGCCGGCACGGCCATACGGTTGAAGCTCAGCGTCGGCAGGGCCGTGTTCAGGCGCTGGATCGCCAGATCG
>Ga0308156_1003778_pt1 | contig 11199 bp, 8 predicted proteins | sample PhyAR2_FD_201041 | JGI IMG/M metagenome (GOLD analysis project Ga0308156, IMG submission 201041) | Phyllosphere microbial communities from UC Gill Tract Community Farm, Albany, California, United States - DLSL A.R2 | ecosystem: Host-associated > Plants > Phyllosphere > Unclassified | place: USA... | reverse complement strand
GCGCGTTGGCGTCGGGGATGCGCAGACCCGGCACGAAGGGGAGGAGCAGCAGCAGGATGCCGGAGAGGCCGAAGATGTAGGTGTACCGGAACAGCACGCGGTAGTTGCGCAGCAGGATGACGACCGTGATCGCACCGGCGAGGGAGATGGCCGTCCAGGCGAGCTGCTTGGTCGAATACGCGTTCCAGCCGGTGAGCGATTCGGCGATGTCGATGCGGTAGATCATCGCGATGCCGAGACCCGTGAGCAGCGTCGCGATGGGCAGTACGAACGGATCGGCGTCGGACGCCACGGCGCGCAGCACGAAGTGCAGGGCGAACGCGAGCACGGCGAGGCCGCCGCCGATCGCGAGGATCATCGGGTCGATCAGGCCGAGGGCGCCCAGCTGCACGAGAGTGAGCGCCGCGCCGCTGATCGCGACGGCGAACAGGAGCAGCCAGAACTCGCGGTTGCGCTGCGTCTGCGGCATCCGCATCTTCCTGAGGGCCTTGATGACGCTGGTGTCGGCCGAGACGTCGGTGCTCATCCCGCTCCGTCCGTGGGCTCGGGACTCGGCGTCGGCACGGGCGTCGGCAGCGGCGTCGAGTTGATGACGCGGTCGGCGCCGGCCTGCAGTCGCGCGACGATCGCCTCGGCGTCGGAGAGCGAGCGGGCGGTGATCGTGCGCTCGACGGAGTCGCGCTGATACGGCGGCAGATCGGCGAGCAGGATGTCGGTGTCCTGCAGCGGCGTCGAGAGGACGATCGGGCCGATGTTCTGCTGGACGCCCTGGTAGATCACCACGCTGTCCTCGTCGGCGCCCACGAAGTAGCGCGTCTGGGTCCAGCTGTAGGCGGCGAAGGCGGCGAACGCGAGGGCGGCGAGCACGACGAGCATCCCGGCGATCCAGCCCAGGCGCCGCCGGCGTGCACGCCGACGGTCCTCTTCGATGAGCTCCTCGAGATACTCGGGTGCGGGCTCGAAGTGGCTGGGCTCGTTGGCCGCCTGACGCACCGGATGCAGCCAGCTGCTGCGCGGCGCGCGCACCGGGGGCACGGTGACGTTCTCGGGGTTCGAGGCGGATCCGACGATCGTCGCGGTGCCCGAGTGCATGGCGTGCTGACCGCCGACGTCGACGAGCACGATCGTGACGTTGTCGGGGGCGCCGCCGTCGAGCGCCTGCTTGAGCAGGTTGTCGGCCGTGCGCCCCGGAGCCATGCCGAGACGCATCGCCTTGAGGATGTGCGCCTCGTCGACGACGCCCGAGAGGCCGTCGGAGCACAGCAGCCACCGGTCGCCCGGCTGGGTGTGCATCACGAACATGTCGAGCTCGGGATCGGCGTCCATGTCGCTGAGCACCCGCATGAGCACCGAGCGGCGCGGGTGGTAGCGGGCCTCTTCGGGGGTGATGCGACCCGAGTCGACCAGACGCTGCACGAACGTGTGGTCGGCCGTGATCTGGGTGACCGCGTCATCGCGGTAGAGATAGATGCGCGAGTCGCCGATGTGGCCGATGACGGCGAAGTCGTCGACCATGATGATCGCACTGAGCGTGGTGCCGAGTCCGGCGAGCTCCGGGCGGTCCTTCGCGGCGCGGATCAGGTCGCCGGCCGCCGTGGTGGCCGCAGCCTGCAGCGACGCCTGCGCGTCGTCGACCGAGGAGTACGGCTGGTCGAGCGGCTGCATCCGGTGGATGGCGATGCTCGACGCGACGTCTCCTCCGGCGTGTCCGCCCATGCCGTCGGCCACGACGAACAGGTTCGCCCCGGAGTATCCGGAGTCCTGATTGTTGGAGCGGACCTTCCCGGTGTGGGAGATCGCGACGCTCGAGCCCTCGAAGACCATGCCGGGGTCAGGCTCGCAGCTCGAAGGTCGTGGCGCCCACCTTGATGGGAGTGCCGAGCGAGAGCGAGACCGGGTTGCCGCTCACGCGCTGGCCGGCGACGAACGTGCCGTTGGTCGAGTCGAGGTCCTGGATCGCCCAGCTGTCGCCCCGCAGCAGGAGCCGCGCGTGGTGGCTGGACGTGTAGTCGTCGCGGATCACGAGGGCGGATTCGCTCGAGCGCCCGATCGTCAGCGTCTCCGAGCCGAGCGCCAGTTCGAGTCCGGCCTTGGGTCCCGAGGTGATGACGAGGCGCTTCGCGGTGGCGACCGTCGCCGGTCCCGTGGTCGCGGGCTTCGCCGACGCCGGCTTCGCCGACGCGGGCCGCGCGGGAGCCGGGGGAGTGGAGGGTGCGGGAGCCGCGGCCTCGCCCTCGGCGGGGAGCTTGCGCACCTTCATGCCGAACAGGTCGGCGCGCAGCGAGTAGACGACGCCGAAGACGAAGAACCACAGCAGCAGGAGGAACCCGATGCGCAGCAGGAGCAGGACGAGCTCACTGGGCGTGGTCACGAGATCGCTCCGAACGCACGGGTCGCGTCGTCGTCGCGCGGGCGCGGCGGACGGGACGGAGTGGCGACCGGGACGACGCGGAAGACGAGGTCGGTGCGGCCGATCGTGATGGTCGTGTCGGTGGGCAGAGACGCCTCGCGCACCTTCTGGCCGTTGACCTTGGTGCCGTTCGTGGATCCGAGGTCGCGCATCATGGCGCGCTCGCCGTCCCACAGCACCTCGACGTGCTTGCGGCTCGAACCGGCATCCGAGATGGTGATGTCGGCGTCGGTTCCGCGACCGATGACCGTGCGGGCGCGCGTGATCGAGTGACGGCGACCGTCGACGTCGATCACGGCCTGCCAGCTGACGCGTCCTTCGACGGTGCCGGACGAGACGTTCACGGTTCCGGTGGCGATCTTGTCGTCGGCCTCGAGCGAGATCGACAGCGGCCCGGCGAAGCTGTAGCCCTGCGCCTTGCCGTGCGTGGTGAGCAGGGCGTGCAGCTCGTCGGTCAGGGCCCCGCCCAGGCCTCGCATGCGCTCGGCGTCGTCGGTGCTGAGGCGCACGACATAGCTGTTGGGCGCGATGATGCGGTCGCGGCTCACCACAGCCGCGTTGGTGTCGGCCTCGCGGCGCAGGGCCGAGGCGATCTCCACGGGCTGGATGCCGCTGCGGAAGGTCTTCGCGAAGGCGCTGTTCACAGCGCGTTCGAGACCCTTCTCAAAGCTGTCAAGTAGTCCCACTGGGCTCCTCTGGCATGCCGACCGGTAGGGACATCGTAGCCAGGTGTCCTGGGTGTACGCCGTCGAGGGGCGTGTTTCCGGGTGTCTCGGCGGGGTTCCGGGCGCCGTTTCGATGCCTCCGGGGCGATTTCGGGCGGCCATCTCCCTGTCGGGCGGAGCGATCACGGCGCATCCTCCGCCCGACACGGAGTTCTCCGCCCGACACCGTGCGCCGTCGGTTTCATCGCAGGACGGAACGCGTGATATCCTCGCAAAGTTGACTTCTTCGGAACGAGACACTCGCGCGAGTGGCGGAATGGTAGACGCGCTGGCTTCAGGTGCCAGTGTTCGCAAGGACGTGGGGGTTCGAGTCCCCCCTCGCGCACAGTGAGCGAGAGAGCCGGTCAGGATTGATTTCCTGACCGGCTCTTCTCTTTTCTTCCCGACGGCGTCAGGACGCGCGGACGGAGCCGGTGCGCGAGACGGCCGACTCGCGGGCGTACGCGGCGAATCGGTCGGCGACGGGGTTCCGCCGACGCTCGAGCCCCGACGGCGTCTCGACGAGGTCGAAGAGCCCCATGGTGAGCAGGTGGTCGGCCCGGGGAGCGGTGCTATGGCGGTACGTCCATTCGTACATGTCGAACAGGGGCCACCACGTGTATCCGACGACGTCCGTGCCCTCGGCCCGGAGCTCCTCGACGGCGGCGACAGAGGCGTCCATCCAGGAGATGCGCGTCTGCGCATCATCGGTCACGCAGGTCTCTGCGAGCATCACCGGTGCGCCGTAGCGCTCGGCGTAGCGGCGCAGCATCTCCTTCAGGCCGTCGACTCCGTCGTCACGGGTCGGGCGCGGGTCGGCGAATCCACCGCCGTGGTGCACTCCGGCCTCGAACAGCTCGGTCGAGTGCCGCGGGTAGTAGTTCACGCCCATCACGTCGGGCTGCACGGCGTTGTCGCGGAACCACTGGAGCACCTCGCGCGAGGCGCCGCGTGAGCGCAGGAGGGAGGAGAGCGGATGCCGGTCGTCGACCTTGCCCGTCACGAGGTCTTCGACCAGGAATCCCTGGTGCGAATAGCGCCTCGCGGTCTCCCAGTGCTCGGGGGCGTCGATGTCGCCCGCGTAGCGCATGGAGGCGTCGACGTGCACGAACGTCGCCCGGTCGCCGAGCACGTCGGCGATCGCGCGCTGGGTCAGCACGAACCCCTGCGCGATGGCCGTCGCGATCTCGACCAGGCCCTCCGCGCCGCTCCGATAGGGGGGCCAGTACGCGTATTCACCGCTGAACAGGGAGTGCAGCATCGGCTCGTTCACCGGCGTGTAGTCGGTGGCGACGTCACGGTAGCGCTCCGCGGCCCGCGCCGCGTACTCGGCGACGTACTGCGGGTAGTCGGGATGCGCGAACTGATCGTCGATCCACAGCGGCGTCCCGTAGTGGAGGATGTCGACGATGGGGCGGATGCCGAGCTCGCCGAAGCGGTCCATCACCCTGTCGGTCCACGACCAGTCCCACCGCCCGCGCTCGGGAGAGACGACGTGCCAGGGGATGCCCCAGCGCATGAACTCCGCGCCGACCGAGGAGGCGAGACCCAGGTCGCTGCTCCACTGCTCGTAGTGCTCGGTGAGGGAGTATTCGTCGATCGCCCGTTCGCCCGGACGCTCCTGGGGGATGAAGGTGTTCTCGATTCCGAGGCCGAAGTGGAGGAGGCCGTCGCGATACCAGGTCATGGGAATGTCACTTCAGTCCGGTCGAGGCGATGCTTTCGACGAAGCGTCGCTGGATGAGCAGGAAGACGATGGCGAGGGGCAGGACCGCGATGAGCGAGCCCGCCATCATCACCCCCTGGGGGATGATGCCGCCGGGGCCGGTCAGCAGGGTGAGTCCCGATGTGACGGTGCCCATCTCGGCATCCGTCGTGAACACGAGCGGCCACAGCAGGTCGTTCCAGTTGTTCACGAAGACGTAGATCCCGAGCGTCAGGAGTGCGGGCACCGCGTTCGGCAGCACGACGCTGCGGAAGATGCGGAACTCGCTGGCTCCGTCGATGCGCGCGGCGTTGTCGAGGTCGCGCGGGAGGGAGAGGAAGAACTGCCGCAGGAAGAAGATGCCGAACGCGTCTGCGGCGCGCGGAGCGATGAGTCCGGCGTAGGAGTTCACCCATCCGAGATCGGAGACGAGTTGGTAGATCGGGATCAGGGTCGCCTGGAACGGGATCATCAGGCTCGCGATGATCGCGATGAGCAGGACCCTGCTGCCGCGGAAGTCCAGGCGGGCCAGCGCATACGCGGCCAGCGAGTCGAAGACCAGCGCGAACACGGTGACCCCGCCGGCGAACACGAAGCTGTTGAGGATCAGTCGTGCGAACGGCAGCTCGGTGAAGATCCGGGTGAAGTTGTCGAGCGTCCATGCCCCCGGGACGAGCGTGGGCGGGTAGGCGTTCACCTCGGAGACGGGCTTGAAGGCGGTGAAGACGATGATGAGGATCGGGAGCATCACCGCGAGCGTCGCGGCGGCGGCGACGATCAGCAGCGCGACGGATGCGATGCGTCGCCGTGTCGCGTGCGGGGAGCGACGGATGACGGGAGCGGGGGCCACGAGGGTCATGAGGCGTCCGCCTCTCGCCGGCTGAAGAAGAGGAACTGCACCAGGCTCAGCACCAGTGTGATCAGCAGAAGGACGTACGAGAGCGCCGACGCGAAACCGAGCTCGAGCTTGCGGAAGCCTGCTTCGTAGATCTCCATGACGATGGTCTGCGTGCTGCCGTAGGGGCCGCCGCCGGTCATCACGTAGATCTGATCGAACGCCTGCAGGGCGGCGATCAGCGCGACGATGAGCACGAACCCGAGCGAGTTGCTGAGCATCGGCAGGGTGATGCTGCGGAACCTCTGCCACGCGCTCGCGCCGTCGACGCGCGCCGCTTCGTAGAGGCTGCCGGGGATGTCCTGCAGCCCGGCGAGGAAGATCACCATGTAGAAGCCGAAGCTCTTCCAGACGGCGACGAGCACGACGGTGGGCATCGCGAGCACCGGGTCCTGCAGGACGTTGCCGAGTTGGATGCCGAAGCCGCGCAACCAGTAGTTGAGCAGGCCGATCTGCGGGTCGAGGAGGTAGGACCATGCGAACGCCGCGACAGCCAGCGACACGATGAACGGCAGGAACAGCAGGGTGCGGAAGGCACCGCGCCCCGGGAGGAGCCGGTTGTTCAGCAGCAGCGCGAACGCCAGCGCGAGCACCACGACGAGAGGCGTGAACAGCAGCGCGTAGAGGGCGGTGTTGCCCATCGCGGTCAGCACGCCGGAGTCGGTGAAGACGTCGATGTAGTTCTGGAACCCCACGAACTCCTCATCGCCGAACCCGCTCGCATCGGTGAACGAGAGCCGCAGGGCGGAGATCATCGGCCAGGCGACGAACACCGTGAGGATGATGATCGCCGGAAGGAGGAAGGCGACCACCGTGAGGCGGTACCTGTTGCTGCGGCGGAGGGGGCTGCGTCCGCCCAACGGGGCGGGTGGGCGGTACGCGCGGCGGGTGGGCGGTGCTGCTGCCTGCGTCGTCATCGGGCGCTGCTTTCTGAGGAAGGACGCGGGAGGGGCGACGTGGGCGCCCCTCCCGCGAGCGGGGTCACTGGATGGCCTGCTGGATCTCGCTCTGCGCAGCGGCGAGCAGCTCGTCGATGTCGCCTCCGGCGACGGCCTTCTGAGTGAGGGTGTCGATGGCTGCCAGCACGTCGACGCTGTTGACCACACCGGGCAGCAGAGCCCGGCCCGTCGGCGCGATCTCGGTCAGTGACACGACGACCGGGTTCGCCTCGACGGATTCCACGGGGATGTCGGTGCGCAGCGGCGGCCATCCCGAGGCGAGGGACCATTCCGTCGCGACGTCTTCCTGGAAGAAGTACGAGAAGAACGCCTCGGCTCCGGCGACCTGCGCGTCATCGGCCTGCTCGGTGATGCCCATCGAGACGCCGATGGCCGAGGCCGCCTGGTCCTCGGGGCCGGCGGGGATCGCGGCGATGCCGTAGTCGATGTCGTTGTCGGCCGAGATGAACGACATCCACGGACCGCCGACGTGCATCGCGGCCTTGCCCGAGCTGAAGAGCTCGTCGGCGCCGATGCCGTCGAGTCCGGTGGGGGAGATCTTGTCGTTCGCGATGGCGTCGACCCAGTACGCGATCGAGTCGGCGTTCTCGCTCGAGTCGATGACGGCCTCGGTCGAGCCGTCGACGATCCCGCCGCCGCCGCTGAGCAGCAGGCTCGGCCACAGGCCGTTCGCGACGGTCGCATGATCGGGAAGTGCCAACCCGTACTGCTCGGGGGTTCCGTCGCCGTCCTCGTCGACCGTGAGCGCCTTCGCGGCCTCGACCCATTCGTCCCAGGTGGTGGGGAACTCGTCGATGCCCGCCGCGGTGAACAGCGCCTTGTTGTAGAAGACCGAGAGCGGCACGAAGCCGGTCGGGACCCCGTACGGCGCCCCGTCGACCGTGACCATGTCGACGGACTGCTCCGCGAGCTCGGAGGTGTTGCTGTCGTCCGACCCGTAGAAGTCGGTCAGGTCGACGAACGCGCCGCGGTCGGCGTACACCGGCATCCGCTCGGCCGGCATCGCGACGATGTCCGGGCCCTCGTCGGACGAGAGGGCGGGGAGCAGGGTGTCGTCGATGACCGCCCACGTCTTGGTCTCGGTCGTGATGACGTAGTCGTCCTGCGACTCGTTGAAATCGGCCACGATCTGGTCGAGGACCTCGCCGTCGGCCTCGGTGTATCCGTGCCAGAACGTGAGCGCGGTGGGACCGTCGGAGTCGTCTTCCGCCGGGGCGGAGCAACCCGCGAGGGTGAGCGCTGCCGCGCTCGCCGCGGCGACCGCCATGATCGTTCGTCTCATCATCTTCGATGCCCTTCTGTGACTGCGTTGTCGTGTCGGCTCGGGTGCCGGGTGCATAGCTTCTACAACGATGGAGGTAAACGTTGTAAATGGATGATCGCGCCTCGGGCGATCGATGTCAAGAGGCGGATCGTCGGTTCAGCGCGCCGGCGTGGTGGACTCGCGCTCGACGAGCGAGAAGTCGGTGAAGACCTCGCGCGGCGGGCCCGCGTCGGCGCCGCCGATGCGCGCGACCAGAAGCTCGACCGCGGTCTTCGCGATCTCGGACCGCCCGGGGTTGATCGTCGAGAGGGCGGGCAGGCTGTAGCGCGTCTCGTCGAGGTCGTCGAAGCCGATCACGGCCACGTCGTCGGGCACGCGGACGCCTCGTTCGAGGAGCACCCGCATCGCGCCCAACGCGAGGGAGTCGTTGAAGGCGACGATGCCGTCGAACCGCACCCCCGCGTCGAGCACGGCGCGCATCGCGTCGGCTCCGTCGGCCCGATGCCAGAGGTCGACCGGGACCACGAGGTCGTCGTCGAAGGCGACTCCCGCGTCGGCGAGCGCGTCCGAATATCCGCGAAGACGCAGACCCGGCGACCCGGACTCCTCGCTGGGGTGCGAGCCGAGCGCCAGGATGCGGCGGCGACCCAGGCCGAGCAGGTGCGTCGTCGCGGCGTGCGCCCCCTCGGTGTTCCGCATGGTCACGTGGTCGCGCGACGAGTCGAAGAGCCGCTCGCCGAGCAGGACCATGGGCACGGGCACCCGCTCGAGCAGCGCCGCGTCGCCCTGCTCGAGGGTGAGCACGGAGTGCAGGATGCCGTCGAGGCCGCGCAGGTGCGCATCGCGCAGCGCCGCGAGCTCGCTGTCGCGGTCGAGGTCGAACTGCTCGATGAGCACCGAGAAACCGCGCTCCCGCGCCGCGCGCATCACATCATCGGCCAGCTCGGCGAAATAGGGATTGCGCAGATCGGGCACGATGAGCCCGATCATGTCGGTGCGCCCCGAGCGCAGACTGCGCGCCGCCCGGTTGGGCTGATAGCGCAGCTGATCGATCGCCTTCTCGACCCGCTCGCGAGTCTCCGGGCGGATGTGCGGATAGCCGTTGATCACGTTCGACACGGTCTTGATCGACACGCCCGCCGCCCGAGCGACGTCGTGCAGAGTCGCCGTCGCCTCTGCCCCTGGTTTCATTCTGGGCACTCTACAACGTTTCCCCTCCGGCCCCGGCGTCCGACCGATCGACACACGGATGCTTGACGCCGGAGTGATCCGACCCTACGGTGGCGACGGGTCTCTACAACGTTGCAGAACCCGCAGCGTCGAGGCTCGCTTCACCACATCGAGTGCAAGGGCACGCGCTGCGTGGGCGCGCGCACGCTCTCGCCCCCCGGAGAACTGAGGAGCAGGAGAACATGCAGGATCCCCAAGTACCGCGCGGCCGAACCGCCCAGAGACTGGCCGCCGTCATCGCCGGCCTCGCCCTGGTCGTCGCCGCCGTCATCACCCCCAGCCCGGCGTCCGCCGTGACCACCGGCAACGGCGCACTGGTCTACTCGCCGGCGGCCGGGTCGTCGTTCAACCCCGAGGGCGGTGCCCCCGCCGGAACCACGTACGCGAAGATCATCGTCCTGAAGAACAACGGGTCGAACAACGGCACGCAGCTCGTCACGTTCGACAAGCTGGTGCTCCAGAACGGCGTGCAGGTCTACCCCGTCTACCGCAGCACCGACGACGGCTCGTCGTGGACCAAGGTCGCCGACGTCAACCCGAGCGCGACGTTCCCCACGTTCACGCGGACGGCGCAGCCCTTCCTCTTCGAGGTCACGCAGACCACGGGGAACCTCGCCGCCGGCACCATCCTGCTGACGGGCATGATCATGCCGGAGGACCGATCGAGCAGCAAGCTCGTCGTCTACAAGAGCACCGACCGCGGATCGACGTGGAGCTTCCTCAGCACCATCGACTCCGGCGGCCCCGCGGTCTACGACCCGTCACCCACCTCCACCACCACGACCGTGTGGGAGCCGTCGCTCGCCATCGACGGCAACGGCGGTCTCGTCGCGTATTACTCCGACGAGCGGCAGAAGGCGAACGGCGTGCTGCAGGCCGTGTCGTATCGACGCTCCACCGACGGGGGACAGACGTGGGGACCGCTGGTCAACGTCTCGGCGCCGACCAACCAGAGCGACCGACCGGGCATGATCACCGTGGCGAAGATGCCCGACGGTCGGTACATCGCCACGTTCGAGGTCGTCAACAGGCCCAGCCAGAGCCAGAACACGGCACCCGTCTACTTCAAGATCTCCGCTGACGGGCTGAACTGGGGCACCACGACGAGCATCGGCAGCCCCATCCAGCTGGCCGACGGTCGAGGCATCGGCTCATCGCCGTATGTGAAGTGGGTGCCGTCCGGTGGACCGAAGGGCATGCTGGTCGTCGCATCCAAGTGGTCGCTGACCGCCTCCGGAGCCATCGACGGCGGCCAGAACTTCTTCGTGAACTACAACCTCGGTGCGGGCCCCTGGGAGCGACTCCCGATGGCCGTGACCTATGACGCGACCGACACGCAGGGCGGCAACTTCAGCGGTTTCGCGCAGGGGATCGACGTGAGCGCCGATGGCCGCACGCTGTACCAGGCGACGAACGTCGAGAACACGGTGACCGGTCTCAACGACGTCCGGGTGGGGTCGATCCCGCTCGACGCGCAGCAGTACGAGGCCGAGAAGGCGACCGTGAACGACGCTGCGGTCGTCTCGCACCCGCAGGCCGCCAACGGCCAGAAGATCGGCAACATCAACAACGCGGGCAGTTACGTGCAGTTCACCGTCCGCGTCCCCGCGGCCGGCAGCTACACGCTGAACGCGCGCTACGACAACGGATTCGGCTCGACGGCGACCCACAACGTCAGCGTCAACGGTGGCACGGCGTCAGCCATCAGCTATCCGGCGACGGTCGACTGGGGTCGCTACGGGTGGGCGCAGAAGACCGTCACCCTCGCTGCCGGCACCAACACCATCCGCTTCACCAAGGGCACGAACTTCGCGGAGCTCGATGCGATCCACCTCTACCGCAGCACCGCACTCGACCCGCAGTTCCAGGTGGTCAACCGCACCAGCGGCAAGCTCCTCGAGGTGCTGAGCGCCCTCACGTCCGACGGCGCGGCCGTCGGACAGTGGGGGTCGACGAACAACGCCACTCAGCGGTGGAACCTGCGACCGTCGGGCACGTCGACGCAGCTGGTGAACGTGAACAGCGGCAAGCT
>Ga0308156_1003776_pt1 | contig 11207 bp, 9 predicted proteins | sample PhyAR2_FD_201041 | JGI IMG/M metagenome (GOLD analysis project Ga0308156, IMG submission 201041) | Phyllosphere microbial communities from UC Gill Tract Community Farm, Albany, California, United States - DLSL A.R2 | ecosystem: Host-associated > Plants > Phyllosphere > Unclassified | place: USA... | reverse complement strand
TCGGGCCGCGAGGCGCGAGAACGATCAGGGAGTTGAAGGCCAGCCCGGTGTTGTTCACTCCGACGATCTCCCGAACGGGGGCGTGCCCGAGCTCCTGAATCACCAGTGCGTAGACGAACAGCTTCGAGATCGACTGGATCGAGAACGCATGCGTAGCCTCGCCTGCGTCGTGGATGCCGCCATCGGCCTCGATCACCGCAAGGCCGAACAGGCCAGGGTCGGCCTCGGCGAGGATCGGTATGTAGTCGGCGACCGTGCCATCGGAGTCGCCGGCATACGAACGGTGAGCCTCGTTCACCAGCCGGTCGACCGCGTCCCAACCGGGTAACGCCCCCGTGGACGCCTCCTGAGCGACCTCATGAAAATCTCGACTCACCGCACTACCCCTTCCTCGAAGACACCACAGCCTCGGGCTCGACCCCGGACCTGCCGATGACGGCGCCATGCGGCCGCCGAGTTGGAATCGCGCTCGAAGCGGAAGAAGCCATAGATGCTTCCGACCAAGTCGACGCTGTGGAGGTAGCCTCCTGCTCAACGGGACGTGCTGCACAGGTTGCCAGGCCCCAATGCTGCCGTGCAAGGTGCTCGCAAATGTCTCGGAGCGCGCGAAGGGCTTCTCTTGCCAGCCGGGCGCATCGGGCAACCGGCTCAACGCGCCACATGGCCGACCCGGTGTACCGGCGCTGAAACTACCGGCCACCCGCAAGACGGCAGGTTCTTGGTTCGCGCAAGCGGGGGAGCAAGGCCCGCGTGCACAGGCGGGCCTATGTCCCTTCTGGCCACAGTCTTTATACGGTCCCGCACCGCGTCCGCCCCGCCCAGATCCAGAGCCCAACACGATAGGCCGCCACCCCGTTCGATGCCCGAGCGCATCGTTGCCCCGTGCGGCGCGCGATTGCTAGGTTCGACGCTCGTGACCTACCAAGATCCGCTGGCGTATCTGATCGGGCTCGAAGGGATGACGCTGCTCGATTCTTGGACCGGCCACCATGACCGGGCCTTCGTCGAGGCGCGGCTCGCCGAGGTACGACGGCTGCTCGATGACAAGCAGTTGCAGGGCATCGGCGTCGAGGCCGAGACGGTGAGCGCCGACGTGTCGTACCAGCAACAGGCTCCCGACTACGACGCGGGCGGTGGTGGCGGGCTGTTCGCGCTCGACGAGCCGATCATCACGCAGTGGGTCGAGGGGCGGAGGGCCGGCGATGCGCTGGACGCCGCATGCGGAACCGGGCGGTTCGCGGGGCTACTGGCCGCGCGAGGGCACACCGTTGTGGGCGTCGACGGCTCACCCGACATGCTCGACCAGGCGCGGCTGCGAGTGCCGGGCGCGGATTTCCGGCTTGGTTCACTCGACGCGCTGCCGGTGGCTGAGGCATCCGCAGACATCGTCGCGTGCGGTCTCGCGCTCGTGCACGTACCCGATCTGGCGCCCGTGTTCGCTGAGTTCGCCCGCGTTCTGCGTCCCGGCGGCGACCTGCTGATCTCGGACATCCACCCCGAGCTGACGCGGCTCGGGTCAGGCATCAAGGGGCTCGGCCCGAACGGCGAACGTCGCCTCGCGCCGACGTACCTTCACTCGCTCGGCAACTATCTGCGCGCGGCGCTCACCACGGGCTTCGAGCTGCGCGGGTGCGAGGAACCGGGGGCAAGCTGGGATGGGCCGGTACCCGACGCAACCCCCGAACCCGGCGAATGGGCCGACTGGCCATGGTCGCTCATGGCATACGCGCCGGAAGTGACGCGCGCCGTATCGGACCGCCCGAGCCTCGTGCTGTGGCACTTCCGTAAACCCGTCGCCTGAGCGCTACGCCCGGCAGCGTTTCGTCTCGCGACCGATGCGCAGCACTCACACGCTGATACGCCAGGAACGGCGGTCGACGCGGCGAACCGCGTCGACCATCCGGTTCACCATCCCGCAACCGTCGCCCTCTACCGTCGGGACCAACCCACTCGACCTCGACGACCCCCTATGAACGACGTCTGTCCCGCACGTCCCACCGTGCTCTTCATCTGCACGCGCAACGTGGGTCGTTCCCAGCTCGGTGCGCACCTGCTCGAACTCGTGGCAGGCGACCGCTTCGACGCCAGGAGCGGCGGTGTGTCACCCGCCAAGGAGCCGAGCCCCACCATCGTCGCGACCCTCGCCGAGCTCGGCGTCGACGCCGCGCAGGCCCACCCGCGCGCGGTCACCGCCGAGGATCTCCAATTGGCCGATGTCGTGGTCACCATGACCGCCGGCCTGCCACTGCCGGGGCCTGTCGCCGGGAAGCTGATCGGATGGACGTTCCCCGACCCGACGTCCTGGGGTGAGGACGGCGCTCGTGAATTGCGGGATCGCATTCACACCGCCGTCACAGTGCTCGCGGAGCGACTGCGACCGACCGCTGCGGCGTGAGCGGCTCGGAACACGACTCGAGGATCTCGCCGGCTGCCGAGTCGTGGCAGGTGTGGCGACTCGCCGTGCTGTCGATCACCCAGGTGGTCAGCTGGGGCGTTCTGTTCTATTCGATGATCGTGGCGGCGCCCACGGCCCGCGGGACATCATGACGCTCGGCAGCATCGCGGGCGTCGTCGGCCTCCCCGGCGCCGGCGGATCGCCTCGAGCGTCTGAGCGCGACATCAGCTGACACTCTCCCAGCGAGTCAGCGCCCTAGCCCTGGCTGGGGCCGCCAGCGGGAGGGGTCCCGCCGCCCGGCTGCGCACCGCCCATGCCCCCGGTGGCGGCCTGCTGTGCGACGCTGCCCGCGTAGTCGTTGCTCGGGTCGCGGTAGATGGTGTGAACGTGTCCCCAGCCAGAAGTCGTGACCCCGGTGACGTCGGCGCCGGCGGACCCCTGCTGTGCCTGGAACGCGACGTAGACGTCGGGACCGGAGATAGAGAAGTTGATCCCGTTCCCGGTGGTCATGTCGTACGTGGTCTCGCCCGACCAGGCGATCACGGTCTCGTCGATCGTAGCGAGGATCTCCGCGCGCGCCGCCGCGGCCGTCTCCTCGTCGGCCATGCCCGACCAATTCGCGACGAGGTCGAGCAGAAGCTCCTTCTGCTCGTCGGTCAGGTCGGCTCCGGTGAGCCCGGATCCGGCGGCGAAGTCACACGTGTCGCCCGGAGCGCACATGGTCACGTCGCCGGAGGTCACGGTGGCCTGCTGATCCTCGGTGAGGCTGTCGAAGAACGCGAAAGCGTCGGTGTAGATCGCGTCGAACGGCTGCACCTCCTCTCCGCTTGCGTCGGTGTACACGGCGGGCTGGACGCCGAGGTGTGTGGGGGCGAACGTGATGGTCCCGGCGGTGCCGTCCAGGCTGGCGTTGATGCCCAGGTGGTGACCGCCGAACTGCAGCTCCCAGGCGGTGGTGTCGGAAGGATCTCCGAAGAGCGCGATGTAGTACTGGCCCAACGAGGACTCGGTGCTGGAGCTGTTCTCGTGCAGATACTCGTCCCCACCCATGATGCCCGACACCGTCTCGTACGCCTCGTCGTTCAGCAGCGTCTTCAGCACCTCGAGCGCGGCTGCCTTCTGCTCCTCGTCGAGGTCGCTGAGATTCAGGCCGGCGCGCTCGACGAAGGTCACCGGGAAGTTCGACCAGGACGTCGTCTTCGTCTCGTCGTCATAGTCGTAGAGCACCGCGTCGCGCTCCTCGTCGGAGAGGGTCGCAAGGAACGCCTCGGCGGCTGCCGCGGTGTCCGTGATCGTCTCCGCCGTGGTGGAGGCCGAGGTCGACGAGACCGCATCGCTCGTGGTGGACGACGACGCGGAGGTCGTGCCGCCGAGCGGCGTCGAGGCTGCGGTGGCGCAACCCGTCAGGACGATGGGAAGGAGAGCGAGACCGGCGCCGAGCGTCAGGACGAGTTTCGCGTACGGGGTGCGGGTGGCCTGGCGAGCGGCCTGCGGGATGTTGTTCATGTGCTCGATGCTCGCGGCGGAAGCCAAGCCGCGCGCTAACCGCGCCTTGGACGCTCCTATGAGGAACGCGTTCGACGCCCGGTGCGACTCGCGCATCTTGGTGACGGTCAGCCATCGCGCGGACGTGCCGCCGCGTCGGTGGCTCAGCCGATCACGCCACAGGCAGTCGCACCGTGAAGGCAGTGCGCCCGGGCTCGCTCGCGACGGAGATCGAGCCGCCGTGCGCCGAGACGATCGCCTCGGCGATGGAGAGACCGAGGCCGGTGCTGCCGGCGTCCCGGTTGCGGGACTGGTCGCCGCGCGCGAAGCGTTCGAAGAGACGCTGGCGCACCTCGGGATCGATTCCGGGGCCGTCGTCGATCACCTCCACGACCGCCTCGTCGCCGTCGACCCGGAGCGAGGTGACGACGCGGGTGCCGGGCGGCGTGTGCGTGCGGGCGTTGCGGAGCAGGTTGGCGACCACCTGGCGGAGCCGGTTATCGTCGCCCGGCACTTCGATGGAGTCCTCTTCGCGGACGTCGAGCAGCCAGGTGTGGGTCCGGTCGGCCGCGTGCGCGTCGCTGACCGCGTCGATCGCGAGCAGCGTGAGGTCCACAGGCTCGCGCCGCAGGGGCTGGCCGGCGTCGAGGCGTGCGAGGAGCAGGAGGTCCTCGACGAGCTCTGCCATTCGCGAGGATTCCGAGGCGATGCGGTCGAAGGCTCGGTGCTGGGTCTGGGTCATCGGCGCGCCCTCGCCCAGGGAGAGCTGGGCGTATCCGCCGATCGATGCGAGAGGGGTGCGCAGTTCGTGGCTCGCGTCTGCGATGAATCGGCGAAGCTGATCCTCGCTGTGCTGTCGGGATCGCAGGGCCTGTTCGATGTGGGCGAGCAGCACATTGAGCGAGTGGCCGACGCGACCGACCTCCGTCACGGGGTCGGTGTCGGCTTCGGCGACACGCTCGGGGATCTCGACGTCGCCGACGGCGAGGGGCCGGTCGGCCACCCTCTGCGCGACGCCTGCCACGCGGTCGAGCGGCCGCAGCGTGCGGCGTACCCAGAACGAGAGTCCGACGAGCACGAGCAGCAGGGCGACCGCGGCGACGCTGAGCAGAATGATGGCGAGCGCGGAGGTCGTGGCGGCCACGTCCTCGAGCGAGATGCCGGCGACCACTCTCTGACCGTCTCGCTCCTGCGCGGCGAGGCGGAACTCTCCGAGCGCTTCCCCGAGATCGACGCTGGTGGGTGTGCCCTCCCGCAGGCCGGCCGAATCAATCGCGGCCAGCTGAGCGGCATCGAGCGACCGCTCCTCACCGTCGTCGCCGGTGTAGCTCGAGTCGACGACCGATCCGTCGGCGTCGTACACCACATGCAGGGCTCCCACGCGCGGCGCGGGCCTGTCTCCTGACCCGCCGCCCGGCTGCGTCGGTCCGCCTGGCATGTTCTCCTGGCTGATGCGGGTGATCTGGAGGGTCTCCATCACCTGTGCGTCGAGGCGGTCGTACACGAATGAGCGCAGCGCCAGCGAGGTCACGACGCCGGTGACGAGAAGCGTCAGTGCAACGAGCGCTCCGGTGCCGACGACGAGCGTGCGGCGCAGGGTCCAGCGGGTCATTACGGGGTCTTGATCGTGTATCCCACGCCGCGCACGGTGTGGATGAGCGGATCACCGAGGGTGTCGATCTTCTTGCGCAGGTAGGAGATGTAGATCTCCACCACGCTCGATGTGCCGCCGAAGTCGTAGCTCCACACCTGATCGAGGATCTGTGCGCGGCTGAGGACCCGGCGAGGATTCTGCATGAGGTAGCGGAGCAGCTCGAACTCCTTCGCGGTCAGCTTGATCGGCTCGCCGGCGCGCGCGACCTCGTACGTCTCCTCGTTGAGCGTCAGATCTCCCACACGCAGGACGGTGTCGACCGCGGCGGCAGCGGCGACATGGCGACGCGCCATCGCCCGCAGCCGGACGACGACCTCCTGCAGGTTGAAGGGCTTCGTCAGATAGTCGTCGCCTCCGGCGCTGATGCCGGCGATCCGGTCCTCGACGGCGTCCTTGGCGGTGAGGAACAGGACGGGCACGTCGTTGCCGGCGTCGCGGATCCGGCGCAGCACCTCCATGCCGTCGATGCCGGGCATCATGATGTCGAGCACCAAGAGATCCGGAGCGAACTCCCGCACGAGGTTCAGGGCCTCCTGACCGTTCCCGGCGGAGCGCGCATCCCAGCCCTCGTTATCCAGGGCCATACGCAGGAGATCGCTGAGGTTGGCCTCGTCGTCTACGACGAGCACGCGGATCGGCGTCCCATCGAGGCGGGTGAGAGGTGTGGGTCGGGTCATGCTCATCAGCTTTCCTGGTTCGAGGGGGGAAAGCGACCGTGCGGCGCGCGGCGCCACACGGTCGCGGGGGTCAGGGGGCCTGACCGGGGTCGTCGTCGGCGGTGCCGCCGGGTGCGGAGGGTCGCTGTCCGCCGCCCGGCATGCCGCCTCCCATACCGCCCCCCGCGAGGGGTTCGCCCGTCGTGGCGGTCGTGGACGCGGTCTCGGTGGTGACGGTGTACTCGTCACCGGCGATCAGGTCCGCGGACGAGAAGATGACCGTCTCGAAGTCCTTGGCCGCGGTGTAGGTGGCAAGAACAGCCCCCTCGGCGTCGCTGATCTGGACGCTGTCACCGGCGCTCCCCGCGGTTGCGGCCGCGATCCAGGACTGCGCGGAATCCGCATCAGGGGACTCGGCCATGCCTGCGCTGCCGAGCGCGATGAGCGTTCCGCCGGCCATGTCGAACCCGCCGTTGCTGTCGAGCGCGCCGTTGCCCTGACTGGTCGGTCCCGACACGACGATGTCGCCGCCGGTGACCGATACGGAGCCGTTCGAGTCGATTCCGTCGCCGCCGGCATCCACGGTGAGGGTTCCGCCGGAGATGGTGATCGTCTCGCCGGTGTCGGCCATGCCGCCGCCTCCCATGCCGCCTCCCGGGCCGCCCTGCCGCTGATCCGTCGGCGCGTCCGAGGTGGTGCCGGTGGCCGCGGTGTCCTGCGTCGACCCGCCGCTCCCGTTCAGGCCGTCGTCGGAGGCGGTCACTGAGACCGTTCCTCCGCCGATCACGATGTCCGTCGCCTCCAGACCCTCGTTGGACTTCGCGACCGTCACCGTGCCATCCGTGATCTCCATGGTCGCCTCGGCGTGGATGCCGTCGTCGCCGGCTGACACGCTCACGGCGCCGCCCGCGATGCCGATCGACCCGTCCGAATGGAGAGCGTCGTCCGTGGCGGTGACGTCGAGGTCACCGCCGCCGACCGCGATGACCACGCCGGCGGTGATGCCCTTGGCCGACGCGTCGCTGTCGGCGGTGTCGCCTTCGGCGGAGAGGGTGATGGCTCCGCCGGTGATGACCGCGTCGGTCGTCGCCGCGATGCCGTCGTCGCCGCTGGTGGCGGTCAGTTCGCCGGCGGCGATCCAGACATATCCGTGGGTGGTGTCCTCGTCATCGTCGCTCTTGAGCGCGTCGCCTCCGGCGGCGAGGTCGAGGGTGCCTCCCGACACGACGAGCGCATCCTTCCCGCGGAGAGCGTCGTCGGCGGCGTCGACGGTGATCGATCCGCCGATGACGGCGAGGTCGTCGGTGCTGGCGATGCCGTCGTTGCCGTTGCCGATGACCTGAAGCGATCCGGCGCCCGAGATGGTGAGGTCGGCGTCGGCATAGATCGCGGCGTTGGCGTCGGCGGTGTCGTCATACGACGACGCATCGGAGACGCTGTTCTTCGTTCCCTCCGCGAGGGAGATCACCACGTCGTCCGCGGTGGTGACGCTGATCGCCGGACCGTCGGCGTTGGAGATCGTCGCGCCGTCCAGGACGAGGACGACCTGGGCGTCGCCGGGCGCGGCGACGACGACGGACCCGTCGAGCTCCCCTCGAAGCCTGTACACACCGGCCGCGGTGATGGTGAGCGTCGCGTCGTCGATCGTCACGCCGTCGCCGGATGCGGTGGCGGTGGATCCGTCGAGCGCGATGTCGACCGCCTCGGTGTCCGACCACTGGTCGTCCGCGACGACGGTCGCCTCATCGTTCGCGGCCAGCACCGCCGCGGTGTCGAGGTCGGTGTCGATCTCGGCGGATGCCGTCTGGCTTGTGGTGGCCTCGGCGGGCTGCGCGAGTCCGCTGGTGCCGGCCGCGGCGCAGCCGGCGAGCACGACGCCGGCGAGGGCCAGCGGCAGGATGGGCAGGATCAGGCGGCGGCGCATGGCAGCTCCCTTGTTCGGGTGTGGAGGGTGGATCGGTCGGCGCCGGCGAAGGCGCCGCGAAGAAGTCGGTCCCAGCGGTTGCGGGGGAGATCGGGCCGGAGAGCCGCGAGACCGGTGGCGTACTTGCTCACCGACACGGGACGGTGTCCGGCTCGCCACAGCAGCCGATCGACATCCGAAGGGCACGACGGCGACTTGGTCTCGACGATGGCGACCTCGGGCAGGGCGAAGCCGTCGTCGCCTGGGCGATCCCAGCGCAGGTCGGTGTCCACCGTGGCGCGAGCCGTCGCATCGGGGGCGAGCAGCGTGGTGCGGGAGTACCGGGTGACGAGTGTCGCCTGCAGGTCGGCGGCGCGGCGCACGTCGACGCCGATCGCCTCGAAGGCGGTGGCCACCTCGTCGCGGGCGTTGTCCGTGAGGACCGAGCGCGAATCGAGGTCGTACTCCGAGCGCTCCTTGACGGTCATCCCGCGGGTGCCGCGCGTCTTGATCTCGAGGAAGGCGGTGTCCGTGTCGAGGTAGGCGCGGGTGCGCAGCTTGAATCGGCGGCGCCGCGGCTGCGCGGCCATCCGGAAGCTCAGCAGGTCCGGGGTGTCGAAGTACACCGACTCATATGAGAAGCCGCGCGCGCCGTCGATCTCGAGGACGCGGGTGCGCTCGTCCATCGTGCGGAGGATCTCGACGAGTGCTCCGCGCGGCACGACGTACTTCCGATCGACCCGCGACAGCAGGGCGGCCTCTGAGACCATCTCGTCGAGTGTCACGGCGCCGAACCGCTCGAGCACGTCGACGTCACCGGTCATCGCAGTGCCCCGACCGGACGAGGCGCGTCGGCGACGTGGGAAGCGGCATCCGTGCGAAAGCGGACGTCGACCAGTGTCGTGTCGTTCACCAGGTCCAGCTCCTGAACCGTCAGCGAGGTCACGGTGCCGCCCAGTCGCTCGCCGATCAGGGCGCGCAACCGGTCCTCGTCGGGCTCGGCGCGGTCAACACGGACGATCTGGTGTCGACTGCGGGCCATCAGCTGGGGATGGTCGGCGATCCACAGAACAGCCAGGATGAGAGCGATCAGCGCGGTGACGGGTGCGATGTCGGTCGTCGGGAGTCCCGCCATCAGCCCCATCGCGAGCGCCGCGAAATAGTAGGCGACCTCTCGCTGGGAGATCTCGGACGAGCGCAGCCGGATGATCGAGAGGACACCGAAGAGCCCGAGCCCCAGTCCGAGGGCGACCTCGGCGGTGCCGAGGACGCTGGCGACGGCGAGCACGCCGACGTTGACGCCGAGGAACGCGACGACGAGGTCACGGCGTCGATGCCGACGGTAGTAGAGGGCGACGCTGAGGATCACGGCGGCGACGAGGTCGATCGCGATCAGCAGGAGGGAGGGGATGGTCATGGGATTCTCCGTGTTGTGTTCGTTGCTGAGACCATTCGAATCAGCGCACCTTCACCGTTCCTAAGAGGCGCATTGACGTCGGATTCGATGTCCGCAGGCTCACGCGGCGCGAAGACGACGCTTTGCTGCAGCAGATAGCCGAGAGTCAGGAGCGCACTCTCCGTAGCGAGCTTCGCCAGGATGACGGGCAGGCCCATCTGGGTCAGGGCACTCATTCCCGCGACGTTCGTCGCGAGCAGGACCAGGGCGAGCCCTGCGTAGCGCGCCGCCGCGCGGGAGCCGCTTACGGCATCCGCGGTCGGCGCGAACACCACGCGGCGGTTGACGACGAAGTTGAGCGAGGCGCTCACCAGTCGCGCCGCCACGATGGAGGGGACCAGCCACCCGGTGAGCGCGGTGAGCAGCAGCAGGACGATCGTGTCGACGGTGAAGGCGAGCAGCGACGAGGCGGTGAACAGCAGGAGCGGAAGCCCGATTCGGCAGGTGTCGACGAGCGGCCGGAAGTGACTCGTGTCGTTGTCGCCGAGGTACACCGTCTCGATCGGCACCTCGCGAGTCCGCCAGCCGGCTCGTCGGCACCGCAGCAGCACGTTCTGCTCGTACTCGAACCGGTCGCCGCGTTGCGAGAGCATCCACGGCAGCATCGCGGCGGGGATGCCGCGGAGTCCCGTCTGCGTGTCCGACAGGCGCCAGCCGGCTGCCACCTGGAAGAGGGCGCGCGCCGCGACGTTGCCCGCCCGACTGCGCAAGGGGACGTGCGGCCCATCGAAGACCCGGCAGCCGAGGACGAGCGTTGCGCCTTCCTCCGAGGCGGCGGCGCCGATGCGGAGGATGTCGGCGACGGTGTGCTGCCCGTCCGCGTCTGCCGTCACCACGTCTTCGCCGGGATGCGCACGCAGGGCCTCGGTGAAGCCGGTGCGGAGGGCGGCCCCCTTGCCGCGGTTCTGGGGGTGCACGAGGATGTCGGCACCGGCCGCACGCGCACGAGCGAACACGGAGGCGTACTCCGGACCGCTGCCGTCGTCGACCACGAGGACGACTGCAAGCCCCGCGAGCGCTTCGACGAGGTCGACGAGCACTTTCCCCGGCTGGTAGGCGGGAACGAGAACGATCACGGCATCACTCCGCGATGTAGAGGATGTCGCTGGTGCCCCGCTCGCCGCCGTTGGAGGGCCGGTTCACGACCTCGCCATCGAAGAACATCGTGGACGAGCCGCCCCCGTCGAGGTTGTACGCCGTCTGCGCACCGAGGTCGGTCATGATCTGCGCGAGCTCGGTGAGGGTCGCGCCGCGGCTGTATCCCTCCGCGCGTCCATCGACGACGACGAAGACGAGGTGGTTCTCATCGATGACGCCTACCGCGGTGCGCGGCTGCTCTCCCTGTATCGAGTGGTTGCCGACGTTGGTGTCTACCTCGACGTCCTCGATGCCGCCGACCGCGGCCCCGTCGAGCACGAGGGCGGGACCGAAGCTCAGCGTGTTCCACACACCGTCGGCGACCAGCACGTCCGCGGTCGTCGTGGTCTCGTCGTAGACCTGGACGGTGCCGTCCGTGTAGAAGGCGAGGCCGGCACGCGCGGGGGAGTCGCGGTAGACGACGCCGTTGCGGATGAGGATGCCGCTGTCGCGGAACCCGTAATAGTCGCCGTTGATGGCGAACACCGCGTCGTTGTCCTCCGCGATCCCACTCGTGGTCT
>Ga0308156_1003775_pt1 | contig 11209 bp, 7 predicted proteins | sample PhyAR2_FD_201041 | JGI IMG/M metagenome (GOLD analysis project Ga0308156, IMG submission 201041) | Phyllosphere microbial communities from UC Gill Tract Community Farm, Albany, California, United States - DLSL A.R2 | ecosystem: Host-associated > Plants > Phyllosphere > Unclassified | place: USA... | reverse complement strand
GAAATATTCACTATGAAAATCCCAAAGTAATCTGCGGTGCCTTAGCGTTATGGGAAGACAAAGTATTACTCTGTCGTCGTGCGATTGAACCTCGTTATGGCTTGTGGACATTACCTGCTGGTTATATGGAATTGTTCGAAACCATGGAACAAGGCGCAGCACGTGAAACTCGTGAAGAAGCAGAAGCTGAGATAGAAATAGAACAACTGTACTGTATGTACAATATTCCGCGTATTGGTCAAATTTATGTACTTTTCAAAGCACAGCTGAAAGATGGCATTTTTGGTGCAGGTGAAGAAAGTATCGAGAGTCGTCTGTTTGAAGAGCATGAAATTCCATGGGGAGAACTAGCCTTCCCTAGTGTCGAACATACACTAAGACACTATTTTGAAGATCGTAAAAAACAAGTGTTCCCAACACATCTTGAAACTTTGGGTACTCGTTTAGATCATACGGGTTAATTAATTAGATAATAAAAAAAGACCGCTAAGCGGTCTTTTTTTATTTGTTTAATATTTTAAGACTTAGTTTTAATTGCTTTACAAGCTGGAATAGACTGATCGGCAAGTTTAATTGACACGGTTCCAGTAATACGTTGTGCTAATGCTTTTTCTTCATCTGTTGGTGCGGGACTAATATCCTTAATATTATTATAGACAGCTTGATAGAAAGCATACAGATTAACCCAACGCGCAGTCTTGTTGTCATAATCACTTAAATTAATACTACTACTGCTGTTTTGACCTGCTAATAGATTATAGAGGTTAATCTTAGCGCCACCCACTGAAATTGAGTCATCTATCTTATCTTCTGGGTCAGAATCTGGTTTGATTACAGAGTTAAGTCCCATCAAAATCCCATTAAGGTTACCTAACTGAGGGTGTGATAAAATCATACGAACAGGAATAGAGCTATCATTTTCAGATGACTGCGTTCCTCCAGTAGTACCAAGTCTATATTGTTGTACTCCATTACTATCAATTAAGCTATTGTCTGCTACTGTTGCACATTGACCAGACATATCTGTTGCAGTTGCATTTGGTTTAATATCCGTACGAATATCTCCCTTTTCATTAACAACAATACCTAAATCGATAGGAGCTATCCCTGTCGTATCAAATCTGAATGTTAAGGTTGCATATAATGGGAAGACATAACGTTGACCAGAACTCACATTAGCTGCTGTCTTAAAGATTTCTTTTCCAAGATAACTAATTGGATTGGCTTTAATAATATCAAGTGAACCCTTATAGTTTTCTGTGCCTACTGTTTGTCGCCATAAACCATAATGCTGAATATTCCCTGTAGTTGAACGTGTTAATTGCTTATAAAAACCTTCACTACCCGCAACAGCATAATCGTTCATAAACTTACCTTGATAGATTTGCAAATCATTATTCGCATTGCTATCAACGCTCAAACGTAATGGCTGAGTCGATTGAATATCTTTTGAAATTGGGTTGAGCCAGCCATTTTGTTGGGTAGCAACCAGCATTTGCATTGGTTTTGCTTTGGTCCACAATAAAACTGGTGGAGCTACACCAGTCACTTTTCCATCCTTATCTTTGTATAAAGTAGCATCGCCATGCCATTGTAGGCCATATCCCATTGCATAACCTTCGCGGTCAGTCAGCATGAACAGGTTAGCCATCATATGACGTAAATTAGTAGTAGATTTATTAAAGCAATCTGCTAATGCCTGATTACAGCCATAAAAACCGAGTGGAAGCGGCGAACTTACAGGATCTGCAAATCCTGCATAAGTTGCTTCAGTTGCCTGGAATAATGCAGCATTTGCTAAGTTCGTTACTTGAACTACAAGTGCATAAGCTTGTGCATCAGACACTTTGCTTACATCTAACCAAGGTTTGAGAAGAGTTGCATATTGTCCATTTTTCCATTCTGTTGCGGTTATATCTTGTGTCAAACTCGTCAACAGGTTTTTCTTATCTTGAGTAAATTGGGTTGGTTGTAAATCTCCTACCACATTATCGCGACGTTCAACGCCAATACTTTGGAATAACTTAACTAAAGCAATTGCTACTTTAATTGTTGGATCAGAACTACTCATTGAAGCTGGAGGTTGGCCAGTTAATGCTGTTGCCATGTCCAAAACTGTTAAATGTGTTGTTCCGTATTTTCCTAATGTATCGAGTTTTATCGTACCTAACGCAATCTTGTGGGTATTACTACCTTGTAGATAAAGCGTAATTGTTTCATCAGATTTACTACTACTGATACTACAAGCACCACCAACCGAGTTACCAACCAATTTAGTAATATAATGCTGATTCGGTGATAAACTACAATCAAAATTCAATCCAGCAACTGGATAATTTAATTCAAAGTTTAAACAAGACTCATCTGAAATATTAGCAGCTTTACAATCCAAATTAGTGGTTGGAATTTCACCTCCACCTTGAGTAGGATCTTCATTAATTGTTGAGCCACCACCACCGCAACCATTTAATACAATTGCCAATGTGGATAATGCAAAAGGTAATAAAAAATTTTTACTCATCATCATTCCTATTTATTTTTAACGTAATACCGAAATTTTAATTTGTCCCTGATTAGATAGCTCTTGATCCGGCATATCTACAGCCGAAGATAAAGGCGTTAACATAATATAATGTGTACGTTCTGGTACCTGTAAAACACCTAAAATTGAGGCATGTTGTAAAATCGTCGCAGGATAAGACTTACTTTTAAAACCGCTAGCACCTTCCAAGACACAACCTTTTTCATCTAAGAAAACTGCAAGGGGCCAATAATATACAGGCTTGTCATTTGTTGTTGCATAAGAAGCCACTTGTATATTCTTAATAGAAGAATCTACTTTTACGACTTCGTATTCAAACTTTTCTTTAAGAGGTTTTCTCGGCCATAACCCCACCTCTTTATTTTGGGTCAGTTTTTTAATTGATTTTTTATAGCCATTAATAAAACACAAATCGTTTTCAAAAGTGCTTGCCAACTCTTTGTGCGATAGTCTCACATACGTTGGAGCTAATACCACAGAAGAGACCTGGTCTTCATGAGATCGATGTAATACATTATCAAGGATAGATTGACCGACGCCTTTTTTACGCTCAATAGATTCAGTACGACCTAAACCGTCAGGCATAATATAAAAACGTTTTTTTCCTTCTAGATTAAACTCTTGATTCTCTAAATATTCGTTATTGACGTATTCCACACCATCAATTGTAGTGTACTTCGTCTCATCCTTTTTTGGTGCTACCGGTGTTGATGAAGTAACGACATTCTTAGGCAAGGTTTGAACTGAATTCGATTCTACTTTTTCTTCAATCTTTTGTTGGGAAGCAGAATCCTTGATTACTATTTTTTCTTTACTAGTTTCTAAAGTGGACTTTTGATCAATAACTTCTGTTTTTTCTTTACTGAGTTTTGCTTGTTTTGAAACTGTAGATTGTTTATTTATCGAGATAGTTGGTGCAGTTGGTGCAGTTGGTGCAGTTGGTGCAGTTGGTGCAGTTGGTGCAGTTGGTGCAGTTGGTGCAGTATTGGAAGACTTTTTAACTAATTTAGGCAAATCTTTTGATTTTAAAGATGTTTCTGGCAATACTTGTTGTTCTGGACGAGTCGCCTTTATCTCTGGATGTGTTAATACTTTAGACGGTGCAACAGTTTGTTCCACCCTTTTACTCGGAACAATCATTGGGCGACCATCAGGACCAATAATCGTATAAAAACCGTCTGCATAAGATACAGAAACACTTGCTATTGCAACAAAAAAAATCGCAATAGCAAATCTAGGTCGAGACATCCGTTTGCAATTTAATTTTACCATTTTGTTCTATAATTTAACCCGAGTACTGTAACTTTGGTATTGGTTTTAACATCCAAACCGGCATAAGGGTTTAACAGGATATTATCAACTCCTGTTTTGTTAGATAAGGTACTAGTCCCTGCTGGAATATTATCGCGGCTACGTAAGAAACCAACTGAAAGATCCAAATCTGTATCTGCATCAAAACGATATCCAATACCCAAACCAAATAATTGTGCATTATTAATTGGAATCATAGTGTTGCGTTTATCATTGGGAATAGCACTAGCACGAGGTTCATAACCCGCACGTAACTTCAAACGATCTGTTGCCGAATACTCTAAACCAATACCCCAACTCCATGGTGAAGTAAACTTTAAAGGTAATCCTAATGAAGCATCTGTCACATCATTTGATAAAAGTTTGGCAACTTTGAGTAAGGTAATCTGTCGATCAAATTCAAATTTGAACTTATCCCATGCCGAATAGTCTGTCCAACCCACGTCAAAATTAACTTGCAAATCAGGGAATATTTTATATTTAATCCCTGCCTGAAAGTGTGCAGGATATTCCAAGTCCATCGCGGCCAAACCAGACTCAGAGTTTGGTACATTTCCCGGTAAACCGAGAATAGCGGCCAGAACCTGACCTGTAGCTGAGGAGTTTAAACCTTTAATTAATTCTTGAGGAGCCTTAGCATTATTAATCAGGTATTTCCCTTTCATACGCATTTTAGCCGCGCTTTGGTAAACCATACCGAAGCCAAAATCGTCCGTTGGTTCCCACATTAACCCCAAGTTATAGCTTGGGCTTAAAGACTGCTCCATAGAAACTTGCAGTGACCCCATTTTCTTAAAAGGGTCCATCCCTTCTTGAGTATTACATAAACCAAATAACAATAGATTAGTGATCATATCGTTATTGTCTTTAAACGGCCCACATACTACATCATCAACCATACGCAATACCCCAATCATATCATTGGGAAAACGCAAATCAGTTTTCATAGCAAGAGCGTTATAAGACATACCAACCGAAGCACCGATCGATAAATGATCATTTACTTGATAACCAAAAGATGGAGATAAATAAGTAATCCGCTCAACAGCCACCTGCTGCCCCATGAAGTTTCCAGCGTTACCATTTTCTGCGCCGAAGCCTGCAATTAAGGGTGCATAAATTGCTGTAGCATAGGTCAACTTTGAACCTGGAGGTTTATAAGCAATTCCTGCAGTTGGAGCAGCTAATGGATAGCCAGCTCCCAGATCAACCATTTTTTTTAGAATCGGTACATATAAGCTGGCATATTCAACATCACCACGTACAGGCCCTTTAAAATCAGTACAAATATTGGCTGTAACTTCTGGACCATCATTACAAACAAGAGGGTCATCTGAGTAGCCAAAAACGTTATAACCTGGAGGTGCCGAGAACTCACGTTGAATATCAAAGTTCGCTAGAATTCCTTGGACATCTGTCTGTAACCCATCAATTTTTGCTAAAGCTGCTGGGTTAAAGTGAACTGCACTAATACCAGGGGGATCTGCAGTTACTGCATTCCCCATCGAAAGTGAACGAATATCAACAGCTAGGTTTTGTCCTAATTGAGCATTGGCAAAGCTAGAAAAACCGGAGATAACAATTGCCGCCGTTAAAGGACATAATTTAGGATATTTCACCTGCATATCTCCTTATTTGTTTTTTTTGCCAAAGCCTATAAAATCTAGTGGGAAAGACAAACCAAGCGAAACATCTGGAGCATCTTCGGTTAAACCAATCCCTACCGTACCATTAACAATTGTTTCAGGTGAAACACGTACACCTAAAGCAAAAGACAACATTGCGCTACTTTGATCTGGCGACTGATATGATTCACCGTCCTTAAACTGGAATTCTGCATCCATGTTGAAGCTTTGTTGATATGACATGGTTAATGACACGTCATAGTTAAATGAATAAGCAAAACCGAATGAAAAGCCACCACTAATGCCTGGGTCAAAAGAAGTTAACGTCCTCGAACCTCGTGCCTGATTTAAACCTGTTTCTTTAAAACCATAATTGGCAGATGCCGATGCAAATAACACAACTGGATCGATATATTTACGGGTACTTGCTCCCACCCCAACAGAGTAATAACCCTTACCAGTTGAAAGCTCATCTAAACCAATTTCATAAGGACTATCGCCAGTTTTTGTTGATAGGTTACCAAATAATACCAATGGCAAACGGCCTTGCTTTAATGGGAAAGGTTCCCAGCGTGCCCCTAAAGAAATATCACCCAAACCAGCTGCAGTTGTATCTCGAACAATTTCAGACTTCGCAACGAAAGGAACGGTTGCAGATAATGTTAAGTTGTCCAATACACCATATTGAACAGTAAAACTATTCGTTAAAGTATGGTTCGCATCTTCTTCAATACGTAAACGGTTGAGTTGAGAAGAATTATCAGCTAAAGCTAAATCAATTCGAGTATCACGATAATAGGTATAATCGAGATCGTAATAAGCTGAGAATACGCCTCTTTTAATCAATGAATATTGACGCTCATTTGAAGTAAATACTTCTTGCAAATTTGTTTCTTGAGTCGCATCACCTTCTTTCTTCTGTAAGGCAGTTGCGGCTTGATCAGCTCCAGTATTTGCAGGTGTAGAAGCAGGTTCAGTAGTTACAACGTCTGTGGCTAGAGTCGTACTCAGTTCTTGGGCTGAATCTGTGGCTGGAGTTACTTCTGCTGTTGTACTCGCTTCAGAAACAGCTGTAGTATTTTGTACATCTGCTTGTTGTGCAACTTGATCATCTGCATAAAGTGTACCCGTAATGGCACTTATACTTAATGCCAATACACTCATCTTCATCCATTGACTATTCATGTTTATTCCCACCTAATGTATTTATTTTACTCAATTCATATTTGATTATTTACGCTTATAGTAAAGACGCATATATGTTTCAATTGGCTGATTATAAGTTGCAGAATTTGGGTCTTTATCTAGTACCCGGCGCATGGTTGATGCTTTATTTGCTAAACGGTCATAATTGAATGTTGGATATTGCACATCCACAAAGGCATAACGGTTAACAGTCGCATCTTCCACATGACGCATATCTGAATCTTTTAGAGCCAATAAGTCTTTACGCTGCTGTTCAGGAACAGAAATAACAAATAATGTATTATTATCCCAAACCTCTTTAAAACGATTTTCATCAAAGCTGATATTCCCTAATGCTGGGTCAGCAACATATACACGTCCATCTTTATAAGCTTTATATACGACAAAATGCTTAAAACCAGCATAAGAAATTGGAACAATCGCAGGTTGTCCAAGATTGACTAAATCCGAAAATTCTCCACGGTACCCCCCACTTTCTAAACCAATAGCAGTTACAAAGCGCTTCATATCAAGTAAAGAGAAACTTCGACGCTCAATAATACGTTGATATTCGCCATACTGTAGTAAGCCGCTCATGGTCTGCTGTTCAGTCAAACTAGTGCCCACATAACCATTTAAAAGTGTCGTAAGAGCAGCTGAACCACAGCTATAGTCATAAGCTTGTCGAACAATACCTCGAAACTGATCTTCTACAGCTGGTTTAATTTGAACTGGTTCAATATGATTACGGCGAAAAGATAAATTACGTGAATCGGCGGTCTCTGTATAATAAACAGTTCCCGGTGGCTTTTTTTCTATTTCGAAGGCTTCTGTCGCAAAGTAATATATCAATGCTGAGCCTAAAGCAATCTCTAACATAAGCACTTGTTCTAAATGGTGGCCTAACCGGCCTTATTCATTTTATTCTTAGAGCAATAGCTCTACATCCCTGTGTGTTGAAGATACCTTTTTTTTTTGAAAAAAACAGCCTTTTTTTACTTTTTTTTGATGAACGTTTAGTTTTATAAAAATAGAGAGACTTTTATACTTAATTTAATTTAATTCTTAAATTTAATAACTTATTTTGATCAATAAAAATATTTTTATATATAATAAAATTAGGTAATTAATAAATTAAAAAAGCGCGTGTTAAACGCGCTTTTTAATTAAATACTCAGATTAGTGGCCTGAGATTGTAATTGTAGAAGTCCCTACATTTAAACCTTGGATTTCAACATCACCAATTGAAGCGGCAGTATTAGAACCCAAATGTACGCCTTGTACATAAACATTCATACCTTGAGCACTATTATTTTGGATTTTCAAGCCAGTTGGTACAACTGAAATATTAGCATCAACATCTAAATCACCAGTTGTATTACCTGCGCCACGAACCATAACTTTATCAAGAACAATTTGACCGCCACCTGCAGCGTCGTTAATACCAAAGTTAGATAAAGTTAAACCACCTTTTAAAGCAGAGTTTACTTTGATCATTGCACCTTGTGGAGTAGAACCTAATTGTACGTTGGCTGAAATCGCACCTAAAGATAAATCTAAACCAGAGATAATTTCAGTTGGAGCCGTTTCAGTAATACCACGTACAGCAGTGGTTGTATTTAAAGTACCAGAAGTACCCACACCAATAGAACCAACACTTACATTAACAGCGCCTACATTTGCAGCAACGTTTAAAAACGCGCCGTTTGTACCCGAAGCACCAACGCTGTCAATTTTAAGGTCTAACAAATTAGCAGTTTGATCAACCTGTGTAACAGATACTCCGCTTACTACAATCGCACCCGCAGTTGCTGCAGCACCTGTAATACCTGTAGCAGGATCTAGACCATCATTATCATGAATAAATACTTTATCGATAGAAATACCGCCAGCACCTAAAGCGATACCGATGTTAATACCATCTTGACCTGTAGCAGCACTAAGCGCAGCATCGTCCATTGACTGCATTGCCATTGCATTTGCACTGATAGCTAAAGAAGAAACTAAAGCAAGTTTAGTGAACATTTTCATTGAGCACTCTCCCAAGAGCATTTATTTTTTGACTTTAACCACTCTCATTGTCTCAAGTCGCATTTTTCTTTATATGGCAACCGAAACTTCCAATCCTTGAGTAGTTTTGCTTAGCAATTACTAAATTACATGTACGTTACTTTTTGTTCAACTAGTGTTGTGCATTTTTTGCCAATTACCCGACAAACGGTACACCTTAAGTTCTACTTCATAAATGCTCATAAACCTATAAAATCTTAAGCTGTAATTGTGCTTGTTTTATCAGCAAAAAGTTTTCTATATAAAAGTCTTGCTCCTGATGAACTATGACTTGTAGTAAACTATGTTCTCTCATTAACCACCACCCTATTTAAAAATGTCTCAGTTAAAGAAAAAAATCTCTTTACATGGTAAAAGTACTGCCGATATTTTAAAAAATTTACAAGGGTTAACTGGTCTTGTTTATTTAAATGACAATAACAATCCAATTATTGGATTTCTTCCTCAAAAATATATTCTTTTTCAAGATGAAAGTTATCTAGAGTTTCAACATCAAAATTTTAATGAATATAGAAATATATCAAAATTAAATCACTTAATAGACTTTACTCAATTTAAAGAGAATAATTCACAAGTAAATATTAACGCTACAACAAGTTTTACAGGGGGTTATATTGGTTTTATCAGTTATAATTTTTCTGCTCATCAGTTTATTGACATACGAAACGATATACAGCCCGCTTTATTCTTAGGACAATATCGTTCTTTTTTAAAATATATAGATAATGATTGGTATTTTTTTAGTGATGAACCAGATGCACTTGAGCTATTCTCATATATTGAAAATAAAATAGAAAATTCTATTAACAATCATTCTAAAAATATATTTGAATTAAAAACTACTATTCAGCCAAGGTGGTCTAAAAAACAATATTTTGAAGCTTTTTATAAAATACAAGAATATATTAAAGCTGGTGATTGCTATCAAATTAATTTAACCCAAGAATTTAAAGCTGATTTCAAAGGATCTTTATTAAATAAAGCAGCAGATTTATGGAGTCTTACAAATGCGCCATATGCAGGATATTTAAAATTAGATAATTTTGAATTATTAAGTTGTTCCCCAGAGCTTTTTATTGAGTTCAATCAAAATAAACAAATTAAGACAAGACCTATTAAAGGAACAATGCCTCGCTATAAAAATGTAGAAAAAGATTTTATTTCAAAACAAACCTTAAAAAACTCTCAAAAAGATCAGGCAGAGAATGTCATGATCGTTGATTTATTACGTAATGATTTGAGCATTTATGCCAATACAGGATCAGTAAAAACCACAAAACTATTTGAGATTGAAAGTTTCAATCAAGTACATCACATGGTAAGCGAAATCGTTGCGACCCTTAAAGATGATGTTAATCCTATGCAAATGCTGCTCTCTGCCTTACCTGGAGGATCAATCACAGGTGCTCCGAAAATTCGGGCAATGCAGATTATTGAAGAGTTAGAGGAAGCAGCAAGAGGTGCATATTGCGGGACATTGGGCTATTTCAATTTTGATGGAACAGGCCGCTGGAATATTCTTATCCGTAGTTTCCAACAATATCAGAATCAGCTTTCTTTATGGGCTGGTGGTGGTATTACAATTGCATCAAATGCTGAAGCAGAATATCAAGAGAGTCTTGATAAAGTCTCTGCTATGCTGAACCTAATGAACAGCACAGCAGAGTAAAATTTAAAGAATATCTTGTTTTAACGTTTGTACTAAACGCATATTTTGCTCATCAGTTCCTACAGTAATCCGTAAGAATTGATTAATACGCGGCTTATTGAAATAGCGCACAATAATGCCCTGCTCACGTAATTGCTGTGCAAGTTGACCTGCATCATGCAATGAATGTGAAGCAAAAATAAAGTTCGCTTTAGATGGCAAAACTTTAAAGCCTAAAGTAGTTAAATCATCTACTAGCTTTTCACGACTAGAAATAACTTTCTGGCATTGCTCTTCAAAATAAGCTTGATCTTCAAAAGACGCTACAGCTGCTGCAATTGCAAAACGGTCAATAGGATATGAATTAAAACTATTTTTAACAGCTTCAAGAGCTGCAATTAAATGAGGCTGAGCAATCGCGAAGCCAACGCGTAAACCCGCAAGAGACCGAGATTTTGAAGTTGTTTGGCACACCACCAAATTCTCATAGCGGTTTACCAAACTGACAGCGGATTCTGCACCAAAATCAACATAAGCTTCATCAATCACAACCACTCGATCTGGATTCGCTTTTAAGATTTGTTCAATTTCCTGCAAACCTAGGGCAATACTTGTTGGTGCATTAGGGTTCGTAATAATAACCCCCCCATTTGGTTGCACATAATCCTTAACGTCTATCTCAAAATTTTCATTGAGTGGAATTTCTTTAGTTTTTGTTCCAAAGAACTGACTGTAAACTGGATAAAAACTATAAGTGATATCTGGATACAGAATCGGTTCATCTTGAAGAAAAAATGCTTTAAAAATATGAGCAAGTACTTCATCTGA
>Ga0308156_1003773_pt1 | contig 11216 bp, 10 predicted proteins | sample PhyAR2_FD_201041 | JGI IMG/M metagenome (GOLD analysis project Ga0308156, IMG submission 201041) | Phyllosphere microbial communities from UC Gill Tract Community Farm, Albany, California, United States - DLSL A.R2 | ecosystem: Host-associated > Plants > Phyllosphere > Unclassified | place: USA... | reverse complement strand
CATTGCGGCGACGAGAAGTTTCACTCCGCCATCCTGCCAGGTCGGTGGGGCGCCACGAAGCCGGCCGCGTGCGAGCGACGTCATCCCGATGTAACACTGGGGGAGGATACTGACGTCGAGTAGACCGGAGGAACACGTGTCCCTGCAGCAGCAGATCTCTGAAGCGCTCGGTGTGAAGGCCGAGATCGACCCCGAGGTCGAGGTGGAGCGCCGTGTGGGCTTCCTCGTCGACTACCTCCGCGCGACCGGTGCGAAGGGCTTCGTGCTCGGGATCTCGGGCGGGCAGGACTCGACGCTCGCAGGACGTCTCGCGCAGCTCGCCGTCGAGCGGGTTCGGGCCGAGGGCGGCGAGGCGGCGTTCCTCGCCGTGCGCCTGCCGTATCGGGTGCAGAGCGATGCGGCCGACGCCGAGGCCGCCCTCGAGTTCATCGCTCCGGACTCCTCCGTCGAGGTGAACATCCAGAACGGCGTCGACGGCGTCGAAGAGGACATCGAGTTCGCCGTCACGAGCGACATCAGCGACTTCAACCGCGGCAACATCAAGGCGCGCGTGCGCATGGTGACGCAGTACGCCCTCGCGGGCCACGACGGCCTCCTCGTCATCGGCACCGACCACGCGGCGGAGGCGGTGACCGGCTTCTACACGAAGTTCGGCGACGGAGCGGCCGACATCCTCCCGCTGTCCGGCCTCAGCAAGCGTCAGGGGCGCTCGCTGCTGCTGCTGCTCGGAGCTCCCGACCGTCTCGCCTACAAGGTACCGACCGCCGACCTGCTCGACGGCCAGCCCGGGCGCGCCGACGAAGACGAACTGGGGCTCACCTACGAGCAGATCGACGATTTCCTCGAGGGCCGCGATGTCGACCCCGAGGTGGCGGGGCGGATCGAGTCGCGGTATCTGGCCACGCAGCACAAGCGCAATCTCCCGGTCACCCCCGACGACACCTGGTGGCGCTGACGCTCGACGGAGAGCCCGTGTCGGATGCCGCAGCTAGTGTCGAAGCATCCGAGAGAACGGGAGCATCGTGCGGATCGACACTCAGGCGCAGCGCGTCATCTGGAGCGCAAGCGACCTCAAGGCGGCCGCCGAATGCGAGTTCGCGTGGTGTCGGGCCATCGACGCCAAACTGGGACGCGTGCCGGCTGTCGAGGAGCCGGAAGACGCGACGCTCGCGCGCGCCGCGCTGCTCGGCGACGTCCATGAGCAGAACGTCCTGGCGCGTTACATCGCCGATCTCGGCGACGACAGGGTGCATCGCATCGAGAAGGTGTCGTCGGTCGACGCCGAGGCTCTCGCAGCAGCCGTCGATGAGACGGTGCGTGCCCTGCGCTCCGATGCCGTCGTCGTCTTCCAGGCGGCGTTCGCGACGCCGGAATTCGTCGGATTCGCCGACTTCCTGAAGCGCGACGACGACGGTCGCTGGCGCGTGCAGGATTCCAAGCTCGCGCGCAAGGCCAGGGTCACGGCCCTCATGCAGCTCGCGGCATATGTCGATCAGCTCGACAGGCTGGGGATCCCGAGATCGGACGAGGTCGACCTGATCCTCGGCGACGGATCGATCAGCACGCACGCGGTCGACCTGCTCCCGCTCTTCCAGGTGCGGCGCGCCCGGCTGCGCGCTCTGATCGCCGACCGGGCGATCGACGATCCGTCCGCCGACGCCGCGCTCGCGTGGGGCGACGACCGCGGCGACCTCGACGTGGTCGCGTGCGGGCGCTGCGCCACCTGCGAAGAGCAGGTGATCGCGCATCGCGACCTGCTGATGGTGGCGAGGATGCGTCCCGTGCAGCGCGCACGACTGCGCGCGGCGGGCATCGAGACGATCGATGCCCTGGCTGCGGCTGACGGCGCGCCGGAGGGCATGAACTCCGACACCTTCGAGACCCTGCGCGCGCAGGCGCAGCTGCAGCTCAGGGCGGATGCCGAGGGAGCACCGACCTACGACGTGCATTACGCGGCGGCGATCCACACGCTGCCGGTGCCGAGTCATGGCGACATCTTCTTCGACTTCGAGGGCGATCCGCTCTACACCGAACCCGCGCCGGACGGCGACGCCCACTGGGGGATCGACTACCTGTTCGGCTGGGTCGACAACTCCGACCAGTACAGTGCGCTGTGGGCTCATGACTTCGCCGCGGAGCGCGAGGCGTTCGAGCAGTTCCTGGACTTCGTGACGGTGCGCCGGGCGGCGCACCCGGGCATGCACATCTATCACTACGCGCCCTATGAGACCTCTCATCTCGTCGCCATGGCGGCGCGCCACGGGGTGCGCGAGGGCGAGGTCGACCGGCTGCTGCGCGAGGGCGTGTTCGTCGATCTGTACCCCCTGGTCCTGCGGACGGTCCGCGTGGGATCGAGGTCGTACTCGATCAAGAAGCTCGAACCGCTGTACATGGGCGACGACGTGCGGACCAGCGATGTGCAGAAGGGCGACGACTCGATCGTGCAGTACGTCGCGGCGCGCGAGCTCGCGGCGGCGGGGCAGCAGGCCGAGGCCGACGCGGTGCTCGCCGATCTCGCCGACTACAACCGCTATGACTGCGTGTCGACGCGGCGTCTGCGCAACTGGCTGATCGAGATCGCCAAGAAGGAGGGGGTGAACCCCGCGCCGCCCGATGAAGCCGACGAGGTCATCTACGAGCCGTCACCGCGGTCGGTGGCTCTGCTCGCCGACGCCGAGCGCGAGGTCGATGCGGGTGGTGACGGTCAGGTGCATCGCATCGCCGCCGCCGCCATCGACTACTTCCCCCGCGAGGCGAAGAGCTTCTGGGTGTCGCATTTCCAGCGTCTCAGGGAACCCGTGACGATGTGGGACGGCACGCGCGACGTGGTGCGAGTGGACCGTTCCGCGTCGAGCGTGCTGCGCGACTGGAGCGTCGGAGAGGGGCGCCGTGTCATGTCGCGCGACCTCGAGATCCGCGGCGAGGTGTCGCCGGGCACCACGCTCGGCGTCGGGGCGCAGCCGTTCGCGCTCTATCCCGTCCCCGCGCCGTTCGACACCGATGTGCCCTCGCGTGCGGTGCACGTTCCGCACACGGTCACCGTCACCGAGGTGCTCGACGACGGGTACCTGATCACCGAGACGGCGATCCAGGGGCAGACCTGGGATGAACTGCCCCTGGCCCTGACTCCGGCCGCGCCTCCGCGCGTCCTCTCGCTGCAGGGAGCGATCGACGAGTGGGCCGACGCGGTGCACATCGCGGCACCGGGCTTCCCGCGCGACGCAGCGACCGACATCCTGCGTCGCATCCCGCCGCGGACGATCTCCGGTGAGCCGCTGCCCGCGAAGGGTGACGACGTGATCGATGCGATCGTGCGCGGCATCCTCGACCTCGACGACAGCTACCTCGCGGTGCAGGGGCCGCCGGGAACAGGCAAGACGTACACCGGTTCCCAGGTGATCGCGCGCCTCGTCAACGACCACGGCTTCCGCATCGGCGTCGTGGCGCAGTCGCACGCGATCATCGAGAACCTGCTCGAGCGGGTCGTCGCCGACGGCGTCCCTGCGGCGCAGGTCGGGAAGGCGCCGAAAGATCCTGCGGCAGAGCCCACGTACACGGTGATTCCCAAGATCGGCATGGCGGCGTTCCTGGGCGAGCACGGCGGGCAAGGCGCGGTCGTCGGTGGTACGGCCTGGGACTTCAGCAACACGTCGCGGGTCGATCGAGGGGGGCTCGACCTCCTCGTCGTCGATGAAGCCGGTCAGTTCTCTCTGGCCTCGACGATCGCCGTCGCCGCCGGCGCCCGGCGGCTGCTGCTGCTCGGCGACCCGCAGCAGCTTCCGCAGGTCAGTCAGGGCGCGCACCCCGAACCCGTCGACACCTCGGCTCTCGGCTGGGTCATGGACGGTGACGCGGTCGTCCGGCCAGATTACGGCTACTTCCTGGCGAGGTCGTGGCGCATGCACCCGTTCCTGGCGGCGCCCGTGTCGAAGCTCGCCTATGCCGGGCAGCTCGCCTCGGCGCCGGGGACCGAGCTGCGATCGCTGGCCGGCATCGACCCCGGCCTGCACATCGTCCCTGTGCGGCACCGGGGCAACGCCACGCAGTCGGCCGAAGAGGCGGCACAGGTGGTGGCGCTGGTGCACGACCTCCTCGGACGCACGTTCACCGACAACGATGCGGATGCCACGGCTCGGCCGCTCGCCCAGAACGACATCATCGTCGTCGCGCCCTACAACGCGCAGCGTCAGATGGTCCACGATGCGCTCGCGGCGGCCGGCTTCCCCGATGTGCCGGTCGGCACGGTGGACAACTTCCAGGGCAAGGAAGCCGTGGTCTCGATCACGTCGCTCGCCGCGTCCAGTGGTCGCGACGCCCCCCGCGGGCCCGAGTTCCTGCTTCTGCAGAACCGCCTGAACGTGGCCATCTCACGAGCACAGGTCGCTGCCTACCTGATCCATTCGCCCGCCCTCCTCGACGATCTCCCGCGCACGCCCGAGGGGGTGGCGCGGCTCAGCGCCTTCGCGCGGCTCGTGGGCGTCGCCGGCTGAGAGGACCTTCATGCATACTCTCGACGAGATACTCCGGGCATCCGCGGCCTGGGTGTGGTTCCCCCGCGACAGCGAACAGGAGAGGGAGCACCTGCAACTCGTCCGGTACCCGTCTCGATTCGGAGCCGGGGTGCGGGGCTCGCAGGTCGCGTCGACGGCTGACGCGGGCACGGTCGTCGATCATGCGATCGAGCGCACGCGAGCGTGGGGTGAAGCGGAGCTGACCTTCTGGACGAATGCCTCGGACAGTCCCGACATCGAGGACGAGCTGCGTCGTCGCGGGGCCGAGCACATCGACACCGTCGCGGTCTTCGCGCGAGAGATCGACGGGCTCTCCGTCGACGTTCCCCCCGGAGCGACCGCCGAGATCGTTCGCTCGATCGATCAGGTGCGCGAGGTCGACGCGGTCAATGTGCCCGTCTGGAAGCAGGAGCCGCTCGACGCGCCAGGGCTCGCGACGGAGCTCGCCGAGGTCACCGGATCGCTCGAGGCGGGCACCGGGTTCCGGGTGCTGGGGCGGCTGGACGGAGAAGCGGTGAGCACCGGTGGCTGCACGATCGTCGACGGTTTCGCTCGGCTCTGGGGCGCGGCGACGCTCGAAGGGGCGCGAGGGCGCGGCGCGTACCGTGCCGTCCTCGCCGAGCGGCTGCGTGTGAGCGCCGAGATGGGGGCGACCACGGCCCTCGTCAAGGGACGGATCTCAACCTCGGCGCCGATCCTGGCCCGGGCAGGCTTCACCCATCACGGCGACGAGCGCGGATATCTCCTCCGCGTCTGATCGCCGGACGGTGACTCACAGGCGCTCGCAGAGGAACGCCGTTCTCGCCGGTGCCGCAGAACTCAGACGGTGCCGTACAGGCGGTCGCCCGCGTCACCGAGACCGGGCACGATGTAGCCCTTCTCGTTGAGGCGCTCGTCGAGAGCCCCGAGGACGAGCGTCACATCGCGATCGCCGACCAGAGCCTCGATCGCGGCCACGCCCTCCGGCGTGCCCAGGAGGCAGATCGCCGTGACGTCCTTGGCTCCTCGGTCGAAGAGGAACTGGATCGCGGCGGCGAGCGATCCGCCGGTCGCGAGCATGGGGTCGATCGCGAAGCACTGGCGGTCGCTCAGGTCATCGGGAAGGCGTTCGGCGTACGTCGTCGGCTCGAACGTCTCCTCATCGCGCACCATGCCGAGGAATCCGACCTCGGCGGTCGGCAGCAGCTTGACGAGTCCTTCGAGCATGCCCAGGCCGGCGCGCAGGATGGGCACCACGATCGGTCGCGGTTCGGAGATCTTCACGCCCATCGTCGTCGTCACCGGCGTGGTGATCTCGATGGGGCTGACCTTGACGTTGCGAGTCGCCTCGTACGCGAGCAGCGTCACGAGCTCCTCGGTCAGCTGACGGAAGACGGGCGACGGGGTGCGGTGGTCGCGCAGGACCGAGAGCTTGTGGGTGACGAGAGGGTGGTCGGCGACGTGAACACGCATGGGTACAGGCTAATGCGCGGGACGCTCTCGCACGACATCGGCGGTGTCGACCCCGGGGGAGAATCGCCGTGGAGGGTGCCGAGCGGGCTGTCGTAGGCTCGACGCATGACCGCCGCCGACCTGATCGCGATGGGCCGCGCCCTCGAGCTCGCGGCCGATGCCGCATCAGCATCGGAGATCCCCGTCGGCGCCGTCGTCCTCGACGCGGAGGGCCGCATCGTCGCCGAAGGGCGCAACACTCGCGAGGCGACGAACGACCCGACGGGTCATGCCGAGGTCGAGGCGCTGCGCGCCGCCGCGGCAGCCGTGGGCTCGTGGAACCTCGACGGACACACCCTCGTCGTGACTCTCGAGCCCTGCGTGATGTGCGCCGGGGCCATCCTGCAGGCGCGCGTCGGGCGGGTGGTGTTCGGTGCCTGGGACGAGAAGGCGGGCGCGGCGGGCTCGATGTACGACGTGCTCCGCGACAGGCGCCTGCCGTATCGGGCCGAGGTCATCGGAGGGGTCGAGGCGGATGCCGCCACGGCGCTGCTGCGGGACTTCTTCGAGCAGCGCCGCTGAACCGCAGGGCGGCGCGAGATCAGTCCGACGACTTGAGCACGAACACGTCGGTCGACGGTTCGGGGTCGAGCGAGGGCCGATACACGTCGGGCTCGATGTAGATCACCCGCGCGATCGGCAGCGCCTCGCGGATGCGGGCCTCGATCGCGTCGATGTCCACGGCGGCTTCGCGCAGCGGCTTGTCGGCATTGAGGGCGATCTTCGCGGCGACCATCAGCTCGTCGGGGCCGAGGTAGAGGGTCTTCATGTGGATGATCTTCTCGATCTCGTCGCCGGCGTTGATCGCGTCGACGATGCGGTCGTGATCCGCCGCGGTCGCGCCCTCGCCCACCAGGAGGCTCTTCGTCTCGACTCCGAGCACGATCGCGATCAGAACGAGAAGGATGCCGATCATCAGGGTGCCGAGAGCATCGAAGACGGGGTTCCCGGTGATCACCGTGAGTCCGACTCCGAGCAGGGCGAAGGTGAGACCGGTGAGAGCGCCCACATCCTCCAACAGGACGACCGGCAGCTCGGGGGCCTTCGCGCGTCGCACGAACGACACCCATGATTGGCCCTTGTCGCGCACGAGGTTGCTCTCCTTCACCGCGGTGCGCAGGGAGAACGACTCCAGTCCGATCGCGACCACGAGCACGACGAGCGGCAGCCACCACCAGGTCGGATCGAGCTCGTGCGGGTGGGTGAGCTTGTCGATCGCCTCGTAGATCGCGAACAGCCCTCCCACAGAGAACAGGATGATCGAGACCACGAAGGCGTAGACGTAGCGTTCGCGTCCGTAGCCGAACGGATGCGCGCGATCGGCCTCCCGCTTCGCCTTCCGACCGCCGAGCATGAGCAGCAGCTGATTACCGGAGTCCGCGACCGAGTGGATGGCCTCGGCGAGCATAGAAGCAGACCCCGAGAGCGCCCAGGCGAGGAACTTCGCGAGAGCGATGCCGAGGTTCGCCAGGAATGCCGCGATGATCGCCTTGCTGCCGCCCGATGCACTCATGCGACGAGTCTAGATCGGGTACCCCGCTGAGACCGGGTATGCCCGCCGTAGGATGACGACATGGCTGACTCTCTTCCCGCTCTCGCGTTCCTCGGTGCCGGCTCGATGGGCGGTGCGATCCTCCGAGGGGTGGTCGCATCCGGCATCCGCGTCGACGGTGGCATCACGGCCACGAACCGCACGGCGGAGAAGGCTGCGGCGCTCGCCGAGCTCGACGGCGTCACCAGCATCGCGCTGACCGAGACCCCCGACGGCAACGCGGATGCGGTGGCGAAGGCGCGGATCGTCCTGGTGGGCGTGAAGCCGGCGATGGTGCCCGATCTGCTGCGCGAGATCGCCCCGCATCTCGCGGATGATGCGATCGTCGTGAGCCTCGCGGCCGGTGTCACGATCCAGACCTTCGCCGACAACCTCGGCGCCGACGCCCGCGTCATCCGCTCCATGCCGAACACCCCCGCGACCGTCGGCAAGGGGGTGACCGGCCTCGCGGCGGGCGCAGCGGCATCCGCCGACGACCTGGCTCTCGTGCATCGCCTGTTCGAGACGGTCGGCGCCGTGGTCGAGGTGCCCGAATCGCAGATCGACGCACTCTCGACCATCTCGGGTTCCGGCCCCGCCTACGTGTATCTCCTGATCGAGGAGCTCACGAAGGCCGCCACCGGCATGGGCTTCTCCGAGGCCGACGCGCGACTGATGGTCGAGCAGACCTTCATCGGCGCGACCGCGTTGCTCGACGCTTCGGGAGAGGAGCCCTCGGAGCTCCGCCGCCGCGTGACCAGCCCGAAGGGCACGACGGAGCGGGCCGTGGCCGTGCTGCAGGACGCGCACCTCGACCGCACGTTCGCGGAGGCCGCCGACGCCGCCCTCGCGCGCGCCCGAGAGCTCGCCGCCGGATCCTGACATGCAGCTGCGGTTCTCGGGAGCGATCTGGTTCTGGCGCGGTCCCGCGCCCTTCCACTTCGTCACGGTGCCGCCCGTCGAGAGCGAGATGATCGGTGAGGTCGCGAGCGTCGTCACCTACGGCTGGGGCATGATCCCGGCGTCCGTCACGATCGGCCGAACCACCGTCACGACCGCGCTCTGGCCGAAGGACGGCGGCTACATCGTCCCCGTCAAGAAGCTGCTGCAGGACCGCGAGGGCCTCGGCGTGGACGACGTCGTCGAGATCGTCCTCGACATCGACGCCTGACAGCGGTGTCTGCCCATGCGGCACGAGCGGATCGCGCTCAGCGGTCGAGTGAGGCGAACCGCTCGATGTCGCTGTTGGTGCCCGAGACGATGATCAGGTCGTGGTTGGTCACGATCGTGTTCGCCTCGGCATAGCGGAACGGCTTGCCCGGGCTCTTCACGCCGACCACGGTGACCTTGTACTTGCTCCGCACGCCCGACTCGTTGAGACCGACTCCGCGGATGAACTTCGGCGGGTACATCTTCGCGAGCACGAAGTCGTCGTCGAAGCGGATGAAGTCGAGCATGCGTCCCGACACGAGGTGGGCGACGCGCTCGCCGGCTTCACGCTCCGGATAGATGACATGGTTCGCGCCGACGCGGGCGAGGATCTTGCCGTGGGACTGAGAGACGGCCTTGGCCCAGATCTGCGGCACCTTGAGGTCGACCAGGTTCGCGGTGATCAGCACCGACGCTTCGATCGAGGAGCCGACGGCGACGACGGCGACCTGGAAGTCCTGCGCGCCGATCTGGCGCAGGGCGTCGATGTTCTTGGCATCGGCCTGCACGGTGTGCGTGACGCGATCGGACCACTTCTGCACGAGCTCGAGGTTGTCGTCGATCGCGAGCACCTCGCGGTCGAGGCGGTCGAGCTCGCCCGCGCACGCGGCACCGAACCGGCCGAGACCGATGACGAGGACGGGAGCGTCGCCCCGGAGGACTTCAACCAACGATCGGCCTTTCCACGGGCAGTGAGTAGTACTGCGTTCGCGACGTCGCGGCGACCGCCGCGGCGAGAGTCACTGTACCAACGCGCCCCATGAAGATGGTGGCGGCGAGCACGTACGCGCCGGCGTCGGGCAGCTCGGCGGTGAGCCCGGTCGACAGGCCCACGGTCGCGAAGGCCGAGATCACGTCGAACAGCACGTGGCTGATGTCGGCCTTGGTGATCTGCGCGATGATGATCGTCGAGAGGGCGACGATCGTGGCGCCCCAGGCGACGACGCTGAGCGCGACGCGCTGCACATCGCTCGGGATGCGGCGACCGAAGGCCTCGACCGACTGCCGACCCTTGGCCTCGGACCATACGGCGATGGCGAGCACGGCGAGCGTGGTGACCTTGATGCCGCCGGCGGTGGACGCCGAGCCGCCACCGACGAACATGAGCATGCTCGCGGCGAGCAGGGACGAGCCGTTGAGGTCGTCCATCTCGATGACGTTGAAACCGCCGGAACGGGTCATCGCCGAGAGGAAGAACGCCTGGAAGGTCGTGTCCGCGGCATCCATCGATCCGAAGGTCTTCGGGTTGGCGTACTCGAGGATCAGGAAGACGGCGGCACCGAGCACGAACAGCAGCACCGTCGTGACGAGTGTGAGCTTGGTGTGCAGCGACCACTTCTTGACGTGCCACACGTGCTTCGCGAGCGTGTAGATCACCGGGAAGCCGATGCTGCCGAGGAAGACGCCGACCATCAGCAGCGACAGCACGAGGTAGTCGTCGGCGAAGACGGCGACTCCGCCCGCATTCGGCGCGAAGCCCGTGTTCGTGAAGGCCATCGCGGCGAAGTACGGCGCCTCCCACAGCGCGGCGATGGGCTCGACCCCGGCCATCACGAGTGCCGGGTAGAGCAGGATCGCGAGCGCGCCTTCGATGATCAGGGCCGAGAGCGCGACGGTGGTGAGGAGCTGGCCGACCTCGCCGAGGCGCACGGTCTGGCTCTCGTTGACCACGCCGCCATGGGCGCGCAGCGGGTTGGTGTCGCCGGCCGCCATGAGCTTGGCCCGAAGGCCGAGGCGCTTCGAGATGAGCATGCCCATGAGCGACGCGAGGGTGAGCACGCCCAGCGCGCCGATGTTGACGCCGACGAACACGAGCACGTGGCCGAAGGGCGACCAGTGCGTGGCCATGTCGACCGTCGAGAGCCCCGTGACGCAGATGGTCGACACCGCGGTGAACAGGGCGTCGGCCAGGGGCGTCACGGTGCCGGTCGCCGACGCGATCGGCAGCGACAGCAGGACCGTGAAGACGAGGATCAACAGGGCGAAGATCACGATCGCGAAGCGCGACGGCGATGACGTGATGAGGTGCTTGCCCCAGGACGCGGCGCTCTCCAGCCGCTGTCGGGGTGACGACGCCGAAACGAGGCCCGACATCGCGTCCCCCTTCTGTCTGCCTCCGCGTGAGCGCGGTCGCTCGACATGGTCACCGAGCCTTCGTCATGGTACTCCGTGCCAGGGACGACTACCCTGATCTCATGACCGACATCTTCGACGTGATCGCAGACGGCACGAGGCGCGACATCCTCCAGCTCCTCCTGCGCCGCACGTCAGAGGGCGATGCCGGCACCAGCGTGAGCCACATCGTCGCCGACCTGGGAATCAGCCAGCCCACCGTGTCCAAGCACCTCAAGGTCCTCCGCGAGGCCGATCTCGTCAGCGTGCGCGAAGACGGCCAGCGCCGCTTCTACAGCCTCGCCGTCGAGCCGCTGGAGGTCGTCGACGACTGGCTCGTCCCGTTCCTCATGGATGCCTAC
>Ga0308156_1003770_pt1 | contig 11221 bp, 12 predicted proteins | sample PhyAR2_FD_201041 | JGI IMG/M metagenome (GOLD analysis project Ga0308156, IMG submission 201041) | Phyllosphere microbial communities from UC Gill Tract Community Farm, Albany, California, United States - DLSL A.R2 | ecosystem: Host-associated > Plants > Phyllosphere > Unclassified | place: USA... | reverse complement strand
GGTCATGGCGGTGTTGAACACCACTTCACCGACGGACAGGCCGGGCGCGCCTACGGATTCGCCCTCGAATACGGTGCCGTCTTCGAGGACGAGGATTGCGGCTTGGGTCACGGAATTCTCACTTTGGCTACCGAGGGGGTGCCGAAGTCACGCCTGCGCTTCACGGAAATCCGGTTGCAAAAAAGCGCGGACGTACGGTCTGGGACCGGTCCGGCTTTCGTGATTCGGCGAGTGCGAATTGTAGCGGTGCCGGGGCGCTCGCGCCAGCGGTTATCGCCATTCATGAACAGGCGATTGCGCATTCATTTCAATCCGGGGCCGTATGCAGGCACCCAAGGGTAGCGCCGGGCCATGCCCGGCGGATCTGCCACCGACGCCGGGCATGGCCCGGCGCTACCGTTTACAGGGGGCCGTCCAGCAGGTCACGTACCCGGTAGCTGCCTGCCGCCCGGCCCCGCAGCTGGCGAGCGGCAAACAGCGCCCCGCGGGCAAAGATGTCGCGGTTGGTGGCCCGGTGCACCAGCTCGATGCGCTCGCCCAGGCCGGTGAACTGCACCAGATGTTCGCCGACGATGTCTCCGGCGCGCAGGCTGGCGTACTGCGGCTCGGCCCCGCCCCGCTGCGCCGCGGCACCCAGGGTCAACGCCGTGCCCGAGGGCGCGTCCTTCTTCTGCGTATGGTGCGATTCGACGATGTCGCAGTTCCAGCCGGCCAGCGCCTGCGCTGCACGTTCCACCAGCTCATCGAGCACCGCCACGCCCAGGCTGAAGTTCGACGCCCACACCAGCGGGATCTTCGCCGCCGCTGCTTCCAGTGCCTGGCGCTGCACACTGGAAATACCGGTGGTGCCCGATACCAGTCCCGCACCGCGCTCCACGCACAGTGCCAGCAGCGCATCGAAGCCCTCGGGCAGGCTGAAGTCGATCGCCACATCGAACACCGGCGCCCCCGGCAACTCGCTGGCCGCGAAGAACGGCACGCCGTCGATCACCCGCTGCGCCGGCGCGCGGCCGGTCACCGCAGCGACGATCTGCAGGGAATCAGGATGTTCGGCGGCCAGCCGCAACAGGGCCTGGCCCATGCGCCCGGAGGCGCCGTGAATAAGCAATCGCAGGGGAGTCTGGTTCATGCACGCAGGCTAGCGGCAGCACGCATGGTCCGGCAAGCACTGTCGCTGCTACGCTGCGTGCCCCTTCAAGCGCTGGCCCGCACCTCATGCACCTTTGCAAACCGCCCGCGCCAAGCGCTGACGCCATCATGCCGCCTGCGCGGATGCAGGGCTGAAACGGTGCGCATTTCCGAAGTCGCCCGCCGTACCGGCGCCAGCGCCAAGGCCATCCGCCTGTACGAGGCACGCGGCCTGCTGCCGCCAGTGCCGCGCCTGAACCGCTATCGCGACTACAGCGAGCAGGACGTGGCCTGGGTGCAGCTGATCCGGCAGGCACTGGGGCTGGGCATCGGCTTGGCCGCCATCACCCGCCTGCAGCGTGGCGACGGCCAGCTGGACTGGCCAGCCGTGCTCGCCCTGCTGGAACGCCAGCGCGCTGCGATTGCCGCCGAGCGCGAGCGGCTTGCCCGCGTCGAGGTCGAACTGCAGCAGGTGGGTGACGAGCTGCGGCAATGGCTGCAGCAGGGCGATGGTCCCTGCGTGCTGGCCCCCGCTGGCTGCCCCGGCGGGGTTTGACTCTGCCCTTGGGGCATAGCGCAACGTCGGTCGCCTTCCAGCCTCCGAGACTGCCGTGTCCCGCTCCATCCTGATCCTGCTTGGCCATCCCGACCGCGACAGCCTGTGCGGCGCCCTCGCCCAGCGCTACGCGACCGCCGCCCGCAACGCCGGCCACCGCGTGCACTTGATCGCCCTGGGTGAACTGCAGTTCGACCCGGTGCTGCGCCACGGTTATCGCCAGATCCAGCCGTTGGAAACCGACCTGCAGGATGCAGCAGACGCGATCCAGGCCTGCGATCACCTGGTGCTGGTCTACCCGACGTGGTGGGGCGCGATGCCGGCACTGCTGAAGGGCTTCTTCGACCGCGTGCTGCTGCCGGGCTTTGCTTTTCGCTACCGGCGCGATTCGGTGTGGTGGGACCGGCTGCTGGCTGGGCGCAGCGCGCGGGTCATCACCACGCTGGATACGCCGCCCTGGTACTACCGCTGGATCTACCGCGACCCGGGCATCACCCAGATCCGCGCCACCATCCTTGAGTTCTGCGGCATCCGCCCGGTGCGCGTCAGCCGGCTGGGCCCGGTACGCAGCAGCACGCCCGCACAGCGGGAGCGCTGGTTGGCGCGGGTGGCGGAGCTGGGCAGGCAGGCGCGGTAGATCCACGCCGCGCGTGGAGGAATTCTCAGCCGACGTCCCAGGTGTCGCATCTGCCCATTGTTGGCAAGAGACCGCCACGCGAAGCTGTGCGCAGCTTTCCCGATCCAGAGGATCCCAGTGAACATCAGATCCGCGACCATTTTCGGCAGATGCGCAAAGCAGGCAGGCTTCGCCGGCACTACAGCAACCCGCTACCGGCAATTGGGTGACGTCTTACTCGTCCTGAATCACCAAGGGTCCCGCTTGGGCCGAGGCTTCTACGTGAATCTCGGCTTGTATTTCCCAGACCTCCTAGCGCAACCGCTTTCTCCCGATGAAGTGGAGAATGCATTCAAGCACCGCGCGATCACTCCACACCCCCACGTAAGCTGGCGGATAGAGAATACGCCCGACCTCCGTCGACCGTTTACGCAGGAAGATCTCGACGCTTTGCTCAAGGCGGAGGATGCAATTGGAATAGAAGACCTACTGAACGAAGCCTTGGCCGACACGCTGGACTTCGTTACCTCCCAAGTGACCCGTGAATCGGTGAGGCGCCTTTATCAGCAGCGCAGATTTTCCGCCATCATCCTCAAGGACGTCTAGCGAACCAGAGTTCGCTCTCACCCAGCCGGGCTCAGTGCTGCTTCGGCGGCGTCGGTCCGCAGCTGTCGCAGCCGCCGCACGCACCGCCACCGCCAGTGGCCGGCGGCGCGATCTTCCGGCCCAGCGCCTGCAGCCAGGCCGCACGGCCCGGCTTCAGCAGCGCCAGTGCCAGCGCGCCGCGCAGCTTGCGCACGGTGCCGGGCGCCTGCTTCTTCAACACCACCCACGCACTGACCAGCACGGCCACCGCGATGATCAGGTACTGGACCAGCAGGCCGGCGTCCATCAGCCGCCTCCCAGCGCCACGGTCACCTGGTAGGTGATCAGCGCCGCGACATAGGCCGCAGCAAACAGGTAGAACGCCGAGAAGCCCATCGTCTTCCACGAGTTGGTCTCGCGCTTGATGGTGGCCAGCGTCGAGATGCACATCGGCGCGTAGATGAACCACACCAGCAGGGCCAGGCCGGTAGCCAGCGACCAGCCGTCGGCCACCACCGGCGACAGTGCGGAGATCGCCGCATCATCATCGGCGGCCGACAGCGCATACACCGTCGCCAGCGAGGACACCGCTACTTCGCGCGCAGCGAGGCCCGGGATCAGCGCGATGCAGATCTGCCAGTTGAAGCCCAGCGGCGCGAAGATCGCGGTCATCGCATGACCGATCTGGCCGGCGTAGCTGTAGTCGATGGCCGGCATCGTCGCGTCGGCGGGCGCGCCCGGGAACGACAGCAGGAACCACAGCAGGATGGTCAGCGCCAGGATGATGCCGCCGACACGCTTGAGGAAGATCATGCCGCGCTCGTACAGGCCGACGGCGAGGTCGCGCGGATGCGGAATGCGGTACGACGGCAGCTCCAGCATCAGCGGGTGCTCGCTCTTGTCGCGGCGCCACTTCTTCATCACCCACGACATCACCAGCGCGCTGAGGATGCCCGCCACGTACAGGCCGAACAGCACCAGGCCCTGCTGGTTGAAGATGCCGATCCTGCCGGCCGGTATGAACGCACCGATCAGCAGCGCATACACAGGCAGCCTTGCCGAGCAGGTCATCAGCGGCGCCACCAGGATCGTGGCCAGGCGGTCACGCGGGTCCTGGATGCTGCGGGTGGCCATGATGCCCGGCACCGCGCAGGCAAAGCTGGACAGCAGCGGGATGAACGACCGCCCCGACAGGCCGGCCGCCGCCATCATGCGGTCCAGCAGGAACGCGGCGCGTGGCAGGTAGCCGGACTCTTCCAGCGCCAGGATGAAGGCGAACAGGATCAGGATCTGCGGCAGGAACACCACCACGCCGCCCAGGCCGGCGATGATGCCGTCGGTCAGCAGGCTGGTCAGCGGACCTGCCGGCAGCACGCTGGCAGCCAGCTCACCCAGCCAGGCAAAGCCGGCCTCGATGCCATCCATCAGCGGCGTGGCCCAGGCGAACACCGCCTGGAAGATCAGGAACATCACCACCACCAACGTGATCAGGCCGAACACCGGATGCAGCAGCCAGCGGTCCAGCGTGTCGTCGATCTTCGCCGTCCGTGCCGGCATCCGCACGGCTGCGGCCAGGATCGCGCGCACCTGCGCGTGGTAGTCCACGCCACTCTCAACGCCGGCCAGCGGCGCATCCAGGTGCGGCACCATCGTATCCAGGCGTTCCACCAGTGCACGCGCGCCCTGCTTGCGTACCGCCACGGTTTCCACCACCGGCACACCGATCTCGCGCTCCAGCGCGGCCACATCGATCTGGATGCCGCGGCGCTGCGCGGCGTCGACCATGTTCAGGGCGATGATCATCGGCTTGCCCAGCTCGCGCAGTTCCAGGGCGAAGCGCAGGTGCAGGCGCAGGTTGGTGGCGTCGATCACGCACAGAAGGACGTCCGGCGCGGCCTCACCCGGGTAGAACCCCCGGCACAGGTCGCGGGTGATCGCCTCGTCCAGGCTGGCCGGCTGCAGGCTGTAGGCGCCCGGCAGGTCGAGCACGGCGAACTCGCGGCCGGACGGCGCACGCAGGCGGCCTTCCTTGCGCTCAACGGTGACGCCGGTGTAATTGGCGACCTTCTGCCGGCTGCCGGTCAGCTGGTTGAACAGCGCGGTCTTGCCGCTGTTGGGGTTGCCGACCAGCGCGATGCGCAGCGGGGCGGCGGTTGCGGTGGCGCTCATGCACGTCCCTCCTGGCTGGCCGGGTCGATGACCACGCGCCGGGCCTCACTGATACGCAGCGCGAAACGGGTGAACCCGACCTGCACCAGCAGCGGCTCGCCACCAACCGGGCCTCGCGCCACCAGGCGCACTTCCTCGCCCTTGACGAAGCCCAGCTCGCGCAGGCGCCGGGCGATGGCATCGTTGGCATGCAGGTCCTGCACGGAATCGACCACGGCCGAGGCGTGCAGGGGCAGTTCGGACAGCGTCATCTAGCGTGTTCTCTGCTGGATGTAAATGGTTCTCGATTCTAACATTCCCGCGTCGCGTCATGGCCCATGACCAATGGCCCGCTATGATCCATACAGGTATGGAGCAACCCCCGGAATCCCATGAACGATGCTTTGCAGATCGAGCGCAACGGCGCTGTCCTGACCCTCTGGCTGAACCGGCCGGAGCTGCACAACGCCTTTGACGCCGGCCTGATCGCCCGGCTGACCGCAGCCCTGGAAGCGGCCGGCCGCGATGACACGGTGCGCACGGTGGTGGTGGCCGGCCACGGTGCCTCCTTCTCCGCCGGTGCCGACATGCAGTGGATGCGCGGCATGGCCTCCGCCAGCGAGGCCGACAACCGTGACGACGCCCTGGCCCTGGCCCGCCTGATGCGCACCCTGGACGAACTGCCCAAGCCCACCCTCGCCCGCGTCCACGGCGCGGCCTTTGGTGGTGGCGTCGGCCTGGTGGCCTGCTGCGATATCGCCATCGCCACCAGCGCCGCCCGTTTCGGCCTGACCGAAAGCCGCCTGGGCCTGCTGCCGGCAGTGATCTCGCCCTATGTGATCGAAGCCATCGGCAGCCGCCAGTCCCGCCGCTGGTTCGCCACCGGCGAGCACTTCGACGCCGACACCGCCCTGCGTATCGGCCTGATCCACCAGCTGGTGGAGCCCGAACGCTTGGACGAGGCGGTGCAGCGACAGCTGGCCCTGCTCGACAAGGCCGGGCCGATCGCCTCGGCTTCGGCCAAGCTGCTGGTCCGGCAGGTTCGCGACGCCCATGATCGCGACAGCCTGGACCGTGACAACGCCGCCCTGATCGCTCGCCTGCGGGTATCGGCCGAAGGCCAGGAGGGCCTGGGTGCCTTCCTCGACAAACGCGCGCCGCACTGGGTCACGGAGGCCTGACATGCTGGACCATATCGGCTTGAACAGCGGCGACCTGCCGCGCAGCAAGGCCTTCTTCCTGCAGGCGTTGGCGCCGTTGCAGATCGGCGTGGTGATGGAGGTCAGCGCCGAACAGACCGGCGCCCACGACCACGTGGGTTTCGGCAACCACGGCAAGCCGTTCTTCTGGCTGGGCAATGCGGCGCCGCTCAGCCAGGGCGTGCACGTGGCCTTCGTCTGCGACGAACGCGCCCAGGTTGATGCCTTCCACGCCGCCGCGCTGGCCGCAGGGGGGCGCGACAATGGCGCGCCCGGCCTGCGTCCCTGGTACCACCCGGACTACTACGCCGCCTTCGTGATCGACCCCGACGGCAACAACATCGAGGCGGTCTGCCACCTGCCCGGGTAGACCCCTGCGTCGCCACCAGGCGCAGGCGTGGCCGCTTGTGCGACCCGCCTGCGTATCTCATCTGGCAGCCTGGCGAAGACCGGGCCGCCCCCCGTTTCCCAGGAACCGTCGTGACCCCAGCCGATCCCATCCGCCCTGCCCGCCCCGCCCCGCTTTTCATGGGGGTGCCGCGATGAGCGATTTCGTCCGCATCGTCGAGGTCGGCCCGCGCGACGGGCTGCAGAACGAAAAGCAGGCCGTGGCGACCACCGACAAGATCGCCCTGATCGATCGCCTGTCGGCCACCGGCCTGCGTACGATCGAGGCAACCAGCTTCGTCAGCCCGCGCTGGGTCCCGCAGTTGGCCGATGCTGCCGAGGTCTATGCCGGCATCCAGCGCCGCCCGGGCATCGCCTATCCGGTGTTGGTGCCGAACGAACAGGGCTACGACCGTGCGCGCGCCGTCGGCGTGCAGGAAATCGCGGTGTTCACCGCTGCATCGGAAGCCTTCAACCGCACCAACACCAACGCCGGCATCGATGAATCGCTGGCCCGCTTCGAGCCGATCCTGCGCCGTGCGGCCGCCGACGGCGTGCGCGTGCGTGGCTACGTCTCCACCGTGCTCGGCTGCCCGTACCAGGGCGAAGTGCCGCTGGCCGATGTGGTGCGCGTGGCCCGCGCACTGCACCAGATGGGGTGCTATGAGATCTCGCTGGGTGACACCATCGGCGTCGGCACGCCACGCAAGGCCCGCGCGATGCTGCAGGCGGTGGCTGCCGAGATCCCGATGAGCGCACTGGCGGTGCACTTCCACGATACCTACGGCCAGGCCATCGCCAACATCGCCGCCTGCCTGGAAGAAGGCGTGCGCGTGGTCGACAGTGCGGTGTCCGGTGCCGGCGGCTGCCCGTACGCGAAGGGCGCCAGCGGCAACGTGGCCAGCGAGGACGTGGTGTACCTGCTGCAGGGCCTGGGCCTGGAGTGCGGGGTCGACCTGCCGTCGCTGGCCGAGACCGGCCGCTGGCTGGCCGGACTGCTCGGCCGCGCGACCGCCAGCCGCGTCGGGCAGGCGCTGGCAGCGACATGAACGACAGCGGCCCGCGCGACCGTCCGGCCATCGGCGATACACCCGCCGCAACCGACGTCGCGCTGGCCGCTCTGGACGCGGCGCTGGCTGCTTCGCCGCCGCCGGCCCAGGCCAGGCTGCTGCGCCAGGCACGGCAGGCGCTGGCCGATGCGCAGCAGCGCGAACTGGATACCCAGGCACGCTATGCCGCGTTGTTCGACGCCGTGCCCGACCCGGTCAGCATCCTCAGCGCCGAAGGCGTGGTGCTGGACGTCAACCGCGCAGGCATCGTCGCCTACGACCGCCCGCGCGAGGACATCGTCGGCCAGCCGATCGAACTGCTCAATCCCGACCTGCCCAGCGACCATCTGCAACCGGTGTGGGAAGCGCTGAACCGCGGCGACACCTACGTCATCGAAGTGACCAACATGCGCGGTGATGGCAGCCGCTTTCCGGTGGAGGTGCACTCGGCCGGCTTCCAGGACCGCGGCCAACCCTGCATCGTCGCCGTCGCCCGCGACCTGAGCGGGCGCTGGCGCGCCGAGTCGCGCTATCGCCTGTTGATGGAATCGATCGACAAGGGCGTGATCCTGTTCGACCGCGACCTGCGCGTGCTGTCGGCCAACCCGGCCGCACATCGCATCCTCGGCCTCACCGGTGGCGGCGTGGGCTTGAACGCGATGCTCGATCCCGAAGCGTGGATCATCGTCGACGAGCATGGTCACCCGTTGACCCAGTCACAGTGGCCGACCAGCCGCTGTTTCCAGGCCGGGCGGGTGATCCGCAGCACCATCATCGGCCTGTACCACCGCCCGCGCGGACGCATGCTGTGGTTGTCCACCACCAACGTGCCGGTGTTCGGCAACGGCTGCGACCAGGCCGACCATGTCTATGCGATGTTCAGTGACATCACCGAACTGAAGCGCAACAACACCCTGTTCGCGCGCGCGCAGTCACTGGCCCATATCGGCGGCTGGGAGTGGGATCGCGGCCTGCAGCGCCTGTACCTCACCGATGAAGCGCGGCGCATCGTCGGCCAGCCGGCCGACCTGGAGGACATGCCCGACCTGCTGGACTGCCTGCGCAGCGACGACCGCGCCGCCCTGCAGCAGGCGCTGACCGACACCATCGAACACCGCAGCAGCTTCGGCCTGGAGCTGCAGGGCCAACGCCGCGATGGCCACTCGTTCTGGATCCGGATGATCGGCGAGGTCTCGGCCGGCGATGTCGATGCCGCCCGCATCACCGGCACCGTGCAGGACATCACCGAGCGCAAGCAGGCCGAGGAAACCCTGCGCGTGCAGGCCCGCACCGACCCGCTGACCGGAATCATGAACCGCGATGCGGTGCTGAGCGACCTCGGCGTGCGCATGGACAGCCCCAGCCACGACCGCGTGGCGGTGCTGTACATCGACCTGGACCGCTTCAAGGTGGTCAACGACCTGCTTGGCCACAATGCCGGTGATGAACTGTTGATCGAAGCGACCCGGCGCATCGCCACTGCGATCGGCACCGAAGGCCTGCTTGCACGCTTTGGCGGCGATGAGTTCCTGGTGATCTGCGACCTGCGCGACCAGCCGGACCAGGCCGAACAGCTGGCCGAGCGCATCACTGCGGCGTTCTCGGCACCGTTCCAGCTGGGCAGCGACGAGTTCCCGGTGACCGCCAGCATCGGCATCGCCCGCGCACCGCGCGATGGCAACCGGCCGCAGCAGCTGATCCAGAACGCCGACACGGCGATGTACGAGTGCAAGCGCCGCACCCGCAACGGTTGGCAGGTGTTCTCCCCGGAACTGGCACAGCGCCAGCATGACCGCCTGCAGATCGAGAGCCGGCTGCACAAGGCCCTCGATGGCGACGAGTTCCACCTGGTGTACCAGCCACAGGTCAACCTGCGCAGCGGCGCCACCATCGCCTGCGAGGCGTTGATGCGCTGGCACAACACGCAGCTGGGGCAGATGCGCCCGGACCTGTTCATCCGCCACGCCGAGCACACCGGCGACATCGTGCGCATCGGCCAATGGGCGCTGCGCGAGGCCTGCCGGCAGGTACGGCAATGGCAGGATGACGGGCTCGGCCTGGTGCGGGTGGCGGTCAACGTGTCCTGGCGGCAGTTCGTCGGTGAGGATCTCGCCCGCTGGGTGCGGCAGGTGCTGGATGAGTTCGGCCTGCCCGGCAGCGTGCTGGAACTGGAGTTCACCGAGCGGGTGCTGATCGAGGATGCGCCGGACACCCTGCGCACCTTCGCCCGCCTGCGCGAAATGGGGGTGATGCTGACCATCGACGACTTCGGCGAAGGCTACAGCGCCCTGAACTACCTGCGGCGCCTGCCCATCCATGGGCTGAAGCTGAGCCAGTTGTTCGTCGAAGGCATTCCCCGCAACCGCTCGGATGTGGCGGTGTGCGAGGCAGTCTGCGCGATCGCGCGCAGCCTGGGGCTGGGCGTGGTCGCCGAAGGCGTGGAGACCGAGCCACAACGGCAGTGCCTGCTCGACCTGGGGGTGACCGTCGGCCAGGGCTTCCTGTTCGCCCATGGCCTGCCCGCAGCGGATTTCGAACGTCGCCTGCGCCGCGCCCGCGAACTGGGCTGAGGCCGGCGGCGCAGTGCACAACGGCGGCTGCCGTCGCTTCCGTTAGAATCGGCGGTTCTTGAACCTGCAGGACCGTGCAATGCAGCTGTCTTCCGTACGTGCCGTGATCACTGGCGGCGTCTCCGGCCTCGGCCTGGCCGTGGCCCAGCACCTGGTTGCGGAGGGCGGCAAGGTCGCCCTGTTCGACCTCAACGACGCCAAGGGCGCGGCCGCTGTTGCCGAGCTGGGGCAGGACAACGCCCGCTATTTCAACGTCAACGTCAGTGATGAAGCGTCCGTGTCGGCGGCCATCGACCAGGCCTGCGATTTCCTCGGCGGCCTGAATGTCGCCATGAACTGCGCCGGCATCCTCGGCGCTGGCCGCGTGCTGGGCAAGGAAGGCCCGATGCCGCTGGCCGGGTTCCAGGGCACGGTGATGGTCAACCTGGTCGGCAGCTTCAATGTCGCCAAGGCCGCAGCCAACCGCATGCAGCACAACGAGGCCGGCGTGGACGGCGAGCGCGGCGTCATCATCAACACCGCCAGCGTTGCCGCCTACGAAGGCCAGATCGGCCAGGCCGCCTACTCCGCCTCCAAGGGCGGCGTGGTGGCGATGACCCTGCCGATGGCCCGCGAGCTGTCGCGCTTCGGCATCCGCGTCAACACCATCGCGCCGGGCGTGTTCTGGACGCCGATGGTCGATGGCATGCCCGAGGCCGTGCAGGAATCGCTGGCCGCATCGATCCCGTTCCCGTCGCGCCTGGGCAAGCCGGAAGACTTCGCCAGCCTGGTCGGCCACATCCTCGGCAACACCTACATCAACGGCGAGACCATCCGCCTGGACGGCGCCACCCGGCTCGCTCCGAAGTGATTCCCCCCGGGCGCCGGGACGGCGCCCTCCCCCAACGACCAACATCATCATGAAAGCCAACGACATCAAGAAGGGCAACGTCGTCGAGTTCAACAACGGCGTCTACCAGATCCGCGACATCGAGCGCAGCTCG
>Ga0308156_1003766_pt1 | contig 11231 bp, 8 predicted proteins | sample PhyAR2_FD_201041 | JGI IMG/M metagenome (GOLD analysis project Ga0308156, IMG submission 201041) | Phyllosphere microbial communities from UC Gill Tract Community Farm, Albany, California, United States - DLSL A.R2 | ecosystem: Host-associated > Plants > Phyllosphere > Unclassified | place: USA... | reverse complement strand
CACATGCGAGAGCTCATCGATGGCGGCCAGCAAGGTCTTGGCCTTGTCGCCCAGCGCAGCCATGGCCACGCCGAAGAACATCGAGAACACGACAATCTGCAGAATCTCGTTGTTTGCCATGGCTTCGGCAAACGACTTGGGCACCGTGTGGTTGATGAACTCGCGCAACGTGAACTTGCCGGTGGCGAGGTTGGTGGCGGCGCTCACGTCCGGCAGCGGCAGGCCGAGGTTGGCGCCGGGCTGCAGCACATTGGCCAGCACCATGCCCAACAGCAGCGACACCAAGGATGCGGTGAGGAACCACATCATCGCCTTGAAAAACACCCGGCCCACCGATGCGGCATCGCCCATGTGCGCAATGCCCACGACCAGGGTCGAGAACACCAGGGGCCCGATCAGCATCTTGATCAGCCGCAGGAACACATCGGAGACGATGGAGATGTAGCCAGCAATATCCTTGGCGGCGGCTGCATCACCGGCGCTTGCGTTGACTGCATAGCCCAGCGCAATGCCAGCCAGCATCGCCGCCAAAATCCACAGCGCGGACGAAGAGCCCTTTTTGCCCGTGAGAGCCATAACCAATACCTTTGATGTGTGTGATTTATGGTGCTGTCCAGGGCGCTGCGGGCCTCTTGTGCGGCACACCAGCATGGGGGCCATGCTGGAGGGAGTGCGCCATGACCAGCCCGGGCAGGCTGGCTGCCGGGTGAAGGTGGTAAATCCGCTGCACAAGGAAAGAGCGATGAGGCTGCCTTGGACGGCAGGATTGCAGGTTCTGCGGGCCCGATTGTAGCCGCAAGTTTTTGCGGCTGAGCGCGCCCAACCCGAGAAAGTGGGCGCCTACATGGAGTTTTTTTCCCAATTCACGGGAATTTTGCGCGGCTACCCAGCCACTTTCAACGGGCCGCAGGCGGGTGCGTTGCCGGCCTTGTCCACTGTGGATCGAAGCTTTATAAGAGCCTATCCAGAGACAACTTTGCTAGCGGGCGCGTGCGTCCTGCATGTGCTGCAGCTCATCGGTATAGCGGCGCAGCTGCTGCGCCTGCGCTTGCAGCAGGGGGCGCACTTCCAGTGGCAAGGCAGATTCCAGCACGCGCTGGTAGCGCTCGGCCACCAGCACCAGGCACAGATTGCATTCGGCGATCAGGTCACGGTCGCTGTGGAGGTTGGCCCGCTGCTTGAATTCGGTCCAGCGGCGGTGCATGCGGCCTGCCGCGCTGAGCCCGGGCCGCTCCACCAGCGGGCTGGGCTCGGCCAGCTGCAACTGCACATCCTGCAGCTGCCAGTCCATCGCACGGAAGTGCTCGGCCAGCGCATACAAGTGGCTGCGCAACGCAATGGCTCGCGCTTGCTCGCTGCCTGCTACCAGACACTCCTCACAATCAGCCAGGCCTTGCTGCAGCACGCGTACCGCATGCTGCACCTCCGCGCCAGACAACTGCTCGCCCTCCAGACCGCTGATCGCATGCTCATAGGCGGCGCGGGCGATGGCGCTCGCCTCGGGCCAATCCATGGGGTTGCTGCCGCGCACGTGCTGCCACTGCACTTCGAGCTGGTTGACCAACGCATCAAAGCCTGAAGGGTTGCGCTGTGCTGCATACCAGCCCAGTGCCAGCGCCGGGCGGTAGGCCTCGAAGGGCTGACCCGCCACATAAAAATCCATGCTCTGGTAGTGGCTGCGCCAGTAGCTGTCTTCCCGCGCCGGATTGCCCCACAAGGCCTTGGCCTTGGGTGGCAGGCCACCGGCCATTGCGCCGTGCAGTGCATCGCCCGCCAGATGGGCCATGCCACTGGCGGTGGACGCTGCCAGCCGCAAGGTATTGAACAGCGCCGAGCGCTGGCGGCCAATGCGTTCAGGCGAATTGCGGTACGCCTGGGCCGAAAACACCGAAGTCATCTTTTGCATGGAGAGCACCACCGGGCAGACAGGGAATCACCCATTGTGGCACGGTTCAAACCGCAGCCATGGCAGGTGTCTGTAAGCCAAACCGCCGCCTGGGGAGGCGGCGGTTTATCGGGGGATCCCAGGTTGCCCTGCCTCAATCGTCACTGGCCGACAGCCCCAGCTCCTGGATCTTGCGGGTGATGGTGTTGCGGCCAATGCCCAGGCGCTGGGCTGCCTCCATGCGCCGGCCATGGGTTGCAGCCAGCGCGCTTTTGATCAGCTGCGATTCGAAGCGGCGGCTGAGCACATCCCAGACCTCGGTGCTGCCGGACTGCAGCAGCGCATCGGCCTCGCGCGCCAGATCGCCCTCCCAATCACCGGCCGCAGCTGCGCCGTGGATGGCACCGCTCGCGCTGCCGTGGACGGGCATGGACAGGGCTGCGGGCTGGGCAGGCGGCTCAACGGCGGCGGGCCGGTAGCTGTATTCCTGCGCGGGGGCCTGCACCGCAGGTGCCAGGCCAGGCATGCCCGCAGGGGCCAGCGCCGCCGCCGGTGTGGCCTGCAGCACTTCCGGCGGCAGATCCTGTGCGGAGACCCACTGCGCGGGCGCCATCACGGTGATCCAGTGGCAGATGTTCTCCAGCTGCCGCACATTGCCCGGAAAGGCGAACTGGGCCAGCTGGGTCAGTGCAGCTTCGGACAGCTGCTTGGGCTCTACCCCCAGTTGCTTGGCGCTGGCCGCCAGAAAGTGGCGCGCCAGCATTGGAATGTCTTCCTTGCGCTCACGCAGAGGCGGCAGGCGCAAGCGGATGACATTGAGGCGGTGGAACAAGTCTTCGCGGAACACGCCCTTGTGCACCCGATCCTCCAGATTCTGGTGGGTCGCGGCAATCACGCGCACGTGGGACTTGACGGGCACATGGCCCCCCACGCGGTAGAAATGCCCATCAGACAGCACGCGCAGCAGGCGGGTCTGCAGGTCAAACGGCATGTCACCGATTTCATCAAGGAACAGGGTACCGCCCTCGGCCTGCTCAAAGCGGCCTCGGCGCTGGGTCTGGGCGCCAGTGAAGGCGCCACGCTCATGGCCAAACAGCTCGCTCTCGAGCAAATCCTTGGGGATGGCGGCCGTGTTGATGGCCACAAACGGGCCGCCCGCCACCGGCGAATGCTTGTGCAGCGCGCGTGCGACCAGCTCCTTACCCGAGCCCGATTCGCCGGTCACCATGACCGTGACATTGCTTTGCGACAGCCGGCCGATGGCACGAAACACATCCTGCATCGCCGGGGCCTGGCCCAGCATCTCACCATTGCCGGCGGACTGCGACAGCTCAGGCGCCTGGCTCTCGCTTTGCTGCACGGCACGCTTGATCAGCTCCACCGCCTTGGGCAGGTCAAAGGGCTTGGGCAGGTATTCAAATGCGCCGCGCTGGAAGGCCGAGACGGCGCTGTCCAGATCCGAGTAGGCGGTCATGATGATGACCGGCAGCTGCGGGTGGTCCTCATGCACTTGTTCCAGCAGTTGCAGGCCATTGCCGCCTGGCATGCGGATGTCGCTGACCAACACCGACGGGGCCAGTGCCTGGTCGCTCACGCTTTCAAAGGCTTCCAGTACTTCCTTGGGATGCACAAAGCTGCGCGTGGGCAGCTGCTCGCGGGCGAGTGCCTTTTCCAGTACGAATCGGATCGACGGGTCATCATCCACTATCCAGATTGGTTTCATTGTCGCTATCACCCTACCCTTACAGTTCTACATACCGTGGTCCTGCAGCAAGGGATGCGATCTGCACCCTAGTCTGTCAACGGCAGCATGATGCGGAAATCCGTGCGCCCAGGCTCGCTCTCGCATTCGATAAGGCCTTCGTGCCGCTGCACAAAGGTCTGCGCCAAAGGCAAACCCAGGCCCGTGCCGCCATCACGTCCGGTCACCAAGGGGTAGAAGATCCGCTCCTTGATGTCCGGCTCGATGCCAGGACCGTTGTCAATGACATGCAATTCCAGTGCCAACTTGTGCCGCTTGCGGCCCAGGGTCAACTGCCGGGCAATGCGTGTACGCAAGGTGATGCGTGCATTGTCCTGCGCCATCTGCGGCACCAGCACCTGTGCTGCATTCTGCACAATGTTCAGCAATGCCTGAATCAACTGCTCGCGATCACCGCGGATTTCGGGCAGCGAGGTGTCGTAATCGCGCTCAATGCGCAGGCCTTGCGGGTACTCCAGCAACACCAGCTGGCAGACGCGCTCGCAGACCTCGTGGATATTGACATCGCCGACCGTGTGCGGATGGCGGTGTGGCGCAAGCAAACGGTCGACCAGCGCCTGCAGGCGGTCGGCCTCATGGATGATGACGTCGGTGTATTCCTTGAGCTGGGCATCGGGCAGCTCCAGCTCCAGCAGCTGGGCAGCACCGCGTATGCCACCCAGCGGATTCTTGATCTCATGGGCAAGGTTGCGTATCAACTCCTTGTTGGCCAACGCCTGCTCGCGCACGCGCTCCTCGCGATCCTGGCGCACCTGCTGCTCCAGCGGCCACAGCTCCACCAGAATGCTCTCCTCCTCTTCCCACCATGAGAGGTTGGCATGCACCGGAAAGGAGTCCTGCAGGCTGCGCCGCAACTGCGCCTCGAAGCGCAGCGACGAGAAGCGCTGCGCCCGCGCATCGACCAGGGCCTTGTGGACCAGTTCGTCATCCTGAAAAAAACCGCCGAAGTAATGCCCCAGGATGCTTTTGCGCGAGACGCCCAGCGCGTTCTCCAGGGCTGCATTGACCCGTTCAGCGGCGCCGTCGAGACGAATCACGGCGACCAGGGTGGCGATATGTTCCAGCGCCTGCCATTCACGATCGATGGCACGGAGGTCAGACATGGGGTGTGCCCAGAAAGGTAGAAGCCCTGATTATGGGGCCGGCAAGCGCTGGAGCTCGCGCTGAATGCCAGCGATATCGCTGTCGTTGCGCGCGATTTCCTGCTTCAGATCTTCCACGCGCTTGGTGTAGAAGGCGGGGTTGCGCATCTCCAAGGCGTTTTTCTCAGGCTCGCCATTGTTGTACTCGCGCGCCAACGCGGTCTTCTTGTCCTGGGCTTTTTTCAGCTCGGTCTCCAGGATGAGGCGCGCGTCGGAATCGCGGGCGCGGCCCTCGGCCGTGGTAGAGCGTGGCGCGGGTGTGGCGGCAGCGGGTGCACGCGCCGGGCGTGGCGCAGCAGCCGGGGCATTTGGTGCGGGTGCGGGGCTGGCAGCGGGCGTATGCGGGCGTGTGCCTTGCACGACGGTGACGTTGGCGCCTTCCACCACGGCACAGCCTTTTTGCCGTGCCTTGGCCACATCGTTGGTGTATTCATTGCCACAGCGGTAAATGCGATCCTGCGCCACCGCGCCTTGCGCACATGCCACTGCCACCATCAAAAACAACAACTTTGTATGCATAACCCCGTTTCGCCCGTTCGCTCCACTTTGCCTTTAAACCCGTGACAGCCTTTAGCGACTTTGCACGATGACCCCTCTGCAACCCGCAGTGTAGCTACAAAGGAGGTCGATCACGCCGAACAGTTCCTGCTGTTACAGATTCGCCGCAAGCCGCCAACGCCAGCGCGGCGGACCCCTGATAAAAAACGACCTGCCACCTTGGAAGGTTGACAGGTCGCTTTGTCCAGCCTGACCAGGCCGAAAAGCCTGGCGGGAACGGCTTTACAGCGAGTAGTACATATCGTATTCGACAGGGTGCACCGCTTGGCGGAAGCGGGTCACTTCGCCCATCTTCAGCTCAATGTAGGCATCCAGCATGCTGTCGCTGAACACACCGCCCTTGGTCAGGAAGGCGCGGTCGGCATCCAATGCTTCCAGGGCCTGGTCCAGGCTGTGGCACACGGTGGGGACCAGCTTGTCTTCTTCCGGAGGCAGATGGTACAGGTCCTTGGTGGCAGCTTCGCCTGGATGGATCTTGTTTTCCACGCCATCCAGACCGGCCATCAGCAACGCTGCGAAGCCCAGGTAGGGGTTCATCAGCGGATCGGGGAAACGTGCTTCCACGCGGCGGCCCTTGGGGTTGCTCACGTAAGGAATACGGATCGATGCCGAGCGGTTCTTGGCCGAGTAAGCCAGCTTCACAGGCGCCTCGAAACCAGGAACCAGGCGCTTGTAGCTGTTGGTGCCAGGGTTGGTGATGGCGTTCAGTGCACGGGCGTGCTTGATGATGCCGCCGATGTAGTACAGCGCGAAATCGGACAGACCGGCATAGCCGTCACCGGCAAACAGGTTCTTGCCGTCTTTCCACACGGACTGGTGCACGTGCATGCCCGAGCCGTTGTCGCCCGAATAGGGCTTGGGCATGAAGGTTGCGGTCTTGCCGTAGGTGTCCGCCACGTTCCAGATCACGTACTTCTGCACCTGGGTCCAGTCTGCACGCTCCACCAGCGTGGAGAAGCGGGTGCCCAGTTCGTTCTGGCCAGCGCCGGCCACTTCGTGGTGGAACACTTCGACGGGGATGCCCAGCGACTCGAGCAGCAGGGACATTTCAGCGCGCATGTCCTGGGTGCTGTCCACGGGAGGCACTGGGAAGTAGCCACCCTTGACGCGTGGACGGTGACCCCGGTTGCCATTGTCGAACTTGGCGCCGCTGTTCCAGGGGGCTTCGTATTCTTCGATGTCGAAGAACGGGTTGTTGGGTTCGGTGCTCCAACGCACGCCGTCGAAGATGAAGAATTCTGGCTCTGGACCGAAATAGGCGGTATCGCCCAGGCCCGATGCCTTCAGGTAGGCTTCAGCGCGCTTGGCCACCGAACGTGGATCGCGGTCATAGGCCTTGCCGTCACCGGGCTCGATCACGTCGCACTGCAGGAACATCGTGGTTTCGTCAAAGAACGGATCGATGTTGGCCGTGTTGGGATCGGGCATCAGCAGCATGTCGGAGGCTTCAATACCCTTCCAGCCAGCAATGGAGGAGCCATCAAACGCGTGGCCCGAGGTGAACTTGTCTTCGTCAAAGTGCGAGATAGGCACCGTGACGTGCTGTTCCTTGCCACGGGTGTCGGTGAAACGCAGATCAACGAACTTGACCTCGTTCTCGTCCAACATGCTCATCACATCTGCAACGCTCTTGGCCATCTAATGCTCCAAAGAAAATCGTGAATAAAAAGGGCTGTGCCAAGACTAAAGCAGTTTACGTGCCAGTTTTGTGACATGCCCATACCGACCGGAAAAAGCGGGCTTGGCGAATGCTCCTGCATCCGTACTGTGCCCAAAGCCAGACTGTACCGCGCTTTTGGCCTACCCCCAGAGGGGCGCTGAGGATTTTGCAGCCGGCGGCCCAGATCCGTGCAGCGCGAGGGCTAGGATACGGCATTGGCACCAAAATGGTGCAAATCGGGGGTGACGTAACTTGAGAAGCGTCAGCGCACCAAAATGGGTATTAACGCACTGCATTGGTGCGCTGCCTGCAGGAATATAGGCTGTGAGCCTGCCGACCTCCGCGCCCTGCCCCGCCCAGACCCTAAATCGCATCTCCGGAGTCTGGCACTGGCGCACCATCGGTTTTGCCGCGCAGCGCGGGCTCCGTCACCGGCAGCTGTGCGCCCGTATCTCCATTGGCAATCCGCAGCTGCTCCAGCGCAGCCAGGCAGAAATGGATGAACCACAGCGAGGAAAACGCAAAGGTGATCGCATAGATCCATACGGCGATCGGAATCAGCACCACAAAGCCAATCGTGAAGACCATGCCCGAGGCCCAGACGATGCTGGGCGCGATGCCGATATAGCCGGAGATGATGCCCATCAGCAGCAGCGGCCAGCGGTGGCGCTGCAGGAGGGTGTCGCGTTCGGCCTTGCTGGCATGGTCGGCCAGCGCATCCACACTCATCACGCGGTAGGTGAGCCAGCCCCAGATGACGGGAGGCACAATCAGCACCAAAGGGGGGATCAGCCACAGCGGCATCGTCACGACAAAGGCCACGACGGCCACTGCCGAGGTGCTCAGGGCCCAGAGCACACTGGTCACCAGGCCCATGCCTTTTTTCTTCTCCAAAAGGGGGAAGCGCTGCTCGGTCACCATATTGACCAGCGCGGGCGTCATCAGCAGTGCAATCACCAGCAGCGCAACCACCGCTGCCACGGGCGTGATCAGGATCAGCACCACAAAGGGCGCGATGCCCGCTGCAAAACCCTCGGTGCCGCTGCTGCCAAACCAGCTGAACACCGTGCGCAGCCAGCCAATGGTCTCCACCCAGTGCTGCATGGTTGCGACCGTGCCCGACCAGAAGAAATAGCTCCAGCCCCCCAGAGCCACCAACATCACCACCAGCGGCAAAATGGACAACAGCATCACACGCGGACGGAAGCAATAGGCGGCAGCGCGCCAGAAAGCATCAAACATCAGGCTGGAGCCGGCAGACGCTGAGGGCATGGGTGAACTCCTTGTAGGTTTCAGCGGCACCGCAGGACAGGGAATCGCCCTCTGCGGCAGCGGATGGCAGGCATGGACTTCGCTTCAGGCACGGCCCAGCAACCGCAACAGACCACGCCACTGCTGGCTCCAAAAACCGCGCCCGTAATCGCGCAACTGCCCGTGGCGGTTGGGCTGCACCTGGTCACGGATACCGGTGGGGTCATAGCGTAGCTCAAAGTTGGCAGTGCCAAAAAGCATATCCCACCATGGCAGCAGTACACCAAAATTACAGCCTCCCAACCGGGTACGGGGCACGGCCTCGCCGGCCTGGACGGCGGGGCTGGGCGCCGCAGATGACGCGGGTGACTCGTGGCCAATGCCGATGGCGTGGTGGCGGCGGTGAAAGCGCGGGCTGATCCACAGGCGCTCGCCCAGGCGGCCGAACCACAGGCGCAGGTTGGCGTGCTGCAGGCTTTCGCTCAGTTGGGTGATGGCGACAATCGCGACGAACTGGCTGGGCGCCACACCGATCAAGACGGCGACAAATACCAAAATACTGTCATGCACCAGGTCATCGAGCAGGTGGTTGCGGTTGTCGCTCCACATCGTCATCTGCCGTTGGGAATGGTGCAAGGCATGCAGCCGCCACCACCAGACAAACTGGTGCTGGCCCCGGTGGATCCAGTACGCGACGAAGTCGAACACCACCAGGTAGATCAGCAGGCTTACCCAGCCCAGGTCCGTGACACCAGGCCAGAGTGCATCCAGATGCCAGGTCTCAAAACCGCGCACGCGCAGTGCGCCCACCACCATGTCCCACAGCGGATCGATGGTGAAGAACAAGGCCAGCCGGAACAGACCCAGGCGGTGGATAAAGGTGTAGAGCATGTCCACACGGATCGCATGCCGGTCGGTCACCGCCTCGACGGGCCGCCAGCGCTGCAGCGGCGCGATGACCAGGACCATGATGACGATCTGCAGGCAACCGACCAAGAACCAGCCCGCTGCCGTATAGCCATCTTCCAGGTAGCTGGCAAGGCCCAGGTTGAACAGCAGCGGCTGCAGCAGCTGCTCGAACAGCCACTGCTGCGCGTTATCAAAAAGCGTGCTGAGAAATTCCATGGTAAACCATTAGTGCGAATCGGGCTTCCAGCGCTGCAGCCAGTGTGCGCTACCGCGCGCGCTTTCAGCCACCATGCTGACGAATCCAATCCTTGTATTGCGGATGCTCACGCAAGGTGGCAAAACAAAATCCCTTGGCCTGCAGACCTTCGATCAGCGGCTCCCAAGGGTCCTTGCGGTCCCAGATGCCCAGGTGGGCCAGCAAGATATCGCCAGGGCGGATGTCGCGGAGCGCCTTGTCCAGCAACTGCTGGTTGGGGTATTGGTCGCTGGGCAGTTCATCACCCAGAAAGCCCGCCGGCGACCAACCCACATGCGCATAGCCGCAGCCCTTGGCGGCGGCTATCAGGCTGGGCGAGGTCTTGCCACCCGGCGCGCGAAACAGCGGCAAGGGCTTGACGCCAGTGATCTTGGCGAGGCGGTCTTCCGATTGCTGGATTTGCGCGCAGTACTGCGCGGCCGTCCATTCAAAGCGTTGCCCGGCCTTTGGGCCTTGCGAAGGCTGCACTTTGAACCGGGGCGCAGCGCCTGCCGGCACTTTGACATCGCCACGCCAGTAGGTGTGGTCCCAGGTGTGGGAGGCAAAGGCATGGCCTTCTGCGGCGCGCGCACGCCACCAGGGCGCCCAGTGGTCACCCAGGCTGCCATCGCCCTCCTTGGTGCGTTCATTGGCCGCAAAGAAGGTGACCTTGACCTGCGTCTTGTGCAGCACCTCGGCGATGTGGTTGGCCACCCCCATGTGGCCAGTGTCCAAGGTCAGATAGACGGGCTTGCTGCAACTCGCTCCTGCAGCAGCCGCTGCGGCGGGCGCTGAAGCAGCAGGCTGGGCAAAGGCAACGGCGCTGCCCAAATGGGCGGCCAGAAGCCAGAAAAATTTGCTGCGCATAGCGTGGCTATCCCCTCTGCGGCTGACTCAACGATGCACTAGCGCGGTGCGTGGTCCAGCACCCAGATGCCGTGCGGCGATTTGCCGACCTTGACCTGGTTGACCACCTTGCGCTCAACCGTGTCGATCACGCTCATCTTGCCTGCCCAGCGCGAGCTGAGGTAGATATAGCGGCCGTCCGGGCTCACATCCATGCAATCGGGGCCGCTGGGTCCAGGGTAGCGGTCGACCACCTTCTGGCTCACCATGTCGAGCTTGCTGATGGTATTGGCCACCCGGTTGCTGACGAAAAGATGGCGGCCATCGCCGGTCGCGCGGAAGGCGTGCGCACCCTTGTCGGTCTTGATCGTATTGACCAGCCGGGGCTCGGCGCCACTGACGTCGAACACCTGAACGCCGTCACTTCCGGTGAGCGCAATGAACACGAATTTATCGTCCGGGCTTCCATACAGATCGGCCGGCATCTGCCCCGTCTTGGTGCGCCACTTGAGGGTCTGTGTGGCTATGTCGATCGCCACCAGCTCGTCGCTGTCCTGCATCGTCGAGTAGATCGTCTTGCTCTTGCTGTCGATCCACAGGTGGCTCGGGGTTTTGCCTGTCGCTATGCGCTTGGCCAGCTTGGGTTCCTGCCCCTCCCAACGGTAGATGTCGATATGGTTGAGACGATTGGCGGCCGTAACGAACCACTTCATGTCCGGCGAAAAACGCAGGTGGTAGGGATCGGAAATACCCTGGATCACGCGCTGCACCTCCGCTGTCTTGGGATCGACAAAGGTCAGCGAGTCGCCGGTGGCATTGGCCACGATCACCGACTTGCTGTCCGGCGTCAGGTACAGGTGATGCGGCTCCTTGCCGGTGGGAATGCGCTTGACCTCTTTCCAGGTCACCGGATCGATGACGCTGATGCTGGCATCGAGGGAATTGAGCACAAGGATCGGGTTGGCAGCATGCACCGCAGTGGC
>Ga0308156_1003765_pt1 | contig 11232 bp, 22 predicted proteins | sample PhyAR2_FD_201041 | JGI IMG/M metagenome (GOLD analysis project Ga0308156, IMG submission 201041) | Phyllosphere microbial communities from UC Gill Tract Community Farm, Albany, California, United States - DLSL A.R2 | ecosystem: Host-associated > Plants > Phyllosphere > Unclassified | place: USA... | reverse complement strand
TCCAAAACTGGTCCGACAACGTCTATAACCTCGTAACTAAACGAGCAAAAGCCTACGAAGGCGCAACCGTTGAATGGATCGACGGCAACTTAGGAGCCAAAACAACCATGAAATACCCAAGTGTCTACTTAGACGGACGAGGCGCACGAGGCACCATGCTATCCATTGCATTTGCCGGAGCCAACCAAATCCAAGACACAGGCGCAAAAATGATCCACAATGCACCAAACACTTCAAGCTCGATCGTCTCAAAATCAATTTCAAAAGACGGCGGGGAAGTAAACTACCGAGGCCAAGTCACCTTTGGAAAAGACAGTGCCGGCTCGATCTCTCACATCGAATGCGATACCATCATCATGGACGAATGGTCCAAATCAGATACCATCCCATTCAACGAGATCCACAACAGCCAAGTCTCGTTAGAACACGAAGCAAAAGTCTCCAAAATCTCAGAAGAACAACTCTACTACCTCATGAGCCGCGGCTTGACCGAATCCGAAGCCACAGAAATGATCGTCATGGGCTTCGTCGAACCATTCACGAAAGAACTACCGATGGAATACGCGGTAGAGTTGAACCGGTTGATTAGTTATGAGATGGAAGGTAGCGTTGGTTAAGGTTAAATTACCAATGATTTCAAGCTTTTCATTGGGTGGGTGATTGACATTTGCCACAAATTTGCCACAAAAATAATAAAAAAATTTAGGAGTGCTCTTTGAGTGCTCCTTTTTCGTTCATATAGTTTTGGTAGAGTTTTAAAGAATCATCTTCGATTTTTTCTGTAATGTGCATATAAATGTCAGCAGTCACACTTATAGTGCTGTGCCCAAGTCGAGTACTGACATACTTTATGTTTGCCCCGGATTCTAGTAAATGAACTGCATGGCTATGCCGCAAAGCATGAGGGGAAAGTACAGGGACATTCGCACGTTCACATGTTTTATAGAAAAATTCTCTAACAACTGAATGGCGCAAATAGTTGCCGTTTTCGTTTGAAAATACCATAGATTCATTTATTGGGCTATCGTATGATCGATACCTCAAAATACATTCATTCTTGTTTATTTTATGTTTCTTTAGCAGGTGAACAAGACGATCATCAATTTTGATCGTACGAATACTTGTTTTTGATTTAGGTGGCGTAATTATTGAATTGTTATGATCATCGTAAGATAGTGATTTGTTTACTGTTAATTTATCTCCGTCAATATCTGACCACTCTAACGCTAAAGCTTCGCCTAATCGGAGACCAGTACTCGCTAACAGGTAGAATAAGACGTAATATTGAATGGAATGAGCGTATTTACCTAATTTATAAGAGGATAAGTATTCTAACATTTGAGCAAGCTCATTTTTAGAATAGAATTTCAATTTCTGTTCTTCTTTAGCGGTTGGGAGTTTTATTTTTTTGGCAACATTTTTTTCAAGATAGTTGAGTTCATATACTGCAGTCTCTAATGCATCGTGTAACACATTTAGATTTGATCGAATTGTGTTTCTTGTTTGTTGCTTTGTGGTGTCTAGGTCATTTACCCACTTAACAATATCTGTACGGGTTATTTCCTTTAAACTCATCATTCCAAACGTAGGTAATATATGAAGTCTTATGGAACGTTCTAACCTAAGATAAGTTGATTGTTTGATATTTGGTTTTTTGTAAACTTCGAGCCAGTCCTCCAAATAGTCGGCCATCAATATGTTATTAGCTCCAATCTGAACACCGTTATTATATTGTCTTTCAAGTTCATTTGCCGCAGCTTGTGCATCTCTCTTTGTTCTAAACCCGCTTTTCGAAACTTCTCTAAATTTTCCGTTATCTTTATATCGAATACGAAAACGCCACTTTCCGTTTTCTTGTTGCTTGATACTAGCCATGATAATCAACACCTTTCTTAGACATTCTAGGACTCTAAGACTGCTAACTCTCTATCTTGAAAGCCTGTTGTTTTTTTACTAACGCAATATCTCCTTCGGATATTTCTATTTGAGACAAAACATCATTTGTTAGTATTAAATTTAAGCAGTTATCCATGTCAATATTAAATTTTGCTTCAATCTGTAGTGAAAAACCGTTTGGTATGGTCAAATTTTTTTCAGACATAATGAATCCCTTTTCAAGAATGTATGTTCGTTTTTAAGACAAAAAAATAATAATTAAACTGCAACTTCGTTTCTTACCATTTCTAAAATAAGATTTCTGATAGTAGATTCGCAATTGTAATCTAGTTCATAGTAGTCCATAAATGAAAAAATGTTTATTTGATATGGATCGATGTGACATTCAGATAAAAAATCGTAGAGTAAATTCTCAATCATAAATCGATCAGCTTCATATTCCATTTTAGTTCTGAAATAAAATATCTTGTAGAGCTCAATAAATTCTTTGTGATCTACAACATGCTTTATTTCATGATAAATTGTTTTTCTCCTGTCTTCTTGCGAGAGGCTGCAGTTAACGAAGATAATATGCTCTTCTTCGATATAGCAGCCATCTGATTCCATTTCAACATAAGCAATACCTACGCCACATTCATCAAGTACCTTTTCTAATAACTGCATACACTCACCTCACTTCGAACTTTGTCTACCTTCTATATAAGCGCGAATTGCCGCTCTGTCTATCTCGGTCAGTGGTTTACCACCAAAAGTCATAGCGTTGTCGAGCATCTTGTCTAAGTCGTCAGCCACACGTTCCTGTGTCGGATTAGGGTTGTCTGTGCGTCCTAGTAAGTAATCAATTGATGTGTCGAAATAATCTGCTATTTTTTTTAACTTATCTGTTCCAGGTACTCTTTTTTTCCATTGATAAATCGTGTTTGTCGGGAGGCCTACTTTGTTTTCAAGTACTGAGACACTAATACTTCTAGACTTGCAGAGCTGCTTAATCCGTTCCACTAAAATTTCCATTATAATCACCTTTAAAGCTCAGATAGAATGTCGCTAATATTTTTATTAGTTTTTAGTTGACAACTAATAAAAATGTTAGTATACTTCATTCATAAGCTGGTTATTTAGCTAGAAATAAAACTAAAGAGAACCAATAAAATTCAAATTTTCGAGGTCGGCAAACTTAGAAATGTTGATTTATGGCTTTTTAAAGTCTTATTTAGCTATAACTATATACTAATACATTTATTAGTTAAATGTCAACGATTAGTTTAAATTCTAGCTATATTTCTAGCTTAAATATATGAGAAATGAGGTGACGTTATGGTCATTGAAGATTTTCATGAAATGGTCCTGATTCAAATGAAACGTCAAGATAAAACCTGGAAATACCTTGGAGAATTAATCGGAACTTCACCGACATACGCCAAGCAAATTGTAGAAGGTGTTCAAAAAGGCCCTAAAGCCCAGAAATACAAACGTACAATTGCCAACGATTTACAGATTGTGATAGTAAAGGGGGTGTAATCTATGTTTCCACAACAAAAACAGTCAGTGACGGTGGATATTCAGGTTGATGACGCTTACTGGAAAGAATATGCAGACGCATACCTCAAAGAATTGTTCGACCACTATTTACAACCACAGTTTTTAACTATTGCTGACATGGAAAGAATTACTCGTCGAAAACGAGCGTGGATAATGGAGTACATTGTTGATGATCCATATGTTAGGAAAAACAAGTTAGCGAAAAAAGATACAGATGGCAAATGGATCTTCGATGCCGAAAATATTCGACCGTTTTTAAAACGATTGTTCGATGATTTACCAGATTATTAAAATAATGGAGGCAACATAATGAATCAACCGCAAATTTTTAATTTCGAGAAAAAAGATGTTCGAACAGTTTTAATAAATGATGACCCATATTTTGTTGGGAAAGACGTTGCAGAAGTCTTAGGATATAGTAACACTAAAAAAGCAATCCTAAATCATGTGGATGAAGAAGACAAGGGGGTAACGAAATGGGACACCCTTGGAGGAAAACAAAACATGACGATCATCAACGAATCAGGGCTATACAGCTTAATACTTAAATCCAAGATGCAAAATGCTAGAAAGTTCAAACGTTGGGTGACAAGTGAAGTCCTTCCTACAATCAGAAAAACAGGAAGCTACACAAACGTCCCTCAAAGCTTTGCTCAAGCATTGCGACTAGCAGCTGATTTAGAAGAAAAAAATCAACTACTCGAACAACAAATTGCTGAATACGAACCAAAAATCAGCTATCTGGATATGATTCTTTCATCGACAGATACTGTCGCAACGTCTCAAATTGCAGCTGATTACGGAATGTCGGCAATTGCACTTAATAAATTGCTCAACCACCTTGGCGTCCAACACAAAGTTGGTGGTCAGTGGATACTTTATCGCAAACATATGAACCAAGGATATACGAAATCGCACACAAGCGAGATCTCAAAAGCTGATGGCAGTTTAAAAGTTGTAATGAATACTAAATGGACGCAAAAAGGCAGAGTCTTCATATACAACTTATTAATTGCCAAGGGATATTATCCTCAAATGGATTTAGAGGAAATTAATTAGGGGGGTGTTGTGAATTATGGCTGACATTGCTGAAATCACACAAAAAGATAGAGAAAAAATTAAACAATATGTAGAAAATTCAAACTTTCTAACATATACGATGCTTGCGAACAGATTCAATATCGACAAAAGCTACTTATCTTTAATCTTAAGTGGTAAAAGAACTTCTGCGGAAGCAAATAAAATTATCGATTCAATTATTGCTATGTATGAACTGTAGAAAGAGAGGGATCATTCATGACTAATCTAGCTTTAGTCAATTTAGAAGATTTAAAGATTTTGTTATCAGAACATTCCATTCCAAATGAAATTTGGAATTCGAAAAAAGCAGCTGATTTTTTAACAGTCAGTGTTCCAACTTTGCATAAAGAAGCTGAACTTGGAAAAGTTCCTGGAGTAAGAATTGGCAAAGATTGGAAGTTTTCTTCAATCGCTCTATATCAATATGTATCTAAAAAGGAGGAATCAAAATGAAAGACAGCATAAAGAAATACGAGGAATTTTTGAAGGAAAAAGGAATACAGGAAGAAAAAAATACACCAGCAATTATGTCTGCCGTGCAACAAGCGATTGGGGAAATTTTAATCGATAGCGAAAAAATGAAAGGAAGAAAAATGATGGATAACGAAAAAGGTATTTTAATCACGATGAAAATTGGAGAGAACGAAATGAGAGGTTTTGTTTCCAAGGTTTCAGATGAAGAAGTTTCAAACGAAGAATCACTTGAATTTTACAACTCAACGTTTGAAGGTTATGAACAGCGATTAAGCCTCGTAGCAAGCCGAGTATATACCAAGTTGGAAAAGATTGTTAAAAAAGAGGAAATCCGCACTGTTGCAGAAATCCTCAAAGCTTTAGCTACAGCCCCAGATTTTTAAAAGTTGCGATAGTTTCTTTGGCAGAAACTTGCTTTATATCATCTTTGTCGTTTGACTTTTTGTTTTCAGCCGACCACTGACTGATAAGGAAATTATACCAAAAATAATCCCACACGGAAGGAGTGGCTAGGATGGTTGTACTACAAATAATTGTTTCCGTAGTGTTCATTTGGTCGTGCATACCAATTTGTCTCTGTATTATGAAAAAGTTGCGCCCTGAGTTTTACAAATTCTACACAGTTTATAGCATAACAATAGCTATCGCATTTACTTTGTTTGCAATTTCTCGACTTCCATTTTAATCGTAGGAATGATTTGGTCGTGTGACAAACTAAATTTTCACTTGTTTGGCTTGATAAGTATTTTGCAAAGAATCGAAACAACTAGCATAAGTGTTATGGGTGAGGTAACACCATTAATTACACCATAAGCCATTGTAAAAATAGCTTGGTAAATAAAGTCAGAAAGTGAACCGTAGAATGTCTGTTTATTTAAAAATACATCTAAGAAAGAAGGATCGACATCTTGATTTATAACTTTTTCTTTGTGTTCGGAATCTTGAGTTTTATTAGATACCAACTCACTTTTATCACTTATTTCTTGATTGTCCTCGAACAGCGTAATGGGCATAGATTTAAGATAATCTCGAATCTCATTGGATTCTTGAATGTTCTGATTGGCAATAAATTCCGACGCTAACAATAAACTTTCTTTTTCCTCTTTTGTAAAATCTTGTTTCTCTTTCAACTCAACTAATCTGGAGTCCAAATTAGTAAGTTGAATTTCGATTGGAACATCATTTTTGAGTTCATCGGGAGTAGTAATATCGCTATAAAATTTCTTTATATCTGGGATTAAGGAACGAATCTTGTCGTAATGTTCAGTTGCTAATTTCACATTTTCAGTAGCAGCATTCATTATCTCAACCTGTGGAGCAATCACTTCTTCAAATTGTCGAATTTGTTCTAAGGCAGGCTCAATAATTTTCTTTCGTTCTTTTAAGTAAGAATTAAATTGTTCAAGAGTAAATGAATCCATTAATACACCACCAGTTTTTAAATAATTATACCAAAGAAAAGAGGAATTAAAATGGAAATCACAATCAAAGCAACGTCAGAAGAAGTAAAAGAATTGCTACAGACCATTGCAAGTAGTAAGGAACAAATTGAAATCAACGAGCAAACTATCGAAAAAATTAGTTCAGCCTTAGGAGCTAACATTAGTTTAGCGACAGAATTTTGATGACGTGGATAGAATCGTCATTTTCGATAATGAATACGGATATATAGGAGGTAATTTAATGGCATACACAGTACAACAAGAACACCAAATTCTCAATCTTATAAGGCTACGTAGAAAAGAATTACAGGATGATCGTGCAGCACTCAGAAAAGCCGATGAGCTTTCAGATAGACAAGCAGAGCTGATTGCGATGGAGCTTGAAGATTTACGCATGTTAGAAATTAAAAATAGGGAGATAAGACTATGACGAAATTTGACACGATAGTAATGGGGCTGATTATAGCAATGCTCATTTCAATCACTCATTTCAGTTTAACTATGGGTACCATGTTCGGAACACTAATGATTTTGATAAACCTATTAGATTCGAAAGGAAGGAGAACATATGAATCGAAAAGAAGCTTTGAAAAAAGGAAAGATGATTGCTGATCGATGGTGGTATGACAATAAGTCAACTATCTTAAGTCAACAGGTAATCAACAAACAAAAGAAATGGCAGGAAATTAAATGAAATTAAGACAAAAAATAAAAGAGTATCTATTTTACAGACATGTTTTTTATTGTCCGGATTGTCGCTATACATTACGCCTTAGTAATAAGTTACTACAACAGTGTCATCCATGGGATGGACCGTATTGTCCAAAGTGTGGAGAAAAAATACAAAAAAAGTGACTCAGCCGACCAAAGCAAAGAGTCACAAAGAAAACATATCTAAGGAGATTTTAGCATATGAAGAATGAACTTTCCAGTTTAGATCAATATTTGACTAATCACAAAACTGATCGTTCCACAGAAATTAAAGCATTTGATTGGCAAGGAGAACCTCTTTATTTGGGAGAAACAGTTTATTCAATTGATAATGAATATGTTCGAGAAGATGATTTAAAAGCGTTTATAGAAAGTAGTGTCGGAAAGCCGGTGGAAATATGAAAGAGATGAATGAAATGTCTTTCAACGAGAAAGTGATCTCTGTACAAAATGAGCTGAAAGCTCCTAAAAGTCAGTATAGTGAGTACGGCAATTATAACTATAGAAATTGTGAGGACATCCTAAAAGCTGTTAAACCATTAAATCAAAAAATGGGATTGTTACTGACACTTACAGATGAACCTGTTGTAATTGGAAATCGTTTCTATATTAAAGCAACCGCACTATTAACAGATGGAAAAGAAGTGCTAAGTATTACTGCATATGCGAGAGAGGCTGAATCAAGAACAAAGATGGACGATAGCCAAGTAACAGGATCTGCTTCTTCATATGCTCGAAAGTATGCTTTAAACGGTCTGTATTTAATTGACGATGCTAAAGATGCAGATGCGTTGCCGCAAGAAAACAAAGAAGCAAAAAATTTGCGTGAAGAATTTTTAAAAACTTTCGACAAATATGTCGAAGAGATAGCGAATGTCACTAATTTACCAAAAGAAGTGGTTGCTGCGAATTCACTAGGAAAGAAAGGATTCGATAGTTTAGAACAAGTAACTGATGAATTTTATTCAGACCTAATAGGCTATTTGAAGCTTTCAGCGAAAAAAGCAGCCCAAAAATTCAATGATGAGCCTAACCAACAGAAACGCACCGTCAAAAAACCATCTTGGGAGGATTTATAAATGAGCAATGAACTATCAACAGAAGTCATCTTTGATGTTAATTATCAACCAAGTGTAATTGAAATTATCAATGAAGATCAACTAGCGAATTTAATTAATGCAACTGTTAAGCGTTTTGAAAATTTGATTTTTAAAGAAGAGGATATTACAGATGCTAAGAAAGCAAGAGCGGAACTAAATCGAATTTTTGATTTGATCGATTCGAAAAGAAAAGAAGTGAAGAAGGAGTTTAGTGAACCTCTTGCTGCATTTGAAAAACAAATTAAAGCCTACAGCGATGAGATCAAACTAGCATCTAAAGGTATTGCTGACCAAATCAAAGAATTTGAAGCTAAAACAAAGGAAGAACGAAAAACAATTGTTTTGGCATTCATCAAAAAACAAGCAAATAAGGCTGAGATTGAACCTAATGAAATCAGCCTCCAAAGTAATTGGCTGAATGCTTCAAGTTTTACAGCCAAAAACAATTTAACGAAAAAAATTGAAGAAGAAATAATTTCTGAATGCACAGCAATAAAACAAGAAAAAGAAAACTATGAACAGCAAAAATCGTTGGTTGAAAGCTATGTAAAAGCTTATGGTCTTGAGTCAATGGCTTGGATCTCTTTAATTGATGAAGGACTAACTGCAGCACAGATTTTTCCAAAGATAGATCAAGCTGTCAAAGAATTAAGAGAAAAAGAAGAGAAAGAAATAGAAAAGACAGAAAAACAGATCAAACAAACAGCAACGCCAGAAAGAGCTGTGGGAACACCGCAAGAAATAGACACCGATGAACCGAAGTATTCCTTTTCTCTAAATATTACAGGCACTGCTAAACAACTGTCAGTTATCAAACAAACGATTGAAAGCTTAGGTGTAGAGTACTCCGTTGAGATGAATTGATCAACGAATCAGAAGAAAAAGAAGTGATTTAATTGTTTAAACCGCTAATTGATTCATATTCTGCGATATTAAAGCATTTCAAAGGACAAGAAATTAGCGCAACAATCAACGAAGAAGTAAACATCGAACGACTTAAAACGATGTACGAAGGCTATGAAGGTGATCGAATCATTGAAATTCGCTTTATTGATCCACGTCGCTTCACAGCCCAGCAAAGAAATTTCATCTATGCGCTCATAGGCGATATCTTCATCGATACAGGCACACCAATAGATTTCTGGAAGGAATTCTTCTACTTTCGTTTTGAAGGTGTCACAGGGCGAAAAATAAGCCTCAAAGACGAATCGGATACAACTGTAAGTGACGTAAACATCCTAGCAAATATCATCTTAGATTTCATCTTTGAACATCATATTCCATTCAAAGAAGGATATGAAATTTTACCAGCGAATCAAGAATACTACTTCTACAAGTGTATTACGAAAAGAGTCTGTTGTATCTGTGGAAGAACAGGAGCGGACATTGATCACTTCGATAAAGCGTTGGGTAGACGGAAACGTAAGAAAATTGATCATTCAGATTACACGTTCGCAGCACTTTGCAGAATCCACCACACAGAAAAACATCAAATCGGTGTAACTAATTTTAAAAATAAGTACCAAATCAAAGGGATTAAGTTAAATCAAGTAACGATCAAAAAGTTAAATATTGGAGGATAAAAAGTGGATCACAGAGGATATTACGCTATCATACCTGCAAATGTTAGATATGATGATTCATTGATACCTAGTGCAAAACTTCTTTATGGAGAAATCACAGCTTTGTGTAATGAAAAAGGTTATTGCTGGGCTAGTAATGAATACTTTGCCAATCAATACAAAGTAAGTAAGCCAACAATTCAGAATTGGCTAAAGTCACTTGAAGAAAAAGGCTATATTTACCGAGAAGTTAAATATAAAGAGGGTAGTAAAGAAATCGAGGCTAGGTATATAAGAATTCTTGGTGGGGGTCACCAAGAAAATTTGGTGGGGGGTCACCAAGAAATCTATCAAGATAATAATACATCTATTAATAATACATTTAATAATACAAAAGAATATATAAGAGAGTTACCGCCTTCGAAAAAATCGAAGGCTAAGCCTACCCGTCATAAATACGGAGAGTATAAAAATGTTCTCTTGTCAGATGACCAAATGGAGAAACTTAAAACAGAATTCCCAAATGATTATCAAGAAAGGATTGAACGGTTATCCGAGTATTGTGAATCAGCTGGTAAAACTTATAAAAACTACTTGGCCACTATTCGAAGCTGGGCAAGGAAAGAAAAAAGTGAGCCTAAGAAAATGAATAGTGGCTACAAGCGCACAGGAAGACGAGAGACACTTCCTGAGTGGGCAATCGATCAAGAAGCTTATCAAAAGAAAAAAGCGCTAGAACGATCAAATAAGCCCCGATGGGATGAAGCGTAAGGGGGAGAAGATTTGGATATTAATTTTGACTACTTAGGATTAATCAAAGAAATCGCTAAGTACAAAAAAGATGAGGAGTATGACATTTTAGGAATCGTACATGACCAACTGGTAGCAGTTAATCTCGAACAGATCAAAAATGATCGTAGATGTTGGGCGAAATTAAGACATTATTATGCTTTTTACATTGATCGTACAAAACTAAGGCAAACAGCTTATATGAAATTGCTTTTTTGGGAATGTATCAAAGGACTAAAAGCGCATTTAAAAGAACTAGAAAGACAAGGTCACTGTCATGGAGATTAATGAGTTGAAAGCCCAAGTGGAGCTAATGCACAAAGAAGCGATGAGGCAAAGCGCATCGTATGAAGACAAATGGTTAAATACATTTCACGGCGGACGTGAGAGCGCACTTGATCAAGTACTAAAAATAATAAAGGAGGCGCAGGATGAATGTTAGATATGCGAATAGAGGACTATCGGATCACAACTACAAGCGATTGCAAAAATATCGTTCTCTCACGTGTCGTACGTGATGAGTCTGAAAAGATCCAATATACCGAAAATGCTAAAGGCGAGCAAGAAGAATCGACTTCCTTTATTGGCTACTATCAAACACTGACTATGTGTTTAAGAGCCATACAGCGTGACTACGTG
>Ga0308156_1003764_pt1 | contig 11239 bp, 8 predicted proteins | sample PhyAR2_FD_201041 | JGI IMG/M metagenome (GOLD analysis project Ga0308156, IMG submission 201041) | Phyllosphere microbial communities from UC Gill Tract Community Farm, Albany, California, United States - DLSL A.R2 | ecosystem: Host-associated > Plants > Phyllosphere > Unclassified | place: USA... | reverse complement strand
ACAGGTTGGCCCCGATAGTCAGGCTGGCAATCGCCAGCGCCGGCATCAGTACCGCGGGCGAGCCATCAAACAGTCCCTGGATATTTTCGCGCACCAGCGTGCCCCAGTCGGCATACGGTGGCTGAACGCCGAGGCCAAGAAAACTCAGGCCGCTTAACAGCAGCACGATGTAGACGAAGCGCAGGCCAAAATCGGTCAGCATCGGGTGCACCATGTTAGGCAGAATGTCATGAATGGCGATGTACCAGCGGCTTTCACCGCGCAGTCGCGAGGCGCGGACGTAATCCATACTGCGCAGCGTGCTGGCCATGGCGAAAGCGATGCGGAATGCGCCCGGCCAGTAGGTGAAGACCGCAGTCAGGATCAGCATCGGCAGCGACGAACCGAACACCGCGACAATCATCAGCGACAGCACTTTGCCCGGCAGCACCAGCAGCGCATCGTTGACCCGTCCCAGCAGCTCCTCCAGCCAGCGGCCAGCTACCGCCGCCAGCAGCGCCAGCAGCGTACCAATCAGGCTGGCCAGCAGCGCGGCGCTGAGTGCCAGACCGATGGAGAACTTCGCGCCGTACAGAATGCGGCTCAGCATGTCGCGCCCGAGGTAGTCGGTGCCCAGCAGGTTATCCGGCGTCAGACCGCCCATCAGCGGTCCACCGCCGATATCATCAATGTTGTGCGGTGCCAGCTGAGTACCGAATGCCGCCATCAGCAGCCAGAACAGTGACATCAGCAGTCCCAGTCGTCCCGACCAGGAGAGCGACTGAAAAAAACGCACCGGAAGCAGGAGTGTATTCATGCGCTTCTCCATTTTGGGTTAAATGCGATGGTCAGAACATCAGCCGCCAGCAGCAGCACCAGATAACAGGCAGCAAACAGCATGACGCAGAGCTGCACCACCGGCAGATCGCGGTTGCTGACCGCGTCTACCAGCTGACTGGCGAGGCCGGGATAGCTGAAGATGGTTTCGATAATGATTACGCCGCCAAACAGATAGGAGAGACTGAGTGAAATGGCGTTGGCAATTGGCCCGACCGCATTGGGCAGTGCGTGACGGAGCACCGCCCGCAGTGGCGATACGCCCTTCAGCAGCGCCATCTCCAGATAGGGACTGTCGAGCTGATTGATGATTGCCGCCCGCGTCATACGCGCCATCTGCGCCACCAGCACGCAGCACAAGGTCAGCACCGGCAGTGTGTAGGCCTTGAGGTAGCTCAGCAGATCGCTATCCGGGCTGCCGAACGACATCGCCGACACCCAGTGCAGCTTGACGGCAAAAATCAGTACCGCGACCGTCGCCACCAGAAACTCCGGCACCGCGACCGTCGCCATGGTGCCGATCACCAGCACCCGGTCGAGCCGTGAACCACGGTTCATCGCCGCGATGATGCCGATAATCAACGCCAGCGGCACGCAGATCAGGGTGGTGATGGCCGCCAGTTCAAAAGTGGCCGGAATACGCTGCGCCACCAGCTGCGAGACCGGCAGATGGCTGGCAAACGAGGTGCCGAAGTCACCCTGCAGCATCCCTGCCAGCCAGCTGAAGTAGCGCATCAGCAGCGGCTGATCTAAGCCCAGTTGCTGACGTAACGCTGCGACCGTTTCTGGCGTGGCGTTCTGCCCAAGGATCATTTGCGCCGCATCGCCCGGCAGCAGGCTGGTGATAAAAAACACCACCGCCGAGACGATAAGTAAAGTCAGGATGCCGGCCCCCACGCGCCGGGCAATCAGCAGCATCATGTATCGGTTCATCGGCGTACTCCTTATGACGAGCCTGGCCCACCAGGCGTAATTGTTGCTGGCAGTCCGGACACGGACTGCGCGGAACAACCGGAACGTACACGTAGTACGAGTGGATTGTGAGCACTGCCCAGCTTCAGACTGACAAATAAAATCGCCTGACTGGATAGGCGCTAAGCCAGGATCAGGCGGTCAGCCAGGCAAACTCATGGAAGCGATAACCCATCATCATGCCCGACGGCCAGGCCTCCACACCTTTCACCTTTTTGTTGTAACCGTCAGTCGAGCTGATAAAGGTCGGGATAATGGTGCCGCAATGGTCATAAATCAGCGCCTGCATATCGCCATACATCTGCTTGCGCTTCGCCTGATCGCGCTCGCCACGTGCAGCAATCACCAGCTGATCGAACTGTGCGTTCTTCCAGCCTGATTCGTTATTCGGTGCGCTAGAGAGATAAAACTGTGAGAACAGCATGTCGAGCGTCGGACGCGGGTTTATCGAGCCGTATCCCACCGGATCTTTGGTCCAGTGCGAAGACCAGTAACCATCATACGGCACGCGTCGCACTTTGAAGTTAATACCCGCCCCTCGCGCCACCTGCTGAATCAGCTGGCCGCCTTCGTTGGCGCCTTCAATATTCGGGGTGGTAATGATCTCCACCGTCGAACCGGTCATGCCGGCTTTTTTGATGTGGAATTTCGCCTTTTCGACGTCGAGTGGCCGCGGTTTGAGATCGGCGTTGTAGAGCGGGTGCCACGGCGGAACCGGCGTGTCATTGCTGACGTCGCCGTAGCCCTGCAGCACGGTTTTGACCAGCATTTCACGCGGCTGCAGGTATTTCATTGCCAGCACGAAATCTTCGTTGCTGCCCGGCTTGACGTCGGTGCGCACAATCAGGTTGGTGTACATGCCCGATTTACTCTCCAGCACGCCGAAGTCAGCGGTGGCCTTGATGCGTTTGCAATCGGCTGCCGACAGGGTGGAGACAATATGCAGATCGCCCGACATCAGCGCATTGACCCGCGCCGCATTGTCGGTAACACCAATCAGCTCAACCTCATCCAGATGCGGTAAGCCGGGCTTGTAGTAGTTGGGGTTTTTGCTGCCAATCGAGCGCACGCCCGGCATAAAGGCTTTGCAGATGAACGGGCCGGTACCGATGCCCTTGCTGAAATCTTTGGTGCCATCCTGCACGATCAGGAACGGCGGCGTCGCCAGCATGTAAGGCACATCGAAGTTGGCGCTATTCAGCTCCAGCAGCACCTCATGATCGCCAACTGCGCTGATGGTTTTGAACTGATCGGCCAGCTTGAAAGCGTTGGAGGCGACGGCCGGATCTTTATGGCGGCTGAGCGAGTAGACCACATCTCTGGCGGTAAAGGGTTTGCCGTCGTGGAAGGTAACGCCCTGCCGCAGTTTGATATGCCAGCTGATGCCGTCACTGGACTCCAGCGATTCAGCCAGCGCCGGCTGCGCTATCAGGCTTTTATCCAGCTCGGTCAGGCCGCTGTAAAACATGTACTGGCGGGTGTAGTCGCCGCTGTTGTTACTTTTTGCCGGATCAAGGGTGTCCGTGGCGGAGGCGTTCGACATCGCCGCCCGCAGCTTGCCGCCTTTGACCGGCTTATCATCGGCCAGTGCCGCGCCGGAGAAACCGATCAGGCCGCTGCTCATCACTGCGCCGGCTGAGAGAATTTTCATCAGGCTACGGCGTGACAGCGATCCTTCAGTGATCATTCGCGTCAGTGCCGGATTGACCGCGTCAGGCTCTTTATTATCAAATTTGCTCATCTGTACACCCTCAATAAACCATCAAGCGAACGTGAAGTGACTCTTCCGGTGGCCGGAGGTGGCCTGAACCCGGCGGGAATTTATGACAGGCGATCCTTTGCTTTGTAATAGAGCCCGGCGAGGGGCAAAAACCATGGCTTGCCGTGATAACCGGGCAGCGCTGGCCATGACGCGCGCTGCCAGGGATTTTCAGTCTGTTTTTCGGCCAGCAGATCGGCCATCACCCGGCCCATCCACACCGACATCTGGGTGCCGTGGCCGCTGTAACCCAGCGAATAGAACAGGCCATCCTGCTCACCGGCATGCGGCAAACGATCGGCTGTCATATCGACCATGCCGCCCCAGCAGTAGGCCAATGACGTATTGCTGAGCTGAGGAAACATCTGCGTCATGGCCCGACGCAGGATCTCGCCGCTGCGCGAATCGGAGGTCGGGTTGCTGACCGCAAAACGCGCCCGGCCGCCGAACACCAACCGACGATCGGCGGTGCTGCGAAAATAGTTACCGATGTTGAGTGACGTGACGTAGGTGCGATCGTGAGGCAACACCTGGCGCAGCAAGTCTTCATCCAGCGTCTCGGTCACCACGATAAAGCTGCCGACCGGCACGATGCGGCGCTGAAACCACGGAAAAGGCCCGACGTTGGAGCAGCCTGTTGCCATCAGTACTTTGTCGGCCAGAATCACGCCCTGATCGGTATGCACCCGATGCTGATAACCACTGAGTCGCTCCAGCCGGGTCACCGGATGATGCGGGTAAATTTTTGCTCCGCTTCGGGCGGCGGCGTTGGCCAGTCCGACGCCAAACTTGCCCATGTGCATCTGTCCGCCGCGTTTTTGCAGCAGGCCACCGTGAAAATCATCGCTGCCGATCTCCTGCCGGACGGCCGCTTTGTCGAGCAGCTCAATCTCCGGGTCCACCGTGCGACGCATCAGCTCGGCGGCTTCACGCAGCCCGGCGAGGTGGGTCGCTTTGCTGGCCAGCTTGAGCTTGCCGCACAGGCGAAAATCGCAGTCGATCCGTTCGTCCCGCACCAGCTGTTCGACGTAGCTGACCGCGTCATCAAAAGCCCGATAGAAGCGACTGGCCTGTTCCAGCCCCTGACTCGCCACCAGCGCGGCAAAGTTATGCGCCACCCCGGTATTGCAGTGCCCGCCGTTACGCGACGAGGCCTGACTCATCACCTCGCCACTCTCCAGCAGCACCACGCTGAGGCCGCTGCGCGCCAGGCTGAGCGCCGCCGAGACGCCGGTAAAACCACCGCCAATCACCACCACATCCGCCTGTGATGGCAGCGGGTCGCTGGCGGCCCCGCTAAAGGCCGGCGCGGTGGCTTGCCAGAACGATTCCAGTTTCATGGCGCTATCCTCAGAGTCCAACGACGCCTGGCAGGCCGCCGATGTCTTTAATTTCGGTGTACTGGTAGTACGGATTGGCCGGTTCGTGACCGCGGTTGACCCACACTTTGTTTTTGATGCCGAGATCGTGCGCGGTCATCAGGTCGTAGCGGAAACTGGAAGAGACATGGAGGATCTCATCCGGGCGACAGTCGAGCTTCTCCAGCATGTACTCGAAGCCTTTCATCTGCGGCTTGTAAGCCCCCGCCTCTTCTGCGGTGATGGTCATATGGATCGGCGCACCGAGACGCGGCACGTGATGCGGGATCAGGTCGTTCATCGAGTTAGTCAGCAGCACCAGCGGAAACGCCTCCGCTACTTTTGCCAGCCCGGCCGGCACGTCGGGATGCGGTCCCCAGCTGGCACAGTCGGTATAAATAAAGTCGCTGTCGGCTTTGTCCCAGCTGACACCCCACTTTTTACAGGTGCGCTGCAGGGCGTTGCTGACCACGTCGTAATAGGGTTTCCAGGCGCCCAGGACCTCATCCAGCCGATAGCTGGAGAAATCGGTAGTGAACGCGTGCATCTGCTGCGGGGCGATGCGGTCGCTGAAGCGACGCTGCGCGGCACCGGCCATGTCGAACAGAATCAGCGTGCCGTAACAGTCGAACGTGATGTATTTCGGTTTAAACAGTGCCATGTAACAACCTCGTCATTGTCAGTTGCGCTTAGAAATCGATGAGTACGCTTTTCTGGCGCTGGCAGGCCTGAAATGCCTGACGCCCTAAATCTTTCCCGATGCCCGATCCCAGGAAGCCACCGGTTGGAATAATGAAATCGCCGGAGCGGCCATAGCGGTTGATCCAGACGGTGCCGGCGTCGATGGCGCGCATCGCCCGCATCGCACGTGGCAGGCTGAGGGTGTGAACCCCCGCGCACAGGCCGTAAGTGTCGTGTGCCGCCAGCGCCAGACCCTGCTCTTCATCGTCGAACGGCTGGATGGTCAGCACCGGACCAAAAATTTCCTGCTGCACTGCCGGATTGTCCTGGCTGACGTGGCTTAGCAAGGTGGGTTGCCAGAACCAGCCGCCGTCGGTATCCGCGAAGCGTTCACCGCCCACCAGCACCTCGGCACCCTGCGCTTTGGCGGCTTCAATCACTGAACAGACCTTGTTGCCCTGACGTTCATCGATCAGCGGCGCATAGCGACTGCCTTCGTGCCAGGTCACGCCCGGAGTCACTTCACGGCACAGCCGCGCCAGCCGTTCAGTCAGTGCATCGGCAATGCCGCGCTGGACGATTAAGCGGGTGCCCGCCACGCAGGCCTGGCCGCCGTTGGCGGTGAAACCCCGCAGAATGCGCTGCGCCAGGATGTCCGGGTCACCGGCATCATCAAACACCAGCTGTGGACTTTTACCGCCAAGTTCCAGCGTGACCGGTTTCATGCCGAACTGCGCCGCATCGCTCATGATGCGCGCGCCGGTCAGGGTGGAGCCGGTGAAGGAGACTTTGCGCACCAGAGGATGTTTCACCAGCGCACTGCCGGTCACCGCACCACTGCCCTGCACGATGTTGAGGATCCCGGCCGGTAAGCCAGCCTGAATCGCCAGCTCGGCCATTCGCACGGTGGAAAACGGGGTCAGTTCAGAAGGTTTGAGCACCACGGCATTACCGGCTGCCAGCGCCGGTCCGCATTTCCATGACGCCATCGACAGCGGGAAATTCCACGGGGTGATGGCCCCAATCACGCCATAGGGTTCGGCCACCAGCATACCGAGACTGCTGTCGCGGGTCGGAAACAGGTCGCCGCTGTATTTGTCGGCGCATTCGGCATAAAAGCGAATCGCTTCGGCGGTGAACGGAATTTCGTGCAGTACCACATCACTGATTGGCCGGGTCGACCCGAGCGCTTCGAGCTGAGCCAGCAGCGGGTCCTGCTCGATCAGATCGGCCCAGCGCCGTAATACCCGACCGCGCTCACGCGGCGCACAGCCGGACCAGCCGCTGGTTTTCAGCGCCTGATGAGCCACGGTCACGGCATGGTCGACATCCTGCGGCGTGGCGTCATGCAGCGTGGCGTATACCTTGCCGTCGGAGGGACGCTTCACCGCAAAGGGCGCGCCCTGGCTCTGAAGATGCTGGCCGCCAATATAATGACCAACCGGAAGGGAAACTTTTTCAGGGTCGAAACTTAACATGGAAGAATCCTTATTTGTTACACCCGTCATTCGCTGGCTTATTAGCGTTTTAAACGTCACTTAGTTATCGCGTTAATAAGCTAATGCAGAAAGTATGCCAGCCGGGCAAAAAATAAAAATGCGTTTAAAACAGCGCAAAAAAATTTTCTGCCGTATTGGCGGAGGAATTTTTGCGGAATTGCCGAACAATTAAACAGATGATTTACTTCACAAAATTTATGCACTCTGCGGGTGCAACGCGCACGGAAATTGCACCATTACGGGTATCGCTGAGTCAGCGTTGCACCCGACGACAGAATTTCGCCTTCAATTTATCGACACAGTTCACATCATTGATAAATTTCCAGCTTTTTCAGAGTGCAGATAAATCAGAGCGCAGATAAATAAGTCAGCCGGTGAGAAAACATTCAGCAAAAAAAACGCCAGCCCGAAATGCAGGCTGACGCGTTTTTATTCACTGCTTATTCAGAGGCTGCCGATATGAAATGTTTTTTGTTCCAGGTACTCATCAATTCCATATCTCGAACCTTCCCGGCCAATGCCGGATAATTTCACCCCGCCAAACGGTGCCACTTCTAATGAAATTGCCCCGGTATTGAAGCCGACCATGCCGAACTCCAGCGCTTCCGCCACCCGCCACGCCCGGCGGATATTTTCAGTGAAGAAGTAGGCTCCCAGCCCATACGGCGTGTCATTAGCCATCGCAATTGCCTGCTCTTCATCATCAAAAATAAACAGCGGCGCGACCGGGCCGAAGGTTTCTTCATGGGCGATACGCATGCTACTGGTCACGTTACCCAGCACCGTCGGTTCAACAAAGGTACCGTTGTTGCGGCTGATCCCGCCGGTCAGCAGCGTGGCACCCTGACTCAGAGCATCGTCGATGTGTCCGTTCACTTTCTCTACTGCCCGGTTGTTGATCAGCGGGCCAATGGTGGTGCCTGGCGTAAAGCCATCACCGACTTTCAGGGTGGCGACCGCCTCCAGCAGTCTGGCGCTAAAGCGTGGATAGATGTCGCGCTGCACCAGAATCCGGTTGGCGCAGACGCAGGTCTGGCCGGCATTGCGGAACTTGCTCACCATCACCCCGGCCACCGCTATCTCAATATCGGCATCGTCAAAGACGATCAACGGGGCATTGCCGCCCAGCTCAAGGCTCAGGCGTTTGATGCTGTCAGCGCTTTGCTGCATCAGCAGTTGTCCGACCCGGGTAGAGCCGGTAAAGGAGATTTTGCGCACCGTGCGGCTGGCAGTCAGCGCTTCACCGATTTCGGTCGGCAGACCGGTAAGCACCTGCAGCACGCCAGACGGGAAGCCGGCACGCTCCGCCAGTACCGCCAGCGCCAGCGCTGAGAGCGGCGTCAGTTCAGACGGTTTGACTATGATCGGGCAGCCGGCGGCCAGCGCGGGGGCGACTTTGCGGGTGATCATCGCAATCGGGAAATTCCACGGCGTAATGGCGGCTGCCACGCCGACCGGCTGTTTCAGCACCAGAATACGGCGGTCATCGCTGGGGGCCGGAATGGTGTCGCCATAGATGCGGCGCGCCTCTTCAGCGAACCATTTAACAAAGCTGGCACCGTACAGCACCTCACCTTTGGCTTCTGCCAGCGGTTTGCCCTGCTCGGCGGTCATGATAATCGCCAGATCGTCGGCATGATCAATAATCAGCTGGTGCCATTTTTCCAGCAGCGCCGCACGCGTGGCATTGGGCGTCTTTCCCCAGGCAATGCGGACCGATTCGGCATGCGCAATCGCCTGCTCAGTCTCGGTTTTTCCCAGCGCTGGAATAGTGGCGATGGTTTCGCCAGTGGCAGGATCGGTAACCGGCAGTGTGACGCCCTGCTGTGCGCCCTGCCAGCGTCCGGCGAACAACGCCTGCTGGCGCAGTAGATCGCTATCTTTCAGTTGTAGTCGCGACATAACATCCCCTTGTGATCGGCTGATTCCACTTTATCGCGGCGGGTCAGCGCAGGATGTTGTTGTCAGAGAGGAGAAAGTGTCGGAAAGGAATTTTTCGCCGCGAAAAGAAATTTTATGCCGTGCGGCGAAATGCGCACCCCAGCGGATGCGCATCAGCGTTAAATCTGGAAGTCGATTACCGGTTCATCTTCATTACCGTAGGAGAGTGCCTGACGTTTGATCTCTTCCAGTGACAGGTTAGCGTTGCACAATTCAAGGAATTGCCAGACATAGTTACGCTGTAGCTGCCCGCGCTTGAGGCCGAGCCAGACGGTGCTGGCATCGAACAGGTGCGTCGCCTCGACCCGGACCAGGTCATCGTTCTCTTCGGTTTCGCATGCCTGATCGGCCAGTATCCCGACGCCTAAACCGAGTTTAACGTAGGTTTTCACCACGTCGGAGTCCTGTGCGCTGAGCACAATATCGGGTTTCAGTCCGGCCGACTGGAAAGCCCGATCGACGCGTGACCGTCCGGTGATCCCCTGACGATAGGTGATCAGCGGATAGCGGCTGAGGGTGCTGAGCGATACCGGCTGATTCTGCACCAGCTCATGCTCTTTCGGCACCAGTAAAGCGTGGTGCCAGCTGAACCACGGGAACGCCGCCAGGCTGCTGTTATTGACCAGCATTTCACTGGCAATGCCGATATCCGCCTCACCCGCCAGCAGCATGCTGACAATTTCCTGCGGCGAACCCTGATTCAGTTCCAGCCGGACGTTGGGATAGAGCTGACGGAACGCCTTAATGATTTTCGGCAGGCTGTAGCGCGCCTGAGTGTGGGTGGTAGCGATAGTCAGTATGCCGCTGGTTTCATTGGTAAAAACATCGGCCAACCGACGCACTTTGCCGGCCTCATCGAGAATGCGCTCGGCGATGGTCAGTAATGCTTTTCCTGGCTCCGTCATGCCCAGCAGGCGTTTGCCACGCCGGATAAAAATTTCGACGCCCAGTTCATCTTCAAGGTCACGAATATGCCTGCTCACACCCGACTGGGACGTAAATAGCGTATTGGCGACTTCCGTTAAATTAAATTCACAGCGTGCCGCCTCGCGGATGATTTTAAGTTGCTGGAAATTCACGGTATTTACCTCCCTTTACGTAATCTGATTTGTTGATGGTAAGAACTATTATTGATAACAGGAAATACTAAAAAAGTTACTTATATGACAATAGGGAATAAAGGGGTGGGATTGAGGGGGGCGTGTTCGCTGCGCGAACGGGCCTGCAGAGGGTTTCGTTTGCCGGCTGGCTGTGGGCTGGGGTTCGCTGCGCGAACGGGGCTGAGAGAAGGTTTCGTTCGCCGGCTGGCTGTGGGCTGGGTGTTCGCTGCGCGAACGGGGCTGAGAGAAGGTTTCGTTCGCCGGCTGGCTGTGGGCTGGGTGTTCGCTGCGCGAACGGGGCTGAGAGAAGGTTTCGTTCGCCGGCTGGCTGTGGGTATGCACTCAGCGGGTTTCGCCCGCCTGGCCCTGGGTTCGCTGCGCGAACGGGCTGGGAAAGGTTTCGTTCGCCGGCTGGCTGCGGCAGTTTCAGTTTCGCCGCTGCCGGCGACCGACAAGGGGGCGCCAGTCGCCGCGCCCCCTTGACCCCGGGCTCCGGCCTGCTTCACCGCCGCTTCGCGGTCCCTTCGCCTCTTCCGGATTTCTCACGGACCGTCGGGACGCGCCATCCCTGGCACGACCCCGACTCTTCGCGACCTCCCTGTCGCTCGTCCGGAAATCCCTCATCTGCTCAGCGCTTCAGATGGCCTCCCTAACCCCTCGCTGTGATTTCTTTTTTTCTTTGTTTGGTGCTTCGTCGCTGTGATGAGTGAACACTATAAGTGTCAATGTTTCTTTCACGTTAAGAGGCGTTAACCGTCAGGAAAAAGAAAGTATCCATACAGCCACCAGATGTAATCCCTGCCACCAGACACCAGGCAAAACCAGTCCATATACAAGACAGAGAGATTACAGACGGGGTTTCACCAGAGGCGTCCGCAGCGCTGAGGAACAACCGGAGGCCAGGAGAGCCGACAGGAGGTCGGCGAAAGGACGGATCGCGCCACGGATGGCGCGTCCGGCCGGTCCGTCGGCCGCAGGGAGTGACGAAGGCACCGCGCGAAGCGGGGCGCGCAGGCCGCCGGACGCCGGGATTGTTAAGGGGCGGGCGTCCGCCCCTTGACGCGACCGCCTGCTCAGGCAACCTGAAACTCCCCATCGCCTGGCGGGCGAAAC
>Ga0308156_1003763_pt1 | contig 11248 bp, 10 predicted proteins | sample PhyAR2_FD_201041 | JGI IMG/M metagenome (GOLD analysis project Ga0308156, IMG submission 201041) | Phyllosphere microbial communities from UC Gill Tract Community Farm, Albany, California, United States - DLSL A.R2 | ecosystem: Host-associated > Plants > Phyllosphere > Unclassified | place: USA... | reverse complement strand
CACGCGCACCAGGTGCTGCAGCACGTCGCCGATCCGGTGCAGGCGCTGCGGGAGCTGGCGCGGGTCGTCCGTCCCGGCGGCATCGTGGCCGTCCGGGACAGCGACTACAGCGCGTTCGCCTGGTGGCCGCGGGTTCCGGCGCTGGACACCTGGCTCGAGCTGTACCTGGCCGCCACGCGCGCCAACGGCGGCGAGCCCGACGCCGGGCGGCGCCTGCTGTCCTGGGCGCACGCCGCCGGGCTCGAGGACGTCACGGCGAGGTCGAGCACGTGGTGCTACGCGACGCCCGACGAGCGCGAATGGTGGGGCGGCATGTGGGCGGAACGGATCCTGAGCTCGGCCATCGCGCGCCAGCTGCTCGACGCGGGCCTTGCCACCCCCACCGACCTGCAGGAGATCTCCGCGGGGTGGCGCGCGTGGGCGGCCCACCCGGACGGTTGGTTCTCGCTGCTGCACGGCGAGCTCATCTGCCGGGTGGGCTGAGCGGGGCCCGAGCCCGCCGGGGCGGGGCCGGCTCGGGCGCTCAGCGCAGGTCGATCACCGTCTTGATGTCGTGGTCGGCCGGCTCGAAGGCGTCCGATGCGCGATCGAGCGGCAGCCGCCGCGTGATCAGGCGCTCCAGCCACGCGGGATCCGCGTCGCGCAGCACGTCGGCGGCGTCGCGGTAGTGGGCGACCGAGGCGTTCACCGATCCCACGATGACGTCGTTCTCGAGCACGATCTCGCGGTTGGCGGCTCCGGCGTCGAAGCGCAGCGTGCGCCCGGCGCTCGAGACGCCGGTCAGGCACGTCACCCCGTATCCGCGGGTCGCGGTCAGCGCGTCGGCCACGACCTGGCCCGCGCCCGTGGCCTCGATCACCACGTCGGGCTTCAGCTGCTCCGCGACGTCCGACACCGGCTCCGAGTGGTATGTCGCGCCCAGGTCGGCCACGAGCGACGGCTTGGGCCCGTCGGTCACGCGATCCAGCACGTGCACGTCGAGGCCGCGCTGCGCGCCGATGAGGGCGGCGAGCAGGCCGATCGGCCCCGCACCCGTGACGAGCACCCGTCGCGGCTCGAACCAGGAACGGCCGCCCACGAGGTCGACCTGCTCCCACGCCTTGGCCACCACCGACGTCGGCTCCAGCAGCACGCCCGTGCGCTCGAGCGACGGATCGAGCCGGGTCGCGTAGTCGGTCTCGACGCTCCACCGCTCGGATCCGAAGCCGTCGAGCTGCTTGATGCCGTGCTCGGTGTAGCCGCCGTTGCGGCACATGTCGAAGCGCCCGCGGGCGCATGCGCCGCAGGGCTCCGGATCCGGGCGCCGCACCACGGCGACCACCAGGTCGCCCTCCGCGAAGCCGGACCCCTCCGGCGCCTCGCGCACGCGGCCGAGCGACTCGTGGCCCAGCACGAGGTGCTCCTGGCCGGGCGGTGCCCAGCCGTACTCGGCGGAGGCGATCTCGCGGTCCGTCCCGCAGATGCCGAGGGCGAGCCCCTCCACCAGCAGCTCGCCGGATCCGGGGGCCGGATCGGGGACGTCTCTCACCGACAGGCTGTCCGCCTGTCCGGGGATGACGGTCAGTGCACGCATGTCACTCCTCTCTCTCCGCGGTGCCGAGGTGCCGGCCCGCACGGCTTCCCGTGGATCCGCTCAGGCGCAGCGCGCTGTTGACCAGCCCGAGGTGGCTGAACGCCTGCGGCATGTTGCCGAGCTGGCGGCCCGCCCGCATGTCGTACTCCTCGCTGAGCAGGCCGAGGTCGTTGCGCAGGTCGAGCAGGCGCTCGAACAGCGCGGCGGCCTCCTTCTCGCGACCGATGCCGTGCAGCGCGTCGACGAGCCAGAACGTGCAGATGACGAACACGCCCTCGTCGCCGGGCAGGCCGTCCACCCCGCCGTCGGCGTCGGTCAGGTAGCGCAGCAGCATGCCGTCGACAGAGAGCTCGCGCTGGACGGCCTCGATCGTGCCGATCATCCGCGGGTCCTTCCAGGACAGGAAGCCGGTGTGACCCATCAGCAGGAGGGCGGCGTCCACCCCCTTCGACCCGTAGAACTGCGTGAAGGTGTTGCGGTCGGCGTCGTAGCCCTGCGCGCAGACGTCGGCGTGGATCCGGTCGCGCAGCGCGGCCCAGCGCTCGCCGTGCCCCTCGAGCCCGTAGTCGCGCACGGCCCGCACGGCGCTGTCGACACCGGCCCACGCCATCACCCGCGAGTGGACGAACGCGCGCCGGGGCCCGCGCACCTCCCAGAGCCCGTTGTCGAGGTCGTCCCAGTGCCCCTCGAGGAAGTCGAGCAGCTCGCGCTGCAGCCGCCAGGCGTCGTCATCGGCCTCGAGCCCGGCCTCCCGCGCGGCGTGCGCGGCCTGGAGGGTCTCGCCCCACACGTCGATCTGCAGCTGCCCGGATGCGCCGTTGCCGACCCGCACCGGCCGCGATCCGCCGAACCCGGGCAGCCAGTCGAGCTCGTACTCGGGGAGGCGGCGGCGTCCGTCGAGCCCGTACATGATCTGCAGATCGGCGGGGTCCCCCGCGGCCGCGCGCACCAGCCACTCGCGCCAGGCCCGCGCCTCCTCGACGTAGCCGGTGCCGAGCAGGGCCTGCAGCGTGAGCGTCGCATCGCGCAGCCAGCAGAACCGGTAGTCCCAGTTGCGCCCGCCTCCCAGCTGCTCGGGCAGCGACGTGGTGGCGGCGGCCGCGATCGCCCCGGTGGGGGCGTAGGTGAGGGCCTTGAGCGTGATGAGCGACCGCTGCACGGGCTCGTCCCAGGGGCCCGCGTACGTCGTCCGCGCCACCCAGTCCCGCCAGAACCCCGCCGTGCGGGCCAGGCCGGCCTCGGCGTCCACAAGCCTCGGCATCGGCTGGTGCGAGCGGTGGTACCCGAGCACGAACGGCACACGATCGCCCTCGGAGACCGTGAACTCGGCGCGCAGCGCGCCGGGGGAGGCGGGGTCGCCGTGCCGGACCTCCACCGGGGTGTCGAGCACCAGGGCGTCCGGGCCGGCGATGGCGCGGATCCGGCTGCCGCTGGTGGTCACCCACGGCACGATCGCGCCGTAGTCGAAGCGGGGGATCAGCTCCATCGACATGCGGACGCTGCCGGCGAGCCCCTCGACGATCCGGATCAGGTTCGGCTCGCGATCCCGGGGCGTCATGAAGTCGACGACGCGCACCGCACCGCCCTCGACCCTCCACTCGGTCTCGAGGATCAGGGTGCCGTCGCGGTAGCGGCGCGAGGTGCCGTCACCCGCTCCCACCGGGGCCAGGCGCCAGCGGCCGTGGTGCTCGTCGCCGAGCAGCGCGGCGAAGCAGGCGGGGGAGTCGAGGTCGGGCAGGCACAGCCAGTCGACGGCCCCGTCGCGACCGATCAGGGCGACGCTTCGCAGGTCGCCGATGATGCCGTAGTCGCTGATCTCCCGCATGCCGCGCCACCCTAGTCGCGGGCTCCGCGGGCGATCCAGCCCCGGGGAGGCGTCGAGGTGGTGTCTGCTAGGCTGACGAGGTTGTGTGGACCGCGCGCGTTCGGCGCTCGCCCACACGGCATGCAACACACCCTCCTGCTGTCGGGAAGTGCCCGGCAGCCGATCAAGTCCGAAGGAGGTGGGTAAGTGACGCACCAGTACGAGCTCATGGCCATCCTGCAGCCCGAGATCGATGAGCGCCAGGTTCCCGCGATCGTCGACAAGTTCCTGACGGTGATCACCGAGTCCGGTGGCACCATCGAGAACATCGACATCTGGGGCAAGCGCCGTCTGGCCTACGAGATCCAGAAGAAGAACGAGGGCATCTACGCCGTCGTCAACTTCACCGCGACCAGCGAGGCCACCCAGGAGCTGGACCGCCAGCTCGGCCTCAACGAGCAGATCATGCGCACCAAGGTGCTGCGCGCCGAGGAGGCCATCGCGATGGTTGCCTCCGAGGCCAAGCGCGCCGAGGAGCGGGCTGCTCGCAAGACGGCGGCGAAGGCCTAAGTCCCATGGCCGGCGAAACCGTCATCACCGTTGTGGGGAACCTCACGGCCGACCCCGAGCTGCGTTACACGCAGAACGGTCTGCCCGTGGCGAACTTCACGATCGCCTCGACGCCGCGCAATTTCGATCGCGCGAGCAACGAGTGGAAGGACGGCGAGGCCCTCTTCCTGCGCGCGAGCGTCTGGCGCGAGTTCGCCGAGCACGTGGCGGGTTCGCTGACGAAGGGCATGCGCGTCATCGCGCAGGGCCGTCTTCGCCAGCGCTCCTACCAGGACCGTGACGGCAACAACCGCACCGCCATCGAGCTGGAGGTCGACGAGATCGGCCCCTCGCTGCGATACGCGACTGCCCAGGTCACCCGAGCCGCCAGCAACGGCGGCGCGGGCGGCGGAAACCAGTTCGGCGGCGGCGGTCAGCCGCGCCAGCAGGTCTCCGAGGAGCCCTGGGCCACGCCCGGTTCGACGGGCGCCGACGCATGGAGCACCCCGGGGTCGTTCGGAGACGACACCCCGTTCTGATATCTCGCCGGGCCCGCGACTGACGTCGCGGATCCGCAACTGTTAAGGACCCACTAATGGCTGGAAAGTCGAGCGGCGACCGCCGCAAGCCGCGGAAGGGCGCGAAGAACGCCGCCCCCGCGAAGTCGATCCGGGTCGGCCTCATCGATTACAAGGATGTCGCCACCCTTCGCAAGTTCATCTCGGAGCGCGGCAAGATCCGTGCCCGTCGTATCACCGGTGTCTCGGTGCAGGAGCAGCGTCTGATCGCCAAGGCGATCAAGAACGCGCGCGAGATGGCGCTCCTGCCCTACGCCGGCGCTGGCCGCTAAGGAGCAACCATGGCAAAGCTGATTCTCACTCATGAGGTCGACGGCCTGGGCTCCGCCGGCGACGTCGTCGAGGTCAAGAACGGGTACGCCCGTAACTACCTCATCCCCCAGGGCTTCGCCACCGCGTGGACGCGCGGCGGCGAGAAGCAGGTCGCGTCGATCCGTGCCGCTCGCGAGGCTCGCGCCATCGCGACGCACGACGAGGCCGTCGCCCTGAAGAACACCATCGAGGCCGCCAAGGTCAAGCTGGCCGTCAAGGCCGGCGCCGAGGGTCGCCTGTTCGGTTCGGTCAAGACCGGTGACATCGCTGACGCGGTGGCCGCTGCCGGCCTCGGCTCGATCGACAAGCGCAAGGTCACCATCGCCACCCCGATCAAGTCGGTCGGCGAGCACGAGGCCGTTGTGCGTCTGCACGACGACGTCGTCGCGACCATCAACCTCCAGGTTGTCGCGCTCAAGAAGTAATCACTTCTGACGCGAGAAGCGCCCGGATCCCCCGCGGATCCGGGCGCTTCTTCGTGTCGGCTGCGGTCCGCCTGGGGGCGCGGGGGAGCCGCGTGCGGGGGGTCTCCGCCCGGGGGCCTTCGAGGCCGCGTGGAGGCCTCTGCGGGCCCTCCTGTGGAGCTCACGGCCTGCCCCGGAGTGCCCGGGTCTGTGGCGTCCCACATGGGCACCGCGCGCAACTCTGTGGTCACCATCCGTTCACCCGCACTTGACATATCGGGGTCGGAGGGACAGCGGAATCGACCGCTGCTGTCCACAACCGAGTGCGACACGCCGAACCTTCAATGGAATCTTTAACCACAGCGCTCTCCACAGGGTGTGGGAACTGCAAATCCCAGGTCAGAGGCAAGATATTCGTAACAACTCGCCGGGCGCGTCGCGACTTTCCACAGGTTGTTTCCACATTCGAACGGGGGGTTACCCCCATGTCCTCCACAGCGTTATCCACAGGGGCATTTGCTTGGGGAGAAGCGCACCCATAACGTGAACGGGCGGATGTCGGTGGCCCCTGCTCTACTGAGCTGGAGAGCCCCTCCTCACCCCCAGCGGATCGAATGCGGGCCCGCTTCGCGCCCCCTCCCGAGCCCTCCATTCCCAGGAAGGAACCACGTGTCGATCGCCGATATCTCCGACGAGCGCATGGGCGGACGCCGCGAGCACGAGCGCACCCCTCCGCACGACCTCCTCGCCGAGCAGTCCACGCTCGGCGGCATGCTGCTGTCGAAGGACGCGGTGGCCGATGTCATCGAGTCGCTGCGCGGCGCCGACTTCTACATCCCGAAGCACGAGCTGATCTTCGAGGCCGTGCTCTCGCTCTACTCCCACGGCGAGCCCACCGACGTGGTCGCCGTCACCGACGAGCTCATCAAGACCGGCGACCTGCAGCGCGCGGGCGGCGCCGACTACCTGCACTCGCTCACGTCGATCGTGCCGACCGCCGCGAACGCCGGCTACTACGCCAACATCGTCGCCGAGCGCGCGCTGCTGCGCCGCCTCGTCGAGGCCGGCACCCGCATCGTGCAGTGGGGATACTCGGGCGAGGGCGAGGCCGTCGACCTGGTCAACAACGCCCAGGCCGAGATCTACTCCGTCACCGGCACCGAGAAGACCGAGGACTACGTGCCCCTCTCCATCGCGGTCGACGCCGCGATGGAGGAGATCGAGGCCGCCGGCGGCCGCGACGGCGGCCTGACGGGCGTGCCCACGGGCTTCGCCGAGCTCGACGAGCTCACCAGCGGCCTGCACGGCGGCCAGATGATCGTCGTCGCCGCTCGACCCGCCATGGGCAAGTCGACGCTCGCGCTCGACTTCGCCCGCGCGGCGGCCATCAAGCACAACATGCCCGCCGTGTTCTTCTCGCTCGAGATGGGCAAGGCCGAGATCGCCATGCGCCTGCTCAGCGCCGAGGGCGCCATCCCGCTGCAGAACATCCGCAAGGGAACCCTCGACTCGCGCGACTGGACCAACGTCGCGCAGACCCGCGGCCGCATCCACGAAGCGCCGCTCTACATCGACGACAGCCCCAACATGACGCTCGTCGAGATCCGCGCGAAGTGCCGTCGTCTCAAGCAGCGCGTGGGGCTGAAGATGGTCATCATCGACTACCTGCAGCTGATGACCTCGGGCAAGAAGGTCGAATCGCGTCAGCAGGAGGTCAGCGAGTTCTCGCGTGCGCTCAAGCTGCTCGCGAAGGAGCTCCAGGTGCCGGTCATCGCGCTCTCGCAGCTGAACCGAGGGTCCGAGCAGCGCACCGACAAGCGTCCCCAGGTCAGCGACCTGCGCGAGTCCGGTTCGATCGAGCAGGATGCCGACATGGTGATCCTGCTGCACCGCGACTCGGTCTACGACAAGGACACCCGCCCAGGCGAGGCCGACCTGATCGTGGCCAAGCACCGAAACGGCCCCACCGCGACCATCGAGGTCGCGTTCCAGGGCCACTTCAGCCGCTTCGCGGACATGGCGCCGGTCAACGACTTCCAGTGATGGGCGCGGCGCAGGCCGCGGTCGATCGATTCGTCCGCGGCGTCGAGGCCGAGGGGCTCCGCGCCCACGGCGTGGAGGTGCTCGTGGGTGACGAGATCGCGCGCCATCGGTGGGTGCCGGAGGGCCCCGCCGACATCCACTCGATCGCGAAGAGCGTGTGCGTGATCGCCGCGGGCATCGCCGCCGACGAGGGCGTCTTCGATCTCGACGCCCCGGTCGCGCGGTACCTGCCCGACATGGTGCTCGGAGCGGGAGTCGACGAGGTCACCGCCCGGCACCTCTTCACCATGACCAGCGGCATCGATCTGCCGTGGACGCCGACGCTCTTCGAGGACTGGCCCGACCTCGCCCGCGAGTTCCTGCGCCGTCCGTCCCGGGGGCGCGTGAGCCAGTACGCCAACGCCAGCACCTACACGGCGATGCGCGCGCTGGCCGCCGTCGTGGGCGACGTGCGTGACTGGCTGGCGCCGCGCCTGTTCGAGCCGCTCGGCATCGACGACCCGCTGTGGGACCGCTGCCCCAACGGATGGATCAAGGCCGGAGAGGGCCTGCACCTGCGCACCGGCGAGCTCGCCCGCATCGGCCGGCTGATCCGCGATCGCGGCGAGTGGCGGGGCCGGCGCCTCGTCGACGCGCGGTGGATCGACGCGATGCACTCCGACTGGATCGCCACCGGCGGCTCCCCGGGCTACGAGCGCTACGCGCTGTCGGGCTGGGCGGGCCCGGGCGACGCCTGGCGCCTGCACGGCGCCTACGGCCAGCTGCTGGTCTTCGCGGGCGACGCCGTCGTGACGGTGACCGCCGACGATCACGAGGGCGGCTACCGGATGGCGGAGCTCGCCGCGGAGGCCGTCGGCGCCTGACCGCCGACCCCGTTGTCGGCTCCGCCCGCGCGGAGCACACTCGGGGGCATGGCGCAGCTGTTGGTCGACTACGTCACCTCGCTCGACGGATACGGATCCGCGGAGGGGTGGCCGGGGCTCTGGGGGATGGGTGGCCCCGAGTACTTCGCCTTCCTCGAGGAGGAGGGCAGGCAGGGGCACGCGCTGCTGATGGGCGCGACCACGTACCGGCTCTTCGCCCGATTCGCCGAGTCGGGCGAAGAGGCCACCGCCGAGCTGGCGGCCCGGCGCAAGTACGTCTTCTCCCACGCGCTCGATGCGCCGCTGGGCCTCGGCGACTCGACGCTCGTGCGCGACGACGCGGTCGAGTTCGTGCGCGCGCTGAAACGGGGCGACACCCCGCTGCGCACGCTCGGCAGCCCGAGCCTCGTGCGCTCCCTGCTCGAGGCGGGCCTGGTCGATCGCTACCGGGTGGTCGTCTTCCCCGTGGTGAACGGCGCCACCGGGGCCGACCGCATCTACGAGGGCTGGCCCGACGTCGCCTTCTCGGACGTCACCACCCGCACCTTCGACGGGCGGCTCCAGCTGTTCGAGGGCACCCCGGCGGTGCTCGACGGCCCTCCCGGCGCCGGCGCCTGAGCGACGTGCCGCGATCCGCCCCCTCCGGCCCTGCGGATGCGGCGGATCGGGGCAACCCGCCCGCCGAGGCGGCGGATCGGGGCAAGCGCCCGCCCGCGCGCCCCTACCCGAGCACCTGGCGCAGGTAGGCGTTGTCGAGCACCCGATCCGGATCGGCGGCGTCGCGGATCGCGAGGAAGTCGTCGAAGCGCGGGTAGCGCTCGCGGAGCCGGTCGGCCGTGAGGGTGTGCAGCTTCCCCCAGTGGGGCCGCCCCTCGTGGGCGTCGAAGATCGCCTGGGCGGCGGCGAAGTACCGCTCGGAGGGGCGCCGGAACCACTGGTGCACCGCCACGTAGGCGTTGTCGCGCTCGTGACCCGTCGACAGCCAGATGTCGTCGGCGGCCGCGAAGCGCACCTCGATGGGGAAGGCCACCCGCTCGCCGCTCGTCTCGAACCAGCGCTGCAGCTCGACGATCGCCTCCGGCAGCGCGGCGCGCGGCACCGCCCACTCCGACTCGACGAACCTCACCCGCCGCGGCGAGACGAACACGTCGTACGAGCGGTCGACGTACTCGCGCGGCGACAGGGCCGATCCGCTGATCCGGTTGATCGCGGGGATCCACGACGGCCGGGCGCCCCCGATCGCGTTGACCGCCCCGAACACCCCGTTGCTGAGGATCTCGTCGTCCCAGAGGTGCCGGATCCGCCCCACGGGGCGCAGCGGGGTGTCCCCGGGCACGCGGTTGTTCCGTTTGATCAGCGCCGCCTCGGTGTGCGGGAACCAGTAGAACTCGAAGTGGTCGTCCTCGAGGAACTCGCCCAGGCGCTCCATCACCTCGGGCAGGCGCATCGGCTGCTCGATCGCGCGCAGGCCGAAGGCGGGCACGCACTGCAGCGTCACCTCGGTGATCACCCCCAGCGCGCCGAGCGACACCCGCGCCGCCCCGAACCACGGGTGCTGCTCGTCGATCTCGACCACCTCGCCCGTGCCCGTGACGAGCTGCAGGCCGACCACGGCGTGCGCGATGCCGTGCGACTGCGCGCCCGTGCCGTGCGTCCCCGTCGAGATCGCGCCGGCGATCGACTGGGGGTCGACGTCGCCCATGTTCGGCAGGGCCAGGCCGAGCTCCCGCAGGCGCGGGTTGAGAGCGTGCAGCGAGACCCCGGCTTGCACCCGCACCCGACGGGTCGCGGGGTCGTGATGCAGGATCGCGGCCATCCCGTCGAGCCGCACCTGCGTCCCGTCCGTGGCGGCGATGCCCGTGAACGAGTGCCCGGCGCCGAGCGGCTTCACGGTGGCACCCGTCGCACGCGCGTCAGCGATCAGGGCCGCCACCTCGCCGGTCGACGACGGCGCGATCACCCGCGCCGGCCGCGCGCGCTGGTTGCGCGCCCAATTGCGCCATTCGCTCATCCGAAGCTCCGCCCCTCGCCCCGATAGGTCGGCACCGGCGTGACGCGGGGCGGCCCGTCGCCGTCGGCGTCGACCAGTGCGACGGTGTCGAACCGCTCGCAGAGCTCGCCCGCCTTGGCGTGGCGAAACAGCACACGGTCGCCGACCCGCAGGGCGCGGGCCGCCGCCCCGCGCACGGGGGTCTGCACCTCGCCGGCGCCCTCCGATCCGATCAGCGACAGCCCCGCGGGCCACACGGGCGTGGGCACCCGGGTGCGGCCCGCCGGCCCCGAGGCGATGTAGCCGCCGCCGAAGCACGTCGCCACATCCTCGGCGGGGCGCCGGACGACGTCGAGCGCGAAGAACGCGGCGGGATGCGCCTCGAACGCGTCGTACCGGTCGAACAGCGTGGGGGCGAACAGCCCGGATCCCGCGGTCAGCTCGGTGACGGCGGGGTCGGATCCGGTGCGCTCGAGGCTTCCGGTGCCGCCGGCGTTCACGAAGCGCAGGGGCGCGACCTCGCGCACCGCCGCCACGACGGCCGCCCGGCGCTCGCGCAGCTCGGCATCCGAGCGGGTCTTCACCAGCCGCACGGCCGGCGAGGTGTCGGGGAGGCCGGCGATCTGCGCGTCGTAGAACATCACGCCGTCGAGCTCGACGCCGGGGGTCGTGACCACTCGCCGCGCGAGCGCCGCGGCCTCGGCCACGCTGTGTACGGGCGACCGTCGCACGCCCAGGTGCGCGGCGATCCGCCCACGACCGAGGCGCAGCGAGGCGTCCACGTCGAGGCACACGCGCACGGGGTTGGCCGCCCCGGCGCCCGCTCGGGTGATCAGCTCGAGGTGCTCCGCGCTGTCGACCATCACGGTGATTTTGTCGCGATGCTCGGCGCTCGCCGCGAGCCGGGCGAGGCCGTCGCGGTCGACGGTCGGGTAGGCGAGGAGGATGTCGCCGACGCCCCGCTCGCTCAGCCACAGCGACTCGGCCAGCGAGTAGGTCATGGCACCCGCCCAGCCCGGGCGCCCCAGCACGTCCTCGATGATCGAGCGCACGCGCACCGACTTCGTCGCGATGCGCACGGGCGTCCCGGCCGCACGGGCGATCAGCTGGTCGGCGTTGGCGCGCAGCCGTG
>Ga0308156_1003760_pt1 | contig 11270 bp, 7 predicted proteins | sample PhyAR2_FD_201041 | JGI IMG/M metagenome (GOLD analysis project Ga0308156, IMG submission 201041) | Phyllosphere microbial communities from UC Gill Tract Community Farm, Albany, California, United States - DLSL A.R2 | ecosystem: Host-associated > Plants > Phyllosphere > Unclassified | place: USA... | reverse complement strand
GTGACGGACCGTGCCGGTCACGACCTCCGGTACGCGATCGACTCGACCAAGCTCCGCACCGAGCTCGGATGGACGCCGCAGTTCGAGGACTTCGAGTCCGGCCTGGGCGCCACGATCCAGTGGTACAAGGACAACGAGTCGTGGTGGGCGCCCTCGAAGGACTCCACCGAGGCTTTCTACGCGTCGAAGGGTCAGTAAGCGACCGTGGGAGACATCGACTTCGGCAAGCAGCTCGGCGTGACCGAGACCGGCATCCCCGGTCTCGTGGTGTTCGACCTCCCGGTCCACGGGGACTCCCGTGGCTGGTTCAAGGAGAACTGGCAGCGCGAGAAGATGACCGCGCTGGGTCTGCCCGACTTCGGGCCGGTGCAGAACAACATCTCCTTCAACGACGCCGTCGGCACGACGCGCGGCATCCACGCGGAGCCCTGGGACAAGTGGGTCTCGGTCGCGACCGGACGCATCTTCGGCGCCTGGGTCGACCTCAGGGAGGGGCCGACGTTCGGTGCGGTCTTCACCACGGAGCTCGATGCGTCGAAGGCGATCTTCGTCCCCCGGGGCGTGGGCAACTCGTACCAGACGCTCGAGGCCGACACCGCGTACACGTACCTCGTCAACGACCACTGGTCGGCGGATGCGTCGTACTCGTTCCTGAACCTCGCCGACGAGACCAGCGCGATCGCCTGGCCGATCCCGCTCTCCGACGTCGAGATCTCGGCGAAGGATCTCGCCCACCCGCGCCTGGCCGACGTCACGCCGATCGCCGCGAAGAAGATCCTCGTCGTCGGTGCCGGCGGCCAGCTCGGACGTGCCCTGCGCGACGAGCTCGGCGATGCCGCGCACGTCGAGTGGACGACGCGTGCGGACTTCGACCTCGAGGACCCCGAGATCCGGACGGCTCGGCGCTGGCGCGATTACGAGGCGATCATCAACGCCGGCGCGTATACCGCGGTCGATCACGCGGAGACCGGAGACGGGCGTCGCGACGCCTGGGCCGCGAACGCCGCGGGTCCCGCTCGACTGGCGGCGATCGCCGCGGAGTTCGGTGTCACCCTGGTGCATGTGTCGAGCGACTACGTGTTCGACGGGACGGCCGATCGGCCGTACCGCGAGGACGACGCCGTCTGCCCCCTGGGCGTCTACGGACAGTCGAAGGCGGCGGGCGATCTCGCCGTGAGCACGGCACCGCGTCATTACATCCTGCGCACGTCCTGGGTGATCGGAGACGGAAAGAACTTCGTCCGCACCATGGCGTCACTCGCGGAGCGCGGCATCGATCCGAAGGTCGTCGACGATCAGCGCGGTCGGCTCACGTTCGCCTCCGAGATCGCCCGCGCGATCGTGCACCTTCTCGACACGAACGCTCCGTACGGCACATACAACGTGAGCGGCGGCGGCGCGGAGCGGACCTGGAAGGACATCGCGAGCGACATCTTCGCCATCACCGGTGCGGAGAGATCACGGGTGTCGGGCGTGAGCACCGCCGAGTACTTCGCGAATGCGGAGGGTCCTGTGGCGCCCCGCCCGTCGAACAGCGTGCTCGACCTGTCGAAGCTCGAGGCGACCGGCTTCGTGGTCCGCGACGCGGGCGAGCAGCTCCAGGAGTATCTGACGCCGTGACCGCGCCCGCTCCGGCGGTCGCGGTCTCCCGCGTGTCGGCGCGCACCGGCAGGTTCCGCACCGACATCCAAGCGCTGAGAGCGGTCGCGATCGCTCTCGTGGTGCTCAACCACCTGTGGCCGGAGCAGATCACCGGCGGCTATGTGGGCGTCGATGTCTTCTTCGTGATCTCCGGCTTCCTGATCACGGGGCATCTGCTCTCGGAGCTCGATCGCTCCGGCCGGGTCCGCCTCTCGTCGTTCTACGCGAGGCGGATCCGGCGGCTCCTGCCCGCAGCACTCCTCGTGGTCCTCGTGACCCTGCTCGGCGTATGGGCGCTGCTTCCGTTCACCCGGTGGGCCGACAACGCGCTGCAGGCGCTGGCGAGCGTCTTCTACGTCGAGAACTGGGCGCTCGCCTCTCTGTCGGTGAACTACTCCGCCCACAACGCGGCGGCCAGCGCCGTGCAGCACTACTGGTCGCTGTCGGTCGAGGAGCAGTTCTATCTCGTGTGGCCGCTGATCGTGCTGGCCGCTGCCGCCGCGGCGGCCCGGTGGGGGAGGGACGGCGAACGACGGCGCATCGTGCTCATCGTCGTCTCCGCGGTGGCGCTGGTGTCGTTCGTCGCAGCGGTGATCTACACGGCCGCGGCGCCCGCCCAGGCCTACTTCGTGACGTTCACCCGGGCATGGCAGTTCGCGGTCGGCGCGGCGATCGCGCTGGTGCCCGTGGCGCTGCCGGGTCGTCTCAACGCGCTCGCCGCATCGATGCTCGCCACCGCGGGGTTCGTCGGCATCGCCGTGGCCGCGTTCGTCTTCGGGCCGCAGACGCCGTATCCCGGTGTCGCCGCGCTCGTGCCCGTGCTCGCGACCGCCGCAGTCATCGTCGCGGGCACGGGGCGACGCGCACCTCTGCTGGGGGTGTCCGCCCTCACCGACGCCCGACCGGTGCAATGGCTCGGCGACGTGTCGTACTCGCTGTACCTGTGGCACTGGCCCCTCATCGTGCTCACTCCTTTCGCGATCGGCGCTCCGCTGTCGTGGTGGTCTCGCCTCGGCATCCTCGCGCTCGCGCTCGTGCTCGCCTGGGGGAGTCGGCGCTGGATCGAGGTCCCGGCGCAGCGGGCGGCCTGGTGGCGGCCGGCGCGCCGGGCGTATCTCGGCGCCGGAGTGATGATGGCGGTCGTCGCCCTGGCCGCTGGGCTGCTGCTCGGGGCGGCCTCTGCCCGCACCGCGCTCGCCGACAAGGCGCACCCGGACGGCGGAGCGTGCCATGCCGCCGCCGCGCTCGCGGATCCTGTCGAGTGCGATCCGTCCGTCGAGGTGGCTGACCCGGTGGTGACCGAGCGGGACGCGTACTTCGGCCTCGCTCCGGAGTGCGGCGATCTGACCTCCCGTCTCGTGATCGACGGGCGCGAGACCACGCGCGAGTGCGACTTCTCGGACGACGGACGAGGCGCACGTGTCTGGTTGGTCGGAGATTCGCACGCCGAGCAGTGGCAGGCGGCGCTGTTCCCGATCGCGCGAGACGAGGGCTGGCAGCTCACGATCAGCTCGTTCCCCGGATGCCCGCCCGCCGACGTGGCGTTCGTCGGCTTCGACGCGGCGTGGGGCCCTGGCGACTACCTGCGCTGCCGTGAGTGGGCGGCGAGGCTCACAGACACGCTCGTGGCCGAGAAGCCCGATCTCATCGTGACCTCGATGGCGGCGCGGCAGCAGCTGGTCGACGACGGGAGCGGTCGCGCGCATGACGAGCAGTTCGTCGACGGCCTCCGGAGCACCTGGAGTCGGTGGACCGGCGCGGGCATCGCGGTCGTCGCCATCGCCGACACGCCGTTGAACGGTGACGTCCGCGACCTGGACTGCGTCGTCTTGAACCCGGAGGAGCCACAGGAGTGCGCTGTTCCCCGGACGACGGCGATGCCGCCCGATCCGGTGGTGCTCGCCGGGCAGCGGCCGATGCCGGGCCTGTGGGCCGCCGATCTGACCTCGCTCCTGTGCGACGACAAGCACTGCTTCGCCGCGGTCGGCGGCGAGCCGGTCTACTACGACGCCGATCATCTCAGCAGCGCCTACGCCGAGACGCTCAGCGGGGGATTGCGAGACGTCGTGGATCTGGCGCTGCGCGGAGACGCCGCGTCGACACCGTGAGCCGACGGAGCGCCGGACTCCTGGGATAGTCTCGAAGCGGAGCCTTCGCCCACCCGAATCGGCGGAGGCCTGATCCCCGACGACGTCTGAACGAGGTGTTCGGAGTGCCCACGACAGGAACAGCCGCCACGCCGGCATCGACGTCGACGTCCTATCGCGCGGACATCGACGGCCTGCGGACGCTCGCGATCGTGCTCGTGGTGATCTATCACGTGTGGCTCGGCCGGGTCTCGGGCGGAGTCGACGTCTTCCTGATGATCTCGGCCTTCCTGCTGACCGGCTCGCTCGCCCGGCGGGCGGTCGAGGGCACACCCCTGACTCTGGGCTCCTTCTGGAGCCGACGCTTTCGACGCCTCGTCCCCGCCGCCGCTGTGACGCTGCTCGCTGTGCTCGGTGCGGCGTATGCGTTCATGCCTCCGACGCAGTGGCCGCGGATCTGGACCGAGACGCTGGCGAGCCTCCTGTACGTGGAGAACTGGCAGCTGGCGTTCTCGGAGGTCGACTATTACGCGCGGGACAGCGCCGAGACGAGTCCGCTGCAGCACTTCTGGTCGCTGTCGATCCAGGGGCAGGTGTTCCTCCTGTGGCCGCTGCTGATCGGCCTCGTCGCTCTCGTCCTCCGGAAGAAGCGCCATCTCGTGCGCGGCGCCCTGATCGCGGTCTTCCTGGTCGTCTTCGTCTGGTCGCTCTGGTTCTCGATCGTCGAGACGCGCGATGCGCAGGCGTTCGCCTACTTCGACACCCGCACCCGGCTGTGGGAGTTCGCGGCGGGATCCCTCCTCGCCCTCCTGCTCCCGTTCATCCGTCCGCACGCCGTCGTGCGGGCCGTCATCGGATGGGCGGGCCTCGTGGGCATCGTCCTGTGCGGGATCGTCCTCGACGTGCGGGGCGGTTTCCCCGGCTACCTCGCGCTCTGGCCTGTCCTGTGCACCGCGGCCATCATCATCTCCGGCGCTGCGCCGGCGCGCGGCGGCCCGGCGGCGCTGCTCGCGTCGAGGCCCGTCACGGCGCTGTCGGGCGACGCGTACGCGCTGTACCTCGTGCACTGGCCGATCCTCGTGATGTGGATGGTCGTCACCGAGACCGATCGCATCGGCGCCGGTGAGGGGCTCATGATCATCGCGATGTCGCTGGTCGCCGCGCGGCTGCTCTCGTGGGGTGTCGAACGGCCCCTGCGCGGACCGTCGCGGACCGATCGCACCACGGCGCTGCGAGGTATCGCGGTCGTCGCGGCATCCGTGGTCCTCGTCGCCGGCGCGACCGGGGGCTGGCGCTGGAGCGAGCAGAACCGAGCGGCCGAGTTCGCCGCGTCGGCCGCCGATTCCGACTATCCCGGCGCGACGCAGGTGGAGGTGTCGCTCGACATCGCGAGCAGCGACGCCCCGATGATTCCCGTGCCGACGCAGCTCGACTCCGAATGGGCGGCGGTCGGGCCGACCTGCGACGGCCGCTTCGCCCCGTCGGCCACCGTGCTCGAGGGGTCGTGCAACCAGAGCGACGACGCCGAGGCTGCGGGAGCGCACGTCCTCGTGATCGGCGACTCGCACGCGCAGCAGCTCTCGGCGCCGCTGATCGCGCTCTCCGAGGAGCGCGACCTCGCCGTGATCACACTGCTGCGAGGGGGATGCACGGCGGGGTTGTTCGAGGAATCCCGCAATGCCTCGCAGACCTCCTGCGAGCCCTGGGTGCGCGCCGCGCTCGACTACGCGGCGGAGATCGAACCGGATGCCGTCTACCTCGTGCTCACCCGGGCGGACGCCGATGAACCCGAGCGGCTGCTCGACGGGATCGACGAGGCCGTCGAGTCCCTGCGCGAGGCCGACATCCCGGTGATCGGCGTGCGGGACAACCCGAGATTCTCGTTCGACATGTACGAGTGCGCGACCGACGACACGCGGGCCTGCGAGGTGCCGAGGGAGGCCGTGCTCGCGGAGGAGAATCCCGCCGCGATCTTCTCCGACACGATCACGGTGGTCGACTTCACCCCGTGGCTCTGCCCGTGGGACGTGTGCCAGGCCACGATCGGCAACATCGCGGTGTACATCGACGACAACCATCTCTCGCGCACCTACGCCCGCACTCTCGCCCCGTTCCTCGATCGAATTCTCGCCGAATCCGCGCAGGTGGCCCTGCCCTCAGCGTGATCGCAACTCGCGCCAGCTAAAATGTGGAGGCGCGTGCCTCTGCAGGTGCGCCGCACGTCTTGTCGGTCAGCTCAGGAAAGTTGCATCAATGGATCTCCTCGTCGTCGGGTCGGGCTTCTTCGGCCTCACCATCGCTGAACGCGCAGCTGCCGCAGGCCGCAAGGTGACGGTCATCGACCGCCGTCATCACATCGGTGGCAACGCCTACAGCGAGAACGAGCCGGAGACCGGGATCGAAGTGCACCGCTATGGCGCGCACCTCTTCCACACGTCCAACCCCACCGTCTGGGAGTACGTGAACCGCTTCACGAGCTTCACGAACTACGTGCACCGGGTGTACACGAACCACAACGGCGTCGTCTTCCCGCTGCCGATCAACCTCGGGACGATCAACCAGTTCTTCAACGCCGCGCACTCGCCGGACGAGGCTCGCGCTCTCATCACGGAGCTCGCGGGCGAGTTCGACCCGAAGAGCGCCCAGAACCTCGAGGAGCGCGGGATCGGCCTGATCGGACGCCCGCTGTACGAGGCCTTCATCCGGGATTACACGGCGAAGCAGTGGCAGACCGACCCCAAGGACCTGCCGGCGGAGATCATCAGCCGGCTCCCCGTGCGCTACACGTACGACAACCGCTACTTCAACGATCGCTGGGAGGGGCTTCCGACCGACGGCTACACCGCCTGGATCGAGCGGATGGCCGACCACGAGAACATCGAGGTCAAGCTCGACGTCGACTTCTTCGACGAGTCGCAGCCCCTGAACAAGAAGGCCACCGTCGGTCAGGTGCCGGTCGTCTACACCGGTCCTGTGGACCGCTACTTCGACTACGCCGAGGGCGAGCTGTCGTGGCGCACGCTCGACTTCGAAGAAGAGGTGCTGCACACCGGTGACTTCCAGGGCACGCCGGTCATGAACTACGCCGATGCGGGCGTCCCGTACACGCGCATCCACGAGTTCCGCCACTTCCACCCGGAGCGCGAGGACCGCTACCCGAAGGACAAGACCGTCATCATGCGCGAGTTCTCGCGCTTCGCCACGCGCGAGGATGAGCCGTACTATCCCGTCAACACCCCGGCAGACCGTTCCGGTCTGCTCGCATACCGGGAACTGACCAAGGGCGAGCAGGACGTGCACTTCGGTGGACGCCTGGGCACCTACCAGTACCTCGACATGCACATGGCCATCGGCTCCGCACTGTCGATGTGGAACAACGACCTCGCCTGACGGGAAGCGCAATGACAGACAACACGAGCACCGAATTCGTCGCCGTCAACCACACCGTCTTCCCCACCGAGGGCGTCGCCGAGGTCTCGGCGCTGTACGTCGACACCGGGTCGGGTGACGGCTCCCAGCCGGGAGAGGCCTACGAGATCGTCGGCCGACGCAGCATCAAGGTCTATGCGCACCGCCGCATCTCGCTGAGCACCTACTTCAACGCGTTCCCGGCGAGCTACTGGCAGCACGGCACCAAGGTGCGCTCGGTGCGCCTCGTCGCCACCGTCGAGGGCAAGGGCCTCATCTCGGTCTACAAGTCGAGCGCCCGCGGGCGCGCCTCGGCGCTCGCATCGAAGTCCTTCTCCGATGAGACGGTCGCCTTCGACCTTCCGATCACGTCGTTCATCGACGGCGGCTCGTACTGGTTCGACATCGCGGCGGGCAACTCGGACGCGACCCTGGTCAGCGCCGAATGGCAGGTCGCGGTCCCTGAGGGCTGGACGCCGGGCAAGACGACCGTCGGCATCACGACCTTCAACCGGCCCTCGTACTGCCTGAACCAGATCATCGCGGTCGGTCAGAACGAGCACGTCCACGACGTGCTCGACCGCGTGATCGTGGTGGATCAGGGTACGGACCTCGTCTCGGACCAGCCCGGCTTCGCCGAAGCCGCAGCGCAGCTCGGCGACAAGCTCGAGATCCTCCGCCAGCCGAACCTCGGCGGGTCGGGCGGCTTCTCGCGGGCGATGCTCGAGTCGCTCTCGTCGGAGGATAGCCGCTACGTGCTGCTCCTCGACGACGACGCGATCTCGGAGCCCGAGGCGATCGTCCGAGCCGTGCGCTTCGGCGACTTCGCGGTGACGCCCACGATCGTCGGCGGCGGGATGCTCCATCTCGACGACCGCTCTGTCCTGTACACGCAGGGCGAGGTGTGGGACCAGCGGAAGTCCTGGATGCGCCCGTCGGGTGCGAGCGAGTACGACCACGACTTCGCCGAGGAGCCGCTGCGCGAGACCCCCGAGCTGCACCGCTACCTGGGAGCGGACTTCAACGGGTGGTGGATGTGCCTCATCCCGACCGCGATCCTGCGCGAGATCGGCCTCTCGCTGCCGGTGTTCCTCAAGTTCGACGACATCGAGTACTCCCTCCGCGCGCGTGAGCACGGCTACCCGACGGTCTGCCTGCCCGGCGTCGCGGTGTGGCACATGGCCTGGCACGACAAGGACCCCACGCGGACGTGGGAGGAGTACTTCATCCACCGCAACCGGGTTATCACCGGCCTCCTGCACTCGCATGTCGCCAAGGGCGGCATCCTCCCGCTGCACTCGTTCCTCGGCGACATCAAGCTGCTCTTCATGCTCCAGTACTCCGCCGTCCGGCTGCGGCACGAGGCTCTGCGGGACGTCATGCGCGGACCCGCCGTCCTGCCCGAGCTGCTGCCCGGTAAGCAGGCGGAGATCCGCCAGATGCGGACCGCCTACATCGATTCCGAGGTCGTCGAGGATCTGTCGGCTCTGCCGCCGGTCCGTCGGTCGTCCGTCGCGATCCTCGGTGGGGTGCGCAAGCCCACGAACCCGATCGCGGCGCTCATCCTGGCCGCGCGCGTGGGCGTGCGGCAGCTCGTCATCAAGCAGTCGCCGGGAAGCCGACGCAACCCCGAGCGGATCATCTCGGCGCAGGACATCAACTGGTGGCGCTTCGCCGACATCGACTCCGCGCTGGTGACCTCTCCCGACGGCCTCGGCGTCGCCTGGTACCAGCGCGACCGGGCGACGATGCACCGCTTCCTGTGGAGGAGCATCCGTCTGAACCTCGGGCTCGCACGCAGCTGGAAGACCCTCGCAGCGGAGTATGCCGACGGCACGCCGAAGATCACGTCGCCGGAGCAGTGGCGCGCGACCTTCGAGAGCGTCCAGAACGGCTGAACGTCGTCCGCGGACGGTTCGCGCGGTCTGATCACAGGAGTCACATGAGCGGTTCGACAGTCGGGGCACCAGGCACGCCCCGGCGCTATGCGCATTCGCTGTGGCTGCTGTCGGCGCGCGACCTCAAGGTCCGCTACGCGACGAGCTTCCTCGGCTACCTGTGGTCGGTCCTCGATCCGCTGGTGATGAGCGCGATCTACTGGTTCGTCTTCACGCAGGTCTTCCATCGGAGCGTGGGGGAGGACCCGTACATCGTGTTCCTCATCGTCGCGCTGCTCCCGTGGGTGTGGTTCAACTCGTCCGTGGGCGACTTCACGAGAGCGTTCCGCAAGGATTCGCGGCTCGTGAAGTCCACGGCGATCCCGCGATCGATCTGGGTCAACCGCATCGTCCTCAGCAAGGGGATCGAGTTCCTGTTCTCGCTGCCGGTGCTCGTGCTGTTCGCGGTGTTCACTGGCGCGACGGTGAGCTGGTCGCTGCTGTGGTTCCCGGTCGCGATGATCATGCAGACCGTGCTGCTCGTCGGCCTGGGGCTCCTCGTGGCGCCTCTGTGCGTGCTCTATGCCGATCTCGAGCGCACCACCGCCCTCGTGCTTCGTGCGCTGTTCTATGCATCGCCGGTCATCTACAGCTTCGGCGACCTGCCCGCACCGTTCCACACCATCGGTGCGTTCAACCCGCTCGCGGGCATCTTCACCCTCTACCGCGTCGGATTCTTCCCGGAGCTGTGGGATCCCGTCCCCGTTCTGATCAGCGCTGTGATGTGCGTCGCCATCCTCGCGCTCGGCCTGTGGACGTTCCGTGCGCTCGAACGTCCCGTCCTGAAGGAGCTGTGATGTCGGCCGCCATCGAGGTGTCAGGACTCGGCGTCCGCTTCCGTCGGAATCGTCGGGGCAGCCGGAGCTTCAAGGATCTCTTCGCGGGGTCGTCCCGTCGCTCGCGACCGGGGGAGTTCTGGGCGCTGCGAGACGTGAGCTTCGCAGTCGAACCCGGCGAGTCGATCGGCGTCGTCGGACGCAACGGGCAGGGCAAGTCGACCCTCCTGCGCCTGGTCGCCGGCGTGCTGCTCGCCGACGAGGGCACCGTCACGGTCAACGGGGGAGTCGCCCCCCTGATCGAGATCACCGGAGGGTTCGTCGGAGACCTGACGGTGCGCGAGAACGTCCGGCTGACGGCCGGGCTTCATGGGATGGGCCGCGAGGAGATCTCGCGACGATACGACGGCATCATCGGCTTCGCCGAGCTCGCCGGTTTCGAGGACACTCCCTACAAGCACCTGTCCAACGGCATGAAGGTGCGACTGGCCTTCTCGGTGGTGTCTCAGCTCGATGAGCCGATCCTGCTCGTCGACGAGGTGCTGGCGGTGGGGGACAAGGCCTTCCGCGACAAGTGCTACAAGCGGATCGACGAGCTGCTCGCCGAGGGGCGCACGCTGTTCTTCGTCAGTCACAACGAGCGCGATCTTCGCCGCTTCTGCACGCGCGGCCTCTACCTCGACAAGGGTGCTCTCGTGCTGGACGGCCCCATCGCCGACGTGCTCGACCGGTACAACGCGGACTACAACTCCTGATCGGCAGACCCGCCTGATCCGCGGACCCGCCTGACCGGCAGACCCGCCTGACCGGCAGGGGGCGTCAGAGACCGACGACGTCCCGTACTGCGTCGGCGGCGGAGAGGGCTGAGGAGGTCGCGCCCGAGGCGTCGCCGCCGGCTGCGACCGCCGACCTGAGATCGCTGAGAGCCTGCGCGTACGCCCCGACGGTGGCGTGCCAGTCGGAGTCGATCGACGCGGGCGGCACCGCCTCCGACAGGCGCTGCGCGTCGTTCTGCAGCGTGTCGACGACATCGACGGCATCCTGGCCGCTGCTCTCAGCGACGATGTCGAGCCCGGTCAGAGCATCATCGAGCCATCCCTGCACCGTGTCGCGGAACACGCCGATGCTGGGGTCGACCTGCGGCGGGGGAGTCGTGATCGGCGTCATGCTCGGATCCGGCGCGGGAGTGGGCTCCGTGGTCGCGGTCTCGGTGGGAGAGGGCGTGGCCGACGGGGTCTCGGTCGGCGTCGCGCTGGCGGTCGGCGAAGCCGACGGCGACGGCGTGCCGCTCGCGGACGGCTCGGGGTCTCCGCCCCGAGGCAGGAGGAACAGCAGCAGCACCGCTGCGACGAGGAGAGCGGCGACCGAGAGGCCGACGATCAACCAGATCCGGCCGCGGTTGCTCGGCTTCGGAGGCAGGG
>Ga0308156_1003757_pt1 | contig 11280 bp, 8 predicted proteins | sample PhyAR2_FD_201041 | JGI IMG/M metagenome (GOLD analysis project Ga0308156, IMG submission 201041) | Phyllosphere microbial communities from UC Gill Tract Community Farm, Albany, California, United States - DLSL A.R2 | ecosystem: Host-associated > Plants > Phyllosphere > Unclassified | place: USA... | reverse complement strand
AACCGCAGCAGCGCCTGGCCCAGACCGAGCGGGCTACCGTCGGCACTTTGCACGCGGATACCCCAGGCCTGCATGCCCAGGGTCTGCCCGGCACGGGTCCAGAAACAGGCGAAGAAGGCGAACGACAGACTTGCCAGCAGCAGTGAAAGCCATTGGTCATGATCCAAGGCGCCTGCCTCGGACAGGGCGCGCAGGTGAGCTTCGCCGTACCAGAGCACTTGTCCCAGCTTGTACAGCGCGGTGGCGAACATCAGCAGGGCTACCAACAGGATCAGATCGTAGGCCGCCGCAGCCAGCCGGCGAGCCAAGGTTGCCGGCATCGGCTGATGTATAGCGTTCACGGCATCGGGTGCCATCGAGAGTCCTCGGAAGGGGAAGCAGTCGACGCCCGTCGAGCGCCCATAAAAAAGCCCCAGGCTATCAGCGCTGGGGCTTTTGGGCGACGCTCGAATCAAGCCTCGGCTTGAACCTCGTCAGCCTGCAGGCCTTTCTGGCCCTGCACGGACACGAAGGTGACCTTTTGGCCTTCCTTCAGGCTCTTGAAGCCGTTGCCTTGAATGGCGCGGAAGTGAACGAACAGGTCTGGACCGCTTTCAGGCGTAATGAAACCGAAACCTTTTTCGTCGTTGAACCACTTGACGGTACCGCTTTGACGATTCGACATAGCTTAATTTCCTTGAAACCTAGAAGTATTAACAGCGTCTTTCACATGAAAGAGTACTGGGCTGATTTGCAGGAAAGTTAAGAGACGTCGAACGGGTTGTAGCAGTCATCAGCGCTACTGCCCAGGTCACGATCCAAGCGACCCATGCAAACACAGTGGGGAAACTTTACGCTAACTTCAGCGAGAAAAACAAGCCCTCGCAACCGCCGCGTTCGGACCTTTTTGTGCCGCATTTCAGGCCCTGTTCGGGGCGTTGCCCCAAGTTCGTGCACGAGGTGCATACACTTGACGTCATTGAGTTAAAACAACGGAAACAGTGCAATAAGGTGTGTTGGAACTATGACGCTTTAGCTTCGCGTCATAGTTTTTATCTACCAGAAGCGGCTGTTAGCCAGAGTGCATCGATGCGCCAGGTTGCACTCAGCCCCGATAATAGCGTTGCGGCACGAACGGCATCTTGGCAACTTTCACGGGCACGGGCTTGCCACGCACGATAGCACTGAGCGTAGTGTCCAGCGTAGCTGCGCTGGCCTCCACATAGCCCATGGCAACCGGAGCATCCAGGGTCGGGCCGAAACCGCCACTGCAGACGCGACCGACTTCAACGCCTTCGGCATTCAGGATGGGAGCGCCCTCGCGTACGGGGGTGCGTTCCTGAGGCAGCAGGCCGACGCGCTTGCGTGCAACGCCTTCGCGTTGCTGCGCGAAGATGACCTCTGCACCCGGGAAGCCCCCGGCACGTGCACCGTCGGCGCGGCGCGTTTTGGAAATGGCCCAGAGCAAGCTGGCCTCGATGGGCGAGGTATCGCTGTCCATGTCATGGCCGTACAGACACAGGCCTGCTTCGAGTCGCAGCGAATCCCGTGCGCCCAGGCCAATGGGTTCCACTTCAGCCTCGGCCAGCAGCGCGCGCGCCAGGGCTTCGGCCTGGGCGTTTGGCACGGAAATCTCGAAACCGTCCTCGCCGGTGTAGCCCGAGCGACTCACGTAGCAGTCCACGCCGAGCAGCTCGACGCTGGCGAATTGCATGAACGTCATCTGCGCGACTTCCGGGGCCAGACGTGCCAGCACCGTGACCGCCGCCGGACCCTGAAGCGCCAGCAGCGCACGTGAATCGAACAGGGCTTCGATCGTGCAACGGCCGCTCAAATGCTGTTGCAGGTGGGCCAGGTCCTGGTCCTTGCAGGCAGCGTTGACGACCAGCATCAGGGTGTCGTTGCCCAGGTTCGCCACCATCAGGTCGTCGAGAATGCCGCCCTGTTCGTTGGTGAACAGTGCATAGCGCTGCATCCCCACCGGCAGGTCGATGATGTCCACCGGCACCAGCGTTTCAAGGGCCTTGGCGGCGTCGGCGCCGGTCAGGCGAATCTGGCCCATGTGCGACACATCGAACAGGCCGGCCTGGGCCCGGGTGTGTCGATGTTCTTTCATGACGCCCAGTGGGTACTGCACCGGCATGTCGTAGCCGGCGAAGGGCACCATGCGCGCGCCCAGTTCCAGGTGCAGCGCATGCAGCGGGGTTGTTTGCAGGGGGGTATCGGACATAGTCATTCCTTGCGCAACAGGGCGCGCGGCAATCAAGGCCGCGCGCCGCCGTCATCACGCTTGCTGATAGGCTTCGATGGAAGGGCAGGCACACACCAGGTTGCGGTCGCCGAAAACGTTGTCGACTCGGCCAACGGGTGGCCAGTACTTGTTTTCCAGCAAGGTCGGCAGCGGGTAGACCGCCTGTTCACGACTGTAGGCGTGGGTCCATTCGCCGACCAGCTCGGCGGCCGTGTGCGGCGCATTCTTCAGCGGGTTGTCGTCGCGATCCAGACGGCCTTCCTCGACCGCGCGAATTTCCTCGCGGATCTGGATCATGGCGTTGCAGAAGCGGTCGAGTTCTTCCATCGATTCGCTTTCGGTCGGCTCGATCATCAGGGTGCCCGCCACCGGGAACGACATGGTCGGGGCGTGGAAGCCGAAGTCGATCAGGCGCTTGGCGACGTCATCGACGCTGATGCCGCTGCTGTCCTTGAGCGGACGCACGTCGAGGATGCACTCGTGAGCCACCAAGCCGTTGCTGCCGGCGTACAGAATCGGGTAGTGCTGCTCCAGGCGCCGGGCGATGTAGTTGGCGTTGAGGATGGCCACCTGGGAAGCGCGCTTGAGACCGTCGCCGCCCATCATGCGGATGTACATCCAGGTGATCGGCAGGATGCTGGCGCTGCCGAACGGCGCTGCGCAGACGGCGCCTTCCTTGCGTTCCAGGGCCGCATGGCCGGGCAGAAACGGAGCCAGGTGCGCTTTCACGCCGATCGGGCCGACACCCGGACCGCCACCGCCATGAGGAATGCAGAAGGTCTTGTGCAGGTTCAGGTGGGACACGTCGCCGCCGAACTTGCCCGGCGCGCACAGGCCCACCATGGCATTCATGTTGGCGCCATCGATGTACACCTGGCCACCGTGGTCGTGGATGATCGCGCAGATCTCGCGGATACCTTCCTCGAACACGCCATGGGTGGACGGGTAGGTGATCATCAGGGCTGCCAGCTTGTCGCTGTGCTCGATGGCCTTGGCGCGCAGGTCTTCGATGTCGACGTTGCCGCGCGCGTCGCAGGCGGTGACCACCACGCGCATCCCGGCCATGTGTGCCGTGGCCGGATTGGTGCCGTGGGCCGAGGACGGAATCAGGCAGATGTCGCGGTGCGCTTCGCCGCGGCTTTGGTGGTAGGCCCGAATCGCCAGCAGCCCGGCGTACTCACCCTGGGAACCGGCGTTGGGCTGCAGGGACACGGAGTCGTAACCGGTGGCGGCGCACAGCATGCTCTCCAGCTCATCGGTCAGCAACTGATAGCCCTGGCTCTGCGCAGCCGGTGCGAAAGGGTGCAACTGGCCGAATTCGGCCCAGGTGACCGGGATCATCTCGCTGGCGGCGTTGAGCTTCATGGTGCAGGAGCCCAGCGGGATCATGGTGCGATCCAGGGCCAGGTCCTTGTCGGCCAGGCGGCGCAGATAGCGCATCAGCTCGGTTTCCGAGTGATAGCGGTTGAAGACCGGATGTTGCAGGATCGCCGACTGACGCAGAAGGGCTTCGGGCAGTTGATCGGTGACTTCGTCGGCCAGGGTCTGGAAGGTCACCTGGGTGCTTTCGTTGTGGAACAGCGCGAACAGCGCTTCCACATCGGCCTGGCGGGTGGTCTCGTCCAGCGAGATGCCCACGCGCTCGGCATCGACCTCGCGCAGATTGATACCCGCGGCACGGGCCTGCTCATGCAGGCGCTTGGTCGCGTTGCCGATGGCAAGGGTCAGGGTGTCGAAGAAATGCTGCTGCTCGACGCGCACGCCCAGTTGCGTCAGGCCGCGCGCCAGGATGGCGGTGAGCTGATGGGTGCGCCGAGCGATCTGGATCAAGCCAGCCGGGCCGTGGTAGACCGCGTACATGCTGGCGATGTTGGCCAGCAGGACCTGCGCCGTGCAGATGTTGCTGGTGGCCTTCTCGCGGCGGATATGCTGCTCGCGGGTCTGCATGGCCAGGCGCAGGGCGCTCTTGCCGTGGCGGTCCACCGACACGCCGACCAGACGGCCTGGCATGTCGCGTTTGAAGCTGTCGCGGGTGGAGAAGTACGCCGCATGCGGGCCGCCGAAACCCAACGGCACACCAAAACGCTGGGCGCTGCCGATGGCCACGTCGGCACCGAATTCACCCGGCGGGCTGAGCAGGGTCAAGGCCAGCAGGTCCGCGGCCACGGCCACCAGAGCGTTGCCAGCGTGGAAGCGCTCGACCAGTTCGCGGTAATCGAAAATGTCGCCGTTGCTGGCGGGGTACTGCAGCAGTGCGCCAAAGAAGCCGTCGGTGTCGGCGAGCTCGTGCTCGTCGCCGACGACCACCTCGATGCCCAAGGGCTCGGCGCGGGTGATCAGTACGGCCAGGGTCTGCGGGTGGCAGTGGCTGGAGGCGAAGAAGCGCTGGCTGCTCTTGTTCTTGCTCAGGCGTTTGCAGAAGGTCATGGCTTCGGCAGCCGCGGTCGCTTCGTCGAGTAGCGAGGCATTGGCGATGGGCAAGCCGGTCAGGTCGCTGATCAGGGTCTGGAAGTTCAGCAGCGCTTCCAGGCGGCCCTGAGAAATTTCCGGCTGATACGGCGTGTAGGCCGTGTACCACGCAGGATTTTCCAGCAGGTTGCGCAGAATCGGCGCAGGCGTATGGGTGTTGTAATAGCCCTGACCGATGTAGTTCTTGAACAGTTGGTTCTGCTGGGCAATGGCCTTGATGGCGGCCAATGCATCGGCTTCGCTCTGCCCGGCAGACAGACCGAGCACGCTGGTGCCCTTGATGCTTTCGGGGATGACGCTGGCGCTCAGCGCGTCCAGGTTCTCGTAGCCGAGAAAATCGAGCATGGCCTGCTCGTCGGCAGGGCCGGGGCCGATGTGGCGGGCGATGAATTCGTTGTCGGTGTGCAGTGCAATGGCGCGAGTCATGGTCGATCCTCAGCCTTGGGCGGCGATCAGGTTGTCGTAGGCGGGCTGGTCGAGCAAGGCGTGAACCTGGTCCAGGTCATCGGGGATGAAGCGGAAGAACCAGCCCTGTGCCAGTGGGTCCTGATTGACCAGTTCCGGGGCGGCATCGAGCGCTGCGTTGACCTCGACGATCTCGCCATCGAGCGGCATGTTGATGCTGCTGGCAGCCTTCACCGATTCCAGCACCGAAACCTCGGCATCGCGCGCGTGGTGGGCCAGTTCGGGCAACTGCACGAACACGACATCGCCCAAGGCGTTCTGGGCAAAAGGGGTGATGCCGACTGTGACGCTGCCGTCGGCTTCGAGGCGTAGCCATTCGTGTTCGACGGTGAAACGCAACTCGCTCATGGAAACTCCGCAATGATTTGGGGTTCAGCAATGGCGGTTACGTAGCAAGATGGTTGCCAGATTTCTCAAAGCCACACACTTCAAGGCCTCCAGGCAGATGACCCACGTCCAGCAGCAGAGTGGCTGTAACGAAAACGCTACGCACCGCCCTGGTCCATTCTCCGCGACAACCCCTGTAGCAGCGGCGCAAGCCGTATCGGCGACCAACGCGGTCTGTCGAATACACCTCGGCAAGCCCGGACGCGGCTCGCGCCGCTGCTACAGGGCGCATCAGACAAGAGTGTATTGGATTGCGTACAGTGTATTGGAATCGATACAGTGCAGGCCGTGTCACGTATCAGGATGCGCTACCGATACCGTATTTGCGTAACCGGTTGGCAATGGCCGTATGTGACGTCTGCAGTCGACTGGCCAATTGGCGGCTCGACGGGTAGCTGGGGTACAGCTTTTCCAGCAGCGCTTTTTCGTAGGCGCCCACCGCCTGCTCCAGGCTGACCACCTCACCGTCGTTGCGGTGGGTCACGCGGGTACCGGCAATATCCAGATCGCCGATATCCACCGTATTGCTTTCGCAGACCGCAGCGGCGCGAAAGATCACGTTCTGCAACTGCCGGACATTGCCCGGCCAATGATTGCCCAGCAATGCAGGAAAGGTATTGGTCGTCAGTCGGCACATCGGCCGCTGAATCTGGGTGCAGGCCTGCTGCATGAAATAACGCGCCAGCAACAGGATGTCCTCCCCGCGCTCGCGCAGCGGCGGCACATTCAGGTTGAGCACGTTGAGGCGGTAGAACAAGTCTTCCCGAAACGCCCCTTCGGCCACCATCTGCTCCAGATTGCGGTGGGTGGCGCTGAGGATGCGCACATTGACCTTGACCTCGCGGTCGCCGCCGACCCGGCGAAAACTGCCATCGTTGAGAAAACGCAGCAGCTTGGCTTGCAGGTACGGCGACATTTCCCCGATTTCATCGAGGAACACCGTGCCCTGGTGGGCCAACTCCATCAGCCCCGGCTTGCCGCCTCGCTGGGCACCCGTGAAGGCGCCGGGGGCGTAGCCGAACAGCTCGCTCTCTGCGAGGTTCTCCGGCAGCGCGGCACAATTGAGGGCCAGGAACGGCGCCCCGTGGCGCGCGCTGACGGCATGGCAGGCACGTGCCACCAGTTCCTTGCCTGTGCCGGTTTCGCCCTGGATCAATAAAGGCGCATCCAGAGCCGCGACGCGCTGCGCCCGAGCTTTCAGCGCACGAATGGGTGGAGAGTCACCCAGCAGCGAATCGAATCCCTCGGCATGGTCGTGGTGCAGGGCGGCCAGCCGTTCACCCATGCGGTTGGGCGGGTACAGCGTCAGCAAGGCACCTGCGTCGGTGATGGGTGTGGCATCGAGCAGCAGCGTCTGGCCATTCAGGTTGACCTCGCGCAGTGGCAGTCGGAACCCCTGTTCCAACAGGGAACCGAGCAGGGCCGGATCGGCGAACAGATCGGCCACCGACTGCCCGGCCGGCTCGCGACCATACAGCTCGACCAAGGCCGGGTTGGCCAGCAGAACATTGCCGGCACTGTCCAGCGCCAGCACTGGATCGGCCATGGCGGCGAGCAGGGCTTCGAGCTGCAGATGCCGGCGCTGTCCCGGCAGGATGTCGACCACACGCACGTCTTCCACACCCTTTACCCGGAACAGGGCATCGTGCAGCTCTTCCAGGACCAGCGGGCTGAGCGTCGGCGCATCGATGTAGACGTTGGGTGGGACCATCTCGACGGCATCGAGGTTGAGATTGCGAGCGCCAAGCAATGCCAGCACTTCCTGGGTGATGCCGACACGGTCGATGAAGCTGACGTGGATACGCATGGGTTTCGTGCATTCTGGACAGCGGAGGCAGGCAGTATGCCTTGCCATGGCTCAAAGCTGTAGGGCCGAGGCTGTGGGTCAGCGCTCGGCAGTGACGCGTTCGGGTCGCGACCAGATCCACAGGTTGACCAGCACCATGCCCGCGATGGCAGCGTAGACCGGCCAGTGTTGCTTGAGGGTGAACCACATCACCAGCGAGCAGATCACCATGCTGACGGTGGCGCTGACCTTGGTCCGGCGCGTGATCACCTTGCCATTGCGCCAGTTGTGCAGCATGGGGCCGAACAACTTGTGGTTCTCAAGCCAGGCGCTGAGCCGTGGCGAGCTTTTGGTTGCCGCCCACGCGGCCAGCAGGATGAATTCGGTGGTGGGCAACCCCGGCACCACGATCGCGATCAGCCCGATGATCAGGCTGGTATAGGCCAGCAGGCCGTAAAGCACGCGGGCCATCTTTGAGGGGAGCGGGCGAGGGTTGTCCATGAGTTCCATACAGTCGGGTTTCAAGCCGGCGCCGTGTCCCGATGATCGGCGTAGGTGTGTTGCAGCAGCACCTGCAAGCGCGCGAACGCGTCGTTGGCCGCCTGGTCGGCTTCCGCTTCTTCGCTCGGGCTGAAGGGCAGGGCATCGAAGATTGCGTTGAAGGCTTTCCAGCCCTTGCCGCGTCCGCCTTCGGGTTCGGCCAGATGGCGAGCACCGAAACTCTCCGTGTAGCCCAGGGCGTTGGCCCGCTTGATCAGGATAGCGGCGCCGAGTTTAGACCCTTCGGAGACACGAATCCAGGTCAGCGCCGTCGCCCGGCTGGGCTCGCTGAGGGCGCCCGGAACAGGCTGCGGAATGGCCACGCCCAGATCGATCAGGTCGGCCTTGGCCGCCTCTGCGCGGCAGCGCCCCGGCAGGTCGGGAAACAAGGCGATCAGGGCAGGATCGTTGTACAGGTGCTGCAGCTCCGACTGGAACAGGTACTGCATCTGCAGAAAGCGCCCATAGCTTTCCGGCGTATCGAAAGGGGCGTAGCGGGCCACGGTATTTTCCAGGCTGTCGTGCAACGCCTGGCTGATCGCGCGCAAGCGGGCGGAGCGCAGCGGGGCGTGGTCCTGAGGGTGCTCGGTGACGGTCATTGCGAGTTCCTTGAAAAATGCGGTGCTGTGTAGACGAGACGAATCAACTCACAGCGGACCGTAAAAAAATCCCACCACAGGGGCAGCGGTTATCTGCCCCTACAGTGCCATTATCAGATGTCCCAAACCAGATTGATCGCGAAATTACGACCAGGAGCCGTGAGACGGTCGAGGTTGGCGGGTGATGTCACCGCCGCTTCGCCCACACCGTCATAACTGCGTACGTCGTCCCATAGCCAGTATTTCTTGTCGGTGAGGTTGTACAGGCCGGCGTTGACGGTGACGTCGTCGGTGACCTTGTAGTAACCGGCCAGGTCGAGGATGCCGAAACCAGGCGTTTTGAACACGCCGCTGCCGTCCGGCGACTTGAACGCGCTGCCGTCCACTCGGTTCTGCCGCTTGACCAGTGTCCAGCTGAGCAGGCCGCCGTATTGCTGCTGCTCGTAACCCAGGCCGAAGACACCCTTGAGCGGAGTGACGCTGTTGATCGGTTGGCCGTTGTCTTCGTTCTTGCCATGGGCGTAGGCGATGGAGCCCTGGCTGTAGAGACCTTGCGGTGCACCGAAGCTGTCCAGGTTCAAGCGGCCCTTGAACTCGACGCCCTTGATGGTGGCATGCTTGATATTGTTGCTTTGGAACACCGCGGACGTCGCCCCGGGGGTGACCGCATCTTCGTTGATGAAGTCACGATACTGGTTGTAGAACACCGCAATGTCGAAGGTGCCCGCTTCGAATTTGCCGCGCAGGCCGGTTTCATAGCTTCTGCTTTTTTCGGGCTCAAGGTCCGGATTGGGCTGGACCGTATAGCCGGCGCCCAGGTTTTCGAAGCGACCGTACAGCGCCTTGGCCGAGGGCGTGCGGAAGCCTTCGGCGTACTGCCCGTACCAGGTGTAGTGGTCATCGAAGTCGTAGGTCACGCCCATCGTGGGTGACAACCGGTGCCAGTTCCGATCGCTGTCGGTCACGGTGTACTCGCCCTTGGGGTTGACGGTGCGCAGGAACTCGTCGGTCAGGCGGGGCTTGAGCTGGGTGTAGTCATAGCGGGCGCTGGGTCGGAAGGTCCACTGGTTCCAGCGGATCTCGTCCTGGGCGAACAGACTGTAGGTGTTGACGGTCGGGTCGGGGAAATCGCTGGATTTGACCAGGCGATCGGGCGAACTGTCGGCGCCAATGGCTCGGCAACTGCCCAGCACGGACAGGCAGGTCCCGTAGCCGCTGCGCGAGCCGGTGACCTTCTGCTGGCGGATTTGGGTGCCATAGGTCAGCAGGTGATCGGTTTGTCCCACCTGAAAGGCCTTGTCCAGTTGCAGGTCGAACACCCACTGGCGCTCTTGGTAGACCGTGTCACGCGCTCGCAGTACATCACGTTCGCGCGGGAAGGGGGCGACATAGTGTTCCTCGGTGTGCTGGTCGGTCTTGGCGATCTGGTAGTTCAGGCTCCACTTGATGTGATCGGCCACGACGCTGTCCAGGCCGAAGTCGTGGTTCAAGCCGAAGCGCTCGCGGGTGACCGTGTCATTGCCACCGCGCGATCGATAGAAATTCAGCGGGCTGCCATTGGCATACGGGCCGCCATAGGCGCTTTTCAGGTCGACATCACGGTCGTCCTTGTACTTTTCATAGGTGAGCCCGAACCGAGCGTCGTCGGCGTAGTTCCAGCCCAGCTTGGCCAGAACGTTGGTGGAGCGCACATCCTTGGGGTCGGCCGCGGTGCGGCTCAGGCCGGTAGTGTTGTGATCTGCGTGGGACTCGGTTTCATGCCCGTTGCGCTGGCTCACATGCAGCAAGGCGTCGAGGTCACCCGTACGGCCGGCCACGGTGGCCGAGTTCAGCCAGCTCTCGTCTGCCGAGCTGTAGCCGGTCTTCAGGCGCGCGCCGATGTCCTTGCCCGGCTTGATGATGTCTTCCGGGTCCAGGGTGTAGTAGCTGACCACCCCGCCGATGGCGCTGCTGCCGTACAGCGACGACGCCGGCCCGCGCAGGATTTCCACGCGCTTGACGATTTCCGGGTCGACGTAGTTGCGCTCGGTTTGCGCATAGGGGCCGTGGAAGAAGCTGTCCGGCACTTCGACGCCATCGACCTGGGTGAGGATGCGGTCGCCATCGATGCCGCGAATGTTGTAGCCGGTGATGCCACTGCGCAGGCCGGTGCCGCCCGCTGAGACGCCCGGTTCGTAACGCACCACATTCTGAATCGTGTTGACGTTGTCGCGGTCCAGCTGCGTGCGGCCCTGCACGCTGACCGTGCTTGGTACGCTGTCGGCGCTCTGTTCCTGGCGGGTGGCGCTGACGGTCATCTGTTGCAGGGCGATCACGGCACCCGGCGGACTGCGCTCGAGCACGACATTGTTGGCGCTGATCTTCCGGTAGCGCAGCGCTGTGCCCGCGAGTAGCCGATCCAGTGCCTGTTCCGGCGTCAGGTTGCCGCGTGCGCCGGGTGAGACAACGTCCCGAGCGAGCTCGGCGGGCAGTCCGACTTGCCATCCCGTCGTGGAGCTGAAGCCGTTCAAGGCCGACGTCAGCGGTTGCTGGGCGATGCTGAAGGAGTGACTGACACTGTTGCGGGCGCTGCTCAGTGTCGGCTCCGCTGCACTGCCCACGGCAGGCAGGGCGGCCAGCAGCAGGGCGGCGGCGAGCACCGAGTGGTGGAACGTTGGACGAGTGAAACCTGTGGACATCGAAAGCGCTCCCTGTCGCGTGTCGTTATAGTGTCACTGATTCGAATGCGAATCAGTTGCATTGGCTATGACTAGACGGATGGGGAAGCGCTACAGCGTAAAAATAATTATGCGGGGTGCCGGCCT
>Ga0308156_1003752_pt1 | contig 11300 bp, 10 predicted proteins | sample PhyAR2_FD_201041 | JGI IMG/M metagenome (GOLD analysis project Ga0308156, IMG submission 201041) | Phyllosphere microbial communities from UC Gill Tract Community Farm, Albany, California, United States - DLSL A.R2 | ecosystem: Host-associated > Plants > Phyllosphere > Unclassified | place: USA... | reverse complement strand
TAGTCGTCATACTATATAGCTCAATGCCATTGTTTTATTTAATTTACGATTGTTTTTCCGAAATGATGTAAACATTGATAAATGGTTCAATAAGGCTCCCTTTACTTTCTTAATGGCGGATTTGTATTGTGTTGTCAGTGAGGTTTTCAAATATTACTAGTGAGGTTGGTCATTCTATTTTGTAATTTATCATTTTTTCTATAAAAGCAATTTTTTACGCACTAATAACTTTAATTGCCTAAAGACAGTTCATAAATGAAGGATATCTATCGCGTAAATTATCTCATTTGTTACAAAAGTATTTTGCACAAACGATTGCATTGTATATTTTTTGTTTTATTTAATTGTATTTATAAAATTAGAAAGAACAATTAAATTTAAATTATGAGATATCCCAAAGTTACGCTACTGCTCGGTGCAGTATTGGCAAGCTTTCTTTCTTGCCAAAAAAGCGAGTTACAAAACAATTTAGAAGCGAAATTATTGCTACGTGCTGCCTCTCCGGGTTTAAGCGGATACGAAGTTCCCTTAGGTGGGAATGCTTTTGTCACTTCGGCACCTTCCGGTGCAGCAGAAGTCATCAATAACAACGGATTGGCAAACTGGAACAATGTCAATAGCTTAATCAGTACCTATGCTAAAGTTCCACAAGCAGGCGCTTTGCGTGTTAAAATAAGAGCTAAAGTGTTACCTTCAGGCGATAGCAGTACGGTGAAATTAACAATTAATGGTATAAGCAAACAAGTCAAACTTAAAGGTGGAGCATTAAAAGATTACACGGTCGGTACCTATTCGCTAAATGCCGCGGGATATGTAAAAATGGATCTTCAAGGTGTAACCAAGTCAGGCGGTTATTTTGCAGATGTATCACACTTGATTTTAGATAGTTCGGCAACAAATGGCACGGTAATTTATAGCGACAACAATGTCGATAACACCTACTATTGGTCGCGGCGTGGTCCATCCGGCCATTTGAATTATACCATTCCAACAAATCAGCAAGTATCCTATTATTATAGCGAGGTGAAAGTGCCTGCCGGAGAAGATAAGATAGGTTCTTACTTTATGGCAAATGGCTTCGATCAAGGGTATTTCGGTATGCAGGTCAATTCAGCGACAGAACGCAGAATACTGTTTTCTGTTTGGAGTCCATATAGCACCGATGATCCATCCCAAATACCAGCAGAGGACCGCATCACATTAAATAGAAAAGGGACAAATACCACAACAGGTGAGTTTGGTGGCGAAGGTTCAGGTGGACAAAGTTATCTCAAGTATAATTGGACTGCCGCCACAACATATAAATTTTTATTGAAGGGAGAACCTGATAACAGTGGAAGTACTGACTTTACGGCATGGTTTAATGATCCGTCGACCAATAATTGGATACTAATTGCAAGCTGGAAACGTCCTAAAATAAATACTTATTTAACAGGCTTTCATAGTTTCCTCGAAAATTTCAATGCCAACAATGGCTTCCTTGGCCGTTCTGCAGAATATAGCAATCAATGGGTTCGTACATCTACTGGAACTTGGCTGAAAGTTGTGGAAAGTACCTTTAATGTTGATGCGACCTATTCAAACAATCAGCGTATAGACGCTATTGGCGGAATAACCGGAAACAGCTTCTTCCTCAAAAATGGCGGTTTTTTCAATACTGTCGTAAATCCCGGAACGAAGTTTACACTGCCAGGTTATGGCACAGCACCTTCAATAAATTTAACAACACTACCTTAACAGACATATTTACAGTAGATTATTCATAATTTACATCTATTAAAAGGGACAATACTTCATTAAAAAGTATCGTTCCTTTTAATTTTCGTGTATGCTAACCCGTCCCTTTGCCATAAATCCTATCTTAGTCTTATCCTGTACCACTTTGATGGAAAGCTCCGTTATGAAGCTTTCGGTTAGGAAATATTGTGGCCATTGGGGAGTGCTACGGTGCAGACTTCATTGTTTTTAAATCAACATCCAATGGTAAGTTTAACGAAAGTTGTATCAAACGATAGACTAGAATTCACGGTATATATCGAAGATGCCGATAAGGTATGCTATGCATACTTAGGGAAGGAAAAGAGTACAGTTGGCAATATCTGGTTATACAATACCGTCCGTCCCTACTCCAAGCGAACCTGAATGGCATAAAAAGTAAAATGTCTTCGCTAAATGGACTTTCTACTTACTTAGGGAAGCCTATTTTTAAAAAATTATTTCATTTAGCAGAGTATAGCAAACTAAAGCCCGAGGAACGAGAGATGTACAACGCAAGTTTAAGGAATAAATGGAATGCATACGATCCAAAATTTGGTCAACATACAGTTTCCGGAAATAGGGATTTCGGCTTCCTAGTGGAAAGTAATGGATCATATACTTATTACGATAGCAAAGTAGATCGGTTAAGAACAGCGTTTAATGCTATAATTGCTTATGTCTTACTTCCAAAAATCTACTAAAAAGCTTTGTGAAATAGCAATTGTCTTACTATCGAAACCTGGTGGCTAATTATCACTTACATTGATTCTTGGCGCCAAAGGCACATACTTGGTTAACTTTGCCTCTTCTTCATCCTGTTGGCGAATAAAATCAAGTAGCCGATTGAGCTCTCCGTTGGTATCATCCCACCATTTAATGGACCATATCCTATGAAATATAAATCCATATCTTTCAAGTTGCTCCTGGCGGAAGTTGTCCCAGGCGTAAGCTTCCGGACTGTTATGGTATTTTGCGCCGTCACACTCTATTGCGATTCGTGGTTTGTTGCTTATTTTAGATTTTACAACGATATCAATCCTAAAACCGCCTACTGAATGCTGCTGTTCTAAGCGATCTGCGCCAATATGCTGTGCAAGTTGTTCAAATATTTCGTCTTCAAACGGAGACTCAGACCCTAAGCTAAATTCCGCGGGTTCATACAGTTTATCTGTACAATACTGACTCAACAATTGCAAAATGCCCTTCCGCAAATCGTCATTTCCTTCACTTACCGCTTTCGCATAGGTAAAGTAAGCGTACATAATACCACGTCCTTTATTGCCATTCTGCTGGATAAGATTTGGGTACTGACCAACATACTCCTGCGGGAAAGAAGTACATACATATACTTTAGACCGCGCTCGAGTAATGATTACATTCAACATGCGATGTCCCTTGCCCTGTATAATCGGACCAAAGTTTTGACTAAAGGAACCGTCGGCTTTTCGTCCAAATGTCGTTGAGAGAATGATAATATCCCGTTCGTCGCCCTGAATGTTTTCGAGATTTTTAACAAAGAATGATTCTCCTGCCTGCGCCATTAAACTGTCGAATACAGGGTCATGCTGGCGAACTGCACTCAGTTCCTCCAGGATTAAGTTGCGTTGATAGATATTGAACGTAGCAACACCTACGCTTGGGATACTATCTTTGGCATCCTTCATGATCTGTTGTAACAATTCGACCACTTTCAGTGCCTCCTGCTTATTTACTTGCCCTTCATACAATCCATCAATCTGTAAGTATTCTATAGGAGTGTAGTGCTCCTTTGCCGGAACAGGCATTAACCTATTTCCGTAAAACGCATGATTGGAGAAGTCGATAAGATAAGGGTGTTTAGAGCGGTAATGAACTTTTAGATAAGATTCAACGAACCCCTTGTCTACAGCATAAGCGAGTAAGGATTCGCTATCCGCAAGGTTAAGCTGAGCAGCTTGTAGCGCAGTCCGATCTGAAAATTCATCTTCGGAGTCTTCTGTCTCATCATCAATCGGGTCAAGCAGCGCTCCACTTCCCTCGAAGTAAGAGGAGGGAGCCATCTGGTGCTTATCACCGGATACAATTTTAGCCTTCCCTCGGATCAGAGCCGCGTACGTATCTTCGAGACGCAGCTGACTGGCCTCATCAAATATGACCACATCAAAAATTCCTTCCTGTAGCGGCAGTATCGAGCTGCAGACCGAAGGATTGACCAATAGTACAGGAAAGAAATCAGTAAATAGTTCAAATTCTCTATTCACAATGGTGCGGAGTGAATTGCGACGCATTCCCTTAGCTCCCTTTTTGTTAAACAAACTATTTATGTTTTGTCCTCTGGATTTGAACTTTCCTACAGCGTCAGCCTGTTTTTCCGTCCACAAAGCAATAATGCTATTCAGCTGCGCATTATTAAACTCTTGTTTTTGCTGCTGATATTGTTGTAGTTGATAATCGCTTTTTGGCAATTCCTGTGGTTCATTTGTGGTGAGTATCCAATACAAATACCAGCATTCAAAAGCATCAGCCCAATGGTCTTTAAGATGAATGCTGATTCGGGTAACAAGCTTTTGTTGCACTTCGTCCACTGAAAGAAAAAATGATTTCCACTCATGATAGCTACGGAAATCACTCATATGTTCATTGAACATTGTAAAGGTATGCTTAATCGTATGACATAGGTCCTGTGCAGCCTGAAGACTCGTATACGGCAGAAATATTCCATTTGTTATATTTCCCGTTAACTGGTTACTCTCAATATCGTCAATCGAGTTTTGTAGACTCCGATAGGCATCAGCGCGTGCCGCGTAATAGTCACGAAAATGATTAAAATGCCTTAATTGAAAAGTAACTCTCTCAATTAGATAGGGTACTGCCTCAATCAAGCCGTTGATATCAGTAACTGGAGTCGTTGGAACGATATTGTAATCAGCGATTAGCATTTGCTCTATACTATCCAATTTTTGAAGTAGGGGAGCTACTTGCGCTTTTAGTTCACTCAGTTCAGCATGAAAACGATGATCATTAATATTAGCCAAATAGCTATCTATCGTATAAGGATATTCTTCTTTCCAATTCGCTGCCTTTTGTCGTAGTTCCTCAATATTGTTGAGATAAATGGATAAATCAGTCGTTTCCAAATGGTCGTTATATTGATGTTCAATATAATTTTTTTGAACATGGAATGATCTTACCTGCGCGATGCGATTCTTTAATTCAATTCTTGTTTGTTTTATCTGCTTGTGCTTTCCCGAGAATATACTCAACAAACTTGTTTTAAATTTTGCGCCGCTACTATTATCTAACAAGGTATTACCATATTGCGCAATGCTTGACTCAGCGTAGCCAAGATAAGTTGATAGTGCAAGGCTTAGCGATGAATAATAGCTGCTGTAATGTTGTTGTAAAGCATCATCATATTGCTTGAAAAATTGTAGTGCTTTAATCCGGACAGATTGTAATCCTACGACAATTTCATTGATTCGCTGTTCCTGAGGAAAAGTAGATGGTAATTCCTTTTCCTTCACTGAATCTCCAATACAAAATGCTAAATAGGGCTTAAAATCCTGCTGCATTATTGCGGGGATACCGCTCAAAAAATCATCAGTCCACTGCTTTCCAATTACTTGAAGTTCAGTAATAACCTGCTCAATAGTTGGTAGCTGTTTATGAGCGTATGCAATAAAATCTTCAATTCTTACACGCGATGGTCCAACCTGTTGATTTAAAAATAGATCGTCTGATAGTGGTCTAAATATGGAATGGACCTGATGCGATTGCTTAAATAAATTATGGCTATGCTTTAAAACAACCAGTGTCCTTTCCAGTTCTGTGTGATCCTGAGCGAAATCAAAGTCCTCTTTCGGTATAATATTTTTGAGCGGCACTTGGTTAAAGTTTTTTAATAAAGCCAAATACCGTCCGACGATCTGCGGCCAACTTTTATCGCCGTAGACCGTTTCAGCTAAGGCAGCATGCTGTGCGTTGATACGTTCAGCTGATTCCTTGAGTTTTGACTTTATCGTATCATATTGGTTTTGGGCTTGCCTTACTGAGATGTGAAACGGAACTCCGATCTGACGGTCTCTGACAGAATCTACGATTGCTTCACGGGCATCGTTTACGTCATCAATTACACCTACCAGAGCGCCGATCTGAGTATTCGTACGTTCGATATTTGCTTTAATCACATCAAGCGCTGTTTTCTTTTCGCAGACGACCAGACACTTTAGTCCATTGGCAAGAGCATTTGTAATCAGTGCAGTTAATGATTGACTTTTTCCCGTCCCTGGAGGGCCTTGAATTATTTGATTCGGTTCATTTCCGAGAGCACTTATTATGGCCTGTTGGCTTGGATCGGTATCTACGGCACTGAAAGGTGTTGTCGATAGATTTTCTACTTTAAGCTCATCAAATTCAAAAGAATCGAAGCGATCTAATAAGCGGGAAATGTCGGTAATAATACTTTCTTTTTGCGCTCTGAACAAACCAAAAATACCACCAAAATGAATGTAAGCTTTGTTATTGGCGATAGCATCTATCTGGGATGCTTCGGGTAATACGTTAATGGCTGTTTCAAAGTTTTTTCGTAGCACCTCGAGTATCTGCTCTTTACTATTCGCATTGAGTGCTTCCAGTACTTCAGCACAAGCATTCACTAATTCGTTGCTATCAATCAGTGCGTCTTCTAAGGCTTCATTAGCAAGATTGGGGAGAGTAATGTCATCTTCGCTTTTGATAAAAGAAAGGAGCACCTCGTTGATACTAATCGGGTGAATATCTGAATCCACTATTTTACCATTTGCTTGAACCACTTTATTTCGCAAAAACGACCATTCATTGACTTTGTTTTTAGATTTAACGGCCTCTAGTTGCCAAATGAATAATGGGGCTTTTATGATTTTCGAGGGGTCTTTTGAAGATCTTTTTATAAGAATAGGATAGCCGAACCCGAGGGTCTTCATCCCATGTTCTTTAAAATAATCTTCATTTTCTATGATAATCGAGTTCAGTCGTTTAGAAATTAAGGTCAGTTTCTTTTGAGTTTCCGCATCTTTTTCATTAAGGTCTATTGTATCAAATGAAATCTTAAATTCAACGTGTGCTTTGTTCAACAACGTATCCAAAAATAATTTGGCGAGGCCATCCTCGATGAGGTCAAGCTGCTGGAGGTCTAACCGGGTGGCCAACCGCCCTGGCAATGCATTTAAATGAATAGAGCGCGCGTTGCCGCCTTTTAATTTACTCTGTAATGATTGCAGGAAAATCTTGGATGACATAACTGTAATATTTGTATTTATCCTAATATACAAATATTCGGTATAATCAGCAATGGAATCAAATTACCTAAGCAAAGCAGGTCAACAATTTTGGTACACAACTTTCCCTATTTAAAATAACCTTTTTTACCGATTCCACAGAAACAAGTTTCTTCTTGCCTTAGATTTTTGCTTTTCGTACACATGGACTGTTAGATCAATAAATCATTAAAAGATGGGTTGGAAGGTCAAATTCAAAGTTGAAAGTGGAATGATTAGTCAATACGATAAACTTTTTACTTCATTTTCTTCATCGGGATAACTCGTCTGCGTTCCTGTCCATTTTTAGTTCCAACAATTTCAGCAACCAAAGAGTCCGAAGTGATTTTTGTGTAGGAAATGATTTGAGGAAAATCGTGTTCAGGGTTTTCAAAAATTAATTTAGTTTCCGAAATTGTTTTAGTGGCAAAGCGAACGGGTAAATCGTCATTTTGGTTTTTAACGGTGGGAATGTAATATAGCCCGTCTTGTTCCTCAACTAATCTGATATTTTCAAAAATAATAGTATCTTTTTCTTTTACGATATAGCTTTTTGCCGCCAATTCATTATCGCTGTTTTTATTCCATGTTTCGTAAACACTTCCTTTCGGGGTTTTGTTTTCCCAAGTTCCGATAAGCCATTCGGCTTTTTTAATGTCGTTTATTGGGTTTGTTTTCCAAGCACAAATAGCAATGAAACTGACAATTACAATAAAGGATTTTATTACTGTTTTCATAATTTTAGCTGATTGAGTGAACTACCATTTTATTCCTCTCGGTATCAATAGCATTCCGAAATATCCCATTTCAGGGCTGATTTATGTTTTTTGGAACAAATATTTTGCTGTTGCGGTTTTCTACTTTGTCCAAAACGTTTTGCAGGTCGTTTCCACCATTCGGATAAGCAATAATTCCATCTGTTGAGGGTTTGTAATTTTCGCCCTGAACAATTCGACCCATTAGATCTTTTCCATTAGTAGGGAATAACCCTGTTTTTGCACAAAACAATTCTGTTTCTTTAATAACCAAGCGCAAAATATATTTGTAAAAGGATACTGCCTTTTTGAAGTCCGTTGAAGGAATTTCAAGCCAATTTATTAAATTTTCCACTGTCAAATTATTTATGTTACTATGCAAAATTGCTGTGAACGCGAAACATAAAATTGTAAAAATGCGACGAGGCTAATAAATTGCGTAAAAAAGTGAAGACATTTTCAAGTTGTTTCCGTAAAATTCTTTGGGCGTAAACCCTGTCAGCTCTTTAAAATCTTTGATAAAATGGGCTTGGTCATAATAATCGTTTTCGTAAGCCAGTGCAGTAAGACTAGTGAATTTTTTATTCAGTAACATTTTTAGTGTTGCCTGCAACCGTATAGTTTTAGAAAGTTGTTTTGGGCTTAAACCGATAGCTGATGAAAATTTACGTTCTAATTGTCTGCGACTGATATTTGTTTGCTTGGTAAGTGCGTCAACAGTTAATTGCCCGTTGGCAGTTAAAATAGTTTCAACGGTTGATTCTACAATGCGATCAAAGGTTTCGCTTTTCGTAAGGCGGTTTCGGAAAAAAGTGTCTATCCGTTTTACTCTTTCGTCAGTAGATGAAGCCATTAACATTTGCTGTTCAAGTTTCGGTCCGTCACTTCCAAATAATTTTCCCAACGAAATGGCTTCGTTTCTCATTTCTTTAATCGGAATAGTAGCAAAAGGCAAAAATCCGTTTGGATGAAAACGAACGGAAAAAATACCTGTTTTACCTGTCGGTTCAATTTCAAGTGGCCGTGTCAGTTGTCCGATTACGAAACATTTTGGTTGAATAATACAGTTTCCGTTCTCAGTGTATTGCCTGTACAAATCTCCGTAATGAAAAATCATCTCCATACAAGCGTCTGGAACGATGGTTTGTTTGTATGGTGTTTCTTGCACTTTACTTTCCAATGTCCAATAACATTTAATAAATGTGTCTAAGTCTTTGCCTGGTTTATAGGTTTGATAGTCCATAATGTATGTTGTTGATATCACGGATCAAGAAGAAATGTTGTGTTTCTCCAATTTGTTTATCTGTTGGTAGTTCTAAAAAGTTTTTAATACTGCTCATAACTTAAAATTCTATAGAGATACATACTTTTTATCAAATAGAGCAGGAGTGTATCGCTGAAGCGATAGAAACTGCTAAACTATTTTGCTGCAACTGATTTCATCTTTTTCATAAACTATTCAATTGTTTTCATTATAAGATCGATAGACGAGTTCATTTTTTCTTGAATTTTTCCTATTCCTCGATATAATCTTTCAATTCTTCTTCCAAACGATAGAATAACGCTAACTCATACTTTAGCTGATCCTCTTCCGAAAAAACTGGAGGCTGGTTAGGCTCTAACGGATCAAATGGACCTTTTACAATTTCTAAAGTGACGATGTCTCCCAGATGAAGTGTTGTATTTAGCCAATCAACATGACTTTCTGCATCCGAATCTAGGCCGCCCACATGAAACCCAAATTCGTCATTGCTGCCTCTTCTACGTGCAAAAGCAGCCATCGCATGCAATACGTAGTGAGCTTTGTTAAATCCTGCTCTTGTAATCTGTTCGCCATTTATTTTGATATTGATACCTATATTTTCCATAAACTTATTTGATATGGTCTTTTAGTTTCTCTTTCAGATGATTGTAGTTTTCCAGTTTACTTTTTATTATGGCTTCCTGGTCTATATCACTTTTGATTCTAGTTTTGGGGTCGTCAAAAGGAGCTTCAATCACCTCAAAAGTAATTGTATCACCCGCTTTAAGTTCGGTTCCGTACCAATACAGATGGTCTTTCTGCTTACCGTCCATTCCACTTACATTAAGTGCAAAGTCCTTATTTCCATTATTTCGCTCTGTAAAGGTTACATTACCAATTAGTGCATAGTCATCCGTGTCCAATCCGGCATTTGTGACTAGATTGCCATTGACTTTTATTTTAAGACCTAGTTTTTTATCCATTATCTTATCTGCGGTTAGCACTAAAATTCTTTACTATTTCCAGTCCTTAATTTTTAGATCTGGTATATTTCATTGCCCTCAATAGCATACGAGCCACTATAATTCAATTCGCCATTTAGCTCTATCGCAAAAGTTTTCGTGAGATATTCTAATTCTTCCATTAAAAAGGTCACTAAGACAGCTCGGATCTTTTCTATTTTATATTCTTTAGAATTTATAGATGCCAATAAATACCTGTCTTTTGTTTCCTCCATTGGGGAAAGAGATATACGATCGTTGTTGACTGAATATATTTCTATCCTGTCGTTATCCGAATCTGTATTAAAAAACAAGTATCGACTTTCATAAAAGGAGCCCGAGCCTACTTCATTTTTAAACTTCCCACATATCCGGAACGAAAAGTAGTCGGGCAAATTCCCGTCGGATTCATAGATAACATCTGAATTCTGATTAGCTAACAGGAGCACAAGATAGGGTGAGCGAAGTACTTTTTTTATCTCATTTAGAATAGTATAGAAGTCATTTCTATAAAATGGTGCAAAATCATTTCTAAATTCTGAAGGCTTATCACAGACCTGATGAAAGGTTTTTAGCTTGGTTTGAAGAGATTTATACATTGGGTATTTTATTGATTTAGTTATATAATTCTAAGCTATTCATTATGACAATGAGTTGAAAGCCCTGTTAAGATAATAATTCTATTGGAGAAATAAAATTATAAACTCTAAGTCTGCTGGTCATATCAGGATTTCAGGTCAATTCACATATCAAAAGTGGCCAATATATTTCTGTCGTTCAGATTGATCGCGAGACCTACTGAGGGAGCCTGCCCCGGTTGGTTCCATTCTAATAAGTAACGATGGACCGTCGGCGTCGAAGTCCGAATTCTCTACTTCTAAATGCTCCAGTTTTTTGGGAAACTCTTTTCCTACTGATATAGAAAGTGTTCTAGGTTTATATTAGTGATAATGAGATGAATTACCTCATGTTGATGATTTAGCACCTTATTAATTTAATATATGATTTCAATTTTTAGCCATTTGCAAATGGCTCTATTGATAACTTTGGATAATGTCTATAAATTGTACAATCTTGATAGGTCCTGTAATAGGTGGTTTGCTTGGGCATTATGGCGCAAGAGTTCCCTTTTATTTCGCTGCTATATTATGCATGGTCAATTTTCTTTACGGCCTGCTTATACTACCGGAAAGTTTAGAAAAAGATAAACGTCGGTCATTTAGCTGGAAACGTGCAAATCCTATTGGAACAATTAATTTTTTGAGAAAAC
>Ga0308156_1003750_pt1 | contig 11306 bp, 13 predicted proteins | sample PhyAR2_FD_201041 | JGI IMG/M metagenome (GOLD analysis project Ga0308156, IMG submission 201041) | Phyllosphere microbial communities from UC Gill Tract Community Farm, Albany, California, United States - DLSL A.R2 | ecosystem: Host-associated > Plants > Phyllosphere > Unclassified | place: USA... | reverse complement strand
CCTGCACATGCTCGCCGAGTTCTCGCGCAACCCCTACCTCGCCGCCCTGCACGCCTCGAAGCGCACGGCGCTGGTGTTCGGCATCCGCTCGCTGAGCCGCTCGCGCAATCCGGCGATGCTGAGGTCCGCCGTCGACGCACTCGTCATGGCGGCCCGCGATCGCGACCGCCACGAGGCCGTCGACATCGTGCGCGACCTGTTCATCTTCGTGATCGACGGGGTCACCGAGCTCTGAGCCGGTGGGCGGCGTCGGTGCTCAGCCGCGCCACTCCTCCGCGAGGATGCCGTAGTTCATGCCGTCGAGCCACTCGCCCGATCGGTGCAGTGCGGTCTTGCGGCTGAACTCCTCACGCCTCATGCCGAGTCTCTCCATGAGGCGCCACGAGGGCTCGTTGTCGGCGAAGCATCCGGCGTGCACGCGGCGCAGCCCCAGCGGCCCGACGCACACGTCGATGACCGCACGGATCGCCTCGGTCGCGTAGCCGCGCCCGGTGTAGCGCGGGTCGAGCACCCAGCCCAGCTCCGCCTCCACGCCCTTCGCCTCCTCGGCCACCTCGAGCTGCGCCCACCCGTCGCCGATCCTGATCATGACGTCGCCGATGGGGGTCGGGTCACCGTTCTCGCCCAGGAGCTCGACGATGTGCATCGCGGAGAGGCGGTCGGGGTCGAGGTAACGCTCGCGGAACGCCTCGATCGTCGCCGGCGCGAGCCCGAGCCACCGATTCACCTCGGGGAGCCGCCGCCACTCCCACATCGCGTCGATGTCTGTCGGGGTCATCGGCCTGATCTGCAAGCGCTCCGTGCGGATGGGCCAGACATCAGTGTGCGGCGGGGTGGTCATCGCACCAGCCTATTCATCCGTTCGCGCGGCGCCCTGAGGGAGAGGCGCGACCGCCGACTCACGCCTGCCACCGTCGCATCTCGGCCGCGAGCGCGGGGTTCGTCTCGGTGAAGCGGGCGGTGATGTTCTCGCGGATCTCGGGCGGCTTGTTCTGGCTCAGCTTGGCGCGGGCGTCGAACCGGTCGACGCGCATCCGCAGCCCCACGGTGCCCTCCGCGGCGCGACGTGTGCCCGCCTCGTCCTCCGAGAGGCTGCGGCCGTGCGGGGTGCCACTCTCGAAATGATCGGTGAGGCGCGCGAGCATCGCGTAGTTCTCCTCCTCGCTGAGGATCTCCGGCGTGCCGTACAGGTGCGCCGTGACGTGGTTCCACGTGGGCACGAGCTCACCCGGTGCATAGAGGCTCGGCGACACGTAGTCGTGCGGTCCCTGGATGATCACCAGCACCTCATGGCGGCCGAGTTCGTGCAGCTGCTCGTCGGGGCGGCCGAAATGGCTGGCGATGACGATGCCGTCTTCGTCGTCGAGCAGGAGGGCCGGGTAGTGCGAGGCCACCAGCCCCGTGCTCGTGTGCGACACGAACGTCGCCCACGGGTTGCCTCGGATGAGGCGCGCGACCTCGAGCGGATCGGTCATCAGGTAGCGGGGTGAATGGCGCATCAGGACTCCTCTGAGGGGTGACGGGGCGACGGGGCGGAACGGTGCGCGCGGGCACTCGACGATCGCGCGCCCACGGCGAGTGCGGCGCACACGATCACGGTGACCCCACCCAGCAGCGTCGACCATCCGATGGACTCGTGCAGCAGCAGGGCGGCCCATGCGATGCCCAGGACGGGTTGGACGAGCTGGATCTGGCTGACCTGCGCCATCGGTCCGATGGCCAGTCCGCGATACCAGGCGAAGAAGGCGACGAACATGCTGACGACCGCCAGGTATGCGAACGCCAGCCATTCGACGGATGTGGCGGTGGGAGGCGCGTCGACCGCCGCGACGATCGCGAGGATGCTCATGGCGGGGGCCGCCAGCACCAGCGCCCAGGACACGGTCTGCCACGAGCCGAGTTCCCTGGCCAGAAGGCCACCCTCGGCATAGCCGATCGCCGCGGCCAGCACGGCCCCGAACAGCAGCAGGTCTGACCAGTGCAGGTCGCCGATGCCCCCGTTCTGCATGGACGCGAACAGCACGGCAGCGCCGGCCCCGGCGCCCGCGAAGGCCCAGAACGCGACGGGAGGCCGTTCCCGTGTGCGCACGACCACGAGCACTGCGGTCGCGGCCGGCAGCAGCCCGATCACGACGGCACCGTGACTGGCGGGCGCGGTCGTCATCGCGAACGAGGTGAGCAGGGGGAAGCCCGCCACCACGCCGGCCGCGACGACGGCCAGCCGCCCCCACTGGGCCCTCGTGGGCGGATGCTGGCGCGTGGCCGCGAGCACGAGCGCGGCGAGCACCGCGGCCACGACGGCTCGGGCGGAGCCGATGAACAGTGGCGAGAGGCCGCCGACCGCGATGCGGGTGAGGGGGAGGGTGAACGAGAATCCCAGCACGCCGAGCAGGCCCCACCCCCACCCGGCCCGGGGGGATAGCGCTGCCGACGTGCGGACGATAACGCTACTATCTTTACTCATGGGTCACGATAGCAGTGAGCGCATCGTCCAGGGCGTTCGGGCCTGGATCTCCACCGCAGCTCCCGGCGCACGGGTGCCGTCGAATCGTGCCCTCATGGCCGAGTACGGCGCGAGCCCGGTCACCGTGCAGAAGGCGATGTCACGGCTGGTGCGCCTCGGCCTGGTCGAGTCCCGACCCGGTGCGGGGACGTTCGTGCGCGCGCAGCGTGCGCCGAGGGTCGCCGACTACGGATGGCAGACGTCGGCCCTCGGCGCCCCGCCCGCGAGGCTCGCCGGGCTCACCTCGACGCAGCGCACGATCGCCCCCGACGCGATCGGCATGCATTCGGGGTATCCCGCGGTCGACCTGCTTCCCGAGCGGCTCGTCCGCCAGGCGATCACCCGCGCGGCCCGGACGTCGTCTGCGCTGACCCGCTCGCCGGCCGCCGGGCTACCCGAACTGCAGGCCTGGTTCGCGGCCGAGCTCGCGGCATCCGCCCCCGCAGACGTCACTCCCGCGTCCGCCCGCGATGCCCTCGTGATCGCAGGCAGCCAGAGTGGTCTGAGCTCGATCTTCCGGGCCGTCGTGGGGGCAGGCCAGCCGCTGCTGATCGAGTCTCCCACCTACTGGGGTGCTCTGCTCGCGGCTGAGCAGGCGGGCGTGGTGCTGGTGCCGATCCCGTCGGGACCGCACGGGCCCGATCCGGACGCCGTCGAACGGGCGTTCGCCGAGACGGGCGCTCGCGCGTTCTACGCCCAGCCCACGTTCGCGAATCCGACGGGCGCGCGGTGGCCCGCGGCGACGGGACCCGCGGTGCTCGAGACCGTGCGCCGTCATGGCGCCTTCCTCATCGAGGACGATTGGGCGCATGACCTCGCCATCGACGGCGAGTCCCGACCTCTGGCGGCGAGTGACGACGACGGTCACGTGGTCTACCTGCGCTCGTTGACGAAGAGCGTGTCGCCCGCGCTGCGGATCGCGGCCGTGATCGCCCGGGGGCCGGCCCGCGAGCGCATCCTGGCGGACCGCGCCGCCGAGTCGATGTATGTGAGCGGACTGCTGCAGGCAGCCGCGCTCGACGTGGTCACCCAGCCCGCCTGGGCGACCCACCTGCGCGGGTTCCGCGAGCAGCTGCGGGCCCGCCGCGACCTGCTGCTGTCGAGCCTCGCCGAGCATGCTCCGGCGGCGGCTGTCGAGACGGTGCCTGCGGGCGGACTCAACCTGTGGGCACGGCTTCCCGACGGGACCGACGTCGATGCGGTCGTCCGGCGATGCGAGTCCCGCGGGCTGGTCATCTCACCGGGCGCCGAGTGGTTCCCCGCGGAGCCCTCGGGAGAGTACGTGCGCCTCAACTACGCGAACGCCGACCCGTCGCGATTCGCCGAGGCGGCCGGCATCCTCGGCGCCGTGCTCGCAGCATCCTGACGCCGGGCCCGCCCGGCCGGGCCGACCGCTCAGCTCTCGGGCGGACCCTCGGGGCGGTGCGCACGGCGCCCGCTCACGACGACGGGTCGACCGGCGCGCTCCTGGCCGGGTAGAGGACGCGAGCGGCGACCGTAGATCAGCTCCGACGAGTCGAGCAGCCACGGCACGAGCGTGATCGACACCCCGTGCACGAGCATGAGCTGGTTGGCGAGGCGGCGGGCGCGGCGGTTGTGCAGGAACGTCTCCCACCAGTGCCCCACGATGTACTGCGGCAGATAGACGGTGACGACCGACGAACCGTGCTTCTCGCGATACTGCGTGATGAACTGCGTCACCGGCTGCGCGAACGACCGGTACGGCGACTCGACGATCACGAGCGGTATCGGCACGAGATGATCGGCCCAGTCCCGCTGCAGCTGGGCGGCGTCGTCGGATGCCACGGCGACGTGCACGGCGAGCGTCTTGCCGTGCTTGGCGGCGATCGCGTAGTCGATCGCCTTCACGACCGGCTTCTGCAGTCGGTTGACGAGCACGATCGCGAGGTCGCCCGTCGCGCCGAACTTGGTGGTGTCGTCGATCGCGATCTCGTGCTCGACGTCACGGTAGTAGCGCTTGACGCCCATCATCAGGAATGCCAGCACGGGGATCGCGAAGAACACCAGGTACGCGCCGTGGGTGAACTTCGTGATCGTCACGATCAGCAGCACGGTGACCGTCATCGCGGCACCGACCGAGTTGATGATCAGGCCCATCTTCGCCGAGCGGCGGTCGGATGCCGAGGCGCCGTCGATGCCCGAGCCGGCGGTCTTCTCGACGGGGCCGCGCAGCACACGCCGCCAGTGCCGCACCATGCCGATCTGGCCCAGTGAGAACGACACGAAGACGCCGATGATGTAGAGCTGGATCAGCGTCGTCAGGCGAGCCTGGAACACGACCAGCACCGCGATCGCGGCGATGCCGAGCACGATCATGCCGTTCGAGAACACGAGCCGGTCGCCGCGGGTGTTGAGCGACTTCGGTGCGTAGCCGTCGCGCGCCAGCACCGACCCGAGCAGCGGGAAGCCGTTGAAGGCGGTGTTCGCAGCGAGCAGCAGCACGCAGGCCGTCGCCGCCTGGATGATGAAGAACAGGATGCTGCCGCCGCCGAACGTGGCCGAGGCGATCTGCGCCATGAGGCTCGGCTGCGGGTTCGAGCAGTCGAAGCCGATCAGGTCGCACGGGTTCTCGGCGTAGTGCACGCCCGAGATCAGAGCGAGCGCGGTGAGCCCGGCGAACAGACAGGCCGCGATCGAGCCCATGAGCACGAGAGTGGTCTGCGCGTTGCGCACCTTCGGCGTGCGGAACGCCGGTACGCCGTTCGACACGGCCTCGACACCCGTGAGGGCGGAGCATCCGCTCGAGAACGCGCGCAGGATCAGGAGGATGACCGCGGCCTGGCCGAGGTCCTCGGAGTGCACGGCGAACTCGGCGCTCGATGCGACAGGGGCGTCGCCCAGGAACGTGCGGATGAGGCCCGTCACGATCATGAAGCCGACCGAGCCGATGAACAGGTAGGTCGGGATCGCGAACACCAACGACGCCTCGCGCACGCCGCGCAGGTTCACGATGATGATGAGGATCACGAAGCCGACCGCGAGCTCGACGCGCAGCGGGTCGAGTCCCGGCACGGCCGAGATGATGTTGTCGACGCCGGATGCCACCGACACCGCCACCGTCAGCACATAGTCGACGAGCAGCGCGGCCGCCACGATGACGCCGGGGATCTCGCCGAGGTTCTTCGACGCGACCTCGTAGTCGCCGCCGCCCGAGGGGTAGGCCTTGATGAGCTGGCGGTAGCTGAGCACGACCACGATCAGCAGCACCACGACGGCGATCGCGACCAGCGGCGTGAACGACAGGAACGTGAGCCCACCGATCAGCAGGATCATCACGAGCTCCTGCGGCGCGTACGCGACCGAGCTCAGAGCATCCGACGCGAAGATCGGCAGCGCCATCTTCTTCGGGAGCAGCTGATCGTCGACCTGTTCGCTGGTCAGCGGGTCACCGATGAGGATGCGCTTGGCGCGAGGAGGAGCATCCGTGTTCGCGCGGGTTTCTTCTGACACGTCGGGCGACTCTACGCCCGCTGAACGGTTCCCTCACACGATCCTTACGGAATCCCTACGGGCGCACGACGCGCCCATACGGAATCCTCACGCGCCCGGGAGGTCGCGTCGGGGTCGGTCCCGGGTGGGTCAGTCCTGGTGGGGGCGCGGCATGTACCACTCGGTGAACTCGGTCGCCCGCCCCTCGGCATCGAGCCGGACGATCCAGAGATTGAGGTAGTCGCGCTCGGCCGGGTACTTCGTGCGCCCCTCGATCGCGACGAAGTCGGCGTCTTCGCGGACGATCCACCAGTCGAACGTCCAGGTGCCGGGTTCATCGAGATCTTCGAGCCATCCCGCGACGATGTCCGCCCGGCCGACACGCGGCTCGGAATCGGGGTTGGTCAGATACTTCGCCTCGTCGCTGAACAGCGCCGCGATCTGCTGCGGGTCGTTCGACTTCCACGCCTCGACGTACGCGGCGGTCCACTTCTCTCCGGGGGTCGTCATACGCTCCGTTCTAGACCGGGCCTCCGACATCGTCAAGGCGCCCGACTCTCATCGACGATCCACAGCCACTTCCGATCACGGACGGATAACGTCGAAGACATGACGTCCCTCCAGGTCACCGACGACGCGATCCAGCAGACTCGGGAGCTCCGCGACGAGTTCCAGCGCTTCCTGCGCGAGTACGAGTTCGGCATGCGCGAGGTCGAGACCAAGATCTCGATCCTCCGCGACGAGTTCACCCATCACCACGCGTACAACCCGATCGAGCACGTGAAGAGCCGGCTCAAGACTCCCGACAGCATCGTCGAGAAGATCGCCCGCAAGGGCATCGTCGAGCCGGACTTCGAGCGCATCCGCGGCGAGATCACCGACATCGCGGGTGTTCGGGTGACGTGCAGCTTCGTCGCCGACGTCTACCGACTGTTCGACCTGCTCACCGCGCAGGACGACGTGACCGTGGTGACCGTCAAGGACTACATCGCGAACCCGAAGGACAACGGCTACAAGAGCCTGCACGCGATCATCGAGGTGCCGGTGTTCCTGTCGACCGGCGCGCTGTCGGTGCCGGTCGAGGTGCAGTTCCGCACGATCGCGATGGATTTCTGGGCCAGCCTCGAGCACAAGATCTACTACAAGTTCTCGAACCAGGTGCCCTCGCATCTCGTCGAGAGTCTGACGGATGCCGCCGAGGCGGCCGCCGAGCTCGACAGCCGCATGGAGCGTCTGCACCGCGAGGCCCACGGAGTGCCGCAGCGCCAGCTCGCGCCCCCGCCGCCCCCGCACATCGTGCAGGTCTGACCTGACCCGCCCGCCTCGTCGGGGGCGGTGTTGCGCGCGGCATCCGCACCCTGGCACCATCAGGAGGTGGTCAGTACAGCGGAATCCCGGTCTCTCGACGCCGATCAGGCGGTCGACCTCGACGAACTCGCGGGCCTCGACCGCGGGCGGCAGCGCTGCGAATGCGACCACGGCGACGACGAGGCCTACGCGCCGTGCGGGCGCAGGGCCAAGTGGCGGGTGAGCATCGACTGCGAGTGCGGCGAGAACCACCCCCGTACCGTCGAGATCCTCTGCTCGCGATGCCTGCGCACCCTGCGCCAGACCCAGGACCAGGATTCGATCACCGCGCGACCCCTCTGATCACGCCCTGCTGACCGGGCGTCTCCGACCCGGTCCGGTCGATCCGACTCCATCCGTTCCCGGCTCCGCTCCGAACAACTCCCGACCACAGTGACGCCGGACCACAGCCGACTCCGGAACAGCGCCGCGGCGAACGAGGAGCAGAGCATGTCACAGCACGCACAGCCACGCGGCAAGGGACGCCGCTTCTTCTTCTGGGCCGCCCTGGCCGGGCTGATCAGCGGCGGTGTCTTCCTCGCTGCCGCTGAGCTGTTCGCCCTGATCTTCGCGCGCGCCGCGAGCCCGATCCTCGCGGTCGGCGGCTTCGTGATCGACATCGTGCCGCAGCCCTTCAAGGAGTTCGCGATCGCGACGTTCGGCGAGTACGACAAGATCGCGCTGCTCGCAGGTCTCGGCCTCGCCGTCGTGATCGCGTCGGCGATCGGCGGGATCCTGCAGCTCGTGCGTCCGCCGCTCGGAGTCGTCGCGCTGGTGATCGCGGGTGCCCTCTCGACCGCGGCCATCGTGACCAGGGCCGGCGTGACGCCGCTCGCGTTCCTGCCGCCGGTGCTCGGCACCATCGCCGGCTCCGTCATCATGGTGCTCCTCGGACGTCGCCTGCGCGCCTGGCGCGCGACGGTCACGGCGGGTGCCGCTGCGGAGACCGTCGCCGACGACACGGACGGAGTCGCGGACAAGCCGGCGAAGTCGCTCGATCGCCGACAGTTCTTCCTGCTCGCCGGCATCGCCGGAGCATCCGCCGTGATCGTGGGCATCGCCTCGCGAGCGGCCAGCTCGGTCGTCTCCTCGGTCGCGACGATCCGCGAGGCTCTCAAGCTCCCCTCGCCCGGCACGAAGGTCACCGTGCCGCAGGGCGCGGAACTCGACATCCCCGGGCTCAGCACGCTGTTCACCCCCAACAAGGACTTCTACCGCGTCGACACCGCGCTCACGGTGCCGACGATCGACCCCGCGACCTGGCGGCTGGTGATCGACGGCATGGTCGACGAGCGCGTCGAGCTGAGCTTCCAGGACATCCTCGACATGGGTGTCGACGAATACGCGATCACGCTGACCTGCGTCTCGAACGAGGTCGGCGGCGAGCTGGTGGGCAACGCCCTGTGGCTCGGTGTGCCGCTGCGCGACGTGCTGAAGAAGGCGGGCGTGAAGTCGGGTGCCGACATGGTGCTGTCGAAGAGCGTCGACGGCTACACCGCCAGCACGCCGCTGTCGGCTCTGACCGACGACAACCTCGACGCGATCCTGGCCGTCGGCATGAACGGCGAGCCGCTGCCGCTCGAGCACGGGTTCCCGGTGCGCATGGTGGTGCCGGGCCTCTACGGCTACGTGTCGGCCACCAAGTGGCTCACCGAGCTGAAGGTCACCACGTTCGAGAAGGACGAGGCGTACTGGACCCCGCGCGGCTACAGCGCCGAGGCTCCGATCAAGTTCTCGTCGCGCATCGACACGCCCAAGCTCGGCTCCGCCGTGGACGCGGGGAAGATCCCCATCGCCGGTGTCGCATGGGCGCAGTCGGTGGGCATCGAGCGCGTCGAGGTGAAGATCGACGAGGGTGACTGGACTCCGGCGACGCTCTCGACACCCATCAACGAGGACACCTGGGTGCAGTGGTTCCTCGAGTGGGATGCCACTCCCGGAACGCACTATGTGGCCGTGCGCGCGGTCAACAAGAACGGCGACCTGCAGATCGAGGAGCGTGCGGCGATCGCGCCGAACGGATCGTCGGGATGGCAGCGGTCGCTCATTCGCGTCAACTGAGCCGTGCGTCGGGTCGGAGCGCACCCTAGGGTGGAGCCATGACGTCGCTGCCCGCGTGTGTGATCACCGTGTCGGATCGATCGTTCGCGGGCGAGCGCGAGGATCGTGGCGGCCCGATCGCCGTGGGACTGCTGAGGGATGCCGGGTGGCACTGCCCGGATGCCGAGATCGTCGCCGACGGCGTCGAGTCCGTCGCGGATGCTCTGCGCAGGGCCGTCGCGCGAGGGGTGCGTCTGATCGTGACCACGGGCGGCACGGGTGTCGGCCCGCGCGATCAGACGCCCGAGGGCACGCGCAAGGTCGTGACCAGAGAGGTGCCTGGCCTCGCTGAAGAGCTGCGACGATCCGGACTCGCGGACACCCCGCTCTCGATCCTGTCGCGGGGCATCGCCGGCGTCGTCGACCCCGCGGGCGCGCTGGTGGTGAACCTGCCGGGTTCGACCAGAGCAGTGGCGTCGGGAGTGCCCGTCGTGCTGACCGTCGCCCGACATGTCGTGGACCAGACCGATGGAGGAGACCACCGATGAACGATGTGCGGATCGCCGCGATCTCGGAGCAGCCGCTCGACCTCGAGGAGCACCTCGCCGCCGTCGACGACCCCGCGCTGGGCGGTGTCACGACCTTCATCGGTCGTGTGCGTGACAACGACCCCGACGCCCAGACCGCGGTGGTGGGCCTCGAGTACAGCGCGCATCCCGACGCCGAGGCCGCACTGCGGCGCATCGCCGAGAACGCGGCGTCGGATGTCGTCGGCGACGAGCGCGTCGTCGTCGCCGTGACTCATCGTGTGGGACATCTCGACGTCGGTGACGCCGCGGTCGTGATCGCCGTCGCGGCGGAGCATCGGGCCGAGGCCTTCGCCGTGTGCCGCGCGGTCATCGAGGACATCAAGAGCGAGCTGCCCGTATGGAAGCGCCAGCTCGAATCCGACGGGACGACGGCCTGGAAGGGCATCGGCGGCTGAACTCTCGCGCCGACCCTTGAATCCGCTCGGTCATCCCGTCCCCGCACCCCTGAGTCCGGGGATGCGGCGAGGAGGCCTCAGCCGCCGGCGAAGGGCGGCAGGATGTCGATCAGCTCGGCATCGTCGAGCGGCCGGTCGTCATCGCTGCGCACGCCGTCGACCATGACCGCGCAGCGCGGCAGGATCTCGGTGAGGGCGGGATGCTCAGCCACGATCGCCGCACGGAGCGCCTGCAGCGTCGCCTCGCCGCGCTCCTCCGCGTCGGCTCCCGCGGCCTCCGCAGCGGCGGCGAAGTAGCGCACGCGCGTCGTGGACGAGGTCATCGGGTCTCTCCCTCGCGCACCCAGTCGCCCGAGCGCCCACCCGACTTCGCCACGATACGCACGTCTTCGATGACGACCGAGCGGTCGAGGCCCTTGATCATGTCGACGATCGCGAGCGCGCTCACCGAGACGGCCGTGAGCGCCTCCATCTCGACCCCCGTGCGATCGGCGGTGCCGACAGTCGCCTCGACGTGCACGCCGTCGTCGACGATGTCGAGTTCGACGTTCGCGCGGTGCACGCCGATCACATGGGCCAGCGGCAGCAGCGCGGGCGTCGACTTGGCCGCCTGGATGCCGGCGATGCGGGCCACCGCGAGTACGTCGCCCTTCGGGGCCGTGCCGTCGCGCAGCGCCGCGATCACGTCGGCACCGCACCGCACGAAGCCCCGAGCGGTGGCGGTGCGCACGGTCGGCTGCTTGGCGGTCACGTCGACCATGTGCGCGTGGCCGGCCGAGTCGAGATGCGTGAAGCTCATTCGACCAGCATGACATCGATCGTGTCGCCCACGGCGACGGCCTCGATGTCGGCGGGCACGATCGCGAACGCCCGGGCGCGGGCCAGACCGCCGGCCAGATGCGAGCCCGAGCCTCCGGCCGTCGCGGGGCGCACGGTGCGGGCCGCGAGGTCGACGACGGCCGGCAGGTACTGACGGCGTCC
>Ga0308156_1003749_pt1 | contig 11306 bp, 12 predicted proteins | sample PhyAR2_FD_201041 | JGI IMG/M metagenome (GOLD analysis project Ga0308156, IMG submission 201041) | Phyllosphere microbial communities from UC Gill Tract Community Farm, Albany, California, United States - DLSL A.R2 | ecosystem: Host-associated > Plants > Phyllosphere > Unclassified | place: USA... | reverse complement strand
ACGAGAAGCAGTTGTTACAGATCCTCCCGAACGCCGGCCGCAAAGCCGGCGTTTTTGTTCCCGGCCTCAACGCCACCATGGGCAAGTACGCCATCGTTACGCGCCTGCGCATGGCTGCGTTCCTGGCGCAGATCGGGCATGAGTCCGGCCAGCTGCAGTACGTTCGCGAACTCGGCAATGACAAATACCTGGCGAAGTACGACACCGGTCGCTTGGCCCAGCGTCTTGGCAACACGCTTGAGGCAGATGGGGATGGCCAGCTTTATCGCGGCCGAGGGCTGATTCAAGTGACGGGCCGCTCCAACTATGAAGCCTGCAGCGAAGCGCTGTTCGGAGACAGCCGGCTACTAAACACGCCAGAGCTGCTCGAGCACCCGGTCTACGCATCCATGTCGGCAGGCTGGTTCTGGCAGAAGGAGGGCCTGAACAGTCTCGCCGACAAGGGTGACCTTCTGACCATCACCAAGCGCATCAATGGCGGTACCAATGGCCTGGAGGATCGAAAGGCCATTTACGCCCGAGCGCTTGAGGTGCTGCAGTGAGTGGGTGGGTCTCCCGCCTATTGGCTGTCACAGCGCTGCTGCTCGCCTGTGCGGTTGGCGCCCGGGCAGCTTGGGTTTGGCAGGCAAACGCCTACAACGCGCAGCTTGCCAACCAGGCCGACTACTACGGCAAGCAGCTGGCAGAGAAAGATCGTATCAACGGCCTGGAGCGGGAGAGGGCTGCTGCCACCGCGCTCGATCATCTGTCTGCACAACAGCAAGTCCGTCGCGCCCTGGAGGCCCGCCTGCAGGCCCAGGCACAAAACCACTGGAAGGAGATGGAAGATGCCCAACAAACTCAAGCTCGCCTGCGTGACCGGCTTGCTACCACTGATCTGCGGCTGTCAGTCCTTGTCGACTCGGGAGCCGTTGCCCGCTCGGGTTGTGACGGTGGGGTGCGAGAAACCGCCGGCACCGGAGACGTGGTACCTGGCGCCGTTCGCGCCCAACTTGACCCAGCGCATGCTCAACGAATTATCGCCATCACCGATGAAGGCGACCGCGCACTGATCGCATTGCAGGCCTGTCAGGCCTACGTCCGCGAAATCACTAAGCAGTGAAAGAGGCGAGCCGGGGAGGATGCGTCAACATCCAGCCCGGCCCACCGAACCCGCAGACCCTTCCTGCAAGTCCAGCCGTGGCCTCTGCCTTGTGCACAAAGCGCGGCGAGCCTAACACCTGTTTATCCATACAGTAAAGACTTGCATACCTATGACCTCCCCAATCATCCCCTGGATGGGTGGCAAACGCCGCCTGGCCGACCGCTTGATCCCCCTCTTTCCCCCTCATGAATGCTATGTCGAAGTCTTCGCCGGCGGTGCCGCGTTGTTCTTCATGCGTCCCCAGCCCGCGCCGGTGGAAGTACTCAACGATCTCAACGGTGACCTAGTCACCCTTTACCGCGTGGTCCAGAACCACCTCGAGGAGTTCGTGCGCCAGTTCAAGTGGGCGCTCAGCTCTCGGCAGATTTTCGAGTGGCAGAAGATGACGCGCCCAGAGACCCTCACCGATATCCAGCGCGCCGCCCGGTTCTTCTACCTGCAGCAGCACGCCTTTGGTGGCAAAGTCACCGGACAGACATTCGGTACCGCCACCACTGGGCCGGCCATAAACCTGCTGCGCATCGAAGAGAATCTGTCAGCTGCCTGGCAGCGCCTCGCAGGCACCTATGTCGAGAGTCTGTCCTGGCTCGCCTGCGCCGAGCGCTATGATCGAGCACACACGTTCTTCTACATGGACCCGCCGTATTGGCAGACTGCCGGCTATGGCGTCGACTTCCCCATCGAGGAGTACCAGCGCATGGCCGACTTCATGCGCCGGTGCAAGGGTAGGGTGATGGTCAGCATCAACGATCATCCAGACATCCGCCGAGCGTTTGAGGGGTTCCACTTCGAGTGTTTGGATATCCGCTACAGCAACACGAACCACCGTCAGTGTAAGGCGGAGGTAACCGGCGAGTTGGTAATCATGAACTGGCATCCGGCATCACTGGGCAGCCTTTTCTAGGGTGTCCCCTGTAGCTCCGCTCAGGCGGCTCTAGGCTGCGTTGGGTCTGTCGCCGGGCGTTGGCTTGCTGGGCTCGCTTCTCAAAAATAAGCTTGAGAGCCGCAGGGCGATCCTTGGGGTGATGGCATAGTGACATTCTGTCTCAAGCCGTCTAGCATTCATCGCCCCAGCAAGACCTTCGTCCGCTTCCTCCCCCAGATTGGTATATGATTACTTTTTTAGCTCCAATGAATCGCTTGGGTTGGGGTGAGAAGTAGGATAATTCGGTTGGTGGGTCAGCCGATGCGGACTTGTCACTCATAATTAGATGCTCAAGTAAGATCAATACTGTAACTGCGGGACTAAGTGGCCTTGTTTAACTTGAATGAAGATACCGTTGCCTGCCGGCTGGAAAAGCCAAAAAGTCTGCATGAAGTCGCTAGCGACAAGTACTCTCCATTTGTAGAAATGATGCAAGGGCTATTGGTCGTCGATTCTGATATCGAAAGACGTTCGATGATGGATGTTGTTGATATCAACGTTACATGTGCAGCAGAAGAGCTGATACCTCATGATATTCGGGCTAGCCAAGGAATCTTCTTTACCGGGGATAAAATTGCTGAAAAGATAGCATTGTCTTTGTCCGCCGAGATTGTCAAAGGCGCTTCATTTTTTGATCCATCTTGTGGTGCGGGTAATTTGCTCTTGGCTGTTGCTAAGTCCTTCCCTATAAAGGATCGTTTGATAGATACAATTGTGTTTTGGGGCGGGCGGTTTGGTGGGTGCGATTTAAATGAAAGCTTCATATTGGCAGCAAAGCTTCGCCTAGTCGCTTTGGCATGTCAGCGGCATGGGCTCCAAAAAATCTCCACATCAGATCTAAACAGATATCTCCAATTCTTCTCTTTTTTTCAAATTGGGGACTATCTTGGCACCGAGTTGGGCGCGGATTTTGACTGCGTAGTAGCGAATCCACCATTCGGTCATATAACTGCACCTCATGGAGTTGATTGGAGTACCGGCAAGACTCAGCAAGCAGGCGTATTTATTGCTCAGGCACTGCGTACGGCGAAAGTTGGACAAAAAATTGCTGCAGTACTACCTGACGTACTTCGTAGCGGTACTCGTTATCGTAAGTGGCGAGACCTGGTAGAGAGAAATTCGCTTATCACAGCACTAGATGTCTACGGGCGGTTTTCTAAGACAGTGGATGTCGATGTTTTTTTGCTCTCCGCCATTGTGGGGGAAGGGTCGGTGCAGCCTCATGTTGATGTATGGCAATCTGTAATTAGTAATGACTCGCCTGCATATGTGAAGTTGAAAGAATTATTTGAGGTGCGAGTTGGGCCGGTAGTGCCGCATAGGTTGGAAGGTGCCGGGCAGTCAACTCTTTATTTGACCACGCAAGAGGCTCCTCCATTTTCAGTAGTGACTGAATTGCCAGAGATAAATTTCTCCGGAACTTTGTATTTACCGCCATTTGTCGTAGTTAGAAGGACTTCAAGCCCAAGCGATAGAAGTCGATTGGTCCCGTCGCTGGTTCAGGGTGTGAAGCCGATTGCAGTTGAAAATCATCTCCTGATCATAAGTCCGAAAGATCGGGATGTTCGAAAGTGTCTGCTTTTGATGGATGAATTTCGGGAGTCACGAATTAACGACTGGTTGAACTCTGTTAGCCGTTGCCGGCATTTGACTACAAAGATTCTAGCGGATATCGACATCGTCAGGGAGCGCTATGAGTAGTGTGCATTTCAGATTCTCTCCAAATATTTTAGTTCGGCTCGGTGAGGAGCTAAACCAAGGTGCGGATCAGAGTATATTGGAGTTGATCAAAAACTCCTATGACGCGGATGCTACTTCGTGTGTAGTAGAACTTACAGATACAGGATTGCCAGGTGGTAAGATCGTTGTAACTGACGATGGTAATGGCATGTCTTCTGCTAATATCAGAGATTCTTGGCTGGTTCTGGGTAAGTCAAGTAAGAACAGTCATCAAACCACGGTATTAGGTCGTACGCCTTCGGGTAGTAAAGGGTTGGGGCGCCTTGCTGCGTTACGCATGGGGAGGACTGTTAATCTTGAGTCCACCACGGGCGATAAAGGTGTCACGAGCGTATTGAAGGTCAACTGGGATGATTTCGATACCGCAAATACAGTTGAAGACGTAGATCTCAAAATTGAAGAGGGCAAGTACGGCCGGCCTGCAGGCACTCGTACCGAGCTCACTGGGTTAAGGTCAGCTATACGCAGTGAGGATTTAAAAAAATTAGCACGGATAGTGCTGATGCTGACGGACCCTTTCGAAGATAAAGTTTCAGGCTTTAAGGTTGAGCTGAAGGCACCGGAATTTGCTGAGGTGGAAAAGCTCCTTCGGTTAAAATATTTTGAATCTTCAGAATATCATCTCTCAGCTAGTGTTGATGAAAATGGCCTGGCAACGGCTGAGATTCTTGACTGGCAAGGGAAAGTTCTGCACAAAGGCGGGCATGATGATGTTCGCAACAAGAAGGGTGCGCCATTGTTCAAGGCCCCTAAGTGTAAGTTGGATTTTTGGGCTTTTCTCCTAAAGAAAGAAAGTTTTGTTTCCGGTAAGTCGGTGAATATCGGTGATGTCAAGGAGTGGTTGCGTCACTTCGGCGGCGTTCATGTCTATCAAGATGGTGTGAGGGTTTCACCCTACGGTGGGGCGGGTGATGACTGGCTTGGAATCAACCTCATCCGTACTCAGAATCCAGAAGAGCGCCCTAGTACAAATAACTCCATCGGAAGGATATCTCTTAGCAACAAGGGACGATATGTTCTCACTCAAAAGACTGACCGTTCAGGATATATAGCGGATGAATGTTTTTCTGAGTTGAAAGACTTTGCAATAGAAAGCCTTGACTGGATGGCAAGGTGGCGCCTCTTTCACGCAGAGCGGAGGCGTCAGGCTGAGCGGAGTAAGGTGCCGTCAGTTGCAGTAAAAGAGAAAGAGAAGGTTAGCGACCTAATTCAAGAGGTTCCCGTGCGGATGAGGGGCAGAATTAATGCTGCTTTTAATCAATATGCTAAAACTCGAGATCGAGAAGCAGATAATCTTAAAAAAGAGATTCAGCTTTATCGTACCTTAAGTACTGCTGGCATAACGGCGGCAACCTTTGCGCATGAATCCCATGGGAATCCATTAAAAGCAATCGAACTTGCAACAACTGCAATTGAGGTTCGCCTCAATGCTTATGCGCCAGAAGATAAGCGTGCCACTGTTTTAAGTATTATAAAAAAGATTCGTATAGCGCTTGATGCCTTGTCGACACTCAGCTCGGCCACCCTAAGCCTTGTTAGGGTCAATAAGCGTCGCGTAGGTCGAGTGGATATAAATTCGGTTGCCAAGCAAATTGAGGTAATGATGCGTCCTTTTTATGAGGCGCGCGACACTGTTCTAAAACTCGAGTTATGCCCATCTAATCCCTATTTGAGATGCTCGGAAGCAGCGCTGGAGTCAATATTCACCAATCTATTGAATAATGCCTTGAATGCGTTTCGCCGCGGGGGTACTGACAATCGCCAGATCGTGATTGAAACAAGAACGGATGGTCAGAATTGCATCATCTCGGTTTCTGATTCGGGGCCGGGGATTGTGCAGCAAAATATTTCAGAGATTTGGTTGCCAGGCATTTCCTCTGATCCCGATGGGACTGGGTTAGGACTAACGATCGTGCGCGATACGGTTAAAGACCTAGGTGGGACAGTAGAGGCAATACCCAATGGTGCACTTGGTGGTGCTGAGTTTGTAATTAATTTGCCGGTGGTGGGTCAGTAAATGCACGCTATAAAAATTCATAATCGTGAAATATCTAGGATTCTGCTTTTAGATGATGATCCTAATATTCGGGGGTTGTACGAGTACAGTCTCGAAGATATGAATGTCGCCACTGAAGAGGTGGAGGTCGTAAGTAGTGTCAAAGCTTTGCTTTCTCAAATAAACTCGGCGGATGGTTTTGTTTGTGATCTTAATTTGAATAGCAGGAAGTACTCTCCGGTTAATGGAGATGTTATCGTGTCTGCTCTTTATGAGCAAAAAAGTCCTGCGGTCCTCTGTTCCAGGGATGTTGATAATGTTTCCTCAGTGCGTAGATTGCGCCATTCCATTCCGTGTGTTTTAGAAGCCCGGGATTTGAATGCGGATAATGTGCGAACTGCTTTTGAGATATGTATAAAAGAGTTTGCTGGTGAGTATAGTGTTTTTAGAAAGCCTTGGCCGACACTAGTACGGTTTGAAAATATCGTATTGCAGACTAACGATGCTGTTCGAGTGGCTGTGGTGATTCCTGGCTGGGACTCGCAGCGCCTAGTCGAAGTCGACATAACTAAGACAGATGGTGAGATTTACAAGAATGTTCTTCAGGCCTTTAAGTCGGGCGAAGTATTTCGCTGTAGGGCTATTGTGAATCTTGAGGTGGAAACCTCGCGGGATCTTTATATCAAGGATTGGAATCTGGGTTGATGTCGAAATTAACGATCATCGATGTTGGGCATGGGAACGCGGCGGTATTATCCGACGCCGGTAAAGTTGTAGTTGTAGATACTGCGGGTAAGACGCACCTTCAACGATTTCTTGATCAAGCAGAGCTTACTCAACTAGATTTGGTTGTTATTTCGCATACTGATGCTGATCATTTGGCTGGTTTGATAAATTTGCTGTCCAATCCAAAGTACTTGGTCAGAAAGCTTATTATTAATCCTGATTCGATTAAAGCATCAATGCTGTGGGAGGATGTGCGGTATTTGATTGATGAGCAGATGCGAAACAGTCAGCTAATGGTCGAGTATGGAATTAGTTCGTGCAGTCCATATCAGTGGTGTGCGGTTACTGATGACCTACATTTGCAAATAGTTTCCCCCTCTCCTGCGATGGCATTGTCGGGCCCTGGACAAACGCTGCCTAAGGATGGCCGAAAGCTAACTAGTAACTCTGTGAGTATCGTGCTTAGGGTTATGTTTAAAGGGGAGCCATTGGCTCTGCTCACGGGGGATATGGATAGGATAGCTCTAGATCAAATTCTCAAATATTCAGTTGAGGTCAGTGCTAAGTATTTGGTTTTCCCTCATCATGGAGGTTTACCAGGTGAGGGAAGTGCAGAATCCTTTACAACTGATTTGCTGGGGGTTGTGCAGCCAGAGTCAATTATTTTCTCAAATGGGCGTGTTAAATTTAATAATCCGAATCCCGAAATTGTGGGTTCGGCGTTGCGCTTGATTCCGACTGTTAATATCATGTGTACGCAGCTTTCAAAGACTTGCTGTGAGAATCAAGTGGCGAGGGATGATTATCGTCCTCTGAGCTATTCGGCCGGCGGTGATGATAGTCTTTTCTGTGCAGGAACCGTCGAGATTGATATGCATACACGTAAGCTGAATGAAGTTTTTGCGGCAGCTCATCAGAATTTTGTTGGCGGGTTGCCTAATTCTCTCTGCGGAAAAAGGTCTTGACATGGACAGTGGTTACTAGTCCTTCCATTTTTAATATTTTGTTTCCAAAACTGGATCTATAGCTGATGACCAGGGCGGACAAATTTCCCCCCGCAATTCGCTGGGAGGTTTCGCTCGTAGTGTTGGTGAAGGCCTCAACATAAAATATTCGACCGTCAAGCATAACTTTCGCTGGGCAGTCATATCTCATAGTTCATGACAGGGCTCAGCAGGGTAATTGGTACAAAATGGTACCTCCTCAGAACGTCTTCGCTGACTGCCGCGTGTTTAATGCTCTCTGAGCAAAGTACGTCCAAGCCTCATCCGCGGTGCTGTGACGCAACAGGGAGTGGCTCGGTTGCCTGATGAAGCATAGGAAGCGGTGAGCAGCTTTGCTGATTCAAGCCCGTAGGCGCTCGATCCCGGCCGAGATTGCTTCCGCGTGGATGTCCAGCGTCATCATGGCCGCCATAACGTTGTCGTGGATGTGGGTGGAGCCACGTTGACTAACCCAGAGGGACAGCTCTTCCAGTGCTGCTCTGATGGCGGTTTGGTTGAGTAGCAGCAGCTCCAGGGTGTCTGATGTGATTGCGGCTTTCTCGTCCATGATGCTCTCTTAGTACCGTTGATATTTAGGGCAAATTTAGGGCAGATTCTGGGACGCTTGAGACCAGAACGGGCCGTCTGCTCAGGCGAGGATAGCCGTTTTTACTGGCCTATAGTGGCCTGTCGAGCATGTCGGGCGGGTTCAAATCTCTATCTATGACTACTAATGTGCCTATAGTCGTAACGGAGGCGATAGATGATGAAAAGGCTGGAAACCATGATCATGCCGGGCGATCCGTCGATGTTTGAGGTTGCTGACGCGTTACGTCGGTATCAGGGGACTCAAGCAGCTGGCAGTCCGGCCCAGTAAGTGGAGCGTTGTCGCCTCATGGGTCGGTAGCGGAAAGTCGCGATCGGCAGCTATCGACCCAAAGCGGTCGTTCGGCACCGGCAGAAACGGCCACAAAAACAGCCACCCACGTAAGACTGCTATAACCCACATTGGGCATTAACTCATACGTGAGTGGCTGCGCCCTATCGATGGAAAGGCTAGATCTCGCACTCTGCCGCTTCATTAACGACTTCTTGTCTTGACTCCGTGGACGCAAGCTGCAGGACTTTCCAGTTATCTTCGTGAAGTTTGACCCTGGAGTCCATCGATCTCTGACTCATTGTTAGGGTTCTTTTCCCCCCCGCCCTCAATTCATTCGGCGCAGAGAGAAGAGCATCAAGTTCCGCATACTCAAACACGAAGAACCGACTGCGCGGATTTTTCCTATCAAGCAGAACAACGACGAGGTAGTCGAACCCACCTGCAAAGTTTCCGTTGACTGCTAGCTGGTTTGGCCAATCGATAGTTTTGACTTGAACGCGCTTCGTGCTCTCGTTTGTGACGATTACGACGTCCCATCCCTTTTGGGTTTCCCCGTGAGCCAGATAGGCCTCGATGTTCCTCTTCAACAGTTCGCCAAGAACCAAGTATTCGCCGATTGCGGCAGAGACGGAGCGGTTGTTATTCATGAGAAATGCCTGTGACTGTGAGGCCTAGCTCTGCGGATCGTCAGATGCGTCCGAGCTCAGCTTTTCAGACATTGAAGCATTTTTCAGTTGCCGCAACAACTTAGGCCTGCCAGATATCCCCCTTGGTCCTTCGGTGATGACTAAGTGTTTTTCTGTTTTTTCGTGAAAACACTGAATCAACTGCGCCAAAGTTTTCCCAAAGCAGCTCATTAGGATATTTAGCTCTTTTTTCCTAATATCTAGAAAGGCATCTAGGTAATCTGACGTCACTATGTCAATTATCGTACTTAAGTTACGCCCCTCGTTTCCCGCCCAGCGCAAACGAGCATGATTGATATGTTCTAGTCTCAACTCATCGCTGTCAGAGGCATACGTAGCTTCAAATAGGCTTCCGTCAATTACAATTACTGGTAGAGCGATCACTGCCAAAAGATGATCCTCTGGCTTAAATTCATAGTCATCGTAAGCTCTGGTAATATTTAAGCAGTTTGAGACCACTCCTTGTACAGCTTGATAAAACAAATCATTTCCTTTTGAAAAGGCCTGCCTTCCCGAGAATGAAAAACCATCTTCTCTGAACATATCTAAGCTTTTAAGCTCTTCACTTCCGGCGGCTACCCAAGTAACAGCTTGCCCGGCAGATGAAGATATCAATTGAGCTGCCAAAGCCGACGACGCACATCGTTTCTCGTCTTTGAATAGAACCCAAGGCTTATCTTTACTCCACTTGCATTCAACTACATGTTCAATTCGCAAAAATGAACGACCAAGTGGGCGATTTGCTGTTGCAAGCACATCAACTTCTCTGACTTTGCCATCTTTGTCTTTTGCAAAGTGGCTTTGTTCTACCGAAAATCTTCTTTTCTTAAACTTATGAGCTGTAGAGAACTCCAGGGGGTAGCCTTCCATCTCTACCCATTGTTTTACCTTATCGCCCAAAGCAATTTCCATGAGGCACCTAACTATGTATAGACGGTAAATATTGGGTAGTTCTACGCCACTTTTTACGGACAACGTTCCGGATCTACGCATGACTCCTTCAACTGTCTGGGAGGCGCTCCGGAGGGGCGACAGAAGGGGGAGAGAAAAAGCGATATACCGTGTGGTCAGATTACGAAGTCGCAAGCGGCGTGTCTACAGTCCGCTTCAGGCCGATTACTGCCATTTGCCCACGGGCAGCTGTGGGTCGATAGCAGTCATTGAAAGACCGTCTATCAGCTCGCTACCAGCTGTTCGCATCCTATACTTGCTTTTTTTCTGCTCTGGACTGGGTTGTGCACAAGCGGACTTTCATTGGGATGGTTGAGGCTGGCGAGCCGCTCATTCAGCAAGCTGTCGACGCCTTGCGCGAGTATCATCAGGCGCAAGATAGAGGCGCGCCGGTCGATGAAGTAGAGCGTCTGCACCTGCTTGCCGAGTCGCTTTTCCAGGCTGTAGCTGATTACCAGCTTCGGGTGATAGCCAAGGTTCGGGGAACCGAATTGCCGAAGCTCCATTAGGTAATTTGCGGCGATGGCTGCTCTTTGGGGGTAGGGATGTATGCTGGTTCTGTCGCTAATCGGCTGCGCGGGGAGGCAGCTCAGTGTTCTGCGACGCAATCGGAGGCTATTCGGCAGGTCGCCAGAGGTGGGGTATATAGCGGTGTAAAAGCTACGATATCTGGTGAAAAATCAGTTCCGCACCTCCCTGAAACTCTCTCGATTTCAAGGGGTTGCAGAGCTACTAGAAGTGATTTGTTGCGGAACTAGAATCGTCCTAACCTATTGAAAATAAAGAAAATATCTTTCGGATTGCAAATCCGTCTACGCCGGTTCGATTCCGACCTCGGCCTCCACCATTCGAAAGCCCCGCAGCCCTTTGGGTTGCGGGGCTTTTTTAATGCCCGCGATTTTCTCCAGTGCTCAGCAGCCAAAGGGAGCTGGTCAATGCTGGCGCGGTTTGGATCAACTGCGCACTGGATCTTGGGCTTTTTCGCTTCAAGCGGTAGGATTTTCCCGAGGCGCACCCTTTGTTTCGAGTCATGAAAAGAAAAATCTCAAGGGCGCTGCGAAAGTGGGTTGTTTACCTTGTGCTTGCAGGGCTGGCAGGCAACTCCAGCCGAGTGTTCGACCACCTGTCCGCCTTGAAGCCTTGGCGCGTCGCCAAGGGCTTCGCGGCTTACCTTATGACGACCTTGTGATACCACGCTGGCGCAGTGCGTTTACCTTCCGAGCCAAGACACTGGCCAGCAGCGTTCACACCTGGTCGTTGGTCAACGGCTGGTGA
>Ga0308156_1003748_pt1 | contig 11312 bp, 9 predicted proteins | sample PhyAR2_FD_201041 | JGI IMG/M metagenome (GOLD analysis project Ga0308156, IMG submission 201041) | Phyllosphere microbial communities from UC Gill Tract Community Farm, Albany, California, United States - DLSL A.R2 | ecosystem: Host-associated > Plants > Phyllosphere > Unclassified | place: USA... | reverse complement strand
TGCGAGATCAAGACGACTTTCCTTCCGGGACACAGCGTTATGGGGACGGACGACGGCAACAGGCCACCATCGCCACCAACGGCGTGCGGAAGAAAGGGTATGCGGGGTCGTCAGGCTGGACACCCAATGACTGTATCGCAGCTTTGGCCGCAGGGAAACCCTTTGGCGACGGGCGGTTTACGCCGCCCTAGCCCATCCGCCGTGCCTGTTCCTGGGTCTCGTGCACCTGCTGCTGGGCCAGCGACACCCCCTGCGCCTGCTCGCGAGTGGCATTGATCGCGTCCATCTGGGCGGTGCTCGCGCTCAACGGCTGGGCCATGCCCGCCGCCACTTCGACGTGGGCATGGCGACGGTGCGCGGCGTTCAGGTCGGGCGTATCCACCGCGAAGGCGCGGCTGTGGTCGTCGCTGAGCACCACGTGGGAAATGGACTCCAGCCCCTCGCGCCTGGCCTGCACGGCCAGTGCGCCGGCGAGCTGGTCGCTCTGCAGGTCAGGCACCCGGTTGTGGGCGCGGTCCAGCGCGTGGACCCCGGTCTGGGCACCCACAAACAGGGGGTTGCCGGCATGGGAGGGATGGTCGATGCCGATCGCCTGCGCCAAGGGTTCGGCGGCACGGCTGGCCTGCCGGCTTTCGGCGGCAGGCTGGACGTGCGGGGGCCGCTCGACCAGTTTCCGGGCGGCGGCCTCCTGCTTGATCAGTTCCGAGTCCAGGCTGGGGATGACCGTCGGATCCATGCCATGGCGGGCGGTCGCCTCACTGAAGGCCGGCATCATTCCGCGGATGACGCGTTCGGACTTGTCGAGGTTGTGCAGCTTCGCTGCGTCCAACGCCAGGTTGCCGGTCGGCAAGTGGGTCGCAGCGGCAGCCCCGATGCCCACCGCAGCACCACCTACCGCGGACAGTGTGATCGGCGCCTTGTCGGTAATGCCCTTCACATGGGAGGCCACCAGGTCATAGCCGCGGTCAACATGGGCGCCAGCGGTCGCGAACCCGTTCTGCAGCTTGCCAGCGACCCATTGGCCGTCGTGGTTGATGGCGGCGGCCACGCGCTCGCCCGCCGCGCGCGTGCCTGCGGCATCGGCAAGGGCCTGCTTCGTCGCATGCTGCGCATGTTGCTCGCCGTGGTCACGGACGTCTTCGGCCTGCTTGGCAAGCCTGCCGGCGACGTTGTCCGCGCCCACCCGGTCAGCGACCCACGATAGTGCGGACAGGCCATGGGAGCGGGTCTGCGATTCGACGCGGTGCAGGGTGGATTCGATGCTTCCGGTCAGTTCGCGCCCCGAAGCAACCACCGTGCTCGTCGCCCGGGTACCCAACTGCAGGCTGGCCGAGCCCATGTTCACTACCTGGCCGATGACCATGCCCTCGGTCTTCAGCACGCGCTCGACGCCATCGCCCGTTCTGTCCAGCACCTGGGCAGTGGCAGCGCCCGCCCGCTCGACCTGCTCGCCGGCCAGCCGACCGCTACGCATGCCGTAGGCCGTGGCGTGCAGCACAGTGGACAACGGCCCCGCCAGTTCCGCCACCTGGCTGGGCGGCGCCACGTGCGGGCGATCGACGAGCGCCCCTTGCGCATCGCGGGTCTTGGGCTCAAGCAACAATTCCAGGCGCCCTGCCGCGAGCGGAATATCGCGCAGCGCCTGCTGGCCCGGCTGGCTCGCCAGTTGTTCGATGAACTGTGCAGCGGAGGTCTGCGCCCCCGGGGGCAGCATCTCGCGCAGCTTTTCACCGACGACCTTCTGCATGGCCGGATCCTTCAGCACCATGCCCAGCTCGTTGGCAAGCATGCCGTAGCCACGACGCTGCTGCTCGCTCAGGCGGTGCATGCCGTTCTGCACATCGTTCAGCACTTCACCGGTGGTCTGGTAGGTGTGCACGGTCTGCTGCGTATCGAAGGTCGGCAGGCCGTTGTCCTTGGCGAAACGCGCCGGGGTAGCCGGATGCAGGCCGGCGGCGTTGAACGTGGTGGCACGTGCGCCGGTGACTGCGGACGCGGCGGACGCCATGCCGCCACCGAGGGAGTGACCGGCGATTTCGAAGCCACCGGGCAGGCGTCTGTTCATGGCTACGGCAAGTTCCATCGCGCGATCGTAGTAATCGCTGCGCATGCCGATGCCCTGCTGGCCGTTGTTGAGGAAATCCTCGCCGCCGGATTCACGTTTTCCATCGGGCGCCAGAGGGTCAACAATCTCACCCGTAGATCCCTTGTAGACCACGACAGGTTTCGCATCCTCGCCAAAGACGCGCTTGTCCGGGATGTAGATTTCGGCACGGAATCCGGACTCAGGTGGCTGCAGCAGCTTCCGGATTGCATCGTCCGCCAGGTCGATCCCTGCCGCGCGCAGTGCTGCAGGATCCGTGCTTGCACGCGTCCACCCCAAAGGCGGCTCGCCAGCATGCTTGGCTGATTGATACACATCGGAGGCGAGTCCGGACATCTCCCGCGCGTGGTACGTCTCCTGCAAGCGATCTGCTTCTTCACCGTGGCCACTGGCTCGCAGCCGCTCGACAAGTTCACGCTGTTCCTGGATTGCGCGGGCCCGCGCCTCAATGTCGGAATCCGTCATGGCAAGCTCCATTCACCTGGTAGGCGCATTTGCGCCGCGACACTTATCGATTACCAGAACCATTTGCTAATGTCACGGCTTGAGCATCATCTGATGCAGCATCAAAGAATCGGCATGCCCATTCATATTATCGAGAATGTGAAGCGACTCCCAATAACGGCGCTTTTCGTCACACTTCTATCTGTAAGTGGGTGCGCCCTGCCGTCAAGCCATGGCGCCGAGCAGTACTTCGACGGGAAAAACCTTGAGCTTGCGATATCAACCGAGAATGGCGATTCGGACACCATTCGGCACCTGATAAAGGACGAAGGCGTCGATCCAGACAAGGTCTTCGCTCGGGATGCTGGCATCCCCTTGGTGGCGTGGCCCCTTCGGGCGAAGAATCTTGATGGGCTACGTGCACTTCTGGACAACGGCGCAAATCCAAACGCACGCGCATACAAGACAGTAGATGGACGCAAGCTTGGCTACAACAATGCAATGGTCTATGCCGCCAAGATGGACGATTCCCGGTTCATTGAGCTTCTGCTGAGACACGGCGGAGACCCCAACACCCGGAACTCGGCCAATGAAACCCTGCTGTTTCAGGCTTTCGTCAGTGGAAACCAGTGGAAGAACATCCAGGTACTGATTGAGAACGGAGCCAACATCAACGAATCGAACCGCGGCCTGGGGGATGACACCGTGCTGAGCTGGTACACGGGAAGAGGCGGATTCGACTACGCCTACTGGTTGCTGGAGCATGGCGCAGACCCGACCATATCCGAGCGGGTGCCCCAGAACTCTGGCAGGACGGCTCGGCAATTGATGGTCGAAGACATTTACTGGGAAATCACCACGCCGGACAACCTGCCGTGGCAGAAGAAATGCCAGCAATGGCTGGCTGAGCGCAACATCCCCCGCCCGCCGATGCCCGACCACATCCGCAGGAAGCGCGAGGCCTTCAAATTCCCGAGCAAGGAAGAAGACATTCCGCTGCTGTAAGGAGCTCTGACATGGACGTTCACCTGCGTCGCATCATTGCGTATCCCGCCCTTCTGGCAGCAGCGCTGTTTCTGATTCCGGGCTGCACGCCACAGTCAACGCATGGTGCCAGCGACTACTTCAAGGGCAAGGCGCTTGAGCTGGCCGTTGCCAGCGAGCAAGGGGATGCCGACAAGATCACGCGCCTGGTAAAGGACGAAGGCGTCGATCCCGACAAGGTCTTCGCTCGCGATGCTGGCATCCCCTTGGTGGCGTGGCCCCTCCTGGCGAAGAATCTTGATGGGCTACGTGCACTTCTGGACAACGGCGCAGATCCGAATGCACGCGTATACAAGACGGTGGACGGGCGCAGGCTTGGTTACAACAATGCGATGGTCTACGCGGCAAAGATGGACGACCCTCGCTTCCTGGAGCTGCTCCTGAAGCATGGCGGAGACCCCAACACCCGCAACTCAGCCAACGAGACTCTACTGCTGCAGGCATTCCTCAGCGGAAATCAGTGGAAGAACATCCAGGTACTGATTGAGAACGGGGCCAACATCAATGAATCAAGCCTGGACCTGGGCGATGACACGGTCCTGAGCTGGTACACGACGCGAGGCGGCTTCGACTACGCTTACTGGCTACTGGAACATGGTGCTGATCCAGCGATTGCAAAGCCGGAAGGGTCCAGCCAGCCTGGCCGGCAGAAGATGGTCGAGGACATCTACTGGGAAATCACCACGCCGGACAACCTGCCGTGGCAGAAGAAATGCCAGCAATGGCTGGCTGAGCGCAACATCCCCCGCCCGCCGATGCCCGAACACATCCGCAGGAAGCGCGAGGCCTTCAAATTCCCGAGCAAGGAAGAAGACATTCCGCTGCTCTGATTCCTGTCTCAGCTGCCGGAAAGCAGCACGCAGTCATCCGGCAGATGCATCCGCACCCTGCCCGCCACGCAGTCGATGCGGAAGCGGCGTGCCTGCACCGGTTCGCCATCCAGGTTCAGCGTCAACGGCTGCGGTGCGTCGATCTGCAGCCACGGCAGCTGCGCGCGCGTGGCGACACGTTCCAGCGCCGCCTCCTTGCCGCCGGTCAGCATCTGTCCAAGGGTGGCTGCGACTTCACCCTCCAGTTCCGGCACCACGGTGACGTCCAGCAGGCCGTCATCGATCAGTGCCTGGGGGCACAGCTGCTGGCCGCCACCGGCCTGACGGCCGTTGCCGATACCCAGCGCGATGAACCCGCCTTCCCACTGGAAGTCCGGCCCGCTCAGGCGTGCGGTGATGGGTTCGATGCGGCCGAGCTTGGCGATACCGGTGATGACATAGGCCAGTCCGCCGAGCATCTTCTTCAAGCCGGCATCGGTTTCCACCGTGACCTGGGTACCGAAGCCGCCGCTGGCGAGGTTTGCGCACCACCATGGCTTGCCGTCGGCATCGACGCGCAGCAGGTCCATGGGGCGTGGGTGGCCGCTGGCAACCAGTGCGAAGGCCTCCTGCGGCTCCACCGGAATGCCGGCAGCGGTGGCGAAATCGTTGGCGGTGCCCATCGGCACCAGCGCCAGCGAAGGCAGCGCCTCAGCCGGCTCGCCGCGATGGGCCAGCGTCTCGGCCACCGCGCTGAGCGTGCCGTCGCCGCCGGCCGCCACGATCACGTCCACGCCGTGGTCGATGGCTTCGGCGACGTAGCGCTCGGCATCACCGTCTTCCCAGGTCACCCGCACTTCCAGCTGCACGCCGCGTTCGCGCCAGTGGCCCACGGCCTCGCGCAGGTCATCGTTGCCTGCGGACTTGCCGTTGAGGATCAGGCGCCAGCGGGGGGTGCTCATGCGGTGCTTCCAGGGAAGGGCGGCACAGGCTAGCAACCGCGCGTTCGGGGCCAGTGAAAGGCGGCGGCCACCGTTCAGGTCAGGGCGCTGGGCTCGCCCGCGCGGCATGTCATGCAGGTGTCATCGGCCACCGGGAGAATGGAAGGCCATAGCAGGGACGACGGATGGAGGCAGGATCAGCCTCCCACGCATGCAGCAAGGCCACGCCAGCGTTTGGCGTGGCTTTTTTTTGCTGCGCGGCGCTGCATATCGGCTTACAGGTAAGCCTCGATGGGACTGTGCAGGAGGCAGCTGTCGAAGGCATCGATGCTGCACAACATCGCTTCATCAATTGCGTACTCCTGCAACAGAAGGTTGAGCGCCGGAATTCCGGTCACGAACCTGCGTTCCACCCTGGTCTGCGCGTCCTGCATGGCGTAGTCGTAGTCGAAGCCATAGGCGGTCTCGGTGAAGCGTGCGGCATGGGTGATCATGCGCAGCTCGTAGGTGTCTTGTTCGCCAGAGATGACATGGGCGAAACAGCGCAACCCGGTGTCCGCCGAAGCCAGCTCCGCTGCCAGTGCCCATCCCTTTTCAAGCGCCGCGAATGGCCGCGGCGGCGGCGATGGGTGGCGGCGACGCCAAAGCATCATGGCGCGTTCCACGTCATGGCCAGCGGCCTGCAGCTCGATGGCGGCCTCGGCGACCCCCAACCCTGTGCGGTGCCCGTAATCGGCCACGAGCTGATCAACCACCAAGGCGTGCGCCTGTGACAGGTCACCGCCGGAAGCCTCCAGCGCCTGCCTGCAGACAGCAATCGAAGCCGGCAGCCGCTGTCGGAGTGCGGCAATGGCGTATTTCATCGGCACACCAGTCACCAGGACTCGGCCTACCCGGCGAATGCCTTCAGCGCCTCACCTTCCAGCCGGTACACCGTCCACTCGTCCTGCGGTCTGGCGCCGGCTGCGGTGTAGAACTCGATGGCCGGCGTGTTCCAGTCCAGCACTGACCATTCGAAGCGACCACAACCTTCAGCTACCGCCTGGCGGGCGATGTACTTCAGCAGCGCTTTGCCCGCGCCGGAGCCGCGTTTTTCCGGGCTCACGTACAGGTCTTCCAGGTAGATGCCCTTGCGCCCCAGCCAAGTGGAATAGTTGTAGAAATACACCGCGTAGCCGATGGCTTCACCGTTGGCCTCGCAGACCAGCGCGCGGGCGGTGGCGTCGGCGCCGAACAGGCTTTCGGCGATGCCGATCTCGTCGGTCTGCACCGAATGCTCGGCCTTCTCGTAGATCGCCAGTTCACGGATGAACCGAAGGATCAGGCCGGCGTCGGCGACGGTGGCCGGACGGATGTTCAACAGTGCCATGGGCGAAGAGGGAACGGAGGGAATTGAACGAGCTTAATCCCCTCCGTCCCCTTTTTGTCAGCGCGCTGCAGCGACGTTGGCGCGCATCTGCGCGATCACGTCCTGGTAGCTGGTCTTGGCGTTGAAGATGGCCGAGCCGGCGACGAACGTGTCGGCGCCAGCGGCGGCGATCTCGCCGATGTTGTCCGCCTTCACGCCACCATCGATCTCCAGGCGGATGTCACGGCCGCTGGCATCGATCTTCTGGCGCACCACGCGCAGCTTGTCCAAGGCCGACGGAATGAAGGCCTGGCCGCCGAAGCCCGGGTTGACCGACATCAGCAGCACCAGATCGAGGTCGTCCAGCACCCAGTCGAGGATGTCCACCGGGGTGGCCGGGTTGAGCACGATGCCCGGCTTGCAGCCCAGCGAGCGGATCAGCTGGATGGTGCGGTGCACGTGGCGGCTGGCCTCCGGGTGGAAGCTGATGTAGGTGGCACCGGCCTCGGCGAAGTCCGGGATGATGCGGTCGACCGGCTCGACCATCAGGTGCACGTCGATCGGCGCGGTGACGCCGTGCTTGCGCAGGGCTTGGCAGACCATCGGGCCGATGGTCAGGTTGGGCACATAGTGGTTGTCCATCACATCGAAATGGACCCAGTCGGCACCCGCGGCCAGGACGTTGTCGACTTCCTCGCCCAGGCGGGCGAAGTTGGCCGAGAGGATGGAAGGAGCGATGAGGCAGTTGGACATGGCCGGGGCCTTCGGAACGGGGAAAGGGGTCTCCCGCCCGCAGGCGGGGCAATGGGGTCAGCGCTTGCGCAGGGTCTTGATGCGGTCGTAGGCGGCGTTGATGCGCCGCGACTTCTGCTCGGCCTGCTGCTGCAGCTCGGGGGCGGCGCCGCCCAGCTTGTCGGGGTGGTACTGGGAGATCAGCTTGCGGTAGGCGCGCTCGACCTCGGCATCCGTGGCCTCGGAGGTCAGCCCCAGCTCGCGGTACGGGTTCTCCTTGTTCAGGCGGAACCAGTCGCTGTCGAAGGCATGCCCCAGCAACAGGCCGACCACCGCGCCGAACAGCGGATTGGGCCGGAACAGCAGGGCGCCGGCGATGAATCCGAGCAGTTTTCCGTACCAGCGCATGGCGCTCCGGGGTCGGCCGACGAAATGGACGCTCATTTTACGTCACAGCGGGCCCGGACCGCTTTACACTAGGCCGCCCGCTGACCAGTTGCGGGCCCGCCGGGTCCCCTGGGCAGCCGTCTCGACGAAGCCCCAGGAGTGCCCGTGCCAACCACGCTGTTGCAATCCGATCTCCCCGGCCTGCCCTTGCGCCACCGCGGCAAGGTGCGTGATGTGTTCGATATCCCGCGCGAGCGACTGCCGGCCGGTACCCCACCGGGGGACTACCTCTTGATGGTCGCCACCGATCGCCTGTCGGCGTTCGATGTGGTCCTGCCCGACCCGATCCCGGGCAAGGGCGAGATGCTCTGCCAGGTGTCCAACTTCTGGTTCGCCAAGACCGCGCACCTGATGCCCAACCACCTGACCGGCATCGATGTGGCCAGCGTGCTGCCCGATGGCGTGGACGCGGCCCTGTACGCCAAGCGCGCGGTGGTCACCCGCAAGCTGAAGCCGGTACCGGTGGAAGCTATCGCCCGTGGCTACCTGATCGGCAGCGGCTGGAAGGACTACCAGCGCACCGGCAAGGTCAGCGGCATCGAGCTGCCCGACGGCCTGCGCCAGGCCGAGCAGCTGCCCGAGCCGATCTTCACCCCCTCGACCAAGGCCGCCGTTGGCGACCATGACGAGAACATCGACTTCGACGCGATGGTGAAGACGGTCGGTGCGGAGATGGCCGAGCGGGTGCGCGACGCGACGCTGCGCATCTACAAGTTCGCGGCCGATTACGCACGCGAGCACGGCATCATCCTGGCCGACACCAAGTTCGAGTTCGGTACCGACGCCGACGGTCGCCTGTACATCATGGACGAGATGCTGACGCCGGATTCCTCGCGCTATTGGCCTGCCGACGAGTACGAAGTGGGCACCAGCCCGCCGAGCTACGACAAGCAGTTCGTGCGTGACTACCTGGAGACGCTGGACTGGGGCAAGACCGCCCCGGGCCCGAGCATCCCGGCAGAGATCATCGAGCGCACCCGCGCCAAGTACGCCGAGGCGCTGCAGCGCCTGGCCGGGATCAGCGTCGACTGATTCCCCTGCGCCCCCGGCCCGCGTGGCGGGGGCGTTCTGAGTGCGGTAGTGCCGGCCGCTGGCCGGCAACCTCGGCGAACCTGCAGCCAGGCATGGCCTGGCTCTACTGCCGGTTGGTAGTGCCGGCCGCTGGGCGGCAACCTCGGCGAAACTGCAGCCAGGCATGGTCTGGCTCTACTGACGGTTGGCAGTGCCGGCCGCTGGCCGGCAACCCCGGCGAAACTGCAGCCAGGCATGGCCTGGCTCTACTGCCGGTTGGTAGTGCCGGCCGCTGGCCGGCAACCCCGCGAACCTGCAGCCAGGCATGGCCTGGCTCTACTGACGGTTGGTAGTGCCGGCCGCTGGCCGGCAACCCCGCGAACCTGCCGCCAGGCATGGCCTGGCTCTACTGGCGGTTGGTAATGCAGGCCGCTGGGCGGCAACCTCGGCGAACCTGCAGCCAGGCATGGCCTGGCTCTACTGACGGTTGGTAGTGCCGGCCGCTGGCCGGCAACCCCGCGAACATCCAGCCAGGCATGGCCTGGCTCTACTGCCGGCCCCGGCCGGGGTATGCTGGCCACATGCAGACCAGCACCCAGCTTGCGCGTCCGATCGACCGCTATTTCGCCAGCTACTCCGACGACCACCGCAATGTGGTCAACCAGCGCATCCACGTGGTGGCGGTGCCGGCGATCCTGTGGTCGGTGGTGGCCCTGCTGTGGTGCGTGCCGCCGCTGATCACCTGGTTCCAGTACGGCATCTGGTCGGCGTTCGCGATGTTCAGCGCGTGGTGCTTCTACAACAAGCTGTCGCGTCCGCTGGGCATCGGCATGCTCATCCAGTTCTTCGTGTTCGGCTGCCTGTGCCGACTGCTGGAAGCGGAAATCGGCCTGCACAACCTGCGCTCGCTGGCCATCGGCGTATTCGTCGTCGCCTGGATCGCGCAGTTCATCGGCCACAAGTTCGAAGGCCGCAAGCCCAGCTTCCTGACCGACCTGACCTACCTGCTGATCGGCCCGGCGTGGGTGATGGCCAAGGCCTATCGCAAGCTCGACTGGCGCTACTGACCAGCGTCGCCGCGTCGACGCCTTCGTTTCCTGAACGGGCAGATCCCGTCACCGACACTGCACGGCGCGCCTGCCAGCCTGCCGCGGTGACCTCCTCACCTTGCCCCGCCCAGCGGTGGCGGTCCCTGTGCGACAGGGGCTGCGCTGTCCCTGCGTGGGCGTAGGGTGGACCTGCCCACCGGGTCCTGATGGGTCATCCGCGCGGCATGCTGCATCGCAGAAAAAATGAATCAGCGCACGTTACATGCAATTGATCGCTGTTCAATGGGTTTCGGCGACATTTGGCAGCCTGTTATGCTCCCTGACCTGCTCGTGAATCATGGATTCCCTGCATGCTCCCCAGCCTGCCCCTGCTGCTGGCCCTGCCGTTCCTCATGGCAGTGGCTGTCGCAGCCTTCCCCCGTAGTTCGCGCTCGACTGCTGCCTGGCTGGCGGCGCTGGCGCCGTTGGGCGGGCTGGCGATCCTCGCCTGGCTGACCCCATCGGTGCTTGATGGCCAGGTGGTGCGCACGATGGTGCCGTGGCTGCCGCAGATCGGCCTGGACTTCACCCTGCGCCTGGATGGCCTGGCCTGGATGTTCGCGGGGCTGGTGCTGGGCATCGGCGCGCTGGTGGTGCTGTATGCGCGCTATTACCTCAGCAGCCAGGACAACGCGCACCGCTTCTATACCTACCTGTTGCTGTTCATGGGCGCCATGCTGGGCATGGTGCTGTCGGGCAACCTGTTGCTGCTGATGGTCTTCTGGGAAATGACCAGCATCAGCTCGTTCCTGCTGATCGGTTTCTGGTCGCACCGCCAGGACGCGCGCGAGGGCGCGCGGATGGCGCTGGTGATCACCGGCGGCGGCGGCTTGGCGCTGCTGGCCGGCGTGCTGCTGATCGGCCGCATCGTCGGCAGCTTCGACCTGGACGTGGTGCTGGCCGCCGGCGAGCAGATCCGCGCCAGCGCGCTGTACCCCTACGCCCTGTTCCTGGTGCTGGCGGGCATCTTCACCAAGAGCGCGCAGTTCCCGTTCCACTTCTGGCTGCCGCATGCGATGGCCGCGCCCACCCCGGTGTCGGCCTACCTGCACTCGGCCACCATGGTGAAGGCCGGTGTGTTTCTGCTGGCGCGCCTGCATCCGGCATTGGCCGGCAGCGATCTGTTCTTCTACACGGTCAGCGGCATCGGTGCGATCACCCTGCTGATCGGTGCCTGGAACGCGATCTTCCAGCATGACCTGAAGGGCCTGCTGGCCTATTCGACGATCTCGCACCTGGGCCTGATCACCCTGCTGTTCGGCCTGTCCACGCCGATGGCGGTGGTCGCCGGCGTGTTCCACATCATCAACCACGCCACCTTCAAGGCCTCGCTGTTCATGGCCG